>ENA-OSEO01004532-OSEO01004532.1-sediment-metagenome-genome-assembly--contig:-NODE-4532-length-14448-cov-4.452439_pt1 | contig 14448 bp, 15 predicted proteins | sample MGYA00237883_ERZ534232 | MGnify/ENA metagenome assembly ERZ534232 | reverse complement strand
TAGTAACATCTTTTGACCGCAAGAACTGGAAAGGCGTGGACGAGGCGCTACGCTTTCTCATCAAAATGGATCCGCAGGCGAGGCTGGAATATACCTTTTTATTGGGCGATTACCTGTCCATGCAAAATAAGCTCAATCTATTTATCTACATTTGTGAAAAACTGGTGAACCTGAAGATTTTTGGAGGAGAACAAGCGGTTATCCTTACTAAAAAGGCCGAACTTTTGTTGATAAAATCGAAGAGCGATAGCCCCTAAAAATCGGAGAGGACCTTTGTCGAGTTGGAGTCCCGCTGCGAGATTCACCCCACCACCTCTTCTTGAGGATGTATTGGAAAGGCTCCGGAGGGTACCGATTGAAAGGAAGATCGGAATGGTGAATTTTTGAGTGTAAATCTGAGTTGAAAAAATATCCAAAATTTGCCAAAACTGGCTAAAACGAGAAAAAACCTGCCAAGCAAACATTTTGTGATATCAATAGGTTCCAACAAAATGAAGAGGTTGGGAAACTCAGAGGCCCTAACTGGCAGTCATGAGGTCGTCGGTTCGATCCCGATCAGCTCCACCAAAGATTACAAGAGGTTACGCCACCAGGCGTAATCTCTTTTTGGTTTGGGTGTGAATCTGAGTGGAAATTTTTGCTGGTCCTATCATCATATTGTCCTAGTCACTAATTGCGTTTTCAGGTTGGCCCTCCGGCGGATGTTTTAGGTGATTACGCCGCTTATTTTTTTAGCTTCTCATAGACATGCTGTTGGTATAGCTCCGGCCCTTTCAGGAAAGCCCGGAAAGGGGGTACGCCCCTGGCAATTGCCCTGGTTGGTCCGCTCAGTGGGGGGCAAGGCCCACATTGGCGTGGGTGTCAATGGCCGTCCGCTGGTAGATACGGCCAATGCCCTTGATGGTTCCCACCAAGCAAGTATCCGGGCAAGGAGAACGCCGGGATGAGGGCTCTCAACTTTGGCCTGCCCCAGCGCCTGCACCTGGTATTCGGCCAGAATCCCGCTGTTTTTCGCCGCCCATTTCTCCAAGCGCGTTAGACGCAGGGCCTTGACCTTTTGATCGTGCCGCTGCCAAATGCTGCCGGTGCTGATTAGGATGCCGGCCTTCCTCCTTCACCCGTTGACCACCCTCGTCTGCCCATGGGCGGGAAACGGTAAAGAGTAATCCAGCATTTTTTACTCGATCTCTATTGCGACACGCTTGCCGATCCAGGGCACCTGGCGGACTATGGTTAAATATCCATTTGGTTTAAACCATCTTAACCGGAAGACCATGCCTCTTCATCTTATGGAGCCGATACCTGTAAATGCCTTTCTCAACCAAGGCAAGTTATAGAAGTTTACCCTGTTCTTAAGACCTCGCCTACGAGAGGCGCCGTTCACGAATTCATTGAGGTGTGCATTCATACTTGAGCGACCAAGGTAAAACTTCCTCTAATAAAGCCATGAAGTGTCTACTACTGCATGGCACTAATCGAGGAAGGTTTACGGAATCAAATTCGCAGATGGAATCAAAAAAGAAAGAAAGGCCGTCTAAATTTACCCAAACCCGACATTTTACGAAAGCTCAAGAAGTTATCCGCGTTGGCTGTCTGAGTTTTGATTTAAGCCCTCCGCTTCTGCGGGAGGGCTTAAATCAAAATGTTGTCAATTGCCGCTTACTTTGTAATTGGCCATGCGTTCAAGAGCCAGCACCATCGCAGAGTGGTCCAGGTTGTCGCCTTCGTTGGCAGCCACGCAATTAAAGAGTTCCTGAGCCGTAGCTGTGTTCGGGAGGCTCAGGCCCATGCTTTTGGCAGACTGAAGCGCAAGGTTCAAATCTTTTTGATGCAGTTTGATTCTAAAGCCCGGCTCAAATTTTCGTTGGATCATCTTCTCGCCGTGAAGTTCAAGAATGCGGCTGTGGGCGAAACCGCCCAACAGAGCTGCTCGGACTTTAGCGGGATCGGCGCCAGCCTTGGAAGCGAATAAGAGTGCTTCGCTGACGGCTTCGATGGTTAACCCCACTACGATTTGATTGGCGACCTTGCAGGTCTGTCCGGCGCCGTTATCGCCGATGTGGACGATGTTTTTACCCATGAGTTCAAAATAGGGTTTGATTTTTTCAAAAATGTCGGCCGGACCGCCCACCATGATGGAAAGGGTGGCGTTTTCCGCACCTACTTGGCCGCCCGAAACAGGTGCGTCCAACATTGCAACCTGCATGGCCTTGAGCTTTTTAGCAAATTCCTTGGTGGCAATCGGCGAAATGGAGCTCATGTCCACTAAGATTGAACCGGGGTTTAAACCGTCGGCAATGCCGTTGGGAGAAAACAGAGCAGCTTCTACGTCCGGCGTGTCCGGAACCATAGTGAAGATAATATCGGATTTCCGGGCTACCTCCTTACCGTTGGAGCAGGCAGTGGCACCCAATTTGACCAATTCTTCAACCGATCTTTGAACAATGTCGTAAACGAAAAGCGAGTGGCCAGCTTTTATCAGATTACCGGCCATGGGTTTACCCATGATGCCTAATCCGACGAATCCGATGTTTGCCATAACAATACTCCTTTTCTTATAAATATGGTTTTATCCAAACGAATCCGGTTTCGGTGTCGCTTAACGGGATGTATTCGCACCCGATTCAGCCCTGATAGCCGACCTCGTCAATTGCTTTAAAAAGATTCGGGAAATTAATCTGGCCGGTCCCTGACTCATGGTGGCCAGGGTTGTCGGCAACTTGGATATAAGCGATGCGGTCGATATTCTTGGCGATATTCTGCAACAGGTTTCCCTCCATGATTTGCATATGATAGACATGGTATTGAACAAATATATTGGGATGGTTGATTTCCTGCTGCAATCAAATAATATCGTCGATATGGACAATGTGAAACCCGGGCACGGCATTGTGGTTTAATGCCTCAACTAGCGCTCTGATTCCTTCGGCGGCCAGGGCCTTGGTGGCAAAGGCGAAGCTCTCCGTCAGGGTTTTATAAACGGAAGCCGGATATACCCCCTGAGGCGTCGGGCCGACCAGGGAGTTGAGCATCGGGCAACTTAAGGCTTTGACATATTCGATGCCCTTGCCTACACCATCCTGAAATTCTCCTTCGCGGCCGGGATGGAAGGCAATGCCGCGTTCACCTGCTTTCTAGTCGCCGGGCGGCATGCTATGCAGAATCTATAAAAGTTTATTTTGCTTGAGCTTGTCAAGCAACAGGTTCTTGCCCAAATCAGGGGTAACACCAGATTCCTCTTCATTTCAGCCAGCTTGCGCTGCATTATTTAAAGGAAACAAGGCTTATCAGAGACCAGAGGGGAAAATACTTTTCCCGCTGGTCATGAGTTTTCGGTGAAGACCAAAAGGTCCAATCAGGTGTGGCGGACCGACGCCGTCTTCCTTTTGGTCAAGAACCGGCCTGGTATTACCTGATATCGATTTTGGACTATTGCAGCTTTGGCAAGAGGGACTCTATCCTGGATCGCCGGGCCAAAATCCAAAAAAGGACCTCGGCCAGACGGAAATGGTATAACCTAAACAGCCCAAGGCAGAAGGGAGCCAAAACTCCAACTTAAAAAATTACCCCCTTTTGTGCCAAATACGCTGACGATATACATCTACTAATCGCCGGCCTTATTGGAATGATTACATACCTTTTCGTGAGTTCAACACTTCCATGGTCTCGCGGGCGATCTGCAACTCCTCGTTGGTAGGAATGATAAGGACCGTCACCCTGCTTTCCGGCGTGCTGATTTTTCCTTTGGAACGGTTCAACGAAATGTTTTTACGGTCATCCAGGACCATTCCCAGACCTTCCATTCCACTGCACACGGTGGACCGAACTCTATACGAGTTTTCGCCGATTCCCCCGGTGAATACGATGACGTCGACACCACCCATGGCGGCGATATAGGCGCCTATATACTTTTGGATTCGGTAGCAAAACGCCTCGAACGCGGTTTTGGCGTGGGCATGTCCTTCCGTGATCTTTTGTTCCACGTCCCGAAGATCGCTGCTTCCGATGTCGGCAAGGCCAAGCATGCCGCTTTTCTTGTTGAGCATCTCATTGACTTCGGCGACGGTCATTCCTTTGCGGTCCATCAGATAAAATATTACCGCCGGGTCAAGGTCGCCGCAGCGTGTTCCCATCATCAACCCTTCCAAAGGAGTGAACCCCATGCTGGTGTCGACACCCCGGCCGTCTTTCACTGCGGCGATGCTGCTGCCGTTGCCCAGATGACAGGTTATGAGCCTCAAACCATCCAAGCTCCGGTTTAGGTAGCGGCCCGCTTCACGCGAGACATACTTATGGCTGGTGCCGTGAAAGCCGTACCGGCGCACGTGGTCATTTTGGTAGAGTTTGAGAGGAAGGGCGTACAGGTAGGCTTTGGAAGGCATGGAGGAATGAAACGCCGTATCGAACACACCCACCTGTGGAATGCCGGGGAAGACTTCTTCACAAGCCTCGATACCGTCCAGGTTGGGCGGATTGTGAAGCGGCGCGATCTCAAAGCATTCTTTGATCACATCCTTGACCCGGCTGTCGATTAAAGCCGGCGCGGTGATTTTTTCTCCCCCATGGACGACTCGATGTCCTACGGCGACGATCTCATTCAAGGATTTCATCACTCCCACCCTGGCATCGCACAGATAGGAAGTGATGAGCGTTACGGCCTGGCTTGTGTTCTTGACAGTTACTTCTTCCGTGATCCTTTCTGAACCCTGGCGCCTGTAATGAAAAACCGTTCCGGCCAACCCGATACGTTCCACTGTCCCTGAAGCAAGAACGGTGAAATCTTCACTGCTCATGCAAGTAAACTTGACGGACGAACTGCCTGCATTGACGACCAAGATATTCATGCTGATAATCCCTTTAAGCCAGTCTTGATGGATCGATTTTGTTTTCGCCGATCAAACTCTGTCTACACCTGAGTGTTGTTCCGGCAAATCTGAAAAGGGTTTGCCCGGCTGGTTGGTTGAATATTTTTGGAAGGATGCAAATTTTTCTGAACGGAAGTCCACGGAACCGTTTTTAAACGGTTCCGTGGACAGGTTGTTACAGCTGGTATTTGCTGTGCGCCTCGCGCACGCCGGCTACGGATCCAGCCAGCTTTGCAGTGTCAAGAACCATTTCCATCATACCTATTTGCTCTTGCCAAACCTCAGGATCGGCTTCGGCTTTGATGGCTTCATCAAACACATGGTACACGGGGAGTCCCAACGAGACTCCTGCCAATGGTCCTGCAAAGGTCGGATCGCCCATGGTAACCGTTTCGGCGTAAATCTGAGCGCCCTCAGCATCCGAGGAACCAAGCAGCACTACTACGTTCTCGGCACCGTATTGCTTAGCGGCTTCGATAATGCGCTGCTGATTCTGCAGGTCCATTGCTCCTGCCGCCGTTCAGACAAAGCATTCGGTGGCCGTAAAAGCCACCTCAGCTCCGCTGCCGGCAAAACAGGCCTCCATGGCGGGACTGGGAACCCCGTCCCGTTCCCCCAGAAGGATTAGCTTTTTGTTCGACAACTTACCCATTGCTTACCTCCAAATAGAAAGACTCACTAGTTGCTTCATCATTTTAAGAAAGAAGCCGCTCCGCTCCGGCGCGAATGGCTTCCAAGGTCACCTGATCACCGGTGATCCGTTCCTTCAGCTCACCTGCCTTGTAAAAGAGGAACGTGGGAACCCCCATCACCCTGAGCGTGATGGCAAGGCGACGGTTTTCCATGACGTTGATCTTAACGAAGCGGATCTTCCCTTCGTATTCCCCGGCCAACCTCTCGACATCTGGCATCAAGGCAAGGCAGGGACCGCATTTGGGTCCCCAGAGGTCCACCACTACGGGCTGCTCACTCTTGGTGACTTCCGCTTCAAAATTATCCGAATTTACAATAAGCATCAGATGCTCCTCCTGATTTATAAAACTCTGTAGCCTTCATCCACATCAGAGGAATGGGGATTCCTGCTACAGATAGTTAACTTTACGCAAGACTTCCCGGGAACGTTCCACTAATGCACGTGGCACCTTCACCACCGGACCCGTGCAACCCATTGCGGATTCCGCGTAGATGCCAGCTTTCCAGAGTTCCTTCACCGCAGCCTCAATGGAAAGAACATCGACGCCCTGGATCTCAGATTCTGTGGGCTCTGAGGGAGGCGCCGACACTTCTTCCTCCTGCCCTGGCTTAGGAGCTAGGGAAGCGAGGATATCATCCAACCCGGCGGTTTTGGCGGCGGCTATCTCCCGCTGCACACATGGGACCAGTTTTCCCCGGATAACAGCAGCGGTGTAGCAAAGGGCATTGGCGATGACCGGCGCACCGGAAGCCCGGGAAATAATGCTCACCACCTTCGTCCAGTTCTCGCCTACCGCGGGCCCGTAGCCCCACCCGAGGGCCTCAAAGCTGCCGCCGGTGTTGAAAGCGGAAAAGAGCTTCACGAGCACATTACCGGTGAGCGTATCACACACGCAGACATCCACCGCCCCGGCCAGAAGATCATTACCGCGGATGAGAGAACCTCCATCTGCCCGCACGCTGCTTCCAAAGTGGACGACGTAGCCGCCGCTTTTCGACATGTGAGTAAGAGCGCGTTGAACCGCGACGGCGCCATCCAGGTTGAGAATACCAACTGTGGGTTTCTCCATGCCGAGGGCCTTGGCCACAGCGATACCATACACGGTGTTGCGCAATATAGCCTCGACCCTTGACGGTGCGGACATCCCCGTGGATGAGGCGATTAACATAGGCTTGCCCCGGGCCGGAGTAAGGACACGCCCGATGGTGGTCACGCCCAGAGGAAAAGGATAATGGAGCGCCACCGCCCCGTCAATACGGCCATCCGCAAGGGCCGACTCCATGGCGGCGGCTATCTCCTCGTCACCATTGGAAGTCTCGATCCATTCCAGATCGTGGTACCCCGGCACCTTGGCGCCGATAGCCACCGCGTGAAGCCGAGAATCCTGGGCCATGGCGAGCGCCGCGCCGCGCAGGAGTTCCTCCGCGCCGAGTTCGCTCCCCGCGGCCATGAGGCCTACGCGCACCTTGGGGCCGCCGCTACGGGCCTGTTCCACCAACTCAGCCAACGCATTACCGATGAGCTTTCGTTTGTCCGTCATGAAACACCTTTTACTTATTTCTGCATGGACTCGGCCAGACTCGCCAGGGTATCCAGCAGAACATTCTTCACTTCATCACGGCTGAGACCGCCGGCCGGTTCGCCTGACGAGGCCTCCACCAGGAACGAGGCGCCATCGGAAAGGTTGGTCAGCCTGGCCAAGAAGAGGCTGCCCTTGCCGATGATCATGGCGCGCTTCATGGCCCCCGAGGCTATGGCGTCGACCGCGTGGCCAAGAAAAGGGACACCCGATGGAATGTGCCCCTGGGTGTGCACAAAACCGGGCATGCCGTGCTTGGCGATGAAATCATTGATGGCCGTACGCTCCAGTTGCCCCTTCAGAACCGCAAGGGCGGCAATCATTTTAAAGTTGCTCTCGGGAACATCGCCAGCGCCGGCGGGAAGGGTAATTTCAGGAATATGAAGCTCGGCCGCATACTTGTCCACGTCCGCAAACTGCAGGCCGGCCTTCTGCAATGGATCCCACACCAGGGCGGTAGTCACGGCCTGGGGCGATGCACCGGCCCCCACCGAGTGTTTGCCCAAGGCGTCGAGGCGGATGACCGGGGTCTTTCCGTCGTCGGGGGTGAGAAGCACCGCAAAGTTTCCCAGGCAATTTTCCAAAGCCGGCAGTTCCTTCTTTACATGATCGCGTGCATTCATGAAAAGCTTAGGCACCGCACCGCCGGCGAGTACAATTACATTCCTACGGGCGCCGGAGGCTACCAGAGCCGCGCCGGTGATAAGCGCATTCACCGGAGCTGCGCAGAAAGCTCGGATGTCGAGGCCGCTTGCCTTGACGCAGCCAGCAATCTCGGCAATGGCTTTGGCGAAGTTACCGCCGCCACGCTGGTTCATGTCCCCCGCCGCCTCCTCGGAGCATTCGATCACGAAGTCGACTTCGTCAGGACGCAGACCAGCTTTCTTGAGCAAATGAAGAAGAGCCAGTAAGCCACCCGCCTTGCTGGCTATGTTCTCCAAAAGGACATGCGCCGAAAGCGACTCGTCGACCTCGTGGCCCCGTCGGCAGCATCCGACAACCTGACCGCCGAAATACAGGGGCAGTGCCCCTTTCTTGGTGAGTTCCTCCTGAATGACGGAGCCTTCCCGGCCGGCTTCCAAGCGCTTGAGCAGCTCGGGGGAAATAACCGGATGGCCAGATAATTTCTCCCGCACCGATGCAGCGAAGCCTGCTTCAAGCCAAATAAGATCGAAGACATCGCAGATATCCATCAATCCGAGGAATTCATTCTCAGGCATGATTTCGCCATATTTCCCGAAGCGAACGGGTGCATCCGAAAGATTGGCATGCCACGGACGAGGCCGTGCCCCCATTTGCTCCAAGGTCATGGCACCTATGTACGCCAAGTTGGGAGCATAGCGCACCGCATCCTCATAGGGCTGGATGAACTTGGGAAGATTGGCGAGAAAGGGGGAGTCGGGTTTGTCGTGACGCTCCAAATATGGGGTGGTGCCGTAATGGATGCCAAGTTCAGGTGCATGATTGAGACAGTACACCGTACCTTTGATGGCTGCATTGGGCATTCTGCTTATCCTCTACTGCATGACAATATAGTTTGATAACCCTTATAAGCTTTCCAAATATTTTTCTGCGTTAAAAGCGGCGGTCGCACCTTCTCCCACCGATGACGAAATTTGCCGCAGGTTCTTGCTGACAACGTCCCCGGCTGCATAGATGCCTGGCACGTTCGTCTCCATTTCCTTATTGACGATGATAAATCCGCTCCTGTCCACCGAGACGGCGTTGTTCAAAAATTCCGCGGACGGCCGGGTGCCCACAAAGACGAATACACTAGATGTCATATTTCATTCCATACGTGATCGGAGTTCTTGGTAAAACAAACATCCAATCAGTCGTCCATCTCCTTTACTGTCTGGAGGGTTCTCTGCTTCGCTATTCCAAGGTGAAGTTGCAGTGTTTTCTGGGCTGCCGATTTGTCTCTTTGTGCCAGCGCATTCATCAACTGTTCATGCGCCCCCACGAAATCTGCGTAAACCCCTTCGGTTTTGACCGCGAGGCAGCGGTTCAACATGACCTCCCCGCCAAGGGCGGAAAGAAGGTCACATAGCCTCCTCCATCCCGTGGCTTCATAGAGTATCTCATGGAACTCCGAGATCAAGTAGAGCAAGGAATCGGTTTTACCTTGAGCAAGGATTTCTTTACTTTTTTGCACATTTTTCTTCAGAAGTCGCAACCACTTTTGGTCTTCCTTTTCAACAAGGATATCGATTACAAGTAACTCCAGGACTGACCTGATTTTGTAAATCTGTTCGATTTCTTCAATGCTGAAATCCCGGACATAAAAACCTTTGTGAGGGATCTTCCTGACCAAGCCCTCCCTTTCCAAAAGGAGGATGGCCTCCCGGACCGGTGTCCGGCTGATATTGAGTGAATTGGCCAGAGACTCCTCAGCCAACTGTTCCCCCCAATTGAGCCTTCCATTGACAATCTCCTGTCGGATATTGTCATAGGCCAGCTTCTGCAACGTGTCTTTGCTCTTCCTCAGCTTCTTTAAATAAGGCATTGACGTCCCTCACCCTCTAGGAAATTCCCCCACCAGGCAAGCCTCTATCAGCGTTTGGGCGTTAATGCCTGCGGCCCCATGGGGGGCATCTTCTTGATTTTAGTAGCAGCTATCACATCATCATTGCGCAGAATCATATTGGCCACCTCTTATGCGAGTTAAACGTAAGTTTCTTCACTAGCACAGATTCGATGATCCGGCAAACATGTCCTCGACCATGTCATCGAAGACGTCGAGCCCCGTCTTTGAACCATCATTCTCATTCTCTGAAATAAGATCCATAAGAAGATTGATCTGACCCAGCCCCGCATTTTCAGCCAGAGCTCTTGGAATAGACTTCGAGGCATCCGCAAACACCCGGATCGCTACCTGCTCGCGGCCTGTAAATTCCTTGGCATACTCTCTCAGGCGGGCGGCCACCTCCACTTCGCTGGCCCCACCTCCGGCTATTATTTTCTGGTCCTCCATGAATGCCGACAAAACCCCCAGACAGTCCTCCAGCGCCCGCCCGACTTCATAGGCGATATGTTTTGTACCGCCTCGAATGAGCACGCTGACCGATTTCGGTTTCATGCAAACAATGAAGCTGTTGGCCACCTGGACCTCTTCGATCAAACCGGCATAGTCCAGGTGTTATTCCAAAATATCGTCCACATTGACGAGAACCGTCGCCCTGGTAACGTAAGCCAGCCTTCTCCATATTCGTCTTGCGAATCATTCTTACCGCGAAAATGCCGGTTTTGACAAGGAGAAACTGGGACAATTCATTGATATCCTTCTCATTAAATACGGCGGCGATTCCAATTTTGGGAAAGTTATCTATGGTTTCCTTCAACCATTTTTTCTTCTGCCCCACCCATCCCGTCCTCTGGGCGGAATGGGTGAGCCTAACTTCGCCTTCCCTATCTTTCATCTTCAGAGAAAAGTCCAGGAGGAAGGTCTTGGCCTTGGCAACCTTCTGAGGCATGGTTTGCTGGACCCGTTCTTTGTCCAGGAGAATCCCGCTTGTGAATATTGATCAGTGCGATCAAGACCATGATGATGATCATATGCCTTGCGCGTTACATACTCGGTTCTCTCCTTTAAGTTAAATCAATTAACAATTTTGATTTCGGGCAGGTCCGTTTCACGCCCCTCACACGTCCTTTTGTCGCTATGGTCAATATTTTCAGGATTACTTTCATTCAACTCCATCAAGGGAAAACATTTGTGGCTTCTGGACATTTGTACTTAGGATTTCCAAAGCCCTTTGAACGTACTTTCGACGGAGTTGCGTCTCTTTTTCAGGCGGAAGAGTCGAATTGCCCAGGGGATTGGTGACGGACTGCCCCCGCAAAGCTCTGTTGATTCCAACCATTTTTGCAACGGGTGGCACAGCGGTTATTTGAACAACCGGGATGCCGGCCTTTTCAATACAAGTGCCTATCGTTGACCCGCAACGAGTGCTCGACCCTCAAGTTGAGGTCAATATAACGGCGCCAATCTGCCGGTTCTTGATTTCCGCAGCAATTCCCTCGCCCATGTTTTGGCAGACCACGTTAGGAGTAACGTTGCCGGATGTGCAGAAATAAGTGGGATGTAATTTACCGATGATTCCTTCACGCTCCATTTCACGCAAGATATCGACCGGCACGATCCTATATGGGTTTGCAAGGACCTCCTTCGGGAAATATCCGGTGTGCACGACATCATACTCAGGTAAAGGCCCCTTTTCCGGGAAGAGTTCCGGTGTCTCGTAGGTGCACCACACTTTATTGCCTCGCCCACTCATCTTATGGGGATTCCCCTTGGGGCAAAGACCGCCATCGCTGACCAGAGCGACTTCACATGATTTCATGTCCTTTACCGGCGGGGGAGGCGGTATCAGTTCGAATTTCGGCATCACCAGTTCGCTTACGAACGGCTGGCCTTTGATTTTTGCAAGCAGCATATCTATGCCACGACAGGCGGCTGTTTTTTCGGTGTATTCGTTCCGCAGCACATCCCGTGGGAAATACTCGTCCTCAGAGGGTCTCCCAATTTGGTCCCCCAAGATAACCCTGGAATTTTTCACCGGTGAAGTTATATTTCGAGCGACCTTCACCATTCTGGTAAGGGCTTCGGTCATTTTCGCGGCCGAGTTGGTCGTCTGTACGATGTAACAGTCCTTCCGATATATCTCGACTCCAGGATTTTCCTGATACATGCCTGTAACAGCAGGAATTCCAAGTTTTGCGCCGGCAGTCTTGCAGATCTGTCCGCAACTCAATCCGTACCGTCCGGCAGCGAATGCAGGCCCGGCAAACATGACATCCGGTTTGAACGGTTCAATAAGTTTGAGCGCCTCTTCAGATGCTCGATCGAGATTGGCGGAAAAGTAATTATCGCCGCAGATTATGGTTGCCACTATTGTCCCGTCTTCGCCTAGGAGTTTCTGCAAGAATACTCCGGGACCGACTGGGCCTTCCTTCACTGAAAATTTCGCATCCGCTTTTTCCTCCCCCCCTATTTGACCAAAAAACTGGTTCAAATAGTGCACAACCCGCAATTTCTTCGCACTCATTGCTATCTCCTTTTGCACTGAGTTAATATTCACGCACGGTAATGGATTCGCCGCAAGTCTGATCATGAACTCCCGCAATCAAGAACTCTTCTGTATCGATAACAGAATCGCTTGCTACTTGGATGAAGGGGTCCGGCGTGAATATCTTAGTATCAGGGCTCCCACCCAATATTCTTTCTGGTTTAAATGTAAACTTGATTCTTTCTATAGGCACTCCTATAACAACGACCGCATCCAGCAAGTTTGAACTGAAAATAGCCGTATCCGCTAGGCTGCCTTGACTGACGAGCGGCTGAACGCTAACGACGCTTTTTACACCCAACTTTTCGCATTCCTCGGCAACGAGACCGGCATCCACGTGGGGCATTCCGCCATGAGCCTTGACCGTCATGACGCCATCTGCACCCAACACGTTGGCAATTAGATTGGAAGCCATCATGGCCTTGCGCTGTCTTTGGATCGGTTCCATGTTGGCAACACCGCAAACCACCCCGCAAAAGATTAAATCTCGACCATGTCGCCTATAAAGCTCTTTGATCACGCCATGATTTTGAATGGTGTATGTATCCAGGGACCTTATCGTCTGATGGCCCGTTACTCCTCCATCCAGGACCTCATTGGGGTGGATAACCGTCGGAAGCAGATTCCTCACATCCGTACCGTAGAAGCACTTGTCCGAAACGGCGTTGTGATCGTGTTGTGGGGTGTACAATTGGTAGTAACAGGCAACTCGAGGCAGGTTATTATCATGCGGCAACGTCGGCAGATGCAGGTTGAAATGCTCAATCTCATCCACCGGATGTCCATCCGCAGCCTGCGCCAGATAAACGGCAGCCTTTAGTCCTGCAACCTTAACAGCATCTTCGAAATCACGCTCATCAACATCATCCGCCATATGTGGAATCACAACGACATTTCTCATCCGGCTGTACTTGCTCAACTCTGCAACCTTGCCGTCCATATCAAGAAAGGCGGAATAGTGCCTCTTTGTGTAAGGATTGGCCACTAGAACCGCAACCCCTCGCAGCGATCTGGTCCTTCCGTGCCCTGCCGTCCGCATTTTTCCAATAAAACCTGGAAAATCGGCATCTTGAACATCTATCTTGCATCTGGGTTGCACCACATCCATCAAATTGACGATCCTGATGGAATCGCCCGGGTAGACAAGATGGATATCGACACCTTTCAAGCACCTATTGCCTTTGAGAAGAACTTCCTCCAACTCTTTCTCATTAACCGTCAGCACATGATCGCAAACGGAGGTCTTTGCACCTTGCTTGAGTTCCCTTATATCAATTGACTCGATTTGTAGGTTCATAGGGTCTCCCTTCTATTAAGTACCTTTCTCCTCCTAGACGTATAACAACACTACCCCCCCATCTAAGGATTGTATACGCATATAGTATTTTTTTAGGTCAGCTGTCAATGAAATTTATGTACGCCCCCACCAAAGTTACACCCAAGTCATTGTTAAAACTGACTGATAAATTTATTAATATCTGGCCATCAAGGAGCCCGGGAAGGGTTAGGCGTAGATGCAAACCTCACTTTATTAGTGTGATCTATCATATCTTTGACGGACACCTCGTTAAGCGGCTAGACCTCGCATTGGAGGTAATCCATGAGCATACAGAAAAAGCAGAAGGAATCCCCCCGCAGGCGTTACTTGGAAGAATTCAAGACTGAGGCATTTGGTTTGGCCGATCAAGTTGGAGTGGCCGGGGCAGCTAAGCAGCGAGGTCTTCATGAATCTCATGCTTTACGCCTGGCACAAAAAGGCCAGGTATGAGGCGAGCCGAAATGATACCGAACAAGAGTTGGTAATTGAAAGTACCAGGTTGAAGCGGCAACTGGCCAAACAGGCCGAGGAGCTTGCAATCTTAAAAAAGGCCGCCACGTACTTCGCGAAAGCCCGAAGTTAAGTACGCTTTTATGCATGATAACACAAATAAATTCAGCATCGGGGCATAATGTGAGGTCTTTGGTGTACTGCGCCGCGGATATCATGCCTGGCGGGATCGGCAGCACAACCCCGGCAATAGACAGCTTGCGCGTGAGAAGCCGGAGACCGCATTGTGGTCCAGGCGTTCGCCGCCCGCAAGGGCCGTAGCGGCTCCGTAGCGTGATTGTTCATTCGGACCGTGAAAGTCAGTATTGCTCTAAGCAATATCAAGTCCTCTTGGCCGAGCTATAACCGAAAGTTGTGTTTGAGGTTTTGAAAAAAGGCGGCGTATCCTGGTGAGTTGAAGAGGCTCACCAACT
>ENA-OSEO01004530-OSEO01004530.1-sediment-metagenome-genome-assembly--contig:-NODE-4530-length-14455-cov-3.531228_pt1 | contig 14455 bp, 12 predicted proteins | sample MGYA00237883_ERZ534232 | MGnify/ENA metagenome assembly ERZ534232 | reverse complement strand
CTACCCGGCGCCGCTCTGAGTGCATTCGACCACAGATCTCTTGGAGCCCGCCGGGATGGTGCCGATCGAAGGGGAACATGGATTATTTCATCAGCAGCAGGCTCAGGGCCATTATCAGCATCCCTCCGGCGAGACCGAAAATACTGTCATGCCCCTTTCCATAGGCTCTGCTGGTCGGCAGCAACTCATCGAGGCTGATATAGACCATGATGCCGGCGACCCCGCCGAAAAGCACCCCCATGACCTGGGGAGGAATCACTTCTGCGCCGCCCCCCACAAACAGTCGCAGACCAAAATAGGCGATTCCGGCCCCGATGGGTTCGGCCAGCCCGCTGAGGAAGGAATAGACAAGCGCCTTGTTACGATCCCCGGTGGCGTAAAATATCGGCACCGAGACGCTGATCCCTTCGGGGATGTTGTGCAACGCAACGGCGACGGCAATCGCCAGGCCGAGGGCCGGATCCTGCAACGCGGCCAAAAATGTTGCCAGACCTTCGGGAAAGTTATGAATGCCGATCGCCAAGGCCGTGAACAGCCCCATGCGCATGAGCTTCCTTTGCCGAGAGATTGGGTCTTCGGTTCTGGGCCCCAGGCTGGGTTTGACGAGTTCGGCGAGCGCGCAGAAATCGGGGACGGGAGCCGATGGATCGTGAAGGGGGGCCGTTGCCTCCTCGGATCGGGTTTCGTGTGGATTTTCCGCGGATGGGATCAGGTTGTCGATCACGCCGATCAGAAGCATCCCGCTGAAAAATGCCGCCGCATTCACCCAGTGCCCCCAATAATCGCCGTAGGTGGCCGTCAGCGCGTCCGCCCCCTTCAGGTATATCTCAACAAACGAAACATAGAGCATGACCCCCGCAGAGAAACCCGTTGCAATCGAAAGGAAGCGGTAGTCCGTCCTCTTGGCGGTAAACGCAATAACGCTGCCGATGCCGGTCGCCATCCCTGCAAAGAGGGTGAGTCCAAAGGCAATCCAAAGGTCCTTCACATCGCGTCTCCTTATTGGCCCGGAGCGGGTCAACAACCGACGGAAAACAATCCACTCTTCATTTTAATGGTCTGATTGCATTAACAAAAGTATCGACCGAAGGCAAGTCTAAGATCCCGGAGGGACCCTGAGTGAATTCAGGATCTCCTTGATTCTCGGTTCTTATCGGTATATTAAATCCATACGAAAGTCGATGGTCCCGTAAAAGGATCAACGGTTCCCTCCCCCTGGCGAAGATCCGCCCGGGGGGGAACCCGGGGCGGAGCCTGCCCCGTTCTTGATACGGGGGTTGGGGTGAACCAGAATGGAATATCACTGGAAATAGGAGGCAACGCGACATGACAACGGATTGGGAAAAGCGGATATCCTGTGCGACTCACTGCTCCCGGTGCGAAAAGAAGATCGGCCCGAAGGATCAGCGGATCCTCTCGGTCTATGATCATGAGCCCGTCTGCATGGCATGCAAGAAAGCGGAAGAAAATCGTGAGGATTACCAAGAATCTTCAAAAAACATGATCGGGCAATGCATGGCCGAGACCGAAGTGCTGTACAGCGACCCGGGCGGGTTTTGCTTCTATCATTTTTATCCGTTTACCTGCGATTGAGCACCCGGAAAAAACCGGAGCCACCGGTGTGCCTCCGGGCCGGCTCCGGTTCAGCATTCCGCTCGCACCCTGTGGTTGTTATCCTTCAACAGTGTAAGCCGCGCGATCCCACGGGGACCCGGTGGGGAAGGGCCGGGTTCCAAGCTCCCGATCCAGCATCAACAGGGCGGATTTGTCGCTGCCGGCCATCCCCAGTTCACCGGCGATTTTGCCCGTAGACGCTTCCTCCTCGATCTGCTCCGTGATGAACCAGTCCAGCAGGGGTTCTGCAGCATACTCCTTTTCTTCCCGGGCGATGCTCATCAGTTCGTTTATCTTTCCGGATATGAACTGTTCATGTGCATAGGCGTCCTTGAACGCTTCGGCCGGGCTGGCCCATTCGGTTTTGATCTGTTTGAGATCCTGCAGGGTCACCGTTCCCCCCCGGTCGATGATGTGATCGAAAAATTTCATGGCATGGGTCATTTCCTCATGGGACTGGCATCGCATCCAGTGCCCCATGCCGTCGAGGCCCATGGAATGGAAATATGCCGCCATGGAATGGTAGATGTAATAGGATTCCAGCTCGTTTTTGATCTGGTCGTTCATGGCCCTGAGAAGTCTTTCTCCGATCATGGTAGAGCTCCTTTCTCCGCAAACAATCCTTCCACCGAGAGATACCGCTCGCCGGTATCATAGCAGAACGTCAAAATACGGCTTCCCTGGGGAAGCTCGGGTATCTTCCGGGCGATGGCCGCCAGCGAGGCTCCTGAAGATATGCCCACCAAAATGCCTTCTTCTCTGGCACACCGCCGGGCGAAGTCAAAGGCGTCCTTTCCGCTCACCCGGATCGTTCCGTCGAGCAGCCGGGTGTACAAATTTTTGGGGATGAATCCCGCCCCGATTCCCTGGATCGGATGGGGGCCCGGTTGACCGCCGCTGATGACCGGCGAGTCCGCAGGCTCCACGGCAAAGACTTTCAAGCCGGCGAACCTTTCTTTGAGGACTTGGGCGACACCGGTCAGATGACCGCCGGTTCCCACGCCGGCAACCAGAAGATCGATCCGGTCGGGAAAATCGCTGAGAATCTCCTGTGCGGTATACCGGCGGTGGGCATCGATATTGGCCTGGTTTTCAAACTGCATCGGCATCCAGGCGCCGGGGATTTCATCGCACAGCTGCCGGGCCCGGGTGATGGCGCCTTTCATCCCGGCTCCCCGCGGGGTCAAATCCACCCGCGCGCCGTAGGCGGCCAGCAGCCGCCGCCTTTCGATGGACATCGATTCGGGCATGACCAGAATGAGCCGGTACTGTTTTACGGCAGCCACCATGGCCAAGCCGATTCCGGTGTTGCCGGAGGTCGGTTCCACGATCACCCCGCCGGGTTTCAAAAACCCCCTTTTTTCGGCATCTTCGACCATTGAAAGCGCGATGCGGTCTTTGATGCTTCCGCCCGGATTGCTCCGTTCGAGTTTCATCCATACGTCAACCGTATTCGGATACAGGCGGTTGATTCTCACATGGGGGGTTTTACCGACAGCTTCCAGAATATGGTTCAGTTTCATCCGGCATGCCCCGTTTCGAATGGTGTCCGGTGCTTCCCGTCCATACCCCTTTGCGCCCCTTTTACGGGCAAAGTCAAACCTCATCGCGGACGGTCATCCATCGGTTCTTTCCATTTTTCAGGTAAATTAACTGTAAGCACCCAGGGGCGGACCTGTCAAGCCGATGCGGAAGGGTTCATGCGCGGAAACATTCGGGGGGAAAATAGAAATCCCGGCAGGATCGCTGCCGGGATATTGGCCGCATGTGGGTTCGGGTTTATCCTATTCCGCGGTGTGGCAGTCCTTGCAGCTTACGGGACCGGTGTTTTGTATTTGGGTTTTATCGTCGGAGAAACGGAGCTTTTTTTCTTCTTCGATGTTTTTCCTGTGTATGGTTTGGTGGCAGCCGATACAGGCCTGGTGAAACGCACTCTTATAGTACCGGATGGCCAGGGGGGCGTCTTTTTCTGATTTTTTCGGCGGTTCGGTCAAATCGTGGCAGCCTGCGGCCGTACAATTTTGAATCGGCCCATCGAATTCCCAGGTATGATGGCAGGTTTTGCAGGCGAAGTTGAAATGCCTGGAATGGGGGAAATCGACCCCGGGTATTTTTGCGGTTGAGGATTCCTGTGATTTCAGCGTGAAAGATCCCGTTGGAATACACATCTCCTCTGAAGCTTCCTTACTCGAAACCGTCCAGGTCAAACCCAGGACCAAAACCACTGAACACAACCCGATGATTCGAATTTTACGCATTCTTCCCCCCTAGGCATAAGTTTAGGTCGCTATAGTACGGTTTTGAAAAACTTTCAACGATTAAATAAGAGATCTCTTTTCTCAAAGATTGCATCCTTTGTCAAGAACGCCGCAACCGTTTTTGCCTTGACGTTTCGCATCAATTCGGATAACACCCACTGGCTTGCGATGACGCTTTGATGCCCACCGCGTCTCGTTTACAGAAAGGATTTGGATGACCAGACGCTTTACTTTTTTTTACGGCTGGGTCATCGTCGGTATCGCCGCCTTCACGATGACCATGGTCTATGGGGTTCGCCACTCGTTTTCGGTTTTTTTCCCATCCATCATCGACCAATTCGGATGGAGCCGCGGCAGTACCGCGGTGATGCTTTCCATACACATTTTCGCATACGGCGCGCTGGCGCCGCTGGCCGGAATTCTCGGTGACCGATGGCACCCCCGACGGGTGATGCCCATGGGGATCATCCTGCTCGGGTTGGCGGCGGCAGGCTGCAGTGTGGCCAACAAGCTCTGGCATTTCTATCTCATTTTCGGCATCGGCACCCCCATGGGTCTGGCATTTTGCGGATGGCCGCTGCTGTCCCCGGCCCTGGTCAATTGGTTTCGAAAGTACCGGGGGCTGGCCTTCGGGATCGGGCAGGTCGGCGGCGGCCTCAGCTTTGCTTTCGGGATCTTTGCCGAATTTTTCATATCCCGGATCGGTTGGCGGATGGCTTACATCGCGGTGGGCGGTTCGGTGGTGGCCGTGTTGCTTCCGCTGTATCTGTTTTTTTTCTATTATCACCCCAGGGAAAAGGGGCTGGCCCCGTATGGAACCGACAGCCGCGAAGGCACCCCGCCCAGCGATGCCGCCGTGACAACCCCAACGGCTGCGCTATGGACCCTGCGGGATGCCATGCGGACGGCTTCGTTCTGGCTTCTGGTCTCATCGCAGTTTTTTTTCTGGGGGATCGGCTGCTACCTGATCCTGGCCCATCAGGTCAAGTTCGCCGAAGATGCCGGTTACAGCGGCATGTTTGCCGCATCCATTTTTGCCCTGTACGGCATCTTCATGGCCCTCGGGCAAATTTCCTCGTCGGTTTCGGACTGGATCGGCAGGGAGTGGACCGTTGTTCTGTCCTGTGTGCTGGCCATGGGGGCGCTGGTTGCCCTGATCTCGGTTCGGGATGCCACACGGCCGTGGCTGCTCTATACCTACGCCGTCTGCTTCGGAATCGGCGCGGGTCTTTTTTCACCGACCGTATTTGTCGGTGCCGCCGATATTTTTCACGGTCCCAATTTCGGCGTGATCAACGGTTTCCTGATGACCGGAATGGGTATGGGCGGGGTCATCGGGCCGTGGTTGGGGGGCTATCTCTATGATCTGACCGGCAGCTACCGGATGGCTTTCGGTTTCAGTGTCGTCTGTGTTGCTCTGGCGGGTTTGGCCTTTGTGCTGGCGGCCCCGCGAAAGGCCGATCGGATAAATCAGAAATTCAGAGCCTCCAAGAGCCCGGCACCATAAGGTACTCGGTTGAAATGGACCCATCCGGCGCTCAGCGTTCAGGCCGGGGGGCCCCGCATTCATCCCCGGCGGGGGGTACGTACGGTGTGCGCAGGGCGGCATCCCCTCATGCATAAGGCGGTGGGCCAGCGGAAAAGCGGTTTTGGATTGACACCTGTACCCCGTTTATTATAGTTGAAAACTTCCTGAATCGCTTTTTTATGGATTCATTTCAACCATGCAGAGGAGATCCCCATGAAAGTCCTTATCCTTGGCGGTACCGGTGTCATCAGCAGGGCCATCGTGGAGCGGGCGCTGGCCGCCGGTCACGAGGTCACCCTCTACAACCGGGGGAAAACCCCGTTGACTTTCAATAAGGAGGTCCGCCGCATTGCCGGTGACCGATTGGACCGGCAGGGGTTCACCGCCCGCTTGCGCAAGGAGCGCTTCGACGCGGTCATCGACATGCTCTGCTTCAACGCCGAGGATGCCCGATCCACCCTGGACACCTTTCGGGACAACGTCGAACAGGTCGTGGTCTGCTCGAGCATCGCCGCCTACAAGCGGCCCTATCGGACGGTTCCCACCGTGGAGGAGGCCGAGGCGCTTTACGACAACCCCCAATTCGGGTACGCGTTTCACAAAGCAGAGGCGGAAAGGGTTTTTCAGGGGGCGATCGAAAAGGAGAATCGACCCATCACCCTTATCCGGCCTTCGCTGACCTATGGGCCGGGTGCCGCCAACATCGGTGTGCTGCGGCAAAACTATGGGATCGTCCATCGCATACGCAAGGGAAAGGCCCTGGTCATGTTCGGTGATGGGAGCACCTGCTGGAGCTGGACCTTTGCCCCGGACCTTGCAAAGGCGTTTGTCGGTGTCCTTGGAAACCGAAAAACTTACGGCCAGGCCTATCACGCCACCAGCGAAGAGAGATGCATCTGGGAGGACCTCTACCTGGAATTCGGCCGTATCCTGGGAAAGCGCCCGGAGATCGTGCATATTCCCGCAGAACTTCTCTATCAGGCCGCACCCAACCTGTGCAGTCATCTCTATTTCGAAAAAACATACGCCGGTCTGTTCGACAATGCGAAGATCAAACGGGACGTTCCGGAGTTCACGGTTGAGATTTCATTCCGGCAGGGGCTGGAAATGATGCTGGCCTGGTGGGAAAAGGAAGCCGACCGGGTCGACCCCGAAAAGGACGCGCTGGAAGACCGGCTGGCAAGTCTCTACCATCACTGGGCGGACCAGATGAAAAACCTCTATACCCGGTAATCATGGGGATATCGGGAGGGCAAAAACGATGCGCCCCCCCTTGTCCCGAAACTCACCCCCGGGGCTCAAAAAAACGCTACCCCCGCTTGCCTTGCGGGGTGTCCCCGGTGCGGCGGGTCAACCCCCGCCAAGCGGGGGAAACAGGGCAACCCGCTCCCCGCCGCTCAGCGATGAATCCAGGTTCGCCTTCTCTCCGTTCAGGAAGACGAGGTTGACCTCGTATTCCGGAATACCGAGGTCCTCGATCAGTGTTCTGACCGATATTCCCGGTGTGATCGGGTATCGCTCATACCCACCGGGCAGGTATCGCTTCAAGGTCGCCAGCAGTTCAAGCCTTATGCAGGGTTCCCGTGTCACAAGGGTTATTTCGCTTCCGGGAGCCAATCCAGCTCAAGATCAATCAGCTTGGCACGCGTGGGCTTTCCCCCAGCATCGTAACCGCACATTTGGTAATAGAGCGCAATGGCCTGTTGAAGATCTTCCGGATCGATCCGTTTGCCCGCAGAGGGCCCCGAAGGAAGCGGTTCGTGCATGCGCCGGAACAGCTTGTCGTCTTTTGGAGAGAAGCCTTCCCGATTGTTGAATATGCGCATCATGACCTGGGATCGCTCGGTTGCCCGCATCATCTCGTAAAGATTGGTTCCCCATCCGGTTACGGCCCGCACCGCTTCTTCCAGTTTTTCATATTTCAGCGCCAGCACCGGGGCCGAAGTAAAGTTGCAGATGCCCAGCAGGTTGTTCAGGCTCCAGGCCAGCTGCCCCTGCCTGAAGAACCGAACCTTGTCCGCATCCAGCGTTTCGGGTACGATGGGCCCCTGGACGCCCAGGGGTTTTATGAAGCCGGCCCCATCGCCCACAAAGGATCCATCGTGGGGGGTTTCAACGTGATCGGCCCCGGTCGGGGAGAGGGCATAACTGAGCCCGACCCCGGTTTTGCCCCGGGGATCGTGCATGGGGATTTCCTGCCCCTTGATGGTGAAGGCGAACGCTTCGGACCCCTTTCCGATTTTTTCGGAGGCTCGTTTAACCCCCTGGGCCAGGACATCGCCGATGCCTTTGCGGGCATTGATCTGTTCGACCAGCCAGAGCATCCCCTCTGCGTCCCCGAAACCGATTTTGCGCCCGTTTCCATCGGCCTCCGTCAGGATTCCCTCCTCGAAACACTCCATGGCAAAGGCGATGATGGCGCCGGTGCCGATGCAGTCCAGTCCATAGCGGTTGCACAGCTCGTTGGCCTTGGCCACGGCCCCCAGATCGTCAATCCCGCAAAGCGAGCCGAGGGCGGCCAGCGCCTCGTATTCCGGCCCCCCGTAACGGGGATCCACCCGGTAGGGGGTTTCCATCTCCACCACCCGTTTGCACCCCACCGCGCAGCGATAACAGGTGCCCGATCGCTTCAGGATCTTTGCAACCCCCGGAACCCCGATTTTTTCCGCACCTTCAAAAGTCCCCTCCTTGAAGTTTCGTGTGGGAAGAATACCGGCATTGTTCAAGGCGACCACGAACATCGGGGTTCCAAATTTGCTGTAGTTGATATTCGGTTGATGGGTTTTGATCTGTTTGTTGTGCCAGGTAACCAGCTCTTTGACTTTCTCAGGATCGGCGAACCGGATGTTGCCCGCTTCTCCCCGGCATGCGACGGCCTTGAGGTTTTTTGACCCCATCACGGCCCCCATGCCGGTCCGCCCGTTGGCGTGGCTCAGCTCGTTGATGACGTTGGATACCCGGACCAACCGTTCGCCCGCGGGACCGATGGAGGCGACCCGGGCTTTTGCGTCGCCCACGTCCTGCCGGATTTTATCCAGGGCATCTCCGTTTTCCATCCCCCAGACCGCGGCCGCATCACGAATTTCCACCCTTCCGTCGGTGATCCAGAGATAGACCGGCTTGGGCGCTCTGCCTTGAATGACCAGGGCGTCAAAACCCGCGAATTTCAACTCGGGGCCGAAATACCCGCCGGCTTCCGTTTCGGCAAAGCCCCCGGTGAGGGGTGATTTCGCCGAAACCGTATACCGGCTGAATCCGGAAAGCGGGGCGCCGGTCACCACCGAAAGAGAGAATACCAGAATGTTTTCCGGACCGAGGGGATCGGTTCCGGGCTTCAAATGCTTCAACAGGTAGTAAGCAGAGATCCCGCCCCCGCCCCAATAGGTTCGATAAAACGCCTCGGGGGGTTCCTCGATGGTATGGGTAAGATCGTTCAGATTCACGTGCAGGACTTTCCCGTTGTAACCAAAGGGCATGATGCAATCCTCCTCTTTTGTCATGGGGTTTCGCTCACGATCCCGGCAAGGGGCTGCTGCCCGGACCGGTTGATTTCGCCAAGGTTCGTTTCATATCACAATGAGAAGGAAATATCCATACCCGGCGGGATTTCGGATCACCCGGCAGGGACCGGCGGCGGGCTGTGTCGTCACGGCAGGCGGGCATCCGATGCAAAAACCGGATGCTCCACCTGCCTGAACGGCTCCCCATGGGAGAGCAACGGAAAAACCGGGGGGGTCAAATGCTCGCCGGCAAAATACTCACCTCGCCGCGAACCTCGGTCACATCCTTTACCCCTTTGACGGTTTCCATCAAGCGATGCTTTTCTTCGTTGGAATAGGTGACCCCGCTCAGATGCACCACTCCTTTTTCCGGCACCTCGATGTTGAGAAGAAAATGGTTGACATCATGCTGGATCAGCGCGGCCTCCACTCGTTTTTTCAGCGAGAGGCGATCCATGGCCTCCACCGCCGAGAGGCTGCAGGATTCGATGGTTTCGGATTTGGCGGTTTCCACAATCAGACGGACCGCCTCTTCGAGCCCCAGTTTCCCCGTATTGATGATCAGGTCATAGAGCGAAGGGTCGTTCCAGTCCATCTGAAAGGCGTATCGGAAAAACCCCTTTTGCTGGTTATCGTTTTTTTCGATGATCTTCTCGGCGGCCTCCCGGCTCACCCCCTTGGTTTCCATGATATGGTCGATGCGGGAAGGGCCGGTTGCATGGATATAAACATGGAACGCGCAGCCGAAGTCACGCAGCAGCATCTGGCTGCCATGCCCGAGAATCACCCCCTGCCCGTGCCGGGCCACGTCGTAAATCACCGATTCCATCAGTTCGAGATAGGCCTCGGGCTTTCGACTCAACAGCCGATCGAAAAACCCCGGGGCTTTCTCATCCAGACGGCTGATTTCCGATGCCGGGATTCCCCGATCGACCGCTATCTTCTGGAGCTTCGTGTCATCGTAGAGTTCGACCTTCAGGGCCTCGGCCACCTTTCTGGCGATGACTTCCCCACCGCTGCCAATGGATCTGGATATGGTAATCAACGGCATAACACATCTCCTTTTGAAAAAGGTTCAACGCAATGCGGATCATATTTTTCTAAATTATAAGCAACGCGATGGGATCGGTCAACCGAACCGGATCAAAATAAAGGTCTGCACCGCGTCCTATTGACATGCAGAGCCCCAGGCATATAAGGTTGGCATGCGTTGCCGGCGGGTGCGCCCTGAAGACACATTGGCCACGCCTAGGGACTTTAACCCGTTTCCATAGACAGGAGGAAGTATGATGCGGTATCGGAGCCAGGATATCTTAAGCCGACCCGAATGGTCCATGATACGGACGCTGTATAAATCCATGGGCTACAGCGATTACGATCTGCAACGCCCGATGATCGGTATCGCCAACGCATGGAACCGTGTGGTGCCGGGGCATGAAAACCTTCGGCGGGTTTCGGAATACGTCCAGCAGGGAATTTTCCAGGCCGGGGGCACCCCCGTCGAATTCGGCCTCATCGCCGCCTGCGACGGAATCGCCCAGGGGCATGAGGGGATGCGCTACATACTGCCCACCCGGGACCTGATCGCCCATGACATCGAGATGATGATCCAGGCGCATCGTCTGGATGGGGTCGTGCTGCTGGGCTCCTGCGACAAGATCGTTCCGGGGATGTTGATGGCGGCTGCAAGGCTGGATGTGCCGGCCCTAATGGTGGTTGGAGGGCCGATGGAGGGCGGGTGCACCTTCGACAACCGGGCCGCGGACGCCACCTCGCTTGCCGAGGCCCTGGGAATGCTCAAGGCCGGCAAGATCGATGTCGATGCCTTTGAGCAGCTGGAAAACTGTGCCTGCCCGACCTGCGGATCCTGCTCGTTTCTGGGAACCGCAAACAGCATGTGCTGCGTGGCGGAGGCCCTGGGGATGAGCCTGCCCGGCTGCGCCACGATCCCTGCAACCCATGCCGATCGTCTTCGCATCGCCCAGGCTTCGGGCCGTCGCATCGTGGAGATGGTCAAGGAGGGAATCACCGCTCGACGCATCATCACCCCCCAGTCGCTTGAAAACGCCGTGCGGGTGAGCACGGCCGTGGGGGGAAGCACCAACGTCGCGTTGCACATCCCCGCCATCGCGTATGAAGCGGACTGCGACATGACGATGGACCGTTTCGGGGAGTTGTGCCGGACCACCCCCCATGTTGCGAAGATGAATCCGGCCGCCGCGCCCAATGTCCCTGATTTCCATTTTGCAGGGGGTATCCCGGCGGTCATGAAAACGATCCTGCCGCTGATCCACGCGGATGCCCTGACGGTTTCCGGAAAGACCGTGTCTGAAAACGTCTCCGATGCCCGGATTCTGGATTCGGCGATCATCCGACCCCTGGACGCCCCTTGGCGCAAGGAGGGCGGGCTTGCGGTGCTCAAGGGAAACCTGGCCCCCGATTCGGCCATCACCAAACCGGCCGCCGTTTCTCCGGACATGCACACGTTCATCGGAAAGGCCCGATGCTTCGACTCGGAGGAGGCGGCAAACGAGGCGATTTTAAACGGCAAGGTCCAGCCCGGAGAGGTGGTCGTGATCCGGTACGAGGGTCCCAAAGGGGGACCCGGCATGCGGGAGATGTTCAAGGCCATGAAGATGCTCTATGGAAGGGGGCTGGCCCTGAAAACCGCCCTGATTACCGACGGGCGCTTTTCCGGAACCAACAACGGGTGTTTTGTCGGTCACATCTCCCCCGAGGCCGCCGAGGGCGGCCCCCTGGCCGCGGTCAAGGACGGGGACATCATTTCCATCGATATCCCCAACCGGAAGCTGGAGCTTCAACTGCCCCAAGCCGAGATCGAAGCGCGTCTTTCCCGGTGGCGGCGGCCGGAACCCAAAATCAAGCGAGGGTACCTGGCGCTCTACGCACGGTATGCCGAGTCCGCGGATAAGGGGGCCATCATCCGGCATAAATTTTAACCCGAGCAACGATCGGTAAACCCTAACCCACAGGAAGGCAGGCCATGAAATTCAAAGATCGCGTTGCCGTGATCACCGGAAGCGCCCGGGGCATCGGGAAACGGATCGCAGAGAAGCTGGCCCAAGAAGGCGCCGGGGTCGTCATCAGCGATGTCGACGGGGAGATGGCCCGGCAGACCGCGGACCACCTGAAAACCGCATTTGGTGCCCGGACCGCTGCGGTCCCCTGCGACGTTCAGCATCCTTCGGATATCCAAAAATTGATGGCATCCGCCGTGGCGTCTTTCGGCAGGATCGACATGCTCGTCAACAATGCCGGGATCTGCCCGTTGACCCGGGTCGAAGCGATTACCCTTGAAGAATGGAACCGGGTCCTGTCGGTGAACCTGGCGGGGGTTTTTTTCTGCTGCCAGGCGGTGATGCCCATCATGCAAGCCCAACGCGGGGGGAAAATCCTGAGCATGGCCTCCATTGCCGGAAAAACCGGCGGGGTCGCCTCGGGGGCACACTATTCGGCCTCCAAGGCCGGGGTGATCTGTCTGACCAAGGTTTTCGCCAAACTGCTGGGGCCTTTTGGGGTCAATGTCAACGCGCTGGCCCCCGGGCCGGTGGAAACGATCATGATCCAGGACTTTTCACCCGAGTCCCGGAAGATCCTGCTCGATCAGACCGCGCTGGGACGGATCGCCGATACCGACGACATCGCAGAGGGTGCGCTTTTCCTGCTGTCGGATGCGGCCAAGCACATCACCGGGGAGGTGCTCGATATCAACGGGGGGCTGTTGATGGATTAAAAACGATCTATTTGGTTTTCAGGTTGAACACCCCGTCCCAGTCCCGGGGCGGGGGAACCTTGCGGTATACATCGATTCGGTCCATATAGAGCCGGTATACCCCCTGGGGTCGCTCGGCATGGAGGGTTTGAAACAGCCGGTAGGCCTGGTCGAAATTTTGGGCACGGTAGTGATGGACGGCCCGTTCAAAGTGTTCGATTTCCTTTTGAAGGGCCGGGTCCGCGGCCGATTTTGGGATCGGTTCGTATATTTTTACCGGCATTTCTTTTCCTTTGACCCGGACCATATCCAAGAAGCGATAGGCGAATCGATCTTCCAGCGCCGCCCGGGTGAATTCCGAAATGATGATCCGGCAGCCATAGATTTTGGTCAACCCCTCCAGCCGGGAGGCCAGATTGACATTGTCTCCGATGACCGTGTAGTCGAACCGGCGGTTGCTGCCGAAATTGCCCACCCGCATCATGCCGGTGTTGATCCCGATTCCGATGGATATTTCCGAAATGCCCTGAAAGGGCTTTCCCAGGTCGGATTTTCTCAGGTGATCGATCATCCCCAGGGCCGCCCGGACTCCGTTCTCCGCATGGACCGTCTGATCCAGCGGTGCCCCCCAGATCGCCATGATGGCATCCCCGATGAATTTGTCCACCGTTCCGTGGTTGGCCATGATGATATCGCTCATGGCGGTCAGGTAGTCATTCATGAACCTGCTGAGCGATTCGGTATCCATCTGCTCGGAAATCCGCGTAAAGTCCCGGATATCGGCGAACAGCACGGTTAGGTTGCGCTGTTCCCCGGTCAGTGCGAGTTTTTCCGGGTTTTTGATCAGCTGGCCGACGATCTGCGGCGATACGTAGTGGCTGAACGCACTGTGAATGAACCGTTTCTGTCGATCCTCGATGAAATAGTTGAACAGGGTCACCCCCAGAAATACCGTGAGGATGGTCAGCAGCGGGAAGACCAGCCCGACCATCTTGTTGTGGAGGAAAAGAAACCGGTAGTTGCCCCCGATGACCCCGGCGATAAAGAGAAGCCCTGCCGATCCGCCGGCCAGCGGCCCGGTATAGGCCAGCAGTGCGCTGAGTGCAAGCCCGCCAACGATCATCAGCGTATAGGTCAAACCGATTTCCGTATAGATGTCGTGGGTGAACGGATCGTTTGCCAGGATGTTGTCGATGAGCGTGGCGTGGACCTCCACCCCAGGAAAGATGCTGGAAAAGGGGGTGGACCGCTGGTCGAAGAGGCCGGCGGCCGAGGTACCGATCAGCACGAACCTGTCCTTTAAGACGGATCCGGATTTTCCTTCCAGGATGTCTGCGGCCGAAAGGTAGGGGAAGCTTTTTTCCGGCCCCCGGTAATTGACGTAGAACTGCCCGGTCTCATCGGTGGGCAGAAAGCGCCGGGCGAGCGTGATCCCCAGCAGCCCATGCCGGTTGAGGCTGACCTGCCGGGAGACATGGATCAGAATCTCTTGGGTTCCCAGACCGATCCGGGCCGTTTCCAGCGCCAGCGAGGGGTAGGGAACCCCGTCCAGCGCCATGAGCAGCGGAACCTTGCGAACGATCCCGGAGGGATCCGGAAAGACGTTGAAAAACCCTTCGCTGATTCCCTGGGCCACGGATTCGACATTGAGGATGGGCCGGTAGGCCGATAAGAGAAGCAGCCGCTCAAAGGGGACCGATGGGGGCTCAAGACGGATCTTGGCGGAGGGAAAGGGGGTTTCCCCCGGCCGTTTCAGGCCGTCGTCTCCGGGCTGAAACACATATCCGAGAACCACCGGCGCGGCTGAAACGGCACTGCCCAG
>ENA-OSEO01004528-OSEO01004528.1-sediment-metagenome-genome-assembly--contig:-NODE-4528-length-14460-cov-26.985469_pt1 | contig 14460 bp, 12 predicted proteins | sample MGYA00237883_ERZ534232 | MGnify/ENA metagenome assembly ERZ534232 | reverse complement strand
TCCTCAGCTTTCTTTATAACTTCAAGCTTTGCCCCTATTAATTCCACACCGTACTTCTCCAATACTCCGTTCTCCGCAACGGAAACAGCAGTATTGAGACCGGTTTGACCACCTAAAGTCGGCAATAAAACATCCGGTTTTTCCAGTTCAATTATCTTCTCAACAATCTGTGGTGTAATTGGTTCGATGTAGGTTCGATCTGCAAATTCAGGATCAGTCATAATTGTTGCAGGATTACTGTTTATTAAGACCACTTCAAATCCATCATCTTTAAGAACTTTGCATGCCTGTGTTCCGGAATAATCGAATTCACAGGCTTGTCCGATTATAATCGGCCCGGAACCAAGTATTAGAATTTTATTGACATCGTCTCGTCGCGGCATACACTAAGCTCCTTCTAGTATTTCAGCAATAATCAATCAACAGTCTCCTGACTACAATCTATATCTTGTTCTTCTTGCAACGATGGAATCTCTGCAAGCTGATTTACTTCCATTAACTCTACAAACTTATCAAATAAATAGCGGGCATCATGTGGCCCCGGTGAAGCCTCCGGATGATATTGGACCGAGAAAGCCGGTACATCCAAACAACGTAATCCCTCTACAGTACCGTCATTTAAATTGACGTGGGAAATTTCAATATCTCCAAATTCACTCTTGCCTTTCCGGGAAGCCGGGTTTATATTGCTTCCCACCTTCCATTCACTTGCTTTAATGTCCAGTGAATCACCTTTAACAGCAAAACCGTGGTTTTGGGAAGTAATCTCAACCTTACCGGTTGCTAGATTCTTAACTGGTTGATTTCCACCACGATGTCCGAATTTCAATTTGTATGTTTCACCGCCCAAAGCAAGCGCCAAAATCTGATGCCCCAAACAAATACCAAAAATCGGCTTTTTCCCCAAGAGTTGTTTTATCGTATCTATCGCATATTTAACAGCCGCCGGATCACCCGGACCGTTTGATAAGCAAATACCATCAGGATCGAGTGCCAAAACTTCATCAGCCGAAGTATTTGCAGGTACAACCGTGACCTTGCATCCACATGCCTCAAGACATCTTAGAATACTTCTTTTTGTCCCAAAATCAAACGTTACAACATTGAAACGCATAACCCTTTTAGTCTCCCACCAAACATAAGGCCGATCTACCGTTACTTTCTTAACCAGGTCTTTTCCTACAAGCCCAGAAGAAGTTTTCGCTTTTTCTACCAGAATACCCGGATCTGTTGTTACAGTTGATATAATACCTTTCATTGCACCGATATTGCGGATATGCTTGGTAAGTGCTCTGGTATCAATATTTTCAATCGCCACTACACCATATTTTTGTAGAAAACTCTCAAGCGATTCTTCAGCTCGCCAGTTACTATAAAATTTGGAGCATTCCTTAACTACCAAACCTTCAGCAAACGGTCCCCTTGATTCGTAATCCTCTGAGTTTATCCCGTAATTCCCAATCTGAGGATAGGTCATTGTAATTATTTGCCCTGCATAAGATGGGTCTGTCAGGATCTCTTGATATCCAGTCATGCTAGTATTAAAGACTACTTCACCCTGTGTCTCTCCTTCTGCACCAAAGCTTAAGCCTTCAAATACCGTTCCATCTTCTAATGCTAAAACCGCTTTCTTTCTCATGTTCTCCTGCTTAATTGGATAATCTTGTATGTTTTCCCCTTTTTCTACAGATAGGTTTTACCTCTTCTTCCCCATCTTGTATCATTTTTCTTTTAATTTTGCATTTTAAAATTTGCACTTCGAACTTAACTCTTCTCTTATCCCTTTTCTCTTCTCCCCTAACTCACTCTTCATCCAATCTCCCCTTTTTTACCTTAACTTCCCCTCCGACCAGTACATATTTTACTCTTCCTCGCAGCCTCCACCCATCAAACGGACAATTTCTACTTTTTGACGCAAATTTTTGAGCATCTATCTTTGCTTGCTCTTCATAATTAAAGATTAGTATATCCGCATCCATTCCCGGAGATAAAGCTCCTTTTGCAATTCCCAGGATCTGTGCCGGTCCTATCGTCATTTTGGCAACCAACTGCGATAACGATATTTCATTGCTTTCTACAATTTTAGTTAGTAAAAGAGGCAGTGTAGTTTCCAGCCCGATAAGTCCGAAAGGGGCATAGATAAACTCCTGCTCTTTTTCATGTCTGGCATGAGGAGCATGATCGCTGGCAATTGCGTCGACGGTTCCGTCTATGAGTCCCTTTCTTAAAGCTTTAATGTCCTTCTCCGTCCTCAATGGAGGATTTACTTTGCAGTTTGTGTCGTATTCAAGCAAAGCCTGATCGGTTAGAACCAGATGATGAGGAGTTACATCACAAGTTACCCTGATTCCTTTCTTTTTTGCCTCCCGTATTAAATCTACGGATCCTTTTGTGCTTATATGCGTAATATGCACTCTGCTCCTGGTAAGCTTCGCCAAGCTCAAATCTCTGGCAATCATAACCTCTTCGGAAGCAGCGGGAACTCCTTTTAATCCCAATATAGTAGAGTAATACCCTTCATTCATTTGACCTGCTCCGGAAAGATCTGTGTCTTCTTCATGCAAGATCAAGGGTTTATCAAACATTTTGCTATACTCGAAAGCTCTGCGCATAACACGTGCATTCGTCACCGGTTTACCATCATCCGAAAAACCAATGGCTCCCGCTTTTACCAAATCATCCATCTCAACAAGCTCTTTTCCTTCCAATCCTTTAGTGATGGCAGCAACAGGAAAAACATTTATCAGACCTTCTTCCTCGGCTTTCTCCAGAATCATCTCCACAACAGATGCCGTATCAATAACTGGATTTGTATTTGGCATACACGCCACTGAGGTAAATCCCCCTTTTGCCGCTGCCCGGGTACCGGACGCCACTGTCTCTTCATCTTCTCTTCCAGGTTCTCTGAGATGTACATGCATGTCGATTAATCCTGGCGTCACAATCATCTTCGAAGCATCAATTACCTTGCTCCCCTCACTATCAGCACCCTTTTCGACTGAGGTTATTTTGCCGTCCTCGATTAAAACATCCTTTACAGCATCGATATTATTAACCGGATCAATTACTCTTCCACCCTTAATGCAAAGCTTTTGCATATGAATTTCGGGATAAAGCATCAAAGAAACCCAAAATACTAAGACGCTTCCAAATTCCCTCCACCTCCAATCAGTAGATGATATAAAACCGCCATTCTAATAGCCACTCCATTGGCTACCTGCTCGTTTATAACGGTCTGAGGAAGACCTGCAACTTCTGAAGTAATTTCAATACCCCGGTTCATGGGACCGGGGTGCATAATCAGCACATCCTTCTTGGCCAATCTTACTTTATCCATATTCAGTCCAAAAAGAGAGGAATATTCCCTTAGTGACGGAAAGAAACTTTCATTTTGCCGCTCAAGTTGGATTCTAAGGAGATAAATTACATCGATGTCCTTTATCACACTATCCAGATCATAGCTTACCTCAACATCCATTAACTCAATTTGAGCCGGCATTAATGTCGGAGGACCTACAAGAACAACCTTGGCTCCCATTTTACTAAATGCCAGGATATTTGAGCGTGCGACCCTACTGTGAGAGATATCCCCTACTATGGCAACTTTTAATCCCTTTATTTTTCCCAGAACTTCTTTTACAGTAAAAAGATCCAGAAGAGCCTGGGTTGGGTGCTCGTGGGCTCCGTCGCCGGCATTTATCACTCCGCAATCGATTAATTTCGCCAAAAGATGAGGCGATCCCGGAGCTGTATGTCTAATAATCACAACATCGGCGTTCATTGCCTCAATGGTTTTAGCCGTGTCTTCCAGGCTTTCACCCTTTACTAACGCACTTGACTTGGCAGATATGTTAACCACATCCGCGCTAAGACGCTTTGCTGCCAGTTCAAATGAAGTTCTTGTCCTGGTACTTGGTTCCAAAAAAAGATTTACAATTGTTCGGCCCCGAAGAGTTGGAACTTTCTTGATTTCCCGGGATGCAACTTCTTTAAAAGATGCAGCTGTTTTAAAAATAAGTTCCATTTCATCCGGCTCAAGATCATTTATGCTGATAAGGTTTTTTGGCACTTTTGCCTCCTATAAAAACAAACCATCAGTTTTTTATATATTCGCGGGATAGCCGCATTTACATTCTGATTGGCAGCTCTCCCACTTTGTCAAATCCAATCATTCCAGGCTTTATTCCCCGATAAATACGGAATCGCCACCGTTTTCTTCGCTCAGTTTTACTTGAACTTTCTCTTTTCTTGCTGTTGGTATATTTTTTCCTACATAATCCGGGCGAATAGGCAGTTCTCGATGACCTCTGTCTATCAGAACAGCCAATTGGACGCTTTCCGGTCTGCCAAAGTCCATAATTGCATCCATGGCCGCCCGAACACTTCTTCCGGTAAACAGAACATCATCAAACAGGATGACATCTTTTCCGGCAACATCAAACGGAATTTCCGTACTTGCAACCTTTGCTTGATGAGTGGATATATCATCCCGGTAAAAAGAAATGTCCAAGACACCTACAGGCAATTCTATACCTTCAATTGTGTAAATCTCACGGGAAAGTCTATTCGCCAAAAATACCCCACGGCTTCTAACACCGATCAAACCCAGATTTTCCGCTCCCTTATTACATTCCAATATCTCATGGGCTATCCTTGTTATTGCCCGCTTTATTCCTTTTTCGTCCATAACTTGAGCTTTTTGCTTAAACGTCATTTCACCATCCTAAGTAAGTTTTATGATTATTGCACAAAAAAATGCTTCCAGGCTCACTAGCTTACCGGAAAGCATTATATTCTTCATATTATCTTCATCTCTCCTTACCAGCCTCTCTGGACTGGTTTTAAAGGTTTTAACCATCATAACAGAACCAATAATTTGGGTCAACCACTATCTAAGTTTTTAATATATACTTCTGTTTTTTACGAACCCGCAAGGTACTTTACTCTCTTATTGTGTCAAACTATTTCACAATAATTTAAATAAGCACTTGAAAAGAGTAAAAAAATCTTTATAATTAGTCCAGTAAGTAAATTGCATAAAAAGCTTCTGGTGGCCATGGCGGAGGGGAAACACCCGTTTCCATTCCGAACACGGCAGTTAAGCCCTCCAGCGCCGATGGTACTGCTCTGGCAACGGAGTGGGAGAGTAGGACGCCGCCAGGCTTTTTTTTATTAAAAGATTATAGAAATACAGAAAATTTCTACAGGCTCTTCATGACAAAGAATAGTCTATAACTGCATTTTTTATTATCAAACAACTTCTTATTGTTCAACTGCCACAAAAGGCATAAGAAAAGGAACACAATGGCAACCGATAGCAAATACACTTACCTGCTCCTATGGATAATTGGTATAACAATAGTTGTTGCAGTCGTAGTGGTGCAATTCCGTAATACACTTATCCAGAGGCTATATCGGGGAACATCCCAAAATATCAAGCAAGAGCTCAACTCCTACCAGGAATTAAACAATATCAATTATCAGATATGGGATAGCAATAATGATATCAACCGCACAACAGAACTTAAAAAGAGAGTGGAAAAGCTAAATCCTGACTCTAAGGAGCTTAAAGACAGTAAGCAATATTTGTTGAACGCTCTTGATTATATCTATACCGCCCAAAAGGAATCAGGCCTTAGTGTTTCCGATTTAAATCTCTCTGAAAATCAACCCAAGCTAAAAACAGCAAAAGAAAACCTGGATAAAGCTAGTGAAGAGGCAAATAAGTCAACGGAAGCACTCCAAAAATTCGAGGACACTCATCAAGATCTGTTTTAGCTACATTACACCCTGTTTTCTTCTTTGCCTTCTTCTTCTCCTCCTCCTTCTTCTTCAAGTTCATGTCTTCTCTTCCATTTGTTTTTAAACCATACACCTGTCGCTGCAAGCGTTAGTAGGCCTATAGCAAAGAAACCAATGTACTGCAAATTTTGCATATACATTTGCTTTGATCGTGTTTTTTCGTATCGATACCACTCTTTGCTTAATTCATTTTTGGAAACTCCCAGGTTGCCCTCCAGTGCAGTAAAAAAATCGTCTCCCCTTTGGAGATCTTTGATCAAAGATCGGAGCGTATTCTTGCCATACTCTTTCTCAATATATTCGATTATCAAATAGCCTTTTATGGCATTTTCTTGTTGAGCTTTCGAATCTTCCGGTTTTTCCCAACTAAGATCTGTTATTGAACCAATTTCACCCTGAAAGACTTCGCTCTCAATTCTAGATACATCCTGATTCGGGCCAGATTGAAATATTGCCAGTCCTTCAACAAACCAAAAAGGAACTTGAGCTGTATCCGGCAAACTCTGGAGGAATACAACATGGCTAATCTCATGATCAATAACATCTAAATTAGATTCTTTGGTAATAGATATCGCAATTTTATTTAAAAATGGTTGTGAATAAGCAGTAGTAACACCAACAGGGCTTTCCTTTAGAAAAAGCGAATGGTTATTATAAACATATATGTTTATTTTGTTCTTAGGTTGATAGCCCAAATCGGCCACAATACCGGAAAATGCTTTTTCGGCTCTGCCCGAGACCTTTCGACCTTGTGATATTTTTTCACAATAGACCATAAAATCAGCTGACTCAATTTTCTTCCAGTTTGTTTCTTCCGCCAATCCCCGGGAGGAAACCCAAAACTGACAAATCAAGAAAGCTAAAATTACACAAATTATTCTTATTTGCATGCGTATCCTAAATATTCTTAACATTTTTCTAACCTTTTCGCGCTCAATGTTCTCGGACAAACATGTTTTAATATCCTTTAACAATTTAAAATAAATCCTACTTCTGCATTAACCAATCGCATATAATGATTTTGACATTACCATTTAAAAATTTGTTCGGTTTTTCTTGACACGAACCTTTGTTCGTTTTTATACTGATTAAGGTTACAAAAATCATACCAACAAGAATCGGGAGCGATGAATGAGACTTAGTTATTCCTCAATTTCAATGTACCAAAACTGCCCACTTTCCTATAAGTTACGATATATCGACAGGCTCCCTACTAAAAGAACGCCTCAGTTATGTTTTGGTAGTAGCATTCATGCCGTTCTCGCTTATTTTTATGATGTTCCCCATCCACAACCCTGTTCACTTGACCAGCTTTTAAATTATATTCCCGAAGCATGGGAATCAGACGGTTACCTGGATAGTTCGGAGGAACAAATCTATCTGGAGCGTGCAAAAGCGGTCTTAACTCAATTTTATCATACCAATGTCGATGACTTTCAGATTCCAATCGCTCTAGAGCACCGATTCGAAATCGAATTAGATAGTTGCACTTTAAGTGGTATCATTGATCGCGTTGACAAATTACCGAACGGTAACTGTGAGGTAATAGACTACAAGACCAGTAAGAAAATGCCCCCCATTGCAAGAATAAATGATGATCTCCAGCTTTCTATTTATCATATGGCCTGTCAGGAAGTTTTTGAAACCAAACCGGAAAAATTGAGCTTATACTTTCTTATTCCCAATAAAAAAGTAAGCACTCAAAGAACAGATAATGACATTGAAAAAACAAAAGTATTAATATCCAGAACCCGCCAAGAAATTGAGGCAGGTAAATTTAAACCGAGACAGAACCGGCTTTGTCCATGGTGTGATTTTCAAATTCATTGCCCTTTCCATAAAGATAAATTCGCCAAATCCCAAATCTCAGTATCTGCAAATACAACGTCTTCAATCGAAAACATTGCCAATGAATTCGTTGCCACCCGGGAAGAAATGAAGAATCTGAATAATAGATTTAACGAGCTAAAAGAGATCATTTTAACTCATTTAGAAAAGAATCAAACCGATGTTTTGGATTTAAAAAAGGGTTCAATCCATCGAAATAAGCGAGTAACACAAAGCTACAATGTAAATAAGCTAAAAGATATTCTTCAGCCATTGGGACTTTGGGAAAAAATCCAAACGGTGGATGTTGATTCCTTAAAAGATTTTATTAACAGTGATTTCATTACTGAGGAGATCAGAAGCCAAATCTTAGGAGCTGTAGAAGAAGAATATACACAATATTCCCTTTTTGTTAGATGTCCGGATCAAGAAGAATGCAACAAGAAGAATTCATAAAAATGCGCTTATTTACTTGCCTCTCCGTCTCTGAGCTTTTTAAGAACTTCCTGTAAGTCCACTGGTAGATCATTTTTAAATTCAAGCTTCTCACCGCTACCAGGATGAATAAACTCAAGACGATAAGCATGAAGGAACTGCCTCTTTAAATCAATGCCTTCTTCGACCAAACCTTGATTTTGATGTTTGCGAAATCCGTATTCCGGGTCTCCCACTATAGGATGTTTGGCATATGCCATATGAACCCTAATCTGATGAGTTCTTCCTGTATCAAGCCGAACTTCAAGAAGTGAATACTCCTTAAACCTTTCTACTACTTTAAAGTGCGTAACTGCTTCACGGCATGCCTTTCCGGCAATTGTCATTTTTTTTCTATCTTTAAATCCCCTACCGATTGGTGCATCAATAGTACCACTATCTGTTTTCCAGCTTCCGCAAACAAGTGCCAGATAATACCTTTTAATCTCTCTTTTTTTTAATTGTTTCGATAGTTCCATATGTGATTTATCATTTTTTGCTACGATAAGGAGCCCCGATGTATCTTTGTCCAACCGGTGTATAATCCCGGGTCTTTGTACTCCCCCTATACCCGAAAGCTTGTCTGAATGGTAAAGCAAGGCATTTACCAATGTTCCCTTGGTGTGACCATGAGACGGGTGAACAACCATTCCCGCGGGTTTTGACACAACTATCAGGTCTTCATCTTCGTAAATAATATCAATGGGTATAGATTCAGGAGATACGTCCAAAACATCAGGAGGATGTATTTGTATGGTAATCTTGTCCCCTTCTTTTATCTGATAGTTCTTTGAAGTATTCTTTTCATTTATTTTGACCAGTTTGCGGGTAATTAGATCTTGGGCAAATGAACGTGACGGTATCTGGTCGTCGGAAGTCAAATAAACATCCAGTCTTTTACCTTCATCACACTTCCCGACGGCTATAGTTATTAATTTATTTTCTCCGTGATTATTGCTTGTCACCGTTACTGCCCCTTTTTGTAAGACTATTAAAGACAACAGTAGCTGATATCATAAAAATAAGAACACTTATAATTTGAGCTGCCGACAAGCCAAGAATAACTCTCTGACTTGTTCTAAAGAATTCAATAGAGAACCGCGCGATTGAATACATTCCCAGATAAAGCCAGAATAAAACACCTGTTTTAGATATCTTTTTCCTCAAAGACCATAGAATGCCAAAGATTACCAGGCTGTAGATAAAACTGTAAATTTGAGTCGGGTGACGGGGGACATCAAAAAAATTCACAGCCCAGGGCAAATCGCACGGGGACCCGTAACAACAACCATTTAAAAAACAGCCTATTCTGGCAATTGCATAACCCAATGCTAGACTGGGTGTAAGGATATCCGCGATATCCCAGACAAACAGATGCTTAATTCGCACCAAGATCAAAACCGCTATTACCCCGCCTAGTAATCCACCGTAAAACACAAGCCCCGGACGCCATACGGCAAGAGCCAAAAGTGGTTTTTTTAAAAACTCCTGATAGTGCCCGATAACAAAAAATAGCCTGGCTCCGATTATCCCTCCGACTGCACTTGCTAAAACAAGATCAAATACTATATCCGGATCAACGCTTTTTCTTCCGGCCTCGGAGCGTGCTAATAACGTTCCTACCAAAAACGCAATAGCCAACATAAATCCATATGAATATATTGAGAAACCTCCAAATTCAAAAAGAACAGGCCTCATACCAACTCCTTATTTTTATAACAATTCCACTAACAACATATGATTTCTCTAAAGCATTATATTATATTAAACAACAGAATTTATATTAGCAAAGTGCGAAATTGCTAGAAATTTCTAATATATTTCACAAGTGAATACATCAAATAAATTTAAAACCGATAATCTATACCAACAATGAATAATACGGAAGGATCAGAAGTATCTTTAACCAAATATGCCGGATTGAAAAGATGTTCTGAATTACAGGATTAAATCAAGATAACATCTTTCGTTCTAATTGACCTAGTTTCCTTTTCCCCCCGTTTCCGGCTCACGCTTAATACTTATCTTGCTCTCTTCATCCTGAGACCTATAAATAGCCCATGCCAGGATCACTAAGCCGGTAACAATTGCTATATCCGCGACATTGAAAACAGGCCATATCCTAAAATCAATAAAATCAGTGACTTTGCCAAAGAAAACCCGATCAAACAAATTGCCCATTGCACCGCCTAGCTCCAAACCCAGCGCAAATTTAACTGCTCCTTCGTGGGGTTTAAGCTGCTTGTAATAGAATATTATAAAAATCACAACAACAACTGCAGTAATCAGAAATATAAGCTGGTGATTAGGCAATATACCGAAAGCCGCACCCGGATTTTCAACATGCGTAATTCTTATAAATCCCAGCAAATCAATTGACTGACCGGTGTATAGCAGTTGACGGATCAGCAATTTGCTTAATTGGTCTAGCAAAATTACAGCTCCCGCTGTTAGACACAAAATAATGATAGCCACATCCTTGTAATATATTTCCATTCATCAGGGAAACAAGAAACTTTAATGCAAAAACAAAGCAGCTTCCATCCTACATAATTACCATTGTTCTTCTTCTTTTCTTTTACAGGCAATACATAAATCCGTGTAAGGAAGAGCCTTGAGACGAGCAGGATCTATTTCTTCACCGCATCTCCTGCAAGTCCCGAATGTTCCTTTTTCCAGGTTTTTCAGAGCTATTTCCACTCTTTGCAGCAGGTCTTTGATGTTCCTTTCCAGAGAAAGATCCCTTTCTCTTTCAAAGGTGGCCGTTCCGCTATCAGCAAAGTGATCCTCATAGGAATTTTCACCTGATATTTCCGATTGAGATTCGGATAAATTTCCGACTTCCATCTCTTTTAGTTCTTCTTCCAGACGAGCTTTTTCTGCCAATAATTTTTTCTTAAACTGGTTCATTTTTTGCTGATCCAAGGTTAATATACCTCCCTTCGCCAATAATCAATATTATCACTGATTAGGGCGATTTACCATTATTCTTCTATTGCCGCAACACAACGCGAGCACAATGTCATATGCTCCTTATCTTTGCCGACTGACTCGCTAAAATTCCAGCAGCGTTCACACTTGGTTCCATTGGCTTTCTCCACGAAAACCGACAGACCCGGTATATCCTCACTAACAAACATTTCTTTGTTTATACTTGAATCTTCATTTAGCTCAACCTGGGAAACAATAAATATGCTTGGTAGGCTTGATTTGAAACTTTCCAGAAATTCAAGCAACTTGTTACCGGCATAAATGTGTACAGCCGCTTCCAGTGAATTGCCGATAAACTTTTCATTACGAGCAACTTCCAGAGCTTTTAGCACTTCATCTCGGACACCATTAAGTCTATCCCAGTCTTCCTCCAGGTTTTCGTTAAAATACTCTTCACATACTTGAGGCCAATTACTCAGATGTACGCTTTTCTCCAGCTTTGAATTTCCGGGAATTTGCTGCCATATTTCTTCACTGGTAAAGGATAAGACCGGCGCCAGCATTTTGGTCAAGGCGATGAGAATCTCATAAAGAACCGTCTGGGCTGATTTTCTTACCTTTGAATTCGCCGATGATGTATATAGGCGATCCTTCAGCACATCAAGATAGAAGGCACTCATATCCTTAACGCAGAAATTATAAAGTCCGTGAAATACAAGATGAAATCGATACTCCTCAAAATACTTCATTGTTTTCTTTATCAATTTATGCAGTTTTAACAGTGCCCATTTATCTATCTCTTCCAATTCTTCGTAGTCCAAGGGGTCCTTTTCCGGATCAAAATCATACAAATTCCCCAAAAGGAACCGGCAAGTATTCCTGATACGCCTATAAGCTTCTGATACTCGGCTAAGGATTTCTTTTGAAACAGCTATATCGGATGTATAATCGCTCGAAGCCACCCATAGACGTAGTATGTCCGCTCCGAGTTCATTGGTTACTTCCATGGGCGAGATAACATTGCCCAATGACTTTGACATTTTTCTGCCTTCCTGGTCAACAAGAAATCCATGAGTTAAAACCGAATCATACGGTGGCTGATCCTCAGCTCCCACTGAAGTAAGAAGCGACGATTGAAACCATCCCCTATGCTGGTCGCTTCCTTCCAGATATAAGCTGGCGGGCCACGAAAGCTCGGGGCGACTCCTTAATACAGCAAAATGGCTTACTCCGGACTCGAACCAAACATCCAAAATATCGTTTTCCTTGGTAAATTTTTTGCCGCCACATTCACACTCAAGCTGTCCTTTTAATATTTCATCCGCACTCTTTATGAACCACGAGTCAGCGCCTTCCTTTTCAAAAAGATCCTTAACAATCTTAATTGTTTGTGAATTCACTATTGTCTCTCCGCATTCATCACAGTAAAAAACAGGTATGGGCACGCCCCATGATCGTTGGCGTGAAATGCACCAATCCGGTCTCTCTGCGACCATGGCCGTTATTCGATTCTCACTCCAACCAGGTATCCATTTTGTATTGACTATAGCACTCAAAGCTTTCCTGCGAAGATATTGCTTGTCGACTGCGATAAACCATTGCTCGGTGGATCTGAATATAACCGGCTTCTTACATCGCCAGCAATGGGGATACGAGTGAATTAGTGAACCTGAGTCGAGCAAATTACCTCTTTCCTTCAGTTCCTCTATGATAAGCGGATTAGCGTCAAAAATATGCTGCTCGGCAAATTTTCCCGCTTCTTCTGTAAATATTCCCTCTTCATCTACCGGCATAGGATGTGGCAACTTATTTTTAATACCGATTATATAATCATCCTGCCCGTGCCCGGGTGCAATATGAACACAACCGGTGCCTTGATCCATTAGCACAAAATCAGCCAGCACTACGACTGATTCACTTTCCTGAAACGGGTGCTTGCACATCAGAGCTTCCAGGTCACTGCCTTTGAACCTTTCCAATATTTTATATTTACCAATGCCTGTTTCCAAGAAAGTAGTGTTTAATAGATCTTCCGCCAATATGAATATCTCATCTTCCACCTTAACTGCGACATAGGTAAAATCAGGATGAACCGCAATAGCTACATTTGCCGGCAATGTCCACGGTGTTGTGGTCCAGATAAGAAAATATTTTTTCTCCGGGTACTTGTCTATTGCCGCGAATTTTTCCGTCAAAGGGAATTTTACAAAAATTGACGGCGATTCTGCGTCTTTATACTCTATTTCAGCTTCAGCTAAAGCTGTCTCGCAGGAAAAACACCAGTATATAGGTTTTTTACCTTTATAGATGAGCCCGTTTTCCCACAACTTACCAAAAACATCCACATTGGTGGCCTCATAAGAGGAATCAAGAGTTAAATAGGGATTTTCCCATTTTCCGGTTACTCCCAGTCTTCGAAATTGTTCTCTTTGACGGTCAACAAACTTCAACGCATATCGCTTACACTCCTCCCGAAGTGCTGCTTGACCGATTTTTTCCTTCTTTTTTCCAAGCTTTTTCTCCACCTCATGTTCAATCGGCTGCCCATGACAATCCCATCCGGGAACAAAAGGACAATAATAACCGGCCATTGATTTATACTTAACTACGATGTCCTTTAAAACCTTATTTAAAGCAGTGCCGAGATGGATATCCCCATTTGCATATGGCGGCCCATCATGCAGAATGAAGTGCTGTTTATCCTTATCTTTATCGAGTCTCATTTGGTAAATGTCCATTTCGTTCCATTGTTCCAGAACCCGAGGCTCTTTCTTTGCCAGATCTGCTTTCATGGAAAAAGCTGTTTTTGGTAGATTCAGTGTACTTTTGTAGTCTTTTTCTGTTTTGTCTGCCATATTTTCCCTCACTTTCCAACGGATAATCAAATAAAGAAACTCTCTTTCGCTAAGGGCGAGAGAGAGTTAACCCGCGGTACCACCTTTGTTCTCTCAGTTGATTTGAGAGCGCTTTAATTGCTGTGTTAAAACACAACTGCGATAACGGCGCCACCGTTGAAGCCTAGTTGAAACCATATGGTTTCGTTCAGTCCAATGCTTAGAGGTGATTTTCAGCTGATAGGAAAATGCTTTGACTTCCAGCATGGAAAGTTTCCTTAATCTCTCCAGTCAAGCTCTCTTGAATCCCTTATTGCCTACTCGTCCTCATCGTTGCATTTAACCGGGATATTATTTCTGCAAAACTAGCATAACCATATATATGTGTCAACTTTGATATCGTATTAGCTGCAACCTAAATTTCTATATTCTGATCTTTTAAAATATTACGTAACTCATTTTTGGAGATCTCCGTAATCAGTACTTCTTTTTTGCGGCTTTTTTCTCCCGCAATTATCTTTATATTTGACTTAGCGATACCGATTAAGCGGGATAATACCTTGATACACTCCTTGTTTGCTTTTCCCTCCCG
>ENA-OSEO01004527-OSEO01004527.1-sediment-metagenome-genome-assembly--contig:-NODE-4527-length-14464-cov-2.699937_pt1 | contig 14464 bp, 13 predicted proteins | sample MGYA00237883_ERZ534232 | MGnify/ENA metagenome assembly ERZ534232 | reverse complement strand
CACTTCCTTCTGAACCCTCCTGTCATCCGAGTCTCTGGAAGCCTTGTAGAGGGCCGCAGCGGCCATCGCCCGGGGGTCCTTCCCGGACAGCCCCTGTAGATTCTTTGCCGTCCTGAGTATCTCCACGGCCCTGAACTCCGTCTCCGACCTCAGGTTCAGCTTGGACGCGATCTTGGGGATGAACTTGAAGGGGTCGTCAATGGGCACCCTGATGTTCATCTCCCTCAGCATCAGCCTGTACGTCCGGGAGATCTCGCCCTGCTCCCTGCTAGACGCTTTACTGATCTCCTTGAGGGGCCGGGCCAGGCCAGCCTGCCTGCACGCCGCGTAGACGCTTGCGGCGACGAAGGCGTCTATGCTCCGCCCCCTGATCATGTCCTTACGGAGGGCCCTCCTATACATTATGGCGGACTGCTCCTTGATGTTTTGGGGCAGGTGGAGCTTGGCGCTCATCCTATCCAGCTCGGCCATGGCTATGCTCAGGTTCCTCCGCCAGGTGTCGTCCATCTTGGACCTGTTGTCGTATCTGCGGAGCCTGTCCATCTTGTTCCTGGTCTCCTCGTTCAGGAGCTTCCCCTTGGCGTCCCTGTGCCCCGAGAACACGGTGGATAACCCCTTGTCGTAGAGCATGTAGTAGGTGCCCACGCCTGTCCTGCTCCTGGAGTCCTTCTCTTCCATGGTGAAGGCCCTCCACTCTGGGCCCTGATCCATGATCTCATCTGAGACCACGAGGCCGCACTCGCCGCATATCTCCTCGCCCACCTCGTAGTCCCTGATTATCCGCGTGCTACCGCAGCGTGAGCACTTCTTCTCATGGGAGTCTGTCTTCATATAGCCGCTTCACCTTCAGGAAACTATTTCCAGTCCCAGGTTCTTCGTCCCCTCAGTCTTCGCGGCGGGGGCTTCATCACTCACAGGCTGGGTCGTGATGAACACGGAGCCGCCCCTGTCGATGTGCAGGAGGAGGTCATCGAAGTCTATGCCCCTCGTCTTCCTCACCTGGATGTCGTCGGGGTCGGCGCCCAAGTAGTAGACCACCAGTCTGGTCCCCTGCCAGATCACGGTGGGCCAGACGCTGCCCTCCGAGTTGACGAAGTACTTCCTCATTAAGATGCCTGGATGAAATTGTCCTGCGGAGATGATAACATGGGATGTGTAACATTTGTATGTGCAAAATGTTTGTAACATTTGCTAGAACAATTTATAACACCCCATAACTAATCCAAACACATGAGCCTAGACGGGCTCCACGAGAGGCTCACAGCCTTCGGGTTCACCCGATTGGAGGCCGAGATATACGTCTTCCTCAAATCCATGGGGCCCACACCGGCCAGGGTCGTGGCCCGCCGCTTCGGCATCAACAGGATGAAGGCCTACAGGACCCTCAAGGAGCTGGAGGACAGGGGTATCATCCAGCGCATAGTGGGGCGCCCGGTCCGGTTCGTGGTTACCCCCCCGGAGGATGTGCTGAAAAGTAGGATAGAGGAAGTTCGGCAGAGCCTCAGCGTCCTGGAGAGGGACGAGGAGAGGGTCCTGGAGGAGCTGACCAAGATCAAGGGCCATGAGCAGGAAGTGGCTGAGGAGCCCCGGTTCAGGATATACCAGGGCAGGCAGCAGGTCTACGAGTTCCTGAGCCAGATGGGGGAGAGGGTCGAGGAGGAGATGAACCTTGTCACAACCTCCCTGGACCTCCTCCGCCTGTCCCTCTGGGGCCTGGACGACAGGCTCGTCGAGATGTCCAGGGAGGGCCGAAGGGTGAGGCTCCTGGTGCCGGTGGACGAGTCCAACATGGATGAGGTGGAGAACCTCATGAGCCACTTCGAGGTCAGGCACATATCCTTGGAGCCTCCCATGCGGTTCGCATTGGTTGACGACAAGGAGGTGCTCACGTCTGTGGCCATGGACGACTCGATGAGCATGACCACCGAGGACGACATGGCCCTATGGACCAACGCGTCAAGCTTCATCTCAGCCATCCACATTTTCTACAACTCCCTGTGGGTCATGGCCCCCGACGCCGGAGCCGTTATAACCAGTTTGAAGACGGGGGTGGCGCCCCAGGAGTTCAGGGCCATCAGAGATAAGGCCGAATACGTCTCAGCCTTCATGTCCATGGTCCAGAAGAGCGTAAATTCGGTTGACATCCTGGTGAAAAGGATACAGGACCTCCCGGTGGGTTTCCGCAAACTGGAGTCGCATCTCCGCGGCAAGGAGATCCGGGTGGTAGCCAACGTGGATAAAAGCGCCAGCGCCGACGTGGCGCTCGTGGCGTCCACCCACGAGCTGAGGCACAGCCACTCGGAGACCGACCTCACACTACTGGTGGCGGACGGTCGCGAATGCCTCCTGACCACATCGGACTGGGAGTCCATGGGGCAGGCCGTGTGGTCGAACCTGGAGTCTTATGTCAGCACCATGTCACTGGTCTTCGACGACTACTGGAGGAACGGGAAACCCGCCAAGCTCCGCATCATGGAGCTGTCCGCCCTGCACAACATCACCGAGGTCACAGGGACACTGAAGGACATTTTCGTCGACCAGGGGTGGTCCGTCGACGTACCCGGTCTGCTTGTGGGCGCTTCGGGCGCGGCCTACGGGTTCTCCCTGTCGGCCACTCACCAGAGCTCCGGCAGAAGGATGGGCATGAACCTGGCCATGGGGGACGACGCCTTCAACAAGGTCATAGAGATGAGCGCCAGGAAGCTGGACGTGAGGGCGGCCGCCCTTGTCCTGGCGTCCATCAAGCCCTTCACGGATGAGGTGCTCAGCCTGGGCAAACTCTACGAGATCACCCTGATCCAGGCGGATGACGCGGAGAGCCTGGCCTGGGAGGTGCTAAAGCACCTGACGGTCGCCGGGTGAAGCCGCCATTTTTAGATAATAATTTAATCTGAAAGATGTATGTTAACCCATGAAGCCTGAGGACATCTCAAGTTACTTTTCCAGCGTGCAGACCTGCAGCCACGACATCCTGTTCTACGACTCGTACGAGACCAAGAACCGGTTAGTGTACGGCTACTTAGCCGCAGGGCTCCGCAAGGGAGACGGGATCGTGTACGTGTGCTCCGAGGAGACGCCCAAGCAGATCGAGGACGGGATGGAGGCCTACGGCATCGACGTGGAGCCCAACCTACGGTCCGGCAACATCCGCATCTACAGGTACGACGAATGGTACATCGTAGACGGCGTGGTGCATCCATACCGCATCATCAACAAGTGGAACGAGGCTCTACTCCGGCTCAGGTCCAGCGGCCTAGGGCTCAGGGTCGTCGGGGACGTCACGTGCTTCTTCACCCACGACAAGGTCAGGGAGCTCCTCAGGTACGAGTACTCCCTCCACAAGGTCCTGGCTATGCCGATGAAGGCGATATGCGCCTTCAACCTGAAGACGATAGTGGATAAGGGCTACACGGACATGATCATGCCTCTGGTGAGGGCCCACGGCAAGGCCATATTCACGGCAGAGGGCGGCAGCATCCTCCTGGAGCCACAGGACATTGAGGAGAGCGACCTGGAGAAGCTGCTCGACATAGAAATATAGGGAGAGGGGGCCTAGGCGAAGGGGTACAGCCTCTTCAGTCTGCCCAGGTTATCGTCTATGACTCCCTGGGGCAGCTGGAATGGCTTCAGTCGGTCGTCCAGGAGAGCCTCGTAGGCGGCCATGTCGAAGTACCCGTGGCCGCTCATCAGCATCAATATGCTCTTCTCTTCCCCCGTCTCCCTGCACCGAATGGCCTCGTCCACTACCGCCTTCACGGCGTGGGCCGTCTCAGGCGCCGGGACCAGGCCCTCCGCCCTCGCGAACGTGGCCGCCGCGCTCAGCGCCTCCACCTGGTCGTAGGCGCGTGGCTCCACGTAGCCGTCCCTCACCAGGGTGCTGAGGCTGGGCGCCATGCCGTGGTACCTGAGGCCGCCGGCGTGGATGGGCTCCGGGATGAACTCGTGACCCACGGTGAACATCTTTATGAGGGGGGTTATCCTGCCAGTGTCCCCGTGGTCGTACAGGAATCCGCCTCTGCTGATGCTTGGGCAAGCCGAGGACTCCACGGCTATGAACCGGGTCTCCTTCGGCGGCGATCCTTTCAGCTTATCCCTGAGGAACGGGTACGCGATGCCCGCGAAGTTACTGCCCCCGCCCACGCACCCTATGACGGTGTCAGGGTACTCCTCCACGGAGCGCAGCTGCTCAGCCGCCTCCTGGCCCGTGACGGTCTGGTGCATGAGGACGTGGTTCAGGAGGCTTCCCAGGCTGTACCTGGTGTTCTCCTGGCTGAGGCACCTCTCCATGGCCTCGCTGATGGCTATTCCCAGGCTCCCAGGCGTGTCAGGGTCCTTCTCCAGTATATTGCGGCCCACAGCGGTCCGTGTGCTGGGGCTCGACACCACCTCGGCGCCGAAGAGCCTCATCATGACCTTCCGGTAGGGTTTCTGCTCGTAGCTCACCCGCACCATGTAGACCTCCACGTCCAGGTCGAAGAGGCTACCCGCGAAGGCTAGGCTGCTGCCCCACTGGCCGGCACCCGTCTCGGTGGTGAGCTTCTCGATGCCTTGCCTCATGTTGTAGTAGGCTTGGGGCACCGCCGTGTTGGGCTTGTGGCTGCCCGTGGGGCTCACCCCCTCGTACTTGTAGTATATGTGGGCGGGGGTCTTCAGCGCCGCCTCGAGGCGCCTCGCCCTTATGAGGGGCGTGGGCCTCCACAGGCGGTAAGCCTCCCTCACCTCCTCGGGTATTGGGATGGTCTTCTTCTCCGACACCTCCTGCATGAGCAGCTCCTTAGCGAATATGGGTAGCAGCTGCTCGGGCTTGACGGGCTCACGTGTGGCCGGGTCAAGCAACGGGTAGGGGGGCGTCGGAAGGTCGGGAACTAGGTTTATCCAACTCTTAGGAATTCGGTCCTCCGTCAGGAGGATGGTTCTGTCCAGTCCAAGTGATACACGCTTCTACCTCCTAGTAAAACTAGGTGCCATGTACGCACCTTGTGCGTATTTAAAATTTGTTAACTATTTTGTTGTTGCAGCCACAAAGTGGGTTGGTGTAGAGGGGGTGCCCCCCTACTCCACTGGCTCCACAAGCAGTATTACCCTGCCGTTGGGGTCCGGGCACTCGATCTCCCACGTCCCAGGCATCCAGTCGCCAGGGTTGTCAGCCAGATCCCTCTGCTTCACAGAGATCATGGGCAGTATGCTGTTAATGGCCCAGTAGCAGAAGTAGGGGCTCTCCGGGATGCTCAGCTTGCTGCCGCTGACCACGAAGTAGTCTCCCTCCTGCATGATGTCGCAGTGTCCTTGTATCTCCTTCACGGTTATCTTCAGGTCCTTCAATCTTTCACCTCCTCCGCCGTTAAAACTCCCAGCCTCTCTAGGTCGTCAGCCACCCACCCGAGGCCGTGGCGCGTGAGTGTCTCGCGAGTCGGGTTCCCCGTCAAGGCGCACCACCCTCTCTCCGTGTAATAGTCGTCCAGGTTCCCCTGGAGGTCGAAGACCGTGCCTCTGCTGTTGCCCTCCGGCAGCTGTTCCCTGAGGAACCTGGGCGGCAGCGTGTCGCCCTCCCTGGCGAGCCCCTCGCGGGCGTTGAAGGCCCTCTCCACGTTTATGATCCTTGAGCCCACGAGCCTCACCTCATCCGCGCTCATCTTCATGCCCGTGGCTGCCTCGATGACCTCCGAGGCCCTCTCGAAGGTGAGTATCTCCATGTTCTGCATGATGTTCTTGCAGGGCTCAAGGGCGTCGATGACTGCGTTCCAGTCCTCACAGTAGGAGACGAGCTTACCCTTCCCCCTGTCGGCCAGCCTGAGGGTGGCCTCTGGAACCCCAAACATCCTCTCCCCGACGCCGGGGTCGTCGCTGAGCTCCAGGAACGGCTCGCTTCTCAGGTGGTCTCCCCCCCTGCTGGCCACGGCGTAGCCGAGGCCGAAGCCCTTCAGGCCGCGGGGGTCAGCCATGATGAGGTCCAGGCCCTTCACCTGCATGGCATACTCGTGGCCTCTGCCAAGCTTCTCGGCTGCCGCCTTGGAGCCGTCCGCTAGGACGTCACCGAACCCCCTCCTGTAGGCGATCCTCTCGATGAGGGTGAGCGCATCGGGGGAGCCCCAGGAGAGGTCAAGTCCGTCTGCCTCCTCGCCGCCGAGGAGCCCCCTCTCGTGGAGCTCCATGGCGAAGGCGATGCAGCTGGACGCGGACAGCGCATCCAGCCCCAGCCTGTTGCACATGTCGTTGGCCTTCAGGGCGAAGCCTAGATCGCTGTTCCCTATCCTGGACGTGAATGAGCCCAGGGCCTCGTACTCCGGGCCCTCCCCGCAGAGGCCTGCGAACTCGCCGTCCTTCACCACGTAGACTCGGCTGCAGGGAATCGTGCACGCGAAGCATCCCCGTGTCCTCACGTTGTACTCCTCGGCCAGCCGCTCCCCGCTCACCTTCTCGGCGTCCTCGAAGACTCCCGCCTGGTAGTTCCGGGTGGGCAGGAACCCGGCCTCGTTGGCCATCAAAAGTATCCTAGTTGTGCCCATCCTCCTCCTGGGCCCGTACTGGGGGTGGCCGTAGACCTCACCCTCGATCTCGTCCACGATCCTCATGAAGCGACCGTAGTCTGCCACCTCCACGGAGCCCGTGCCCCTGAAAGCAACTGCCTTGACCCCCTTGGAGGCCAGCACCGTCCCTACCCCTGTCCGGGCGGCCGCCCTCACGAGGTTAGCGTAGACGCCGGCAAACTTGACGCCGTTCTCGGCCGCCGGCCCAACCACCAGGGTCTGAACCCTTTCGTCTCCCAGGTCCTCCTTCAGGAGCCTGTCCTTCTCGTAGGTGTCCTGCCCCGCTAGACGGGACGCGTCTCTGAGGGAGACCTCCCCGTCGTCGATGAACACGTAGACGGGCTTGGGGCTCCTCCCCTCTAGGATCACTTGGTCGTATCCGGCGTACTTCATCTCGGCCGCAAGGTGGCCACCCGCGTTGCTGTCGCCCAGTATCCCAGTCTGGGGAGACTTGGCCGAGATGTTGAACCTTGAGGCCGTGGGGAACATGGTGCCCACCAGTGGCCCGGTGGAAAGGTACACCTTGTTCTCGGGGCCCAGAGGGTCTACGCCCGGGGCGAGCTCCCTGTACATGCTGCATGAGTTGAAGCCCCTTCCCCCGAGGAAATCCCGCGCCACGGCGGGGTCCAGCGGCGTCGCTTTAAAGCTCCTTGAGGCGAGGTTGACCCTGAGCGTCTTCCCCGCGTAGCCGAACAGCTTAACCAGTGATACCCAGCCTCCTTTGAAGCCCGTCAAGCTCGTCCGCTGCTGAAACGTAGCCGCCGTCGTGCTCCAAGTAGCTCAACGCCCCCGTAGGGCAGCGCTTGACGCACTCCGGGTCTCCGCCGCAGAGGTCGCAGGCAATGGGTCGGCCGTCAACCATCTTTACGGCTCCGAACCTGCAAGCCTCGACGCACAGGCCGCAGCCGACGCAGTCGTCTCCGACGACCAGGCAGCCGTCAACCCTCTTTATAGCCCCCGCCGGGCAGTTAATCTCCGGGAGGCACTCCTGGCACTGGTGGCAGAGAACCGGGTAATCCAGTCCATGGCGGTCGTCCTTAACGACTATGACCCTCGATAGGGCCGGGCTGAACATTTGGTGGCGGCGGCCGCTGCAGGCGAGCTCACAGTACCTGCACCCCGCGCATTTTACGGCGTCAACAGTGACGCGTCTCAATGCAGCGGTCCTCCTATGGTGTTTTTTTCGGTTAGAGAAGAGTCCCTGAGGCGCGTGGCGACAGGTTCTATTTCAGGTATATCCTCGCTAATGAGGACTTGTTCCAGTCCAAGTGATACACGCTTCTACCTCCTAGCAAAACTAGGTGCCAGAATAATGCCTGTGGACGCTTTAAAGCCTTTTTAATTATTAGTGGATTAGGATAGGAACTCGGCTACCTCGTCCACGGTCTTCCGCTTGAAGCTGAGGCCCTCCGCGTCCAGAACCTCCCTGACCGGCTCCTCGGGCACCGGGTCGGCCTTGAACCGCCTGATGCTCCTCCTGCCCCTGATGGCCTCAACCAGCTCCATCGTACACCATATAGGCTGGGCGCACACAGTTACATAAGTCTGGGTGAAAACCTTGAGGCTGCTGGCTGTAGGCGACAACTGCGTGGACCAGTACGTCGAGCTGGGAAGAAGGTTTCCGGGGGGTAACGCCCTTAACATGGCCGTGTACGCGTCCCGTGTGCCGGGGGTCCAGGCAGACTACGTAGGCGTCGTGGGGACTGATGAGAACGGCCGCTTCGTACTGGACCAGATCAGGGCCCAGGGGCTAGACACGAGCAGCGTCCTGCGGTGGGACGGGGAGACGACCGTCACCACCATCCTCATCAGAGACGGTGAGAGGGTCTTCGCCAATTACCAGGAGGGCGTACAGAAGGACGCGTCGCTGCCCTGGGAGGCGCTGCCTGACCTAGGCCGCTACGACCTCATCCACTTCAGCGTCTGGGGGGTCGGCAGGGAGCACATCCCGCGCATCAGGGAGACATCCGCGGCGCTCCTGAGCTGCGACTTCAGCAACCAGGTTGACGATCCGAGGACCAGCATCATGCCTTACCTGGACTACAGCTTCTTCTCGGGAAAGCATCTCACCGAGGAGGGCGTGGATCCCGAGGACAAGCTTAGGGAGCTGAAGGAGAGGACGCCCGGCGTCGTTGCCATGACCCTCGGGGAGTACGGGTCCCTAGTCTGCGATGACGATGAGATTTACAGGGGAAGAGCTATCCCGGTTGAGATCGTGGACACTCTGGGGGCCGGCGACAGCTGGATAGCAGCGTTCCTGTGCGGCCAGCTTATGGGCGAAGGCGTGGAGAGGTCCATGGAAAGAGGCCACAGGGCCGCCGCCGAGACGTGCAGGCGGCTGGGGGCCTGGGGCGGCGAAGCCTAGAACTTCACCTTGTCGTAGAACCGCCAAGCGCCCATGCGCCTGTTCCGGGCCAGGCTCAGGTAGTAGCTGAGCCACTCAAGCTCGATGAACAGGGTGAAGGGCGTCATCAGGTTGTCCACGTCCAGGCCCAGGCTGTCGTACTCGATGCACGTCGCCCCGTTGCCCCTGGCGAACTCTATCACCTGGCCCTCCAGCTCCCGCATTCCTCCCCTGCCCCTGAGGAAGATGGCCGCGGCGTCCCCCGTGAACAGCTCTAGGGCGCCGTGCCTGAACTCGCTGTAGTCGATGGCTGTGCCGTGGACCCAGCACATCTCCATCAATGTGCAGAGCCCGAACTGGTACGTGAGGCCCCAGTTGATGCCGCCCCCCACGACGAACACCTCATCGTGGTCTTTAAGCATCAACCCGTGCCTCCTGGCGGCCTCCTTGGCCCCAGGTATCATGCCTGGCAGTATCTCAGGCAGCCGTGCAGCCGTCTCAACCATCCTAGCGCCCACCTCGTACCCCTTCTCGCCGAAGATCGCCCCGAAGAGTACGTAGAGGGACCCCAGCTTCCCCAGCGTGACGCCCTTACCCTCCCAGCCCACGCCCCTGGAGGCGAGGCCGTTGATCAAGGACTCGGTCTTCTGAGTGAGCCCCACCGTCACGGCTCCCCGCTCCTTGCACCATTCCAGGGCCCTGACTATCTCCTTGGTTCCGCCACTCTGACTGATGAATACGCAAACGGCGTCGCCGTCGACGGCCTCCGGCCTCTGCTCCAGAAACTCCCAGCCGCTGTACGCGTGCACAGGCACCTCCGTGTGCTTGTCGGCTATGTACCGTATGGGCAACTGGACGCTGTAGCTACCCCCACTGCCAACCATGTAGAACCGATCGTACTTGGCCAGGTCCTTACCCAGCTTCACCAACCCAGGCTTCTGCTTCACCACGGCCTCGAGGGTCTGCTCGGTCACCCCGTCCATAAGCCACTGCGGGCGGTAAGTCTCCTCAGATAGGTAATCCACGGGCTCACTCATGCGTGACACCAGGTGGCTGAAGGATGGGCTGTGAGGTTAAAAGAGTTACAATGACTGGGGGAGGCCTAGAGCTCCAGTTTGAGGGCCTCCTTCAGGCCCTTGTACCTGTTCCTGATGGTGACCTCGGTTACTCCTGCGGCGTCCGCGATCATCTTCTGAGTCCTCTTCTCGTCGTTCATGACGCAGGCTATGTAGAGCGCGGCGGCGGCCAGGCCCATGGGGTCCTTGCCGGCCGTGGTCTTCATGTCCTCGGCCCTCTGCAGTATGTCCACGGCTGTCTGCTGGGTGTTCTCGCTGATGTTCACCTTGGCCGCTATCTTGGGGACCCTGTACTGGGCCTTGGGGATGGGCATGCTCATGCTAAGCTCCCTGAGCAGGAGCCTGTAGCAGCGGGCCAGGTCCTTCTTGTCGATGGTGCTAACCCTCTCAAGCTCGCGCAGAGTTCTCGGAGTGCCCGTGTCCCTGCACGCGGCGTAGAGGCTCGCTGCCGCTATGGCGCTTATGCTGCGTCCTCTTACGAGGCCCTTCTCAAGGGCCTTCCTGTAGATGACCGCCGCCCGCTCCTTCACCGGCTTGGGTATGTGGAGCTTGTCGCTGAGCCTGCTGAGCTCCGTCATGGCGTGGCTCAGGTTCCTGTCGATGCTGCTCTGGTAGCTGCTCCTTATGTGCCACTTCTTGAGCCTAAGCATCTGGAACATGGTCTTGGTGGGGATGGTCCTGCCGAAGGCGTCCTTGCCCACCTGCCCGATCATGGTGCTGAGCCCCTTGTCGTGGACGCTGAAGCTGAGGGGCATCCCGACGCGGCTGCGGCTGTCCCTCTCGTCCTGGCTGAAGGCCCTCCACTCGGGGCCCTCGTTGATCATGTTGTCGGCCATCACGAGACCGCATCCTCCGCAAATACGCTCCCCGGAGCCACTGTCAATAATTATGTGCTTGCTTCCACACTCCGGGCACACATCGTCGCTGCCAGTCTTACTGGCCGGTTTCATCATCATTCTATTTCACCTTTTGAGTCTAATTCGCTAGGAATACCCCGAGCCGCATCGGAATACTAGTCCGCGAACAGAGTAGCGATACAGCAACTTTCACCTATATATACTTTTCCCTCATATGTACAATAGATTCTGAGCATGTAAACCTATATTCTAGTATTTACGTATGGAAAACTGATCTTTATATACGATCTGTCTCCCCTCGGGGTCCTAAAAATGGGTTCAATGGGGCCCGTGGTGGTGACTGTTAAGGGGCGCGCAACGATTTTAACCGGTACCAGCGCCTTCTACATACATGGCTGAAATCCCGCAGGTCAAGATCGCCGTCATCGGAGGCTCCACCACCAAAGGCGCCGGGTTCCCCCGCGATTACCCCGGCGTCGAGATCATAGACGACAACCTCGTCTACGAGACACCCTTCGGCCCCACGGCCCCCTTCACACACGCCAGGTACAGGGGGAAAGAGTTCCTCTACGTGGACTTCCACGGCATCACACGGGAGATCAGGAACACCCAGCCCGACAGCAGCGGCGAACGCGTATTCTACGTCCTGTGGAGGGCCGGCGACAAGAAGATACTGGGCACGGCCCTCTGCGGATCGACCAACAGGCTCCTGGACCCCGGGGACGCGGTGATCCCGGACGACTTCGTGGACTTCACCACCAAGAGGGCCCAGATGCTCATGGTTAGCCTCCAGGACAAGGGCCTCGACGTGCAGCGCGTCAGTTACAGGCTCCACCAGCCTCTATGCCCCAAGCTAAGCCGGCATCTGGTGGAGGCCTGCGAGGCCTCAGGGTTCCCCCGGGTCTTCAAGCGGGGCGTCGTGGGCGTCTCGGAGGGCCCCAGGCTGGAGAGCCCGGCCGAGATCAGGCTGAGGTGGCAGAGCCTGGGCATCGACGTGGTCACCATGAACCTCGTGCCCGAGGTTTTCTTCGCCCGGGAGATAGGTGCCTGCTACGCGGCCCTGGAGCTGGTGAGCAACTACGGTGAGGGCCTGGTGGACCCTCGGTGGGAGTGGGACACCGCGTTCAGCGAGTTCCAGAGGCGCTGGGCGCGGCCCACCTCGGAGGCCCTGCTGCGGGTCATCGACGCCTTGGATCCTGAAGACGATGGCTGCGGGTGCTCAACCCACAGGTGGGGGAGTATCCTCCTCTAGCCTGACCCCGTCAAGTAATATTATATACGTAGGCTTCATTCAGATTAGAGGATTATACAATGGTCAAGACCACAGTGTCTCTCATCAAGGCGGACATCGGCAGCCTACCGGGCCATGTGACCGTGGCCAAACCGGTGACGAACATCGCCGAGAAGAAGATGGCGGAGGCCAAGAAGGCCGGGATCATCAACAGCTACTACGTGTTCAACGCGGGCGACGACACAGAGCTCCTCATGACCCACGACAAGGGGGAGAACAGCCCCGAGATACACGGCCTCGCCTGGGACACCTTCATGGCCTGCGCCCAGAAGGCCAAGAAGCTCAAGCTCTACGGGGCCGGCCAGGACCTGCTCAGCGACGCGTTCAGCGGCAACGTGAAGGGCATGGGGCCAGGGGTCGCCGAGATGGAGTTCAAGGAGAGGGGCAGCGACCCGGTGATCGTGTACGCGGCCGACAAGACCGAGCCCGCCGCCTTCAACTACCTCCTATACAAGATATTCGCGGACCCAGGCAACACGAGTGGACTGGTCATCGACCCCAGGATGACGTGCGGATTCAGCTTCGATGTCCTGGACGGCAAGGCGAACAAGAGCGTCGTGCTCAGGTCCCCCGAGGAGCTGTACAGCCTCCTGGCCCTCATAGGCGCCACCGAGACATACATGATCAAGAAGGTGACCAGGAACGACGACGGCGAGATCGCGGCCGCCAGCAGCACAACCAAGCTCAACTACATAGCCGGCAAGTACGTGGGCAAGGACGACCCCGTCTGCCTGGTGCGCGCCCAGAGCGGTCTGCCCAGCGTCGGAGAGATCACCAGCCCCTTCCTTCACCCGTACCTGGTGGCGGGCTGGATGAGGGGAAGCCACTGGGGCCCCTTCATGCCCGTGGGGCTCAAGAACAGCAAGTGCACGCTGTTCGACGGGCCACCAAGGATCATCGGCCTCGGCGTCCAGATCTCGGACGGCGTGCTGGCCGCGGACGACGACGGCAAACCCCTGGTGGTGGACCTCTTCGACGACGTGGCCTTCGACATGGCGAGGCAGGAGGACATGCAGATGGCCAGCTTCATGAGGATGCACGGCGTCTTCCAGCCGGCCCGCCTGGGGCCCGGAGCCATGGAGTACACCACGCTACCCCAGTGCCTCGCCCGCCTCGAGGGCAGGTTCAAGAAGGAGAAGTAGCCAGCCCCCGGCCCCCTATACATGTTATAAGGGGGCTCAACGTTATCGCCATGTTGCACGCCCAACCGGTGATGGCATGAACTACGCTGAGGCCCTGGACTGGCTGTTCAATGTTAAGAGGTTCGGCCCAGAACGCACACTGGAGCCGACCAGACACGCGCTCAAGCTCATAGGCGACCCCCAGGGGAGCTTCAAATCCATCCACGTCGCTGGGACCAACGGTAAGGGGTCCACCTCGGCCATCATCGCCTCGATCCTGATGGCGGCCGGGTACAGGGTGGGCCTATTCACGTCGCCTCACCTGGAGCGGTTCACCGAGAGGATCAAGGTGGACGGCGCCGAGATACCCGAGGAGGACGTGGTCCGCCTCATCGGGCTCATCAAGCCCATCTTCGAGGAGATGCTGGGGCAGCGTGAGCCCCTCAGGTTCTTCGACCTCGTCACAGCCATGTGCTTCAAGTACTTCCAGGAGCAGGCCGTGGACTTCGCGGTCCTGGAGGTTGGTCTGGGCGGCCGCCTGGACGCCACCAACGTCGTCGACCCCCTGGTGAGCGTCATCACCAACATCGGGTACGAGCACACCAACATCCTCGGTGAGACCCTGGAGGAGATCGCCGGAGAGAAGGCCGGCATCATCAAGCCCGGCAGGCCGCTGGTCACGGCAGCCAGGAACGACGCAGTCTTCAGAGTTTTCAAGGAGAAGGCCGACAGCCTAGGGTGCAGCGTAGTCCGCGTCGGGTACGACACGGGCTACGAGAAGCAGGGGGTGGACCTGGAGGGCCAGAGGTTCAGCCTCCGCAGCCTGCGCGGCGAGTACAGGGACCTCTACACGCCCCTGCTGGGGGACCACCAGATACTGAACGCGGCCACGGCCGTCGCGGCGGCAGAGTCCCTGTCCCTCTACGGCATCGACATCGGCGAGGGCGCGATCAGGAGGGGCCTGAGGGAAGTCTACTGGCCGGCCCGGCTGGAGGTGGTGAGGACCAGGCCCCTGGTGGTCCTGGACAGCGCCAAGGACGCGGAGGCCACCGAGGCCATCAGGCGGAGCGTGGAGACGGACATCCCCCACAGGAGGCTGGTGGCCGTGGTCAGCATAAGCTCGGACAAGAAGATACCTGCCATGATGAGGAACATATGCGCCGTGGCCGACGTGGTTATACTCACGACCCACGGCGTCATGGAGCGGGCCGCCGACCCCAACTACTTGGCCGGGCTTGTGGCGGAGAA
>ENA-OSEO01004526-OSEO01004526.1-sediment-metagenome-genome-assembly--contig:-NODE-4526-length-14469-cov-5.094358_pt1 | contig 14469 bp, 10 predicted proteins | sample MGYA00237883_ERZ534232 | MGnify/ENA metagenome assembly ERZ534232 | reverse complement strand
CCCCCCTCAACGAAGAGTACGCCTTCGAAGGCTTCGGTCTGACCTACCTGGAGGCCGGCTGGCACGCCAAGCCCTCGGTGGCCAGCCTGGACTGCGGGGCCGAGGAGTCCATCAGCCAGGGGGTCGAGGGCTTCCTGGTCCCACAGGGCGACGTCGGCCGGCTGGCCGAGGCCCTGGAGACGCTGATTCGTGACCAGGGCTTGCGCCTCCAGATGGGTCAGGCTGCCCGGCAGCGGGCCGAGGCCATGACCTGGCCGGTCACGGCCGGGAGGATGTTGGATCTTTATGAGGAGGTCAGCCGGTCCCATGGCCGCCGGACTTAAGGTCCTCCTCTGCGGCACCGGCGAGCAGGCCGCCTGGCACCTGCTGGAGAGCCGGCTGGGCCGGGCGGCCCGGATCAGCCACGTCTACGGCGCCGATCCGGCCCGGACCGACGACTTCGCCCGGCGCCACGGCCTGGAGCCGGTCAGGGACCTGGCCGGCTTCCTGGCCTCGGGCGCGGTCGGGGCGGTGGACGTCTGCACCAGGCACGACCGCCACGCCGAGCTGGCCGCCCTGGCCCTGGAGGCCGGCCGGCCGGTCCTGGTCGAGAAGCCCCTGGCCACGGACCTGGCCTCGGCCGAGGGCCTGGTGGCCAAGGCCGAGGCCAAAGGGCTGGCCCTGGGCGTGCTCTACCACAAGCGCTGCGCGCCCCAGTACCTGGCCCTCAGGGAGTTCATCCGGGCCGGCGGCTTCGGCCCGGGGCCGCTCAGCCTGGAGATGTCAATCAGCCACGCCCGCGACGAGGCTTACTTCGGCTGGGGCCAGTCCTGGAAGGCCAGCCTGGCCCTGAGTGGCGGCGGCATCCTGATGAACCAGATGGTCCACTACCTCGACCTCCTGGCCTGGTGGCTGGGGCCGGTGGCCGAGGTGGAGGCCCGATTCAAGGTGGGTGAACGCCCACTCGAAGGGGAGAGCTCGGCCGACCTGGGCCTCAGGTTCCAGGCCGGCCACCAAGCCCGCTTCACGGCCACCGTGGCCGTGCGCAAGTCCCTGCCCGACCGCCTGGCCGTCCACGGCCGGCGGGGGAGCCTGATCTTCAGCGGGGTCAGGCTGGTCCATCAGACCGTCGGCTTTGAGGCGGCCGAGAGGTTCCGCCTCCGGCCGCTGGACAGGCTCCTTGACCGGCTGCCCTACCGGCTCAAGCGCCGCCTGGGCTGGCCCCTGGGCCGGCTGGACCAGGGCAGCGTCGGCCTGGCCTGGGAGAGCTTCTTCCATGCGGCCGGCCAGGGACTGGCCCCGGAGGTCTCGGGCCGGGAGGGCCTGGCCGCCCTCAGGATCGCCGATCTGGCCTATAGTGGGCAAAAGCCCAAATATATTCCTGTCCGAGGCATGCTTCCGCCTGTATTCGGGCAATCGCCCAAGGAATTCTACGGCCGCCTGGCCGGCCGGGAGAAGGTGGACGTCATCCTGGTCAATCCGCTCCTGGTCAGCTCCTACAACCTGGCCCACGCCCACATCCAGGCCCACCGGCCCCGGCCGCCCATCGGCCTGGCCTCGGCCGCGGCCTGGCTTCAGCGGGCCGGCCTGAAGGCCAGGGTCATCGATGCGGCCACCTTCGGCTGGAGCCCGGCCCAGACGGCCGAGATGATAAAGTCCTTCTCACCGGGCCTGCTGGTCCTGGCCACGGCCCAGCTGGACCGCTGGCAGAACCCGGACCTGGACATCTCGGCCGCGGCCGAGATCGCGGCCCGGGCCGGGATCAAGCCCACGGTCCTGGTCGGCCCCCACGGATCGGCCACGGCGGAGTGGACCCTCCGCCGCAGCGGGGCCGACCTGGTGGTCCGGGGCGAGCCGGAGCTGAGCCTGGTCGAGCTGGCCGGGGCGGTCCTGGGCGGCGGCCGGCGCCAGGACGTGGCCGGCCTGGCCTGGCTGGAGGGCCAGACCCTGGTCGAGACCGCGCCCCGAAAATTCGACGACGACCTGGACGAGTACCCCAGCCCGGCCTACGCCGATCTGCCCCTCAGCCGCTACCAGTACACCTCGGACGACCTGCCGGGTCGCTACTGTTCCCTCCTCTCCTCCCGGGGCTGCCCGGCCCGCTGCCTCTTCTGCCTCAAGGCGATGATGCCGGGCAAGTGGCGGGCCCAGTCGGCCGAGCGGGTCGTCCTCGAGATGGAGCTCCTGGCCGGCGAGTTCGGGATCGGCTCGATTTACTTCCAGGACTGGGAGTTCCTCCACGACCGGGCCCGGGCCCTGCGGCTGGCCGAGCTGATCGGTCAGCGGGGCCTCAAGCTGCGCTGGGGCTTCTCCACGAGGCTTAACAACCTGACCGAGGCCGGCCTGGTTCAGACCCTGGCCGAGGCCGGCTGCGTCATGATCAACTCCGGCTACGAGACCGGCTCCCAGGAAATCCTCAACCGGGCCCGGAAGGGCGTCAACCTGGAGGCGGCCGAGGCGGCCGTGGCCAACTGCCGCCGCTCCGGGATCAACCTCCGCCTCTTCGGGCTGGTCAACCTGCCCGGCGAGAGCTTGAGGAGCATCGGGGAGTCGATGCGCTTCCTCAGGCGCCTGGGCACCGAGGTCGTCCACCCCAACCTGCCCATCCCCTATCCGGGGACCAGGCTCTGGGAGCTCTCCGGCGGCCGGGCCGACTGGGAGGGCCTGGACCGGTACACCGGCCGGGTCAAGGCCGGCCTGCCGCCCGGCCTGGCCCTGGCCTACTTCAGGCACCTCGACCGCAACCGCCGTTTCGGCCGGGGCTATCCCCTGCGGCCCCGCTTCTGGCGCTATCTCAAGATCAGGGGGTTCTGAATGAACCTGATCTCGCGGGCCTACGCCCTGTGGAGCCTCAAGACGCCGCCCTTTCCGCGCCGGCTCCAGATCGAGACGACCAACCGCTGCAACGCCTCCTGCCTGATGTGCCCCCTCCGCCAGATGACCCGGCCCCTGGCCGACATGAGCTTCGAGCTGGTCGACCGCCTGGCCGCCGAGCTCAAGGCCCAGCCCAGCCTGAGGCGGGTCATTCTCCACGTCATGGGCGAGCCCTTTGTTAGGCCCGACTTCCTGGACCTGCTGGCCCACCTCAGGCGGGAAGCGCCCCACCAGCCCCTGGAGTTCTCGACCAACGGCTCGCTCCTGGGCCCGGCCGAGGCCGAGCGGCTGGTCGAGATCGGCCCGGAGGTGGTCAACTTCTCCCTGGACGCCTACTCGGCCGAGACCCACGCCCGGATCAGGCGCGGGCTGAACTTCGACCGGGTTCTGGCCAACCTGGCCGGCCTGATCGAGACCGTGGCCCGCTCGGGCTGCGCCCGGCCGCGCATCCTGGTCCAGCTCATCAAGATGGACCTGAACCGCGAGGAGTGGACCGAGTTCGCCGACGAGTGGCTGGCTCTCTCCGGCCGGCACCCCTTTGTCCAGGTCTACCTCAAGGAGCAGTGGTCCTGGGGCGGCCACCTGGAGTCGGGCCAGGCCGCCGCGGAGAGGAAGCGGGGCGGGCTGGCCGTGCCCTGCGGGTTCCCCTTCGACCAGCTGGACGTCTACGCCGACGGCCGGGTCGGCTTCTGCTGCCTGGACCAGGACGCCGAGCTGACCGTGGGCGACCTTAGGACCCAGAGCCTGGCCCAGATCTGGCGCTCGGAGCGCCTGGAGGAGATGCGGCGCCGGTTCAAGCGCTTCGACTTCAAGGGCCTGCGCTGCGCCGAGTGCGGCGAGCGGCTGCGCTACCGGCCCCTGAGCGAAGTGGGCTTCAGGGGCCGGCGGCTCCTGGGGCTGGAGGACCGGAGCGAGAGCCCGGCCGGACCGGCCGTGCCGCCGGACCGGTAGGAGAGGCAGTATGTCAGGGCGGCAGAGGCCGGTTGATTCTTCACTTCTGATCTGGGGCGGCTTGATCCTGCTCACCGCGGCCGGCCTGGCCCTGCGGCTCAAGGGTCTCAACCAGACCTCCCTGGGCCAGGAGGAGGCCTGGCACGCCTTCAGCACCGGCTACCCTGACTTCCTGTCCCACTGGTGGAAATACTGCGAGCACCCCTTCGGCTTCTACCTGGTCAACCGCCTGACCACGGCCGTGGTCGGCTCGACTCTCTTCGGGGCCCGGTTCTCGGCCCTGCTGGCCGGGCTGGCCGCCGTACCCCTCGTGTTCCTGGCCGGCCGCCGCGCCGCCGGGCCCAGCGAGGGCCTCTTCGCGGCCGGATTCACGGCCTTGAGCTTCACCGCGGCCGGGTTCTCGCTGATGATGCTGCCCTACAGCCTCTGGTTCCTCTCGGCGGCACTGATGATCTGGGCGGTTCTCTGGGCCAGGGAGAGGCCGAGCCCGTACAGGCTGGCCGTCCTCCTGCTCCTGGTGCCCCTGACCCACCACGCCGCCTTTCCGCTGCTCTTCATCCAGGCCGGGGCGGCCCTGCTCCTGGCCTGGGACTGCTATCAGGGCCGGCGGAGCAAGGGCGCCTGGTCCGGGGAGACCTGCCGCCTGGCCGGCGGCTACATAGTCTGGCTGGGCCTCGCCGCCCTGGCCTTTGTCTGGCTGTCCACCTTGCGGATCGCCCAGCCCATGGAGGGCTCCAACTTCGTCCCCTACTCCTACCGTTTCTTCTGGTGGGGCAACCTGGGATTCTGGGGCGGCTGGTCGCGCCAGGCCGGCCAGGCGGAGACCCTCCTGCAGACCATGCTCCCCTTTGTCGGCCAGTTCGAGGTCAACAACTTCTTCGTCGGCTTGCAGCTTCTCGTCGCCGCGGTGGGCCTGGGGGACCTGGGCCGGTCGGAGAAGGGCCGCGGCTTCCTGATCCTGCTCCTGGGGACGCTCCTGGCTCAGTTCCTGGCCCTGGCCCTGAGCCTGTGGCCCATCCTCTGGCGGCAGTCCCTCTACCTGAGCCCCTTCTACTACGTCATCCTGGCCCGGGGGATGGTCGTCCTGGGCGGCTGGCTGTGGCGGGCCAGGTACCGCCTGGCCCTGGGACTGGGCCTGGCCCTCCTGGCCGTCCTGCCCCTGCGGGCCGCAGCCAAGAACCCCCTGGGCTGGCCTTATCACCAGGGCAGGGCCGAGGCCGGGTCCAGGTTCTTTTTCGAGCACCTCAAGGCGGCCCTCCGGGACGGCGACGTCGTCTACACCGACCACCACTCCACCTTCGCCCTGGCCTTCCTGTTTCTGGGGGACCAGCCCGCGGCCTACCGGGCGGCCCAGCCCAACGCCCTGCGGAAACAGTACCGGGACAAGGCGGACCGGGAGCTGGGCCTGGAACCCCAGAGGCTGGTCGCCGCCGAGATCCTCGGCCGCCGGGTCAGGCTCCTCCAGGGCGGGGCCGACGTGGCGGCCATTCTCCAGGCCAGGCCGGAGCGGGTCTGGGTCATGCTCGACGCCTGGGCCCGAGAGGACGAGCAGAGCCGGGTGCCCCAGGCCCTGTCCCAGGCCTACGCCGTCAGCCAGCGCCGGACCTTCCCCGGTTCGGCGGGCACCTGGCTGCTTTTCAGCCGCAAGGATTAGTCGACCAGGGACCGGCCGGGCCAGGCAAGGGTCAGGCCGCCGCCAACAAGGACATGATCTTTCCCAGCCAACTTAGAGAGTTCCTGGCCCGCAAGTTCGTCCGGGACACCCTCGTCCTCCAGATCGGCGACACCCTCAACCTGGGCGTCGCCTTCCTGACCTCGGTCCTCCTGGCCCGGCTGCTCGGGCCCAGCGGCTACGGCCTCTACGCCCTGGTCTTCTCCCTGTTCGGGGCCCTGACCTTTGCCGGCGACCTGGGCCTGGCCCCGGCCACGGTGACCCAGCTGGCCGAGGCCCTGGCCAGGGGGGAGAGGGCGGCCGCGGCCGAGTTCTGCGGCTACTTCGTCAAGCTCTCGGCCGTCCTGGGGCTGGCCTTCATTGTCGTCGGCCTGGCCCTGGGGCCGCCTCTGGCCGGCTGGCTTTACGGCCGCAGCCTGATCGGCCTCCTGGCCGGGCTGCTCATGGCCGACCAGCTCCTGGGCCTGCCCCGCAACCTGGTCCGGGTGGCCTTCCAGTCGGCCCGTCGGATGAGCTGGCTCTCGGCCTTCGAGGTCGGCCGGGGCCTGGTCAGGCTGGGCCTGGTCGGTCTGTTTCTGCTCCTGGGCCTGGGCGTCGGCGGGGTGGTCCTGGCCGAGCTGATCGCCGCGGCCCTGGCCTCCCTGGCCGCCTGGCCCCTCTTCAATCGCCTCCGGGAAGCCGAGGCCGGGGCCATGCCCTCCTGGTCCGAGACCTGGGCCCAGGCCCGGCGGGTGCCCCTGAAGAAGCACTTCGGCTTCGGCTTCAAGATAGTCCTGGACCGGAACGTGGTCCGGGTTCTGGAAGTGATCCCCTTCCTGATCCTGGGCCGCTTCGCCCCGGCCGCGGAGGTGGGCTTTCTCCGGCTGGCTTGGGGGGCCATCAACCTGCCCCTCAACCTGCTGACGGCCATCGCCAACAACCTGGCCGCCCGGCTGCCCCAGCTGAGAGGCCTGGGCGACTGGGCCGGCCTGTGGCGGGTCTTCTTCCGGACCTCCCTGGTCGGCGGCATCCTCTCCTTGGCCGGCGTCGGCCTCTTCGCCCTCCTGGCCCCCTGGCTGATCAGGGTCATTTACGGGGTCCAGTTCCTCCCGGCCCTGCCCTTGGTCTACATCCTGGCCCTGGGCGCGGCCCTGTCCGGCTTCTTCGCCGGCGTCGGGGCCCTCTACAGGACCCTCTACCGGGTCGGCCTGCTGGTGGCGGCCAACCTGATCCAACTGGCCCTCTACCTGCCCGCCTGCTACCTGCTGATCAGGAGCCTGGGCGCCACCGGCGGGGCGGTCTTCATCTCCGGACGGGTCCTGGCCCTCAACCTGGTCGCCTTCAGCCTGGCCCTGGTCCTGCTCCGGCGGCCGGAGGCAGGAAAGGCCGGGGAGCGGCCTTGCGAGTCCTGATGGTCAATGACTACTTCGGCTTCTCGGCCGGGGCCTTTGCCGTGGCCTGGGAGCTCTCGGGCGAGCTCATCCGGCGGGGGCACCGGGTCGCCTTTCTCTGCGCCACCGAGCGGAGAGACGAGGCCGGCCGGGAGAGCCTGGAAGGCCGGGAGGTGATCAGGCTCTATGCCCGGACACCCTTCCGACTGAGGCCCGGGCTGACCATCCACCGGCCCGGCCTGGTGGCCCGAGCCGCGGCCGCGGCGACCGAGTTCAGGCCCCAGGTCGTTCACGCCCACGTGGTCCACCTCCACTTCTCCTTCGGCCTGCTGGCCCGCTTCGATCACCTGGGCTGGCCGGTCATCCTCTCGGCCCACGACACCGGCATCTTCTGCCCGACCAAGTACACCTGCCAGCCGCCCGATGACCCGGCCCGGCCGGCCTCCTTCAGGGACTGCCTGGCCTGCCAGCGCTTTCGCTTCCTGCCCGGACGGGCCTGGGCGACCAGGCGCCTGGTCAACGGCCACGTCCGCCGGGTGGCGGCCGTGTCCCGCTCCCTGGCGGCCATCCTCAGGGCCAACGGCGTGGCCCGGGTGAGCGTGGTCCACAACGGGCTCGACGCCGCGGCCCTGGCCGGCCAGGGCTGGCCGGCCCAGCGCTTCCTGGACCACCTCGGCCTTAGCCAGGACGAGGGGCTGATCCTCTTCGGCGGCCGGCTGCAGCAGGAGAAGGGCGACGAGGCCGCCCTGCGGGCCCTGGCCCTCATCCCGAAGGCGCTGAAACCGAGGCTGGTCGTGGCCGGCCGGCGGGAGCTCTTCGGGCCGCGGCTTAAAAGCCTGGCCCGGGAGCTGGGCGTCTCGACCCAGGTCGTCCTGGCCGGCTGGCTGGACCGGGACCAGATGCTGGGCGCCTACCGGGCCGCCCGGGCGGTCCTGGTGCCCTCGCTCTACCCCGATCCCTTCCCGACCATCAACCTGGAGGCCACGGCCCTGGCCCGGCCGGTGGTCGGGACCCGCTTCGGGGGCACGCCCGAGGTCGTGGCCGAGGGCGAGACCGGCTTCCTGGTCGATCCCCGCCGGCCCGAGGAGACGGCCGAGCGGCTGGGCCGTCTCCTGGCCTCACCCGAGCTGGCCGAGAGAATGGGCCGGGCCGGCCGGGCCAGGCTGGAGGCCGATTTCAGCCTCAGGGCCCAGGCCGAGGCCTTCGAGGCCCTCTACCGGGAGCCGGCTTGAGGGTGGTCATGCTCAGCACCGGCTTCCCCCGCTGGGAGGGCGACCTCTTCGGCTTCTTCGTGGCCGAGCTGGCCGAGGCCCTGGCCCAAGCCGGGGAGGAGGTCCGGGTCCTCTGCCCGGCCGATCCCGGGGCCCCCCTCCGGGAGCTGAAGGACGGCTACGCCGTGACCCGGGTCCGCTACGCCTGGCCGGCCCGGCTGCAGCGGCTTGCCTATGGAGCTGGGCTTGTGCCCAACATTAGAGCCAAGCCGCTTTTATCAGGGCTTTTGCCCAGTTTTCTCGGGGCCCTGGCCTGGCGGACCGCCCTGGAGGCCAGGCGGGCCGACGTCTTTCACGGCCAGTGGATCGTCTCCGGCCTCTTGGGCCTGCTGGGCCGGGCCTGGCACGGCCGGCCGGTGGTGGCCACCCTGCGGGGCAGCGACCTGGCCCTGCTCAGGGGCCTGCCGGCCGGGCCGGTCGGCCGCCTCCTGACCGGTTTCGACGGCCTGACCGCCGTCAGCCAGGAGATCCTTGAGGCCGTCCTGGGCTACGGCCTCGCGGCCGAGCGGGTCGCCCTGGTGCCCAACGGGGTCAACACCAGGCTCTTCGCTCCCCGGGGGCAGGCCGAGAGCCGGGCCGCCCTGGGCCTGGAGGCCGGGGAGCCGCTCCTCCTCTGGGCCGGCCGGATCGCTCCGGAGAAGGGTCTGGACGACTTGCTCCGGGCCATGTCCTTTGTTCTGGACAAAGCGCCCCGGGCCAGGCTCCATCTGCTCGGCGACGGCCCGCTCAAGGCCGGGCTGGCCCGGCTGGCCCTGGAACTGGGCCTGGGCCAGGCCGTGGTCTGGCGGCCGAGCGTGCCCCGGGCCGAGATGGCTCTCTGGTATAATGCCGCCGACCTGGTCGTCCTGCCCAGCCGGCGGGAGGGCCGGCCCAACGTGGTCCTGGAGGCACTGGCCTGCGGCCGGCCCGTCCTGGCCAGCCGGGTGGGCGGCCTGCCCGAGCTGATCGAGGACGGCTCGAGCGGGGTCCTGGTCCCGGCCGGCCGGCCCGAGGTTCTGGGCCGGGCCGCGGCTGACCTTCTGGCCCGGCCCGAGCGCCTGGCCGAGTACGGCCGGGCCGGGCCGGAGAGGCTCAAAGCCCTGGGCCTGGACTGGGACCGGAGCGCGGGGCAGTTGAGGCGGATTTATGGTGAAGTCGTCGCCCGCAGGCAACGGAACCGGGCCGGCTGAGTCCGGGCCGCGGCTGCTCGGCGGCCGGCTGGGCCAGATCCTGGCCTGTCTCTGGGCCGGCCTGGTCCTGGCCGTGTTCCTGTACCGCTATCTGGGCCTCCTGGACCGGAGCTACGGCCTGACGGCCAAGCTCCAGTCCGAGGGGCTTCTGGGCGTCCTGGCCCGCTGGCTGGGGATCAGGTGAGGCCAGCCGGCTGAAGGCTCGATCCTTCAACCAGACGGGATGGTCAAAGTGCCGGACAAAAGCTACCGCGGACGGACGGCCCTGGTCACCGGCGGGGCCGGGGCCATCGGCTCCAACCTGGTCGCCGCCCTGATCCAGGCCGGGGCCGAGAGCGTGGTCGTGCTGGACAACCTGACCTCGGGCCGGCGGGAGCTGCTGCCGCCGGAGGAGCGGGTCAGGCTCTACGTCGGCGACGTGGGCGACGACGAGATGCTCCACCTGGTCTTCGGCGAGAACAAGATCGACCTGATCTTCCACCTGGCGGCCAACTTCGCCAACCAGAACTCGGTCGATCACCCCCGCCGCGACCTCAGGACCAACGGCCTGGGCACGCTCAAGCTCCTGGAGTACTCGGCCCGGGCCGGGGTGAGGCGCTTCCTCTACACCTCCTCGTCCTGCGTCTACGGCGGCAAGGCCGCGGCTCTTTCCGAGGACGAGACCGACTTCAACCTGGACACGCCCTACGCCATCACCAAGCTCCTGGGCGAGCGCTACGTCAACTTCTTCCAGACCTACCACGGCCTGGACACGGTCGTCCTGCGCTACTTCAACGCCTACGGCCCGGGCGAGTACCCCGGCCGCTACCGCAACGTCATCCCCAACTTCCTGGCCCGGGCCGCGGCCGGCCAGGCCCTGGTCATCACCGGCAGCGGCCAGGAGACCCGCGACTTCACCTTTGTCGGCGACACCGTGGCCCTGACCCTCAAAGCGGCCCTGGAGCCCAAGGCCGCGGGCCGGGTCTACAACGTCGGGGCCGGCCAAGAGACCAACATCCGCGACCTGGCCGAGAGGATCAACCGCCTGACCGGCAACCGGGCCGGCCTTCAGTTCGCCCCCCGGCGCAAGTGGGACCGCATCTCCTCCCGCCTGGCCGACGTCAGCCTGGCCGAGCGGGAGCTGGGCTATTCCCCCCGGGTCGGCCTGGAGGAGGGCCTGGCCCTGACCTGGGACTGGCTCAGGACTAGACTGGACCGGATCTGATGTGCGGCCTGGCCGGCATCGTCGAGACCGGGGGGCGGCCCGTGGACCGGGAGGTCCTGGCCCGGATGACCGCCGCCCTGAGCCACCGGGGGCCGGACGGCGACGGCTTCTACGTGGCCGACGGCCAGGGCGGGGGGCCCTCCTGCGGCCTGGGCCACCGGCGGCTGTCCATCATCGACCTGGCTGGCGGCCGGCATCCCCTGAGCAACGAGGACGGGACCATCCGGGCCATGGTCAACGGCGAGTTCTACGGCTACCGGTCGGTCCGCAAGGAGCTCATCGACCGGGGCCACCTGCTCAAGACCGAGTGCGACTCCGAGATCCTGATCCACCTCTACGAGGAGGTGGGCCTCGAGGCCGTGGCCCGGCTGCGGGGCATGTTCGCCCTGGCCCTCTGGGACGGCAAGGCGGGCCGGCTCCTCCTGGCCCGCGACCGCCTGGGCCAGAAGCCCCTCTGCTGGACCAGGCTGGGCCAGCGGATCCTCTTCGCCTCCGAGGCCAAGGCCTTTTTCCAGGACCCCGACTTCAGGCCGCGGCTCGATCCGGCCGGCCTGGCCCGCTACCTGCGCTGGCTCTACCTGCCCGCGGCCGAGCCCGGCCCCCAGTCGCTCCTCCAGGGGGTCCACCGCTTAAAGCCCGGCCACCTGGCCGTCATCGACGCTGGCGGCCTCGAGGAGCGGCCCTACTGGTCCCTGCCCTTTAAGCCCGAGCCCATGGACCGGCGGGAGGCCGTGGCCGAGTTCGAGCGCCTCCTTCTGGAGGCGGTCTCGCTCCGGCTCGTCGCCGACGTGCCCCTGGGCGCCTTCCTCTCCGGCGGCCTGGACTCCTCACTCATCTGCGCCCTGATGGGCCGGGCCGGCGCCCCGCCCAAGACCTACACCGTCAGCTTCGGCCAGGCCTCCTTCGACGAGTCGGCCAAGGCGGCCCGAGTGGCCCGGCACCTGGGCACCCAGCACACCGAGGTCCCGGTCAAGCCGGACGTGCTGGCCGACCTGGAGGACCTGATCTACTACCTGGACGAGCCCATGGCCGATTCCTCGGCCATCCCGACCTACTGGCTCTGCCGGGCCACCCGGCAGCACGTCACCGTGGCCCTGTCCGGCGACGGCGGCGACGAGCTCCTGGCCGGCTACCGGCGCTACGTCGGCCGCCGCCTGGCCGCCGGCTACAACCGCCTCCCGGCCTGGCCGCGCCGGGGCTTCAGGTCACTGGCCGCCCGTTTGCCCGAGTCCTCGACCTACACCGGCCGCAGCTTCATCAAGAAGCTCAAGAAATTCCTGGACCAGGCCGAGCAGGCCCAGGCCAGGCCGGAGCTGTCCCGGCTGGACTTCCTGGACCCGGCCGAGCTGGCCGAGACGTTGGGCCCCGAGGCTCTCTCCCTGGGCCGGGCCGCCGGCGACCCCCTGGCCGAGCTGTGGGCCGGGGCGCCCCCGGCCGACCCGGTGGCCCGGATGCAGTGGGTCGACCTGCAGAGCTACCTGCCCGACGACATCCTGGTCAAGGTCGACCGGATGTCCATGGCCCACGCCCTGGAGGTCCGCTCGCCCTTCCTGGACCACCACCTGGTCGAGTTCCTGGCCCGGGTGCCCCTGGAGCTGAAGCTCAAGGGGCTCACCACCAAGCGCCTTCTCAAGGAGACGGCCCGGCGCTACCTGCCGGCCGAGATCATCAACCAGCCCAAGCAGGGCTTCGAGGTCCCCCTGGCCGCCTGGTTCAGGGGCGAGCTCAGGGGGCTCCTGGAGGAGAGGCTGGGCCGGCCGGAGCTGGAGCGGGCCGGCCTGCTCAGGCCCGGAGCGGCCGGCCGGCTCAGGGAGGCCCATCTCTCGGGCCGGCGGGACCTGGCCCAGGTCCTCTGGGGCCTGCTCGTCCTGGAGCTGTGGCTGGCCAAATTCAAGGTGGGGGTGGCCTGATGGCTGACCGGGACTTCATCCCATACGGCCGGCAGGAGATCGACCAGGCCGACGTCGAGGCCGTGGTCGAGGTCCTCCGCTCCGACTTCCTGACCCAGGGGCCCTGGGTGGCCCGCCTGGAGGCGGCCCTGGCCGAGAAGGTCGGGGCCAGCCAGGCCGTGGCCGTGGCCAACGGCACGGCCGCCCTCCACCTGAGCGCCCTGGCCCTGGGGCTCAGGCCCGGCCAGGCCTGGATCACCAGCCCCCTGACCTTCGTGGCCACGGCCAACGCGGCCCGCTACGCCGGGGCGACCCCGCTCTTCGGCGACGTGGACGAGACCGGCTGCCTTGACCCGGCCACGGTCGGGCCGGCCGCGGCCAGGGCCAGGCGGCTGGGCCTGGAGCCCAAAGTGGTCGCCGGGGTGGATCTGACCGGCCAGCCGGCCGACTGGACCGGCCTCCGGGCCGCGGCCGCGGCCGAGGGGCTGAGCCTGGTGGACGACGGCTGCCACGCCCTGGGCGCCCGCTGGCGGGACAGGGAGGGCGCCTGGCGGCTGATCGGCCAGGACGGCGGGGCCCAGGCGACCGTCTTCAGCTTCCACCCGGTCAAGCACGTCACCACCGGCGAGGGCGGGGCCGTGGCGACCGACTCGGCCGAGCTGGCCGAACGGATCAGGATATTGCGCAGCCACGGCATCACCCGGGCCGGCTTCAGCCAGCCCGAGATGGCCCTGGACCCGGCCGGCCGGACCAACCCCTGGTACTACGAGCAACAGACGCTCGGCTTCAACTACCGCCTGACCGACCTGCAGGCCGCCCTGGGGCTCAGCCAGCTCAAGCGGCTGGACGACTTCCTGGCCCGGCGGCGGTTCCTGGCCGCGGCCTACGACCGGAAGCTTAACGGCCTGCCCCACGTCCGGCCCCTGGAGAGGCGGCCCGGGGTCGAGCCGGCCTATCACCTCTACGCCGTCAGGATCGATTTCCCGGCGGCCGGGGTCGGCCGGGCCGAGGTCATGAACAGGCTCCGCCAGGCCGGCATCGGCACCCAGGTCCACTACATCCCGGTCCACCTCCAGCCCGACTTCCGGCGGGCCCTGGGCACCGGCCCGGGCGACTGCCCCAGGGCCGAGGCCCTCTACCAGGAACTCCTGAGCCTGCCCCTCTACCCGGGCCTCAGCCCGGCCGACCAGGACCGGGTCGTGGCCGGCCTGGCCCGGATTCTGGGGGCCTGAGCCAATTGGCCCGGCCCAGAGCCGCCCTGCTGCCGCCCCGGGTCTGGCACTCCACCTGGGGCCAGGAGAAGAATCTGGTCGGCCGCCTGGCCGATCGCTTCGACATCGACGTCCTGGACCTGGTCGACTTCGGCCGGCGCCACGACAGGGCCGGCCGGAACTTCTTTCCCCCGCCCCCGGGCGTCCGGATAATCGAGCGGCCGACTCCGCCCGGCCTGATCCTGCAGGGCCTCTACCAGGAGCTGGCCAACGGCCTGAGGCTCCTCCTGGGCGGCTACGACCTTCTGGTCACCTACCTGACCACGGGCGGGGTCCTGGCCGCCCTGGCGGCCAGGCTGCGGGGGGTGAAGGTTCTGCTCATCTACGCCGACGACTACGTCGAGTTCTACAGCCACAAGAGCCGCCTGGCCGGCCGGCTGACCGCCCGGCTGGCCAACCCCCTGGTCGCCCGCCTGGCCCAGGCCGCCGTGGCCACGGCCCGGCTCCTGGCCGAGGACCTCAGGCCCTTCCACCCGGGGATCAGCCACGTCCCCAACGGCGTCGAGGCCGCCCGCCTGGCCCGGGTGCCGGCCAAGACCGGCGGCCCCTTTCGGGTCGGCTTTGTCGGCGGCTTCGGCCACTGGGTCGACTTCGAGAGCCTCCTCGAGGCGGCCGGGCGGCTGCCGGACACAGAGTTCCGCCTGGTCGGCGGCGGGGACAGGTTCGAGGAGGTGGCCGGCCTGAGCAAGGGCCTGGCCAACGTGACCCTGACCGGCCAGGTGGACTACGACCGGGTCCTGAGCGAGCTGGCCGGCCTGGACGTCTGCCTCATCCCCTTCAAGCTGAGCCGCCTGACCGACCGGGTCAGCCCGATCAAGC
>ENA-OSEO01004525-OSEO01004525.1-sediment-metagenome-genome-assembly--contig:-NODE-4525-length-14469-cov-30.611868_pt1 | contig 14469 bp, 13 predicted proteins | sample MGYA00237883_ERZ534232 | MGnify/ENA metagenome assembly ERZ534232 | reverse complement strand
TATTCAATCTGTTACTTGGCCGATGAAGAAGATCCTACCAATCCCACTTCATGTCTTGGATTCGAAGACAGTTCTAAGACTACCTCCATCACTTCGGGAGATTGGTACAATCATTCTTCTCCATGCTTTGAATTTGCCGGAGCCGAGGATGTTGAATCCGGCATTGACGGATATTATGTATATTTCGGAACAGATCCAACAGCTATTCCGCAGACCGCAGGAACTTATCAAGCAAGTGATGAGTATGAGGCTAACTTAAACTCTTTCCAGTCAGGCCAGACTCTTTACCTTAGAATTCAGGCAAGAGACAAAGCAGGAAACGTATATACTGCAGCAGATACAGCTAACTATACTCTTTTTACCTATAGATATGATGCCACTCCTCCTCAGAACCCGGTTTATGTTTCCGCTAACCCGGCCGGATACTCAGCCACAGATCTCTTTAGTTTTAGTTGGCCCGAGGGTTCCGATTCTCACAGCGGAGTGAGCGGTTATGAATACAAAAGAGCCACTGATTCTTCCTGGACGTTTACAACATCTCGAAATATAAGCGGGATAACCTCTTATCAGAACGGAGAGAATGTCTTCTATGTAAGAACAGTGGATATTGCCGGAAACAGAGGGGAAGCGCAAGCACAGACACCATACTATTTTAATAATGATGCGCCCTCTGCTCCTCAAAATGCTCAGGCAAGTCCCGGCACCAATACTGCTAACTCTTTCTCTTTTTCCTGGGAAGAACCTCAAAACTACACCGGAGAAATTGTCGGATACTACTATTCAATAAACGTTCCTCCTACAGAAGAGACAGCTAGCTACACGGCAGAAGATAATCTTTCTGCTTTTGCCGCTGCTACCCAGGCAGGACAAAATACATTTTATGTAGTGGCCAAAGATGATGCCGGAAATGTGGGCTGGGCAAGTCCGGGCAGCGTATCCTTTTGGTGTAATACGGTAGCACCGGGTATACCGCTTAATGTTACCATTACCGATTCATCTAACCGGGAGATATCCGATTGGAGACTGACTGTAAACTGGCAAGCCCCTACTTATACCGGTTCTGATTTTGCCGGCTACAAAGTCTATCGCTCTAGTGATGGCATTAATTTCGGGTTGATTGCCACTACAACCTCTACGGGTTATCTTGATTCCGGACTCAACAACAGTTGCACATATCTGTACAAGGTGACAGCTTATGATAATTCAAACAATGAAGGAGGATTCTCTTCTCTGGCATCCAAACAGCCCACCGGAAGATTTATCTCCCCTCCTAATCTGGTAGGAGGCCCGTCTCTTACTGCTAGCTCTACTAAAGCGGTTGCCACATGGACCACCGATCGGGAATCGGACTCCTTTGTAGAATACGGAAAGACTACAGCCTATGGTTCAACTCAAGGACAGATAGAATCAACCAAGGAACACCAAGTGGAGTTGGCGGGACTGGAGTCATCTACAACTTATCATTTCAGAGCAAGATGGAGAGATTCTGACGGAAATGTCGGTTATTCTTCTGACGGGACTTTTACCACTGATGAGGCTGCCTATATTGCCAGCGTTAAGATAACAGACATCGGGTTAAATTCGGCAACGGTGAATTGGAGTTCGACAACAGTTTCTACATCTAAAGTACGCTATGGAAAAACAACTGCCTACGAAAATGTAATAGAAGACAGTTCCGGCTCCTCGGTGACCAAACACACTCTTAAGCTGGATGGTCTGGATCATTCATCGGTTTATCATTACAAGATAGAATCGATTGATACTGATGGAAATGTTTTATACAGCGAGGATCATACCTTCGAGACCCTAAAGTATCCTTCCATATCCAATGTCTTATTGCAACCGATAAAAGGTGAACTGGCTGCTTCTATGAAAGTAACATGGGACAGCAATGTTCCCACTACCTCTATTGTGGAATATGCTCCTGTGGCAGATAAAGCAAACCTAAAGGAAGAGGGTAAATCCAAACTGGAAGCCAAACACTCTATTGTACTCTCAGACCTTCAGGATGATACCGAATATGTCCTGGTAGTAAAAGGAAGAGATCAATTTGGAAATATGGTTGAATCGGATACCCAAACATTTAAAACCGATTATGATACCAGACCGCCAAAGGTATCCAATATTACCACAGAGACTTCTATTGTGGGCTCTGGAGAAGAAGCAAGAGGTCAAGTTGTTATCTCTTGGAATACCGATGAAGCTGCTACCTCTCAAGTAGAGTATGGAATCGGGGTTTCCGGCAAGAGTTATTCAAACAAAACCCAACAAGAAGAAAACTATACAACCTCTCACGTAGTTGTGATCTCAAACCTAAGACCATCTACCAGTTACCACTTTAGGGTTGTATCAAAAGATAAATCTAAAAATATTGCCGAATCTGCCGATAATTCAGTACTAACCGAACAGGCAAAAAGACCTGTTTTAGACCTAGTAATAGAAAGCTTGAAAGCAAGACTGGGTTGGATATTTAAGATGTTTGGAGCTTAGGAAACCATAAAGGGAGAAAGAATGGCGCAAGCAGAGCAGAAAAAAAGCCCAATAATTGAGACAGTGGATCTAAACAAAGAATTTCATATAGGGGATAGAATGTTGCCGGTTTTAAGGGGTATAGATCTGGAGATTTACGACGGTATGTTTGCAATCGTATACGGCCCTTCGGGTTGTGGAAAGTCAACGCTACTACACACGATACTGGGATTAGAACAACCCACAACCGGTATTGTTCGGGTTGATGGAATAGAACTTTTTAAGATGGGTGAAAATGAGAGGGCAAATTTTCGTGGAAAAAGAATCGGCATGGTTTTTCAGCAAGCCAATTGGATAAAATCGTTAAACGTAGTGGATAATGTTGCTCTACCGCTGAATATTGCAGGATGGACAGAGGAAAAGGCCAAGAAGAAAGCTATAAATGTTTTACAACTATTTGGCTTAAAAAGATTAGCGGAGCGTCAGCCAGGCGAGCTATCCGGTGGTGAGCAGCAACGGATTAATTTGGCGCGTGCTCTGACTACTGATCCGCAGATTATTTTGGCAGACGAACCTACTGGTAATCTTGATAAAAAAGCAGGGTTGGAGCTAATGACGTTATTGAAATCTCTAAATGAAAAGTCAAATAAAACAATTGTCCTGGTTACACATAATCCTGAATACTATCGCTACGCAAGCCAGCTTCTGCAGATGGAAGATGGACAAATAATAGGTAATCTATTACGCGATCGACAAAGTGAATTTAAACCGGTCACAGTGTAAAACAGAGGGGATATTGAATGAAAACAAAGTACATCATTAAGTTAGCATTAAAAAACCTGGAATTCCATAAGCTTAGAAGCTTATTAACCTTGGAGGCAGTAGCAGTTGGTGTAGGATTTACAGTCTTTCTGATATCTATTGGTTATGGACTTCAAATGATAAGTATTGGGAAGATTGCCGATTTGAATAGTTCTCGAATTCTTGATGTAACTTCCACAAAACCTCAAGAGGTAAAAATTAATGATGATGCTATAAAAGAATTCAAGAGCCTGGGAGGAGTATCGCAGGTAGCACCTCAAGTCAGCATTGGGGGTAAAATAAAATATAAGACTTCTGAGGTAGATAGCGTTGTCTATGGTAAAAACTTGGATTTCCTGGACTTGGAAGATATGAATCTTGAAAGAGGTAGATTATATTCCTCGGATCAAGCAAAAGAAATACTGGTTACCACTAGTGCTTTAAAAATGCTTGGGTTTAAAGACTACAACAAAAGTTTAGGCAAGACCGTAACAATAGAAACAGTAATACCGGCTCAGCTATTATCAAGCAAGAGTGATAAATCGGTTGAAAAGAAGCAGAAATGTAAAATTGTCGGGGTATTGAGAGATGAAAAGGTGCCTTATGTTTATGTTTCTTTGAATTTAATTAAAGCCCAAGGCGTGGTGTCTTATAGCGGAGCAAAAGTAAAGGTAAAAGAAAGCGATCGAGTAGAAATTGTTAGAAAACAGATTCAAAATATGGATTATAAGGCGGAGAGCAATCAGCAAACCATAGAACAAGCAAATCAAATTTTTAGTATTTTAAAATCTATTTTACTGGGCGTTGGTCTAATAGCAATTTTTGTTGCTTATCTGGGCATGTTCAATACCTTAACCATTTCTCTTTTAGAAAGAGGTCGTGAGATAGGTATTATGAAAGCGTTGGGAGCCAACAGCAAAGATATTCAGCGACTGTTTTTAGCGGAAGCTCTTTGTCTGGGATTAATAGGTTGTTTTGAAGGTTTAACTTTGGCTTTGGCCGGTGGCGGCTTAATTAACCTCGCCATAGAAATTATGGCTAAATCAACAGGAAATCTACCGGTTAAACTATTTTATGCTCCGATTCTGGTTCTGTTTATATCCTTTGTTTTTGCCCTTATGGTTAGCTTCTTTACCGGTGTTTACCCGGCAAGGAGAGCGGCCAATACTAATCCGTTGGATGCTCTGAGATATGAATAGCGGGTATGTAAGGGTTTAGAAACTGAAGGTTTGTTTCCTCCCTCCGGAGGATGTCCTAGATGTTTTATTCTCTCCTACCATATATACATCAAAGGGCTTGCTTTTTCCTTTAAAGGTTAGGAGACCTATCATTTTGCTTTTGATCTTATCCTTTATATGGATATAGGTGTTCTCACCGATCAGGGTCTGATTTTTATCCTTGCTGCTTTTGGTGTAGTCAGATACCCGTGTAGTCTTTCCGTATCCGGAAGGAATACAGACCAGAATAAGCCTCTTGGAACTGTTGGAAGAGATCATGTTTAGGAGGTGTTGGCGGTTTAAAATAGTGCGATTTGTCGGTTTCCTCATTTTATTATTGTAGGCGATAAGCTTTTTAACAGGCACAAAAGACACCAAAATAAAATATTCCAATTTAGATATTAAGTCGTCATATTTAATTGTATGCTTTGAATAGACCAAACCGGTTATGCGTACGTTTTATTATTGACAAATATAACTAAAGTTGACTTATTGAAAAGTCGATAGTCCGTTTGAAATGGAAGCGCAGAGGAAGTATATGTTGAAAAAAGATAGTGTAAAAGATCCAAAGAACCTGGTATATATCCGGCAATTGCTCCAAAAAAAAGGGTTCTGTTGCGATGCGTATAAACCCTCATATCTTCAGAGAAGAATTATGGTGAGATTGAGGGCAAATCAAATTGGATCGTATCAAGAGTACTACCGGTTTTTAAAGAAAAATCCCGAAGAATATAAAAAGCTACTGGATGCCCTGACAATTAATGTTACCGGGTTCTTTAGGGATTCTGATGTTTATGAAGCCATTAGAGAAGAAATTATTCCCGAGATTCTCAAATCATGTCAAGAAAAGAGAAATATCCGTATTTGGAGCGCCGGGTGCGCGACGGGTGAAGAACCATACTCTATTGCCATGCTTATGACCGAAGTGTTAGGCGCAAAGACGACAGAGAATCTTGTTAATATTTATGCAACGGATATAGATGAGCGGAGTATGGAAGGCGCTAAGGCTGGTAAATACACTTCGGAAAAGATAGAAAGTCTTCCCAATGATCTTATTCAGAAATATTTCGATTTTGATCAGCAATGGCAGGTCGCGGATGAATTAAAAAAGCTCATAAAATTTAAGAGATTAGACTTGTTGTCCGATAAGGGAATAAAGCCATGTGATGTGGTGTTTTGTAGGAATGTAATGATTTATTTAAACCGGGAAGATCAACAAAAAGTTCTAAGTGTGTTCTACGAAAGTATTAGACCGGGAGGATATTTGGTTCTGGGAAAGACGGAAGTCATGGCTTTCGGATTTTCAGATAGGTTTAAATGTGTTGATACAAGGGCACATATTTATAGAAAAATAGGTGCTTTTAAGGATTGACCGGGAGGAGAATAAAATGAAGATCGGTACAACAGAAATTCCATGGTATAAAAGTATGGGGCCGAAATTTTATACTGCTAGTTTGCTTATTATCGGCTCAGCCATCACTCTTGCGCTTTTATGGATATTGGGAGATTTTACTAAAGTAATACCTAAGAGCGTCAATCTAATGCCTCTGTTGATTCTTGCGGCATTTAAACTGACTCTTTGTGCTTCACTGATTGGGACTCCTCTCTGGTTCTTAATATTCTACCGTACAATAATCAATCCGGTTAGAAAAATCGGAGAAACCATGGTTGCTACGGGCCAAGGAGATTTAACCAAGAAGGTAGAGGGTATTGATCGGACCGACGAGATAAGCATCTTGGTACATGAGGTTAATAGAACCATCGATGATCTTGTTAATATTGTCGGACAGGCAAAAAGCTCATCTGATGAAGTTTCTGCTTCTGCCGAGGAGCTTTCCGCTTCTTCTGAAGAGCTTAACGCTACAACTCAGCAGATTACAAATACTGTACAGAATTTGGCGAAGGGTGCTGAGGTACAAGCTCAAAAGGTTGAGGAAACACTTAATACGATGAAACAAATGACCGGTTCCCTTCAGGAGACCTCAGCAAGAGCACAATCAGCAGCAGAAACGTCAAGTCAAGCTGCAGGAGTTGCCCAAGAGGGAGAAAAGGCAGTCAGTTATGCAGTACAAAAGATTAATCAGGTCGAAGATGTAATAATGAATTCTGCAACAGGAGTTAAGTCGTTGGGATCGAGGTCGGAAGAGATTGGAAGTATTGTTAGTGTAATTACCAATATTGCCGACCAGACCAATCTACTTGCTTTAAATGCAGCTATAGAAGCGGCAAGAGCCGGTGAGTACGGGCGTGGTTTTGCAGTTGTTGCCGAGGAGGTTCGGGAGTTGGCTGAGGAATCAGCAAGTGCGGCTGAAAAGATTTCCGTACTAATCAGGGAAGTCCAGTCAGAAACAAAAGAAGCAGTTGGTGCAATGGAAGAAATTACCGGAGAAATTTCCGAAAGCACAAAAATTGCGCAGGGTGCCGGAGAAGCTTTGACGAAGATCATCGCTGCTGTAAATGAAGCTGCCGGATTGGCCAGGGTGATTGCCGGTGACATGCAAGCTCAATTAAAAAATGGTGAACAAGTAGATCAATCCGTGGGCGAAATTGCTTCTGTTGCTCAAGAGAGTGCGGCCGGAACAGAGGAAACCGCAGCAGCTACCGAAGAGCAAACGGCTTCTATGGAGGAGATTTCAGCTTCGGCGCAAGAATTGGCTGAAATGGCACAAAAACTAAGTTCAATAGTTGAAAGATTTAAGATCTAATATAATAGTCTACTTAGTTGGTGGTAAACGATGAATAATGAATCTGCCGAAGTACAAATAGTAATTTTTAAGTTGGGGCAAGAAGAGTACGGAGTCGAGATAGTACAGGTCAAAGAAATCATCAACCTTGCTGAAGTTACTCCTCTGCCGCAATCAAGTTCTTCTGTTGAGGGTGTAATAAATTTAAGGGGCCAAATTATTCCAATTATAAATATCAAAAGGCGTCTGGAGCTTACGATTCAAGAATACTCTTCGGAGGCAAGGGTTATTGTGGTTGAAGTGGATAAGCAGCTATTAGGGGTAAAGGTTGATGAAGCTGTGGAAGTCATAAGACTGGATGTAAGTTCAATTCAAGCACTTCCCGAGATGGTCACTCAAATAAAAAATCAAAACTTCATTGTTGGTGTTGGCAAGGTGGATGAGCGCCTTATTGTAATGCTTAATTTAACGCGAATACTTGGCAGTGAGGAAATTGAAGAAATTAAGAAGGGTTTAGGGGAGATAGAAAGTTAAATGCTGGTTACTGTGACGAGGGAGAAATGAAAAAAAGAGTCTTATTGGTAGATGATGCAAAATTTATGAGGATGATTCTCAAAGAGATATTAAAGGAAGCAGACTGCGAAGTTGTAGGAGAAGCATCAAATGGTGACCAGGCGATCAAGGCATATAAAGAGCTAAGCCCGGACCTGGTGACTATGGATATCATTATGCCCGGGATGACTGGTGTAGATGTTGTAAAGAAGATTATTGAATTTGATACCAATGCACGTATTCTAATGGTTAGCGCTATGGGCCAGCAGGAGCTTGTTGCGGAATCGCTCGAGGCAGGCGCCTGTGATTTCATTGTAAAACCATTTATATCTGATGACGTATTAGAAAAAATACAAAAAATTCTGGCTGTTCCTTCTGAGAAACATAAAAAGTAGATGCATATTAATTAAGTGAGGATTTGATGAAGCCGGTCAAAGTGCTGATTGTAGATGATTCTGCTCTCATGCGTGTAATAATAAAAGACATACTTTCCACAGAACCTTCTATTGAGACCGAGAAAGCAAAAGATGGAGCAGAGGCTTTACAAAAGATTATATCTTGGTCTCCCGATGTCGTTACTCTCGATGTAGCTATGCCGAAAATGGATGGACTAAAGACATTAAAGAGAATTATGCAGATCCATCCTACGCGTGTACTTATGTTATCCGGCCTAGATGATCCCAAGACGGTTTTTGATGCTTTAAAGGAAGGTGCAATTGACTTTATCGTAAAACCTTCCTCTAAAAGAAGTGGCATGGAGGACTTAAGAGAAGAACTTCTCGCCAAAGTCAATATGGCCATACATGTTGATCTGGATAAAATAAATAGAGATGGTTTGAATGGAAGAACTCAAGTAAGAGAAGCCGACTTTAAAGTTCGAGGGAAGAAAGCAGTGGCCATTGGAGCGTCATCCGGCGGTCCTCCCGCTCTTGAGTATGTAGTAAGAAATTTCCCGGCAAATTTTGCCTATCCGATTTTCATTGTTCAACATCTCCCGGTCGGATTCTCAACATCTTTTGCTAAAAGACTTGATTCGGCAAGCAAATTAAAGGTTAAAGAAGCGAAACATGGAGAAGTCATTAAGGGCGGTGTGATTTATCTTGCTCCGGCCGGTTTTCATATGACGGTAGACAAGCCGAAATCCGAGGTTGTTGAGATTATAAGACTGGACAAGCAGCCCAGAGTTAATGGTGTCAGGCCTTCTGTTGACAGGATGATGAAATCAGTTGCTGATGTTTATGGCAAGGGCAGTGTCGGTGTTATTCTAACAGGAATGGGAAATGATGGTAGTGAGGGAATGAAAAAAATAAAAGAATCCAACGGTAAAACAATAGTCCAGGATGAGATGTCATCGGTTGTATTTGGTATGCCGGCTTCTGCGATTAAACTGGACTGTGTAGATAAAGTATCACCACTTAAGAAGATTTCGGGGGATATTATGAAAGCCATAAGTAATAAAGGGGATCAAAAATAATGGAAGACATGTCCAAGTATCTTGATCTTTTCAAAGAAGAAGCACTGGAAATTCTACAAACATTTAATGATGCGCTTCTTGCCCTGGAAGAAAACCCTACTGAGAAGCAGGTAATAGAAGAACTTTTTAGAGCAGCTCACAGTATAAAAGGAATGGCTGCAACCATGGGATTTGATGATATGGCTGATCTTACCCATAAAATGGAAAGCCTAATGGATAAAGTAAGAAAAGATGAAATAGAAGCAACAACTCCTTTAATCGATGTCTTATTTAAGTCATCTGATGTGCTGCATGTGATGATAGACCAAATTGGTGATGAAGGATCGGAGAGCAAAGTCAATCTGGATTCAATAATTAAGAATCTGGAAAAAGCAGCGACCGGTGGTTTCTCTTCTTCTGAAGATATACAGAAAAAAAAACAGGTAGATCAGCAGACCGAGACTTCTAAGCAAGATCAGGCAGAATCGAAAAAACCCGCATTACGGACTGTCCGCGTAAAACTTGAACACCTGGATAATCTAATGAACCTGGTAGGTGAGCTTGTAATAAGCAAAGCCCGCCTGGATCAGATTGAAGATGATCACAAGTTTCCCGAGTTGAGCGAGATACTTGACCGTATTAAAACAATTCTTGGAGATCTTCAGCACGAGGTAATGCAAGTGCGAATGGTCCCGGTCGGACAAGTTTTTAATCGCTATCCGAGGATGGTTCGCGATATAGCTCATGAACTAGGCAAAGAAGTAGACTTTGCAGTTGAGGGTTCTGATATTGAATTGGACAGGACTATTCTTGATGAAATAGGAGATCCACTGGTTCATCTTTTAAGAAATGCGGTTGGTCATGGCATTGAACTGCCGGATGAACGTGAGAAAAACGGCAAATCCCGTATCGGTACCATTCGCTTAATTGCTAGAAGGGAGAAAGAGGGTGCAGTAATAGAAGTTAGTGACGATGGGAAAGGGATTGATCCTGAACAGATAAAAAAGATAGCAATTGAAAAAGGTTTTATTACCCAGCAAGAAGCGGAATCACTGGATGAATCGGAAGCAACGCAATTAATTTGTCTCCCCGGATTTACCAGCACGTGCCAAACCACTTCACTTTCCGGCCGCGGAGTAGGTGTTGATGCGGTTAAAGCAAAGATTGCCTCGTTAGGCGGGACTTTGTATATTAAATCACAGTTGTGTAAGGGCACCCGGTTTATAATGAATTTGCCTCCTTCTTTGGCGATTATCAAGGCTCTTCTTGTTGACATAAAAGATGAAACTTATGCAATTTCCCTAAAGGATGTTGCTGAAGTTGTTGAAGTCAACCGGAATGATATTAAGACGGTAAAAGAGGAGGATGTAATTGTAATTCGTGATGAAGTAGTACCTCTGATTTTTCTAAGACAATTCTTCAATTCATCTTTTACCAATGAAGATATAAGAGAAATATTTCCTGTTGTTGTGGTTGAAGTTGAAGATAAGAAGAAGGGACTGGTTGTTGACGCAATTAAATCTCAACAGGATGTGGTGATAAAGCCACTTAATGAGATGCTTAGGTCTGTTGAAGGTTTAGGAGGAGCGACGATTTTGGGAAATGGGAAAGTTGCTTTTATCCTTGACGTCAGGAATCTTTCCTTGACTTCAGGCAGAAGGAGGATTTATGAAGAAACAGAAGTTGACTGATCTGCAAATGGATGCACTGAGGGAAATTGCTAATATCGGTGCATGTCATGCGGCAACCGCGCTTTCACAGCTGGTACAAAAAAAGATATTAATAGACGTACCTCAAATAACAATCGTAAGATTTCCTGATTTAACTTCAATTTTTGATGGTCCTGAAACTATGGTTGTAGGCATGTACACTCCTATTTTTGGCGAAATATCGGGAAGTATATTGTTCCTGTTACCAAGAGAGGATGCTTTGAGAATAGTCGATATGCTTTGGGGCCGTTCGTCGGGGAATACTAAGACACTAAAAGAGAAAGACCTAGAATTACTACGCCAGACAGCAAATATTTTGGTAGCTTCGTATCTTAGCGCGCTTACAAAATTTATTGGGCTAACTACGCTGGCATCTTCATCTGCGATTTCTTTTGATATGTTGGGGGCGATTGTCGATGCCATCGTTATTGAAACAAACCTAAAAGCAGATGAAGCGGTTTTGGTAGAAACGGAATTATTGGAAACGTCAGACAGAGTTAAGGGATTAATGTTCTTTATTCCGGACAATGAGTCAATTGATAAGATCTTATATAAGATTAAGGCTGAATAATGAGCTTGAAAGAGTTAAGTGTCGGAATTGCCGAACTTAAAACATCAGATGATTCTGAAGTGCTAGTATGTCCTGCTTTGGGATCATGTGTTGCTATCATTATCTATGATCCCAGTAAGAAAACCGGTGCTTTGGCACATATCATGCTTCCTAACAGTAAGGAGATAAAAAAAGGTAATAAATCTGCGAAATTTGCCGATACTGCAATAAGGGACATGATTAAGAAATTAGAGTTAAAAGGAATACAAAAATCTAGCTTAGTGGCAAAGATTATCGGAGGGGCACACATGTTTAGGACGAAAAATAGTTTTGTCGATGATATAGGATTAAGAAACGTAACTGCGGTCAAGTCAATTTTGAATTACGAGGGTATCCCGATTATCTCAGAGGATACTGGAGGTGATTACGGCCGCACGGTGAAGTTTTATACAGCAGACGGAAGAGTTGATGTAAAGTCGGTTAAGGGGAAGAGGGAAATCTAACATTGGAGCAAGAAGTGGCAGAAGTAACCATTTTAGTAGTCGATGACGTTAGGATAATAAGAAGGTTGGTCAGGGTAAATCTTGAATTGGAAGGTTATTCCGTTATTGAGGCTGAAAACGGAAAAGACGCATTAGATAAGGTTAAAGAAATCAAACTGGATTTGATTTTGCTTGATGTAATTATGCCGTATCTGGATGGATTTCAGGTTTTACAGAGGCTTCGGGCAAATGCAGAGACAAGAGATGTACCTGTTGTGATGCTTACGAGTTGCTCGGAAGAAATTGATCAGATAAAAGGCTGGGAGTTGGGTATAAGCGACTATGTGATAAAGCCGTTTAATCCAAATGCGTTAGTGAATGTGGTAAAAAAAGCATTAAGTGAAATAAGTGGGCGAAAAACAAAGAAGAAACGTGACGCCGAGATTGCAAAGCTAAAGATTGTTAAGACTATTAAAGATGTAGATGAAGATATTTTTTAAAAATAGACGTCTTTTAGCGCGAAAAGGTAGGCGTAAGTTATGAGCAAAGATCGAAAACTTCTTAACTCCAAAGAAAAGAAAATCAAAAATGATGAATACGAACGAGCCTTGGAAGAGCTGGTCAACAATTTAAATGGAAAAGAAGATAAATTGGAGCAAAAGGGCAAAGGGAAAATGAAGTCCCAGCGGCTCCTTAAATCTCTCGCTGAGATTGTTGAAGCTCTTGAGCAAACCAGGACCAAACTGGAAGAAAAGGTTGCAGAACTGGCTATGGTTTTGGAGGTAAGCCAAAGTCTTACAGAAGGCTTGAATATTCGCCGGATTGCTGGTTTTGTGGCAGAGAGGGCCTTATTGTATCTGCAAGCTGATTCTTCAGTGTTAATGATTCTGGAAAATGAAAAAGAACTTTCCCTGATAGCTGCAAGGGGATTAAGCGAGGGAGTTTCCAGGGAAGTAAAAGTGCCGGTCGGCGAAGGCGTTGCCGGATGGGTTGCCAAGACCGGTGAGCCCGTGCTTTTGGATGCCGAGCGCTCCCAGGACATGGAATTTCTTAAGATTCTTAATCGGGAAAAGATAAAATCATGTATATGTGTTCCTCTTAAATATGAAGGTAGAATTACCGGCATTATTAGTGTCACAAATATAGTTACAGATCAGCTATTTACCCAGGACAATATGAGAGTACTGCAGATAGTTGGCGATATTGCCGCGCTAGCTATTGAAAATTTGAGGCTGTTTAAGAAGTCGCAAAGGAACTTTTTGAATACAGTGGCAGCGTTGGCTGCAGCTATCGATGCTAAAGATTCATATACGAGGGGACACTCGGAAAGAGTTGCAAGCTATGCTATAGCAATCGCCGGTGAATTGGAATTGTCAGATCAGGAAAAGACCTCAATAGAGACTGCAGCGCTACTTCATGATATTGGCAAGATAGGTGTACCGGATCAAATTCTCGGGAAGCCGGCCAAATTAACGGATAAGGAATACATGGTAGTTAAAATGCACCCATATACAGGTGCTCAGATAATACAGCCCATTGAGATGCTGGCTGATGTGTTGCCTTTAGTTTTGGCACATCATGAGCGATTTAATGGCGAGGGATATCTTGAAGGATCAAAAGGCAAAGAAATACCTCTTGGGGCTCGAATAATAAGTGTGGCGGATGCTTTTGAAGCAATGACGTCTGAAAGACCGCATCGTAGTGCGTTTAGTATTGATAAGGCCATTAAGGAGCTCAAAGAAAAAGCGGGCACACAATTTGATCCGGATATAGTAGAAGCGTTTCTTGAAGTATTAAGAAAACAAAAGGTAGTAAAATAGGCTCTAATAGAAAGCTTGGAATCAGCAATGATTGAAAAAACAGGACAGATTAAGAAATATGCCAACGGCGAAGTAATCTTCAAAGAGGGTTCTCCTGGAAAAATCATGTATCTTTTGAAATCAGGCAAAGTTAAATTGACCAGAGAGAATGTAAAAGACGGGAAGAAGGTTGAAGTAACTCTTGGGATACTTAACAAGGACGACTATTTCGGAGAAATGGCCGTTTTTGATTTTGGCGCAAGATCGGCAACGGCAATTGCAGTTGGCGAAGTCTTAGTAAAGGTGATTACCCAGAAAGATTTGCAGGTTATGGTTGAGGAGAGTCCCCGGCTGGCCTGGTTATTCTTAAGGCGAATGAGTGAAAGAATCAGGGTTGTCGACAATAAGATAGAATTGCTTTTGGTAAAAGAAAAGCTGAACAAGAAAGTCCATGATGAGCTTGACACGATACGTTACCCCGAGCACCTCACTGAGATATTCTAATTATTTGTTTTTTTTCTTGTTAAATCCTACGTTTTCTTATCTGATTTTCTTTGTTTGAATAATCTGAATTCTGTGTTTCTCTTAAGATAATAAGATAAATATAATCGTGCCCTATTTTTTACTTGTAATTGACCTGCGTTGACGGTATAAGTAAGAAAAGAAGACCGTGCTTTTTATAAAGCTTAGGAGGCAAATCGGAATAATGGATGAAGATTTAAGCGCATGTTTTGAGCAATTGCAGGAAAAACC
>ENA-OSEO01004523-OSEO01004523.1-sediment-metagenome-genome-assembly--contig:-NODE-4523-length-14471-cov-3.607128_pt1 | contig 14471 bp, 10 predicted proteins | sample MGYA00237883_ERZ534232 | MGnify/ENA metagenome assembly ERZ534232 | reverse complement strand
TCAGATCCCAGGGGACAAGATCAGGGAAATCACCGAGGATATCATCGGCATGGGGGTTGAGGCCGTCACGTTCAGCGGCGGCGGGGAACCTCTCCTTTACCCCTACCTGCTGGAGACCGTGCGGTCGTTGTCGACCCACGGCATAAAATTTGCCTGCCTTACCAACGGTTCACGCCTGAGCGGCGAGATCGCCGAACTTTTTGCGCATCGGGGGACATGGATCCGCCTCTCCATGGATGGATGGGATCCGGCAAGTTATGCGGAGTACCGGTCTGTGTCCCTTGACGAATTCGGCAAGGTGATGGAGAACATCGAAAAATTTAAAATGCAGGGCGGACCCTGTCATCTGGGCGTCGTGCTGGTGGTGGATGAAAAAAATGCGTGTCATATCTATCAGATGATCCAACAACTGAAGGATGTCGGCGTGGATAGCGTGAAGGTATCCCCCTGCATCATCAGCAATGACGGCATTGAAAACACCAACTATCATCGCCCCTTGTTCGAACTGGTCCACGATCAGATTCAGCGGTCGCGGGGGGACATTGCCAAGGGGTCCTTGGAGCTTTTCGATGCGTACCGACCCCAACTGGACACATTCGAAAAAGGGTACACCTGGTGCCCGTACATTCAAATCAACCCGGTCATCGGAGCGGATCTGAACGTCTACTCCTGTCATGACAAGGCGTACAATCTCGATGAAGGATTGCTCTTTTCGATCAAGCAGAGGGGTTTTAAGGATATGTGGGCCGCCGACAAATCCGTATTTTTTAAAATCAACCCTTCGGTACGCTGCAACCACCATTGTGTCGTTAATGAGAAGAACCGCATGATCCTGGAGTACTTGGATGTCGACAAAGCACATCTCGCGTTCGTCTAACCCCTGTTCATTGAACGGCAAACGCATCCTGATTACCGGTGCCTCACGCGGACTGGGAGCCTTATGCGCGGCGGATTTCGCCCGGCAAGGTGCCCATCTGGCGCTAATGGCGCGAACCGCCCCCCTTCTGGAAACCGTCTGCAGGAACTGTAGTCAATCCGATCGGCACCTGGCCGTACCGGTTGATCTGACGGACATGGAGAGACTGCCCGAGGCGGTCCACCGGGCGGTTGATTTCCTGGGTGGGCTTGATGCGGTCCTGCATGTGGCCGGCGGAGGACTTGGATTCAGAGATCCCTTTCCAGAGGCGGGGGATTTTTTAAAACTGTTCACGCTCAATGTGGCGGCGGCGGCCCAAATCAATCGCCTCGTTGTGCCGGGGATGATTCAGCGCGGCAAAGGAAATCTGGTGCATGTGGGGTCGATCTCCGGCGCCGAAGCCAATGCGTCGGTGGGCTACAACACTGTCAAGTCGGCCCTGTCGGCCTACGTAAGATCCATCGGAAACGAGCTTGCCGGCTCGAATATCGTGGCGACGGGCATCCTCCCCGGAGGGTTTTACGCCCCCGGCAATTCCTGGGAGCGCCTCCAGGCGCAACAACCCGGAGTGGTCGCGCAGTTTGTCGACCGGCGGTTGCCGCGAAAACGACTGGCAGCTGCGGAAGAATTGATTCCGCTGCTCGGTTTTCTATGCTCGGACGCCGCTTCCATGATGGCCGGGTGCATGGTCCCCATCGATGCGGGAGAGGGCAAGGCCTATGTCCATGTCTAGTATGAGAGCAACCCCCAGCATACGCCCGGGGATGGTCCCTGAAAAGGAGAACGGCTCCGAGGTGAACCGGACGCTTATCGCCTATGCCGGCAAGCTCAAAGAGAGATACGCCATCAAACCGCGTCTGCTGTTGATTCAAAGCCCTCAGTTTCTTTTTGAAACCCTTAACATCCAGGTCATCAAAAATAGAGGCTACTACGCCTATCCGCCCACGGGCCTGCAGTGGTTGGCCGAATCCGTGCGCGGCAGAAGTCTATCCATCGACATTCTGGATCTGAATTTTCTGTTTCTCCGGCGGGTCATTGAAGACGAGGGATTCGAGGTTCGAAACTGGATGGAGATGCTCGATGAACGTCTCGATACGTTCCGCCCCTCGATCGTTGGGGTCAGCTGCCTGAGTGTTTTTACCGATCTATTCAACTCGCGGCATCCCCTCACCGAGATCCTTACCCATCTTGCCGAAAAGAACCGGTACGTCATCCTTGCCGGCGGCCCCACGGCCACCAACGAACTGGAAGCCTATCTTGAAAAGGGATTGTGCCATTTTGTCATCGGGGGAGAAGGCGAGGACAGGCTCAATTATCTTCTGGACCTTCTCTTTGGCGAGGAGGGAACCGGCGAGCCTTCTGCAGGCATCTATTTTCGGTGTAACGGTGCAGTGGAACAAAGTGTCGGCGTGCCGACGACCCGGGCGGTCGAGGGGAATCTTCAGCACACCTACGAGACCCTTCCCATCCAGGATTACCACCGCGTCGGCAGCCTCAATCCGTACTCCCGGATGACCGGCCGGGATACCCTGTACGGTGTCTTCCAGTTGAACCGAGGGTGCAGATTTAATTGCAGGTTTTGCGGTGTAAGCGCATTTATGGGCAAAGGGGTCCGAACCCATTCCGTTTCAGGGGTGCTGGAAGAGATCCGTTACCTTGTTCGGGACAGAGGGGTCCGGCATTTTGAGGTGCTCGATGACGATTTTCTGGCACGCCCTGATGCGGCGGAGGCAGTGTTGGCCGGGTTGAAAGAGCTGAAAACCGTCTATCCGATAACCTGGTCGGCCAACAACGGTCTGGTTGCCGCCTCAATCACCGACCCGATCCTTTCCCTCATGCGGGAGTCCGGATGCATCGGTTTTAAGGTCGGTATCGAATCCGGAAACCCGGAGATGTTGAAGCGGATGCGAAAGCCTGGAAATCTAAAGGTCTTTGATAAACTCGGTCGCATGCTGGCAGGATATCCGGAGATGTTTGTCGGCGGGAACTACATCATCGGGCTGTTTCAGGAAGAAACATTCGGCCAGATGCTGGATACCTTCTCGCTTGCCTGCCGGATCGATCTGGACTGGTCTTCCTTTACCCTTTTTCAGTTCACCAGCCGGCCGACGGCCGTTGCAGAAGGTTTCAAGATCGACGGCACCAAGGCCACCGATTTCATTCCGGCAAAGGACAGCGCGGAACGAGATGTTGCAGAGGATCGACACCTGGCCGTCGGCCCCGAGGTTTTCCGATTGGAAAAAGACACGGTCCCCGGACGAGAGCAGCTCCGGAACATATGGTTCACCTTCAACCTGGTGGGAAATTACATCAACAACAAGAACCTGCGACCGGCAGGGGATCCCGCCAAGTTCGTCGCCTGGATCGATGCCGTTCGCGTGTGCTATCCGTCCAATCCGTACATGTATCTTTTTGCCGGCCTCGGGCGCATCCTGATGGGAAAGCCGCATCCGGCCCTGCCCCTTGTTGAGCATTGCCGGGAGATCGTAAAAAATTCACATTCCTGGCACCATCGATTTGAAAGTGTCGGGTTGAGCGGCCTGCTGGAATCCGTTCCGGACAGCAAAGCGGGGGTGTGGGAATCCCTGGAAGCCATAAAGGGCCGCTACGGGGCATATTTATGAAACGGGCGCTGAAAAGAGCGGCTGTTATGCTGCCGTTTTGTGGGGAACGGGTGTTGCTGCAACTACGGGATGAGAACCCCCATATCGTCCACCCCGGTCGGTGGGGATTTTTCAGCGGGACCGTCGAACTAGATGAGACGCCCCTGCAGAGTGCCAAAAGGGAACTCATGGAAGATCTGGGGGGAAAGCTCATCCGGCATATCCGCGAGGGTTGCACCGCAAGACCCAGTCCGGAAGACCTTTGACATCTTTGCTCAACGATGCGGACAGGATGCACGGAGAGGGGATCGAACCCGATTGAGCTGCCGGAGAAAGGGCCCATGAAAAACGGGAAAGGGGTTGCCATGCCACCGAGGCACGTAGCGGGTGTCTTAAGAGAAATAAAAAACGCTGCCGAAGCAGCAAGGGAAACAGACGCCATCGAAGGGGAATTGAACCGGCTCTTTCCACAGCGCATCATCCGGCGAATTCTTTTTGTGGTTCCCCCTGACGGGGATGCGCGCCTGTTTGACTTTGCAACAGCAAAGCGCGGCAGGTACTGGAATTATCCGCCTTACGGGTTCGGGATCCTCGCCAGTTGTCTTCGGGAAGACGGCATATCGGTTCGAATTCTGAACCTCAACAACGAGGTTTTGAGATCCTGTCGAAACGCCCCATCCCAGGCGGGTTTTGATTTTGACGCAAGCTGGAAAACCGCCCTGGATGACGCGATTGATTCTTTTGCACCGGATCTGATCGGGTTGACATGCATGTTCTCCCAGACCCACGCGATGGCGGTTCAGGTCTGTGGGCAGATCAAAACCCGGAGACCGGATAGCGTTACGGCCATCGGCGGGGTGCATGTCACCAACTGCTTCCTGCATCGGAAGATGTTCGAAACCGTGGCGCGTGATTTTGCCGGCGCCGATCTCTTTTTTCTGTTCGAAGCCGAGTCCGCCTTTCGTAACTTTGTGGCGGTCGTCAACGGGTCGGCGCCCGCTGCGGGATTGTACCAGATCTATTTTAACACCCCCTCGTCAAAGGTTTACTTTTCCGTCCGCAAAACGCCGACAAAAAAGGAGCTGGACGTGATTCCCGCTTACGACCTCATGGGGGTGGAACACCTGGCTGAAAACGGCGTGATCGGTTCCTTTACCTGTTTGAAATCCGATCATCGGCGCTACGGCACGGTGCTTTCAAATCGTGGATGCCGGGGGCGTTGCACCTACTGCAGCGTTCGCAACTTCAACGGGCCGGGCGTGCGCTGCCGTTCCGTTTCATCCATCATCGAGGAGTTGCGCATGATGCGCGAACAGTTCGGCATCGATCACATCATGTGGCTGGATGACGATCTGCTTTTTGATCACCGGCGGGCCATCCGACTGTTCACCGAGATGATCCGGCAGGATATCGGCATCACCTGGGATTGCACCAACGGGGTGATTGCCGCCTCATGCACCGATGAAATCATCGCCGCAGCCGAGGAAAGCGGTTGTATCGGGATGAACATCGGGGTGGAATCCGGCAATCCGGAGGTTTTGAAACGCATCCGGAAGCCCGGAACCCTCGAAGATTTCTTGAATGCCGCCGCCGTCTTTAAACGCCATGAACGGATCAACGCCCGGGTCTTTCTGATGATCGGGTTCCCCGAAGAAACCTACCGGATGATATTGGATACCTATGCATTGGCCGTTCGGATGGATCTTGACTGGTACAACATCACGACGTTGCAGCCGCTTCCCAACACACCGATCTTTGATTCCATGCTTCAGCAGGGGCTGGTGACGATCCCGGATCCGACCCAGGTCCGATACAACAGCGGTCCTTACGGGAAAAAGCGGGAATTAATGATCCGGCATCGCTTGCCCGAACATTTCAAAAATCCGTTCGACAATGTGGACCTGGCGGCCGTCCCCCCTCCCTCCGAACATGAGGCGATTTGGCTCTATCTGAACTATCATCTCAATTTTAAGCCGCTGTTCGGCCTCCACCATCCGGTCAAGTTGCAGCAGCGACTGAAATATCTCCGATACATTACCGAGCAGGTGGCTCCCGACGACCCGTTTCCCGTCTATTTCTATGGTCTTTTGCAACACCGGATCAACGGCAAGACCGACGGGGCTCTTGTTTCTAGACTTGAAGGCATTCTCGAATCATCTGCGTACTGGAGAAACTGCTTCCGGTATTTTCGTCTCGCCCCGTCACAGCTGTTGGGGGGAGCGATTCCGGCGGAGGCGACGATTTGAATCTGAAGGAGAAGCAATCCGGCAGTGGAGGAGACGCCATGTTTCAGTTCATCCCTGCATTGACCCCCGGGCTCATCGAACGATTCAACACCCCCGGGCCCTATTACACCAGCTATCCCACCCTGTCGGAATGGAACGGGTCGTCGGGAGAAGGAGAGTTCCTGCACGCATTATCCCCTCTGGTCACTGAAGCAAATACACTTCGGATCGGAATGTATATTCATTTTCCGTTTTGTCCGAGCCGGTGCCTTTTCTGCATCTGCAATTCCATCATCACCCATGACCGCCGTCGGGTGAAAGAATTTATGAAATTTCTCTTCAAGGAACTCGATCTGTTTTTCGGATTTTTTTACCGGCACGACATATCCCCCCGAATTACCGAAATTCATCTGGGCGGCGGATCCCCGTCTTTCATGACGGAAGCTGAATTTATCTCGTTGATTCAAAAACTGCACGCCTTCGGGGCGTTGGAGAATTTGCAGGAGTTCTCCATCGAGGCCGATCCCAGAACCACATCCTTGCATAAGCTGGGCTGCTACCACGATGCAGGTGTGAACCGGGTGTCCTTCGGGATTCAGGATGTTGATCCGAAAGTCCAACGGGCCGTCAACCGGGTCCATTCGGCAGAGCTGATCGGGGCGCTGCTGACCGATACAGTCCGGGGGTGGTTTCCGAGCATCAATTTCGATCTGCTGTACGGGTTACCTTGCCAGACGCGTTCCTCGTTTCAGGAAAGCCTCCAATCGATCAAGGAATTGTCTCCGGATCGGATAACCCTTTTGCGATACGCACACGTGCCGGACATCCGGAAGCATCAACGGATCCTGGAAAGACATTCGATGCCGGATGATATCGAAAAGGCGTGGATATTTTTCGATACCATGGATGATCTCAAACAGAGCGGCTGGGAGCACATCGGGATCGATCACTTTGCCAAATCGACGGACAGTCTTGCAGAGGCCCAGAAAACCCTCCGGATGACGCGAACCTTCATCGGTTTCACGACCGGTGCCAGCGACATTCTTGTCGGCATCGGACCGACCAGTACCGCCAAGATCGGTCGAAGTTACTTTCAGAATGCAAAATCGCTGGATGCGTATTGCCGGGCGCTGGACGGAAACCGCTTTCCGATTGAGCGAGGGTATGCATTGACGGAGGACGATCTGATACGGCGGGACATCATCAATGCGGTGCTGTGTACCTACCATCTTAACTGCGAGATGATCGAACAGCGGCACCACATTGATTTTAAATCCTATTTTGCCAAGGAAACGGCGGCCCTGGCCAGGTTGACAGCGGACGGTCTGCTGGAGCGGGTGCCCGATGGATTCCGGGCAACCGCCCTGGGCAGGGGGTTTCTGCGACTCATTTGCAGGGTTTTCGATCGATTTTTGGAAGGCGGGAAAACCTATCAGATAGCCGGGCCATAGGACCGGGGCGAGCCCTATCGATGGTATCCAGGTAAAACGACCCGCTGCTTGATGACTTGGCTTGAGGCAAAAAACTCGGCGGTGGGGTGGATCGGAGGATCGATGTGAAGCTGACGGTGGTGATACCCAACTACAATCAGGGCCGGTACCTTGCTGAGGCCATAGATTCGGTGCTGTCTCAGGACCACCTGCCCGATGAGATTCTTGTGCTGGATGATGGGTCGACAGACAACAGCCTGGAGGTTATCGAAACCTACGAAAAGGTCCATCCCTTCATCACATCCTTCAGAAATGCGCAGAATATGGGGTTTTCATATACGATCCAACGGCTCATCAAGCTGGCATCGGGCCCTTACGTGCTCGGGCTCGCAGCCGACGACAAGATCCTGCCCGGGTGTTTAAAAAACGCCATGGCCATGATGCGTGAATATCCGCAGGCCGGGCTTTGTTCGGCCCTATCGGTGTTGATGGATGACGGCGGGTGCATCCGTGGGCCCTTTCTTACGCCGATCCTCTGTTCGGAACCCAAATATTTTTCGCCGGCCGAGGTCCGGGGCCAGTTGGTTCGACAGGGGTGTTGGTTTGCCTATACGACCATCGTCTATCGAAAAGATGCAATGCTGGAAGCCGGTGGATTCGATCGGCCGGAGCTGGGCCCTCTCGTCGATGCCTTCGCGTATCATTACATCGCGCTTAAATACGGGGCCTGTTTTATTCCGGAATACGCCGGCGCATGGCGGCGGTTGATGAAAGGCTTCTCCATGTCTTCAGCCAAGGACATCGATCGATACCGGTCCTATTTCAGATCGACGGTCAAGCTCATGCAGTCGGACGGATTTGCGGACCTGTTTCCCGAAAGGTACGTGACCGACTGGGAAAAACGTCAAGTCTATTGGATGGGTGAAGCCAACTTGAGCCATCTGAAAATCTGCCAGCAATTTTTTCTCGAAGATATGGGAAAAATACTCACCCGGCGATGGTCTGCTCGGCTGTTCCTGAAAGGATGCTCCCTTTTTTTCACTATTCAACATAGGCTCATCCAAGCCTTTTTGCTGATCAAAAGCTACACCTATCCGACGTACCCGCTGATGGTCAAGAGCGTCATGCAGCATTACCTTCGATATTGGCGAAGCAGAACGGAATTTTGAATGTTTCGCGTTTTAAAAAACGCATTTTTTGCGGTGACCGGAAATGTGCTGAGCGTTCCTTTTCAATTGTTGGCCCTTGTCCTCATCGTAAGAAGTCTCGGGCCGGATCTGTACGGCAAATATGCGTTTGCCCAGGAGTATACGGTGTTCATCGTTTGCATGGCAGAGGCCGGCCTCGGGATTATCGTGACAAGGGAACTTTCCAAACATCGGGATCGTGCCGGGTGGTATTTGGGCAATTTCTACATGCTCAAACTCATCCTGGTCGCCGCCGTCTTTGCTGTGGTGACCTCACTGGGATTTCTATTCACCTCCGATCGGGAGACCATCGCCGCTATCTGCATATTGGGGGGAGCCAGCGTCCTGTTTTCGTTTTTGCCCTTTTACTGGGGAATCTTTCGCGCCTACGAACGGATGATCTGGGAGGGGATCAGCGCGCTTTTGCAACCGGCGCTCTTTGTATCCGCCCTCTGTTTCATCATCTACGGGCTCCATGAGCGGCAGAATATCCGGGCCATGGCCGCGGCCATGCTGTTGAGCTGCTTATTGGTGGTTCTTTTCTGCGCGTTCATTGTCAAAAAGACGTTGGTTTCCGCCGAGTGGCGATTGGATAGAAAGTTGATTCTCTTTTTCTTCGGTGAAATGATTCCACCGGCGGTCCTGTTGATCGTATTCGATGCCATCATCCGCACCTGTATTTTGATGATCAAAACCTTCCATTCGGCAGCCGAGGTGGGGTATTTTACCATCGGAATTCGGCTGACCTATCAGTTCGGAATGCTCGCTGCCGTGCTTGCGGGCGCATGGCTGCCGGCATTGACCAAAAACGCGCATGAGGACTCCGAACGGTTCGATTTTAACGCCAATCAATTTGTGAGAATGATGCTGCTGTTATCGGCGCCCCTGGCGGGGGTCGTGTCATTTTTTGCCGCGGATCTCATTGTTTTCTTCTGCGGCATCGATTATCTGCCGGCTGCTCCTGTTTTACATGTTCTCGCTTTGTCGATCCCCATGTTTTTTCTGCTCCAGGTGAGCAAAACCATGCTGGAGAGCGGTGGCCGGCAAAAATACTATACACTGCCCGTGGTCATCGGATTCGGGGTAAACCTCGTATTGAGCCTTTTATTGATTTCCAGCAATGGTGCCATGGGTGCAGCCTTCTCGGTGGCCGCTTCATTCTTATCGGTGGTGGGGTTTTCCTTTTTGCGTGTTTGGCACCACATGAATGGAAAATTCATATTTTCCGTATTCTGTCGGATGGGATTGAGCCTGATCCTGATGATAACGGTTTTTTCCATCTCTCGGCGGTTTCCATGGATACTATCGCTTCTGCTCGGCATCGTATGCTATTTTATTTCCCTTCTGGTTATTAAAGAGGTCAGCCTTGATGAAGCGAGGCGGTTTATCCGGTTTTTTGGGGGCAGAAAAATCGATGGAAGCATTTAGATCAAAATCGAGCGGTATGCTATGGCTGTGATGACCCGGAAATACAACATACTGATGATCCTATCGCAAGAGTTCATGGCGGACCACGGTTCCGGTATTCAGGTAAGGAATCGTCTGAAAGCCATCCTGAAAGATCATCGATACCGGGTGGATCTGTTGACATTGCCGTATGGTACACCGATACACTTGGAAGGATTGAATATTTTCCGGATTCCGAAGGTCTGGAGGACGTCGGACACCCTAGCGATCGGGCCCTCTCTTAAAAAGGCAATTTACGATATGATCCTTTTTCTGGGAGCCTTCATCATGATCGGTCGACGTGAATACCATATCGTCTATACACACGAAGAAACCGGACTGATCGGCGCTCTGGTCAAAAAGCTTTTCCGCCTTCCTCACATTTATGAGATGCACTCTTTCCTGCCCCAGGGGATGCGCAACTACGGCGTATCCGACGGCAAGGGAGCGGTGCATCGATGTACGACGCTGATGCAAAAGATTATCCTGGATAATGCCGACCATGCCATTGCCATCGCCCCCGACATCAAGGCCCAGAGCCTGGCGCTGTCCTCCGGGGTCGCTGTCCGGGTCATTGAAAACTGCTTTCCCGAAGGGGAAAAGAATATCGACAGGGAGATCCTATCCAAATTCCGGGCAACGCATAACCCGGGTTCGAGACCGCTGGTCCTCTACACCGGAAACAAGAGTGAATTCCAGGGGGTTGACATCCTCTTGAAGTCCATTCCGTATGTCCAAGAACGAGTGAAAGATGCCCTGTTTATGCTGGTGGGTCTGTCACCCGCGGAGGTGGCCAGCTGCGCCGCATGGGCATCGCAAAACGGTTTGACCCATACCCTTGCCTGTCTGCCCCGCAAACCGGTTGAAGAGATTCCCTATTTTTTGGCGATGGCCGATTGCCTGGTATCTCCCCGCAAGAGCGGCTCCAACACACCCTTCAAACTGTATGCCTATCTGGCATCCGGCAAGCCCATCGTGGCCACGCATATTCTAAGCCACCTGACGGCGGTATCCGATGAAGATGTTTTTTGGGTAGACCCTTGCCCCAAGGCCATGGCCGGAGGGATTCTGACGGCACTGACCGATAAGCCCCTTGCGGAACAAAAGGCCCGTTCCGCCCGGCAGACCTACCTTCAAAAATACACATGGGATGCCTTTGTGCGCAGGGTGCAAGCCGTGCTCAGGGATACACTGGAGCCGTCCTCATGAGCCTTTTTGGGACGGTACTGGATATCGCACGGTTTTCGTTGGGCGCCGTCAAGCCTTTGGCCGGGCCGTTAAAAGTGCAGATCGAGATTACCCATCGATGCAATTCCCGTTGTCAATCCTGCGCATTCTGGCGGCATCGGGCCATGGATGAAATGAAGGCAGGTGATTGGCAGCGGGTTTTGCTCGACATCAAAAGCATCGGCACCAGACGGGTGGCTTTTGGGGGGGGAGAACCCACCCTTTTCCCGGATATATTCGACCTTATCCGCTATGCAAAAGCGATCGGGCTGAGGGTATCGCTGGGAACCAATGGGCTTCTGTTAAGCGAATGCCATAGACAGATCGCGGAATCCGGGCTGGATATCATCGAAATTTCCCTGGACGGCCCTCCAGGCATCCACAATGAAAACCGCGGTATTTCGGATGCCTTCCAGAAGACCATGGCTGGGGTCGAAGCGCTGATCCGCCACCCTTTTCGCCCCCTCATCCAATACAATTTCACCCCCAATAAAATAAACGTTACCCATCTTGGCTCGTTTGTGGAAACGGCCCTGGCTCATCATGCGGACATGATTTCCATCGAGCCGGCCCACCTTCTGAACGACCAGCTGCATTTGTGCAGGGAGTTATTCGTTCCGGAAGCTGCGATACGGGTGTTTGAGGACCAGATGCGGAAGGTCCTGAACCGATATTCCCACCTGTTGTCTCCGCCCATCGAATATTACCAATGGATTCCCGATTTTTTCAGGGATCCGCTCGAGGTTTCTTTCAGCAGAAGGTTTCGATGTGTATCCGGCTACGGCATGCTGGTTTTGGATCCGGGGGGAAACGTATTCGGTTGCCCGGCCAAGGAGAAATCGCTCGGAAACGTGAATCGGGTACCGTTGAGAAAGTTGTGGCGGTCCGAGGAGCACATCCAGGACATCAAACGGGTGAAATCAGGCCGTCATCAACCCTGCTGGTTGAATTCCGTATCCCCGATGAACATGGTTTTCGATATGGTTAAACGGCCGAATCGGTGGGGGCAACTGTATGAAATTGCGAAAAGGGAAATGAGAAAAAGGATATAAGGCAAGATGATCGGTATCACCGGTTCGAGTGGATTCATCGGTTCCTGGCTGCTTCGCCGTTTGGTAGCAAACGGTCAAAAGGTCAGAGTGCTCCTGCGTGCGACATCATCGATCCTTCCCGAGCATTCGAACGCCGAGATCGTCTATGGGGACGTGCGCGACGCTACGGTAATGCATTCATTCGTAAAAGGCTTAGGATGCATCGTCCACCTGGCCAATGTCTACCAGCACAAGGCATCGGGAATTGGTGAAATGACGTCCATCAACCAGGATGCCGCCGGACGGCTCTTTACCGCCGCCGCTGAATCGGGGGTGAAGCGGATCGTCTATGCCAGCACCGCGGGGGTTCATGAACCGGTTGCGGGTGTAATCGACGAAAATACACCCTTACAGTATGAAACCACCGACCCCTATGAACGGCAAAAAATAAAATGTGAACAGATGCTGACAGAGCTCGGTCGAACCGGAGCGCTTGAAACCGTGATTCTTCGTCCGGCCACCGTATACGGTTCCGGAGATCTTCGACTGGCGTCCTTTTTCCACATGATCCGATCCGGAAAATTTTTCTTTATCGGAAACGGCCTCAACCATGTATCCTGGGTGTATATCGGTGATCTGATCGACGCTATGGAATCCGCAGCGACCCACCCGGATGCGGCCGGTCAGGCATTTCTCATCACCGGACCCGAGACGCCCACGCTTCGGCAGCTCAGTGCTCAGGTGGCGGAAATTTTTGGGGTAAAACCGCCGGCCCTTTCACTCCCGGTGCCGCCCTTCCGGCTTGCAGCCGATTTATGTGAGGCGATCTTTCCCCGCTTGGGGGTGTCGTCGCCCATCTACCGGGCGCGGTTGAGATTTTTTACCGATGACCGGATATATTCCGCTGCAAAAGCCAGAGCGACTCTTAGGGTCTCTTTGGATACACCCCTGAACGAGGGCCTTCGAAACACACTTGCACGCACTTTGAGAAAGGAGAGGTAACGTCCGTGAGGGCCTGGATCATCAACCCGCCGTGGGAGACCCCGAAAGGATTCGGAGCGAGAAGCAATTGCCGATGGCCGCATGTCGAAACCACGCGATTTACCCATTTTCCCATCTATTTGGGGTATACCGCGGGGATGATTTCACGGGCGGGAATCGATACGGCGGTCCTCGACTGTGCCGCTGAAAACATAACCCCTTTGAAGATGCTGAAGCGGCTCGAGGAGCAACCCGGCGATATCTACCTTCTCGAGACATCGACCCCTTCGATATTCCAGGACCTTGATAATGTACGGTTGATCAAAGAGAAATTGGGGGGGAAGCTGATTTTGATGGGCCCCCATGTTTCGGTGTTCGATGAGACGATACTGGAAGAGAATCCGGCCGTCGACGCCGTCATCCGAGGTGAATTCGAAGAAGCGGCACTCGCCCTCTGCACTCGGGACTGGTCCGAAATCGACGGCATCACCTACCGGAAAAACGGGGGGATCGTCAAAAATCCCGACAGAACACGGCTCCTCGATCTGGACGACCTGCCCTTTCCGGCCTGGGATAAATTCGATCTCTCCTTTTACGATTGGGCCCTTTTACCGTCTCCGGCCCTGTTGACCGTCGCCACCCGGGGATGTCCGTTTCAATGCAATTACTGCCTTTGGCCCGAGGTCATGTACGGGCGGAAGCAGCGTCGAAGGAGTCCGGGAAATATCGCAGAAGAGATTCGATGGCTGATCCGGCAGGTTGGAATGAGGGGGCTGCGGTTCGACGACGATACGTTTGCCCTCAACAGCTCTTATGTGGCGAGTGTCTGTGAAGAGATGATAAAGAACGGTTTCCACACCAAGATCCAGTGGAGTTGTTTTGGGCATACCTCCATGGTGGATGCGGAATTGTTCACCCTGATGAAAGCCGCGGGGTGTGTCCAGATCGACTTTGGAGTCGAAACGGGCTCGGGAGAAGTGCTGGCCGATATCGGCAAGGCAACCCATATCGAGAACACGCGAAAGGCCGTGGAAACCTGCCGACGGCTGGGCATCAAAACCTATGGGACTTACATGATAGGGTTTCCAGAAGAGACAGAGGCGGATATCGCGAAGACCATGCGGCTGGCTCTGGAGCTGAACACCGACTTTATGCAGGTCAGCTTTGTCATTCCGTATCCGGGGACGAGGCTTTTTGAGGAATGCCGCCAAAAGGGGTACCTGCCCTACGGCGATGATTGGGCCAAATACGATGCCACCGTCCCCGTGATCATCAATAAGGTGCCCGCCGAGGTGTTGATGAAGCTCTATAGAAAATTTTGGTTTCGGTACTTCGTCCGGCCCCGATACGGCGGCTATTTCGTGAGCAAATCGATACAATCCCCCAAGGATTTTCTAAAAGCGCTTCACGGGGTCGCGTATGTTT
>ENA-OSEO01004521-OSEO01004521.1-sediment-metagenome-genome-assembly--contig:-NODE-4521-length-14479-cov-5.679628_pt1 | contig 14479 bp, 12 predicted proteins | sample MGYA00237883_ERZ534232 | MGnify/ENA metagenome assembly ERZ534232 | reverse complement strand
GGTCATCTACATTATAGAACAAGTTGCACCAGCTTTCATGGACAGATTTTTTTCAGCCTGTGAATTGCATTAGACAATCTGTCGAAAAACCGGGAATGTCATTAAGCAAAAAATAGAATATACAGCGAATAAAAATGAAGTCATGGACGTCAATTAATCAAAATATTTTCCCGACTTGCAAAATAAATTGATATGTGATATAAAAATATGATCGAAATTTAAAGGAGTGATTTCATGGCATTATCGAGGAAACAGATAGCGATTATAATCGGGGCCGCCATTCTCTTCACAGGTCTCTTCCTTCCGGCGATTTCTCTGAACGCCAATAATCCGCTGGCAAATATCGCCGGTTCGAGCAACTATATTCAGGCCGATCAGGCTTACGGTGTGATACTTCTTTTGCTTTCGCTGGTCGTTGTGGTGCTGGCGATCGTGAAGAAATTCCAGTGGGCGTTCATAGCAGCCGTTGCGGCTCTGGGAATACTCGTCTTCAGGCTCGTCACCTTTCTCACGGATATCTCGAAATTCAACTCTCTTCAGAGCAGCATGAATCCAGGCTCGTTTTCGCCCGAGTTCGACGGGGTCGTGCGCATGACGCAAGAGGTTGCGGTCGGTATTTCTCTGAACTGGATAAGCTGGATAGTCATGTTTGCAGGTTCGATAATAACGATCATCGTACTGCTTAGAGAGGGTGAAATCCGTGAAATAAAATGAAGCGGTTGCCGGACATAAATCGAGCACAATACTTGAGCCTTACAGTTCCACCCGGTCCAACCACTCGATAAGATCGGCGCGTTCCTTATTTTCCGGGAGGCTGGCAAGGGCTCCTGCCAGGCTCTCCCTGGAAAACTCTATACCCTTCAGGGAACTTCTCAGCAATTCTATGAAATCTATGTCCATAGAATCGGAATAAACGACAGCTTCCCTTATCATTCCCTTTATGACGTTCAATCCTATCTCTATTCCGCCCCAGACGAAGCGGTTTTCGATCTCGAAGTCGAACTCGGGACTCTTTCCCAGCAGCCATTCCCTGGATGAATACTTCGAGTAAAGAGTTTTGACCTCTTCCCGGGAGGCGATTTCATCGTAGTCCAGAATCCTGTCTATATGACCGTACTCCTCTATAAAGCCATCGTACATGGCCCTTTTCATTATCTCTATCGTTAGATCGGGTTTGAGATCTTTCAGATTCACCACTCTCGATGCGACGGATCTGACGCCTTTAGATTCCATTTTCGCCTTCGAGACGTTCAGGTACATCGAAAGCCTGCTCATATCGACGTCTATAAGCACCGTTCCATGGTGATACGATGCCTGCCGTCCATGATAGAAGGCGTTGCCGGAAAACTTCTTGCCCTCGGCCAGAATATCGTTTCGTCCGCTGAAACTGGCTTCGATCCCCAGATCTTTAACTGCATCGACTATTACGGCGAGCTGCCTGTGGAGATTGTACTCTGGCCTGGGAAGCAGGAAAGTGAAGTTGAGATTTCCCAGATCGTGATAGACGGCGCCACCGCCAGACAACCGCCGGGCGAGTTTACCGCCGTCCCTTTCGAGGTTCTCTATACGGCACTCCCGCCAGGCGTTCTGGTTACGCCCGATTACCACGGTGTGGGCGTTCTGCCAGAGGTACAGCACGGCGTTATCGCGCGCGTAAGTGTCGAGCAAATATTCTTCTATCGAAAGATTCAACCACGGGTCGAAAGAATTCGACTCTATGTAAGCGGTCTTCAACGTTTCTTATTTACCTCCGAGTCCGAGAGAGCCCGACTCTTTTCTCACGTACATGTACTGACTGCTGGACAGATAACTCCTCGGATCTTTACACTGGTTCTTGGAATCGACTATCTCGAAATGCAAATGCGTACCGGTTGCCCTGCCTGTTTCTCCTACCCTGCCGATCAACTCTCCTCTGACGACCCGCTGTCCCGAATAGACGCTTATGTGGCTCAGATGTGCGTAACGTGTCCTCGAACCATCGGCGTGAAGAATGATTATGTTCAGGCCGTAACCACCGTTGTCGGCGGCTTCGATCACCGTACCATCTCTGGCTGCGAAAACCGGCGCACCCTCCTGAACGGCTATATCCATACCGGAGTGGAATGTAGAAGCGCCTGTGAAGGGATCCTTTCTCCAGCCAAACTCCGAGGAGATCTTTCCGTAGACCGGCCAGGAATACTGGGTACTGAGGTTCACGTTACTGCAGACACTCACAGCTTCCAGCGGAATGAACAATCTCTGGCCTGTGTAGATCTTCGAAGAGTAACTCAGCCTGTTGGCGCTCATGATGTCCTCAACCAGGGCGAAAAAGAGCTTGGCGATATACTCCGGAGAGTCGCCGTCCTGAACATCGTAAAAGAAACCGTCTCTTACGGGAATGTAGATCGCCTGACCCGATTCGAGACACCTGGGATCGTCGATGCAGTTGAAATCCAGAACCGTACTGATTCTGATGTTGTAATCCCTGATAATGTTGAACAATTTGTCGCCGGGCTTTACGAGATAACGAACATAACTGTTACCGAGAGCGGTGCAAAGGAAAACCAGAACCACAAGAAAGATAAGTCCTTTTACTCTCATCTGAAACCCCCAAACCGTCAGTCTTGTTATGACTCGCAAAATATATAAATAGAAAATGATGATAAAATAATACCACAAACTTCCCTTCTAAAAGCAGCGAACGATCGGAATATTTCACAGGCCGAAAAAACGCAAATACTGCTCTTCAGGAGAAAAAGCCGGGCACAAACGCCAGTAAAAAGCTCATTAAAATATGATTCTTCTCAGAATCTTCACTCCAAGCTCCTAAAGAACCTCTTCAATGGTGGGCAGAAGACCCAGTTGATCTCCCCCTTTTTCCTTTCTATCAACTCTCAGGAACTCACCCTGTTCCATCTTTATTTTTCTGACCTGTTCCATCCTCTTCCACTCGCCTTTTTCATTTTTAACTATCGTACAGAAAACGAAAACGTCGCATTTTTCGAGGATCTGTTCGCGGGTCCACTCTTCGTTGAACTCATGTGATTCCCCGATATTTGGATGAATGAGCGCGGCTTCTAGAAACCATGTCCCCTTTCTGTCGGTGTAGCTTGCCGCGGTGACCCAGTAATCTATCTTTTCAAACATCTTTATCCCCTCCATCAAAAGCATACATAAGTTATGGCCTTTTCTGCTACTCTAGAAGGGAGAGCGTTTTTTTGGGAGGTGTGAAGGGTGACTTTTATAAACGATACGTCTCGATCATCTAGAGCTCAGGTCAGGCCACTGGCACTTGAGAGAGTGAAACTGGGTGGTTTCATGGGCAGGTACAATAACCTGATGAAATCCAGAACACTCATCTCCCAGTACGAATTGCTGGAATCTACCGGCAGGCTCGACAATTTCAGGAGGGCCGCGGGTAAAATAGAGGGAGATTTCAAGGGCTTTTTTTTCAACGATTCCGACGTTTACAAATGGCTAGAGGCCGCTTCTTATGCTCTCATAGACAACGACGATCCCGAACTGAGGGAGAAGATCGCCCTGACGATCGATGTTATTCGCGATGCACAGAATGCCGGAAATGACGGTTATCTGAATACCTATTTCACTTTCGAAAAAGAGTCCGGGCGCTGGATGGATTTCAAAAACATGCACGAATTGTACTGTGCCGGTCATCTTATACAGGCCGCGATCGCGCACCGCCGGGTCACGGGAAGCGAGGATCTCTTCGCCGTCGCTCTGAAATTCGCCGACCATATAGTCAAGATGTTCGGCAAAAACGGTCGCGAGGTGACCACGGGCCATCCGGAACTGGAGATGGCGCTCGTGGAACTTTACAGAGAAACGGGAACGAGGGAATACCTGGAACTCGCATCGAGACTTATAGACAACAGGGGAAAGGGTCTCGCCGGAGGCGATGAATACAGGATCGATCATGTTCCGTTCAGGCAATTGAAAGAGTTGACTGGCCACGCGGTGAGAATGCTTTATCTGGTGGCCGGCGCTGCCGATGTTTTCCTTGAAACGGGTGACGAGACACTTCTGGCCGTTATAGACCGCCTGTGGGCCGATCTGGCCGGGAAAAAGATGTACATAACCGGCGGAGCGGGGTCCAGACACGAAGGAGAATCTTTCGGGGAGGCCTTCGAGCTGCCCAACAGGAGAGCGTACACCGAAACCTGCGCGGCCATCGCGAGTTTCTTCTGGAACTGGCGGATGTACATGATATCCGGTGATGGCAAATACCTCGACGTAATGGAGAGGACTCTCTACAACGGTGTTCTTCCCGGGATATCCCTCGACGGGTTGAAGTACTTCTACGTGAACCCCCTGGAAGATATAGGCAACCACGAGAGAAAGGAATGGTACTCCTGTGCCTGCTGTCCACCGAACATAGCCAGGGTGCTGACCTCTTTCGGAGGTTACATGTACGGGCTCACTCTGGACGAGATAAGGGTTAACTTCTACGAAACGAGCGAAGCCGTCATACCTTTCAGAGACGGAGAGATCAACATATCTCAGAAAACCGACTATCCCCACGATGGAGAAATCGAACTCACGGTCTCGACAGATCTGGATATGCAGTTTTCCATACTGCTGAGGATACCTGGCTGGACGGAAGGCGAGTTCGGTCTTCAAATAGACGGTATAAAACAGAAGGCGAAGGTCGAAAAGGGCTTCATAAAACTCACCGACAACTGGAAGGGAAAGACCTCGATACTTCTCGATCTACCCATGGAGATCAACATGATCACCTCCAACCCGATGGTCAGGGAGAACACCTACAAAATCGCCATAGAAAGGGGCCCGCTGGTTTACTGCGCAGAAGGAAGAGACAACGAAGGGTTCAGCGTCTGGGCGCTGTCCGTACCGGTGAAAAGAGGTTACGACGTGCAGATGAATGAAGAGTTGCCCGGCGGATACGTGACTATCTCCGGAAAAGGGATCGCCTATGATCTCGATGAATGGGAAGGGGCGCTCTACAAGCCGCTGGCTGTCGTCAAGAACAGGGGTAGAAACGTGCGCTTCACCCTTATACCGTACTACGCCTGGAACAACCGGGGAAGCTCGCCCATGTGTGTCTGGTTGCATATTCACTGAGGGGGTAAGGGTTATAAGAATTGGATTAATCCACTACAGAGCCGGACTCATGGACGGAGTCTCTCTCGAGATGGAGAAGTGGCGGACTGTGCTCGCGGACATGGGACACTCCGTCGAGATCGTAGCGGGTAATTCCCATCCGGGAGTCGATATAACCATTCCTGGCATAGAATACAACGACGGGCAAAACCTCGCGTTGAACGAAAAACTGTACGAAAAGGGTGAAATAGAAACGCAGGGACTGTTTGAAGAGATCCATGAGCGAAGCGAAGGACTTCTTCGCGATTTCGAGAGGGAACTCTCCCGCTTCGATCTGCTCGTTCCCAACAACATCTGGTCGCTCGGCTGGTCCCTGCCAGCCGGACTGGCCCTTTATATGTACGCCAGAAACTCCGGTAAGCCCTTCGTCTCGCACAACCACGATTTCTGGTGGGACAGGCCTTACTATTCGAGCCCCCGCCGTGGAGTCGTCGAAATTCTCGAGAGGTACTTCCCGCCATCTCTGGATAACATATCTCATATAACTATAAACTCCATCTCCGCAGGTGATCTCCTGAGAAGAAGAAAGCTCCACGCCACGGTAGTGCCGAACGTTATGGATTTCGCACAGCCGTCCTGGACATCCGAAAAGAACCTTCAACTGAGAAGGCTGGCCGGTATCGCCGAGAACGACGTGGTCTTTCTTCAGGCTACGAGGGTTACGGAGCGCAAAGCCATAGAACTCGCCGTGGAACTGGTGGCCAGGTTCAACGCCCTATCGCACGCGCTGAAGGGCAGGAGTCTCTACACGGGTCGGGAGTTTTCCGGGAAGGCTCACCTGGTTCTCACTGGCCTGACGGAGAAGCAATCTCCCGGGTACAGGGAAAAAATCAACGCTCTTGCATCAAAACTGGGCGTGAACGTTGTTGATCTTTCCAAACAATGTTCTCAGTCGCAGAAAGAGTTCTTCCAGTCCTACAGTATCGCCGACATAGTAACCTATCCCAGTATCCTGGAAGGTTGGGGAAATCAGCTCCTGGAAGCCATGTTCGCACGCAAACCCGTCGCGCTTTTCAAATATGCGGTCTTCAAAAGCGACATTGAAGACAGCGGGCTTTCCTTCGTGGACCTTGGAGATAGCTATGTATTGGAAGGGGGACTCGCAAAAATCCCGGATGAAGTGTTTGACGGGGCCGTTCTGAACCTGGTCGATTTGCTTTTCAACCGACAAAAATACCTGGCAGCCACCGAAAACAACTTCTCCACAGGAAGTGAAAAGTTCAGTTACGGAGCACTGGCGGGAATTCTCAGAGAACTCCTCTCTAATTTGAAGGCAGAAGCCTCCAAACAAACTGGAAGAAGGTGACAAATGAAGCGCATCCGTGATATCATCAGAGTTTCCATTCTCATAACGCTTTTCGTGGTTCTTTCTCTGTGCGGCTGCAAAAGCGACGGATTAACGACCGTAACCGAAGTCATAGACGGCGATACGATAGTCGTAGAATCTCTGGAAGCCAGCGTAAGGCTCATAGGCGTAGACGCTCCGGAACTCAGGGACGGCAGCAAACCGGCCGGCCAGTACGCCCAGGAGGCCAGGCTTTTCATTCTGGAAAGTTTAAAGAAAGGGAACTCGAAGGTCAGGCTCGAACTCCACGGGAAGGACAGTTACGGGCGGAACCTGGCCTACGTCTTCACCCCCGACGGAAAGATGCTGAACACGGAGCTTCTGCGCAACGGTCTCGCCAGACCCCTTACGTATGAAGAGACTTCCCACTACAACGACAAGATCGTATCGGCCTATCGCGATGCTTTCAAGAACAGGAAGGGAATCTTCAGCTCCTACAACACCCTCAAAACCGTTGAAGCCTCAAAGATCAAAGATAATCTTAAGCCTTACAGCCAGGGCGGATTCCTGGGAAAGATTGTATGGGTGGAATTCTTCGTCACCGATACATCTAGGCTTTCTATAAGCGGAAAGGATATAATAGCTAAGGTCCGACAGGAAGAAGCGGAGCTCTTCATGCCGGAGGGATTCGATTTCGATAAGCTGTATCGAAAAACGGTGAGAGTTTACGGAGAAGTCTGGGAGGACAGCTCCGGAAAGGCGTCGATACTCCTCAGAGATCCGGCCATCGAGATCGGCAATATCTCGGATTTCGTATATCAAAGACCGAACATCGCCGATATAGTTTACGCAGCTCGATTTTGAAGCTTTTAGAGAACCTTCTCTTTTATCTTTAATAAACCCGACACTTCAACTCGTGAATACTTTCAATTCCAGACCCCGGATGTTCAAATAACCACGCTTTATTATTGACTTATCCCCGACAAGTTTAGGTTTATTTTCTCGCTGCGTATGTCCCTTGTTAGCCAATACAATCCATGTTAACCCGAAAGACTCTCTATCTTATTCACCAAAAGAAAATCGCGGGGATATACTTCTTCCAAGAACGATTCGAGCCTGCAAAGGAGGCTTTAATCTTCAGGAGGTGACGTTATGAAGAAACTGCTTTTGATTTCCACCCTTGTGATTTTCGCGCTCTTACTGACTTCATGCTGGCCGGGCTCCATTCCCCTGGTTCCCAAAACCCTGTTGATCGATAACACTCATTCGTCCAGTGGCGGAGGCATTACGAGAATAGTCCAGGCCTTTCAGGCGAGAGGGTACTCTGTGTTCTACTCTTCCGTCGTAGGCTTCAACCCTCAAGAGTACGGCGCCGTGCTGATTTCGGCACCGGAAGTGGCATATACAAACACCGAAAAATCCAAATTGGGCAACTTACTCAGTCTCGGAGGCAAGATCATACTGTTGAGCGAATGGTACAGCTACTACAACAGTGCCCCTTTGAACGCAATCACCTCGTATCTGGGGGTGAATATCTCGTTCAACAACAATCTGATTCTGGATAACGTCAACAACTACAAAAGTCGTACCGATTGGGTAACGACCACCAAATTCGAAGCCCACACTCTCAGCGCCGGTATGAACAAGATAGTGTTCTTTGCCACCTCGACTCTCAACGCGGGGGCAAACACGTCGATTGTTGCCAGAGCCGAAGCCACTTCATACACACCTGCCGGGATTTCACCTGAATTTTCCGAGGCAAGCAGTGTGGAGAGCGGTGTCCAAAGTCAAGGATTCTCATCGCAGGATGTCATCATCTCAGTTCCACTCGTGGTTGCCGCGAGAGTCGGGAGCGGTAAAGTTGTGGCTCTGGGCGACAGCGATATTTTCAGCGGTGAAGGGTCCTTGCCGGGCGCTTATATCGATCAACTGGACAACTTGAGGCTGCTTCAAAACATCATAAACTGGTGATAGTCTCAGTCATCAACCGGCCTTCGGGCCGGTTTTTTACAATTGACATGCCGTTATGGCTGCAGATTTCCTATATTAGATAAAAACTCCGGTATATTTAACACTCATGGTGTTGCTCGCGAAATCGGAACCCGGAATTCATACCGACATCCCGGATACAGTCAATAGTTTTTTTCCAAAAATATGTGCCTAAAGGAGCCATTTTAATAACTCGGCCCGGTAAAATCACCTGAAAGACTCGACATCTTATTTTAAGTATAGATATTCGCATCCTAGGATTTTCTTGATCGAGGTGATTTGATTCAATTGGAGGTGATTTCATGAAGAGAATTGTCTTTTACGGTGTTGTCTTTATACTTGTAATTGCGCTTGCTTCATGCTGGCCGGGGTCGATACCTTTGGTTCCTAAAACTCTCCTGATCGATGATATACACAACAACGCTATCGGCGGATCCTTCAATACTCTTTTCGCGAAGTTCATTCAAGAGTTCCAGGCAAAAGGCTATTCAGTGAGTCTGGCATCGAGTGTGGGATTTTCCCCCGAAAACTATGGAGCCGTCCTCATCGCCGTACCCCAGCTCTCATACACGGCAGCTGAAAAAAACAAACTATCGAGCCTGCTCAGCCGTGGAGGAAAGATAATACTTCTGGGTGAATGGTACAGCTATTACAACAACGCCCCATTGAACGCCATCACCACGGCTATAGGAGTCAACATATCTTTCAACAACAACGAACTTCTGGACAACACGAACAATTACAGCGGTACAAATTACTGGGTAACGACAACGAAGTTCGAAACACATCCGTTGAGTGCAGGATTGAGCAAGATAGTGATCTTTGCCGGATGCACGCTGAACGTTGGCGCCGGCGCCGATGTAGTGGCCCGGGCCGAAGCTACCTCCTATACCGCAAGTGTCGAGGCTGCACCCTTTTCTGCCGAATCCTCTATAGGAGTTTCGCAGGAAGAAGAATACGATTCTCAAGTCATAATATCGGTACCGGTAGTTGCCGCGGCAAGAGTCGGGGTTGGCAAGGTCTTCGCGGTTGGCGATACCAATATCTTCGGTAATGAACCGGGATCACTCGTATCGGGAGACTATATCGACATACTAAACAACAAAAAGCTTCTCCAGAACATAATCGATTGGTAGAAAGCGCCGCACTCTACGAAAAGAAGCGGGCAATATGCCCGCTTCTCTATTTATAAATGTTCTTAAAGACTCTTGTGGCAGAACCACCAGTCGTAACAGCCTTCCTTGTTCTTTCTCTCTTCGGCCGTCTTGACATCTGACGCGGGCGGGATTATCACATGATCGCCTACCAGGTCGCTGTTTGGCCAGTCGGCAGGAAGCGCTACGCCTTTGCCGTCAACTACATGGAAGCCTTTTACCATTCTCAGTATCTCATCCATGTTCCTTCCGAGTTCCTGGGGGTAGTAAAGGATCGCTCTGATCTTTCCCTTGGGATCTATTATGAAGACGGCTCTGACTGTGTTGGAACCCTTTGCCGGATGTATGAGACCCAGTGTTTTGCCAACTTCGCCCATATCGTCGGCAATTATCGGGAACTCGATCTTGACTCCGAGCTTTTCTTCAATCCATTCGGCCCATTTGATATGTGAAAAGACCTGGTCTATGCTCAGGCCGATGAGCTCACAGTTCAATTCTTTGAAAGCGTCGTATCTCTTCTGAAAACCCACGAATTCCGTGGTGCAAACAGGGGTAAAATCTCCCGGATGGCTGAAAAGCACGAACCACTTACCCTTGTATGCTTCGGGTAAATTCATAACCCCGTGTGTTGTCTTGACCTTCATCGCTGGAAAGTCTTCACCGATCAATGGAATTCTTCCTTCCATAAAGCACCTCCTGTTTAGAATAATTATTATCTGTAATACCGTGATTATATATGTCTTTACATTTCATGTCAATCATCAATAACAAAAGGGCCTTTCGGCCCTTTTTTGTATCTCTTCAACAGAGTAGACAGGGATTTTGCTCGTGATCTGGATAAATGTAAGAGCTGACCACTCTGTAATCTGGGAACTTTTCTTCCAGTGCTTTTGAAATGATTGTCAGGTACTCGTTGATTCTCGGGATTACTTCTTCAAAGGAACACTCGCCTTTCAAGGCCATGATCTGCACCTCGAGAACACTGCTGTCCTCGGCCTTCATGTTGAGAGCATCCCCCCGGGCTCCCAGGAGCAACTTCTTTGAGAGCGTCTCGAGTATCATCTTCAAAGCTTCTGTGGATCTACTTTCCGAAACAGTGTACCTCAAATCGCATACAATGTACATGGCGCTCCCTCCTTCGTCTGGTTTCTTCAGTAATGTTTGTAACTAACACAGGAAGGTACCTAACGGTAGATCCGCATTTCTGGAAAAGCCTGTTTTGAAAGACCGAAAATCTGAGTATTCGACCCGAAAAAGTCTGACCCGGTTTGAATATTATACTCCATATACTGATTACAGAGGTTACTCATACATTAGAGCGGTTAATCGTTCCGACGCTACGCGTCCAGGTTCTTAGTTGGTTAAGGAACGCGAGAAGAGGAGAGAAAGCGAGAGAGAAGAGAGAGCGAAAATGGGGACTGACCGGTTGCCGCACCGTCATCCCGTAGTGCTCCTATACGGGATCTCGTTCTTCACAGTGCCCCCGCACCGTCATCCCGTGAATGCCCCCATCCTGTCATCCCGTAATGCTCCTATACGGGATCTCATCTCTTCTAGTTTGGTCCTCTCGCTATGAAAGAACGTGATTCTGAGTCAAGCTCAGAATGACGGAAAGGGGTTGTCATCGCGTAATAGCACCGTGCCGTCATCCCGTAATGCTCCTATACGGGATCTCAGCTCAAAGACTCATCTTCAAAGAGAACGCTTCCGCAAGCAAACAGCATCTAGACCAGCAAGAAAAGTGAATAAACAACAAAAAGCCCCGGCGAGCCGGTTTTTTTATAGAGCGGTTATATTTATCAAATTAATTGTATAAGATCATCGAAGTAGTATTTGGTTTTGAATGTAAAAGTGATTATAATAATCTCGAAATGCCTGGACATGTAAATACACTTTCATGTATATCTAGCTTTTCTAACGTTGCTATAAATTTCGCGAGACACAAATAACTATTCCAGTCAACTCAAATAAAGAAGGCTATTCAAAATTACTGACCTGTTCTCTGGAAGATATAAATGATAATTATACAAGAAGCTTTGAAATGGAGGAAGACGACTGTGGCAGAGACAAATAACGGAGCTAATCTAGGCTTTGAGAACCAGATGTGGGCCACTGCCGACAAGTTGAGGGGGCACATGGATGCCTCTGAGTACAAGCATGTGGTTCTCGGATTGATTTTTCTCAAATACATCTCGGACGCCTTCCAGGCCAAGTACAAGCAGCTGGAGGCTACGAAGGATACCGAATACACAGACCCGGAGGACCGTGATGAATACTCGGCTGCCAACATCTTCTGGGTGCCCAAGGAGGCCCGCTGGGCCAAACTCCAATCTAGCGCCAAGCAGCCGACCATCGGAAAGATCGTTGATGACGCGATGGTGGCCATTGAGAAAGAGAATCCGATCCTCAAGGGTGTTCTGCCCAAAGACTATTCGCGTCCATCTCTGGATAAATACCGCCTGGGTGAACTCATCGATATCATCAGCAAGATCGGACTTGGAGACGATGAATCCCGCTCAAAAGATATTCTCGGCCGGGTGTACGAGTATTTCCTCGGTCGTTTTGCCGCGGCAGAGGGCAAAGGCGGCGGTGAGTTTTACACACCCCGGTGCGTGGTCAATCTACTCGTCAGAATGATCGAGCCATATAAAGGCCGCGTGTATGACCCGTGCTGCGGCTCTGGCGGCATGTTCGTTCAAAGCGAGCGCTTTGTTGAGGAGCGCGGCGGCCGCCTGGGCGACATCGCTATCTATGGCCAGGAGTCCAACTCAACCACCTGGCGGCTGGCCATGATGAATCTGGCCATCAGAGGACTCGACGCCAACCTTGGCGGGCAACATGCGGACAGCTTCCATAACGACCTGCACAAAGACCTGCGAGCTGATTTCATCCTCGCCAATCCGCCCTTCAACATGAGCGACTGGGGCGGCGAACGTCTGCGGGAAGACGCCCGCTGGAAGTACGGCATCCCGCCTGTGAACAACGCCAACTACGCCTGGATTCAGCACTTCATTCATCATCTGTCGCCCACGGGTGTTGCGGGTTTCGTCATGGCCAACGGGTCCATGTCCACCAACACCACCAGCGAAGGAGAAATCCGCAGGAACATCATTGAGGCGGACCTGGTGGACTGCATGATCGCCCTGCCCGGACAGCTCTTTTACACAACGCAGATTCCGGTGTGCCTGTGGTTTCTGGCCCGCAACAAGAAGAACGGCAAGTTTCGCGACCGGCGAGGGCGCACGCTCTTTATCGACGCTCGCAAATTGGGAAGCCTCATCGACCGGACCCACAAAGATTTTTCCGACGAAGAGATCGACAAGGTCGCCGCTACCTACCATGCCTGGCGCCTGTCTGCGTGCGGCGACGCAAAGGCAGGTGGAGAAAAAGAGGCCGGCGAATACAGGGATGTACCCGGCTTCTGCAAGAGCGCCACTACCGAGGAGATCAAGGAACACGGCTATGTGTTGACCCCGGGCCGTTACGTGGGCGCAGCCGAGATTGAGGATGACGGCATTCCGTTTGAGGAAAAGATGGCCGAACTTTCGGCCACGCTCTACGAGCAGTTCGCCGAAGGAGACCGGCTCGAAGCCGCCATCAAAAGGAATTTGGGGGTATTGGGCTATGGGGGGTGATTGGAAACCGGCCACGCTTGGCGATATGGCAGATCTTAAGAACGGAAAGGGGCTTAAGAATTCCTTCTACAAAAATTCCGGCAAGTATCCGGTGTGGGGCGCTAATGGACAGATAGCACGCACAGATGAACTTCTGAATGAACAACCAGTTATTGTTATCGGTCGTGTTGGTGCCTACTGCGGATCGATTCATGCCGTTTTTGAGCCAAACTGGGTAACTGATAATGCAATGGTTGCAACGCCAAAAAAAGGGAACGATTTCCGCTTTCTATTTTATTTGTTGAAATACTTGAGACCGGAAAGAACTTCCATTGGCAGTGCCCAGCCACTGGTGACGCAGACAGGGCTCAAAACCCTTGAACACTTAAAACCCCCTCTCCCCGAACAACGCGCCATAGCCCACATCCTCGGGTCTCTGGACGACAAGATAGAATTGAACCGCCGGATGAACCAGACGCTGGAGGCCACCGCCCGCGCCATCTTCAAATCCTGGTTCGTCGATTTCCTGCCTGTGCGGGCGAAACAACGTGCCCGCACGCAGACAGGCGATCCGGTGCGTGCCAAAGCAGAAGGCCACGACCCCGGTCTGCCGGATGATATTGCCGCACTTTTCCCTGAGAGTTTCGAGGTCTCGGAGCTTGGGGAGATTCCGACGGGGTGGGAAGTGAAGACTATTGGTGATGTGGCTGAATTTGCCTACGGAAAGGCTTTGAAGGCATCTGATAGAAAACCCGGTGATGTCCCAGTGTTCGGTTCTAATGGACAAGTAGGGCTACATAATAAAGCCTTGGTCAAAGGTCCAGGAATCGTTATCGGCCGAAAAGGTAATCCCGGAATCGTCACGTGGTCATATGAGGATTTTTTCCCTATCGATACAACCTTCTATGTCAAGATAACAGGAATTGTTCTAAGCCTGAACTATCTTTTCTATGCTCTAAAGGCTCAAGACTTGCCAAGCTTAAGTGCGGATTCCGCCGTTCCTGGGCTTAACAGAAATTTAGCATATATGAGCAAGTTTTTAGTGCCACAAGAAAAAGTCTTAACGGCATTTGATGAACAGGTTGGTCCTCTTTTTCAAAAAATCTATGCAAATAAAAAAGAGTCGAAAACTCTCGCCTCACTCCGCGACACCCTTTTGCCTAAGCTCATTTCCGGCAAGGTACGTGTCCCGGATGCCGAGAAATTCATTGAGGAGGCGGGGTATGAAATACAATCCCGATATGTGGGTATGCACTTCGCTCAAGCACCCACTACATATAGTGGTTTCGGTCTTGGTCCAAGGGGTCCAAGTTTGAATT
>ENA-OSEO01004518-OSEO01004518.1-sediment-metagenome-genome-assembly--contig:-NODE-4518-length-14494-cov-3.088368_pt1 | contig 14494 bp, 9 predicted proteins | sample MGYA00237883_ERZ534232 | MGnify/ENA metagenome assembly ERZ534232 | reverse complement strand
ATTGGCATATTACTGCTCCAGGAACTGCTAGGCCGCAGAGGTTTTGGCCGCAGATATTGATCCTGCTAAATTAGTATAATCTGAAATTGCGGAGGCGTTTTTGCGCCTCCGCAATAATATTTAACTAACTAATAGTTCTAACAGTTATGATATGTTTTTTTATATATTCGTTAATTGAAATAGAATGATTTGAATAAGCAGGCCAGTCAAATCTCTAACAAATGTCTGGTCTTTACTATTTCATTCAATATCCAATGCAATACAATTTTAGATATTTAAATTATCAATTGCATCGGAAAAAGCATCTTGATATTGCTCAAATTTCCCTGTGTCTCCTTTTTACCATAATTATACAACCATTAGTAATATTTTACAAGGTTTAACTAATCTAGCTGCACATATAATGGCGCGCCGGAAGGCATGTGCTGGATTTTGCCAATAGCAAAATCTCAGCTCATGCACCACTGATCTAATAAAACAATACCAGCCTTAGGCTGGTATTGTTTTTAATCTTATCGGACGGGACTCTCTTCGAGTCCCCTATTAGATGCGCCAAGTAAAAAACGCCCTAAAGGGCGTTTTTTACTTGGCGCGCCGGAAGGCGGGAGCTGGCCTTTGCCTATCGGCAAAACCGCTGCTCCCCCACAACTCCATGCCATAAAAAAAGCACCCCTTGTGGGTGATTTTTTTATGGCGCGCCGGAAGGGACTCGAACCCCCGACCCACGGATTAGAAGTCCGTTGCTCTATCCAGCTGAGCTACCGGCGCAAAAAAAAATGGAGCGGGTGATGGGAATCGAACCCACGTAGCTAGCTTGGAAGGCTAGAACTCTACCATTGAGTTACACCCGCAAAAACCACAGTGTATAGTATACCGCATTTTCGCATCTACCGCAATACTTTTTATTTTTTTCTACAAGCATTTTTATAAACATTTCTTTGGTCATTTCGATGAGCAAGACTATCAATCATATAATAAATGCTCCAACTACCCATGACCGCCCCTTCGAAGCAAAGCCCGGCCATTACACCATACAATACCGATATACCCATTAAATATGCGACAGCAGCGCCTGCAACCGCGGCGATAACAATTGTGATAAAATTGCGCTGCGAATTGATGAAAAATCCCATCAGCGTTTGCGCAATCTCCGCCACGCCGCCGGCAAATACAAACGCGATATTGCCGGTAAAAAGACCTATGATACCTAATATACCAAATACTGTGGCTATTACTCCGGTAATCATTACTTACGGTCTCCGTTTCTTTCATTTTCAGAAAGGTATTGTATCACATATTAAAAAAGAACTTTTTTATCATACTATCTCCGCCGACGGCACTCGCGTCTGCTAACGTTTTCAGCTCTCAGACACACTGCAACGCAACCGCTGGCTTTCATCCCTGCCTCTGCTTCCACTCCCTTTAGGCCGCCCGCCTCGGCTTGTTTGTTATTTTGCAAACAAGTCCACCAATATCGGCAGCGCCTGCTGCAACGCATGCCCGCGGTGGCTGATGCGGTTTTTCTCATCACTGTCCAGCGATGCCATCGTGCAGCCGTATTGCGGCAAATAAAAGATCGGGTCATAGCCAAACCCGCCCGCGCCGTCCGGCGTAAACGCTATCTCACCCCGGCATTGACCCTCAGCCTGATACAGCCGCCCGTCTGGCGTGGCGATGACAATCACGGCATGAAACGCTGCCTGCCGACTGCCCTGCGGCACTTCCGCCAGCAAATCCAGCAGCTTGCGGTTATTGTCTGCGCTGTTCTTGTCAAGACCTGCAAACCGCGCCGAATAAATGCCAGGTGCGCCGTCCAGAGCATCAACGCAGAGGCCGCTGTCGTCTGCCAAAGCAGTAATCCCCAAAGCAGCTGCTGCGCGCGCTTTGATAGTGGCGTTAGCCGCAAAACTGTCGCCATCTTCCGGCGGCGCCTCAAATTCAGGGAAATCCTTGAGAGACAGTATCTCTATCCCTGACAGCGGCGTTAGCTCAAACATCTGCCGGAACTCTTCGACTTTGTGCAAATTATTGGTTGCTAAAATCAACTTTTTTTCCATAAATTTCATATTCTCTTTTTACCAGCATTATCCTGCTCAAAAGACTGATCTGATCTACTAGGCTTTGCCGCCAGGCAAAAGCCAGTTAGATTATTATTTGTCAAAAGTTAAAAAATAACAGCAGTTTATTTTTTAAATAAGTGCTATAATATATCAGTTGACAAAAAGCCAGGTTTTTTTGCTAAAAAGCAAAAAACCGTTCGGCTAGTAACGGTTTTCTGCTTTTGGGAAGGGTTTATGATCATGCATTCGGGTAAGCTTGATATCTATTGTGTTTGTGGTTAAGCCTATTATATGTGGCTCATAAACAATTGTCCAGTATAAAATTCTGGCAAATTGCATTTTGCCTCATAGCCGAACGGTCAAAATAGGCAAAATCAGGTGAGCCGATCTACTGAAACCTCCTTTAATCCATATTCGACCGTTATTTATATATTAAAAATCCGATGTGAACGTAACGTGATTATTAACTAAAAAAAGCCTGAAAATGTTTTGGTATTTTTATCAGAAATTGGTAATAAAGTTGAGGATAACCCTTGACAAAGGTCATTTGATTTGGTATGATGGTTTTTGTTTTGGTGGATGTGGCGAAGCGGTCAACGCACCGGATTGTGGCTCCGGCACCCGAGGGTTCGATCCCCTTCATCCACCCCAAATATTGGGGTGTAGCCAAGCGGTAAGGCACCGGTCTTTGGAATCGGCATTTCGTTGGTTCGAATCCAGCCACCCCAGCCAAATATGAGCCATTAGCTCAGTAGGTAGAGCACCTGACTTTTAATCAGGGTGTCCGGCGTTCGAGTCGCCGATGGCTCACCAGATAACACAAGGCAGTCCTTAAGATTAAGGACTGCCTTGTGTTATCAATAGTTCCCTATTTTATTGTTACTTTGTTACTATATCTTATTTTTTTGTACATGCTTGATCATGTTTTCGATTTGGTCATTAGCATTACAGATTTTGTTTATCCCGGTTAATAATTAGCCGATAAAAAGAGCGGTTAAGATTTTCTTAACCGCTCTTTAAGATATTCCCGGCATACATCTAATCAGCGACTATTGTCACTGTCTGTGTTTCTCCATCCCAGTCCACATCGCAGTCAAAGCTTTCCGCAACAAAGCGGGCAGGTACCAGTGTTCGGCCATTGATAATCCTCGCCGGCACGTCAAGTTGGACAGTCCGGCCGTTGACAGTGGCTTGCTTACTGCCGATTTGCAGCACAATCACGGTATCATCCCTGCGGGCTGTAACGGTCTGTGTTGCCTGGTCCCACTCCACCTCGGCACCCAGCGCATCAAATATAGCGCGCAGCGGCACCATTGTCCGGCCACTGATAATAGTTGGCGCAATATCAAAGGTTATAGGCACTTCGTTAACAGTCACTTTTATGATATCACGAGGCAGGCAGGTAATAATTGTACCATTATTATTGGCCGCCACATAGCGGTAACCGTTCCAAGAGATCGTAAAAAAATACTCATTTATACCGATCTCGGTTTCCTGCCAGTTGACCGCATCAGAGGAAGAAAGCATAACAGTGCCGTTGTCGCCCATAAAAAGAGCCATATATCGCTGACCGTTCCACTCTATATCAAAAATTTCATAATCGGATTTTGCCAATGCGTATGGAACTGTTGTCTGTAATACTTTGGACCAGTGAATACCGTCTGCAGAAGCAATAACCGTTTCTCTGTCTCCCACTGCCACAAATTTTGAGCCGCCCCAAACAACGCTATCAAGATCCACTTCCGTAGCAGAATTTTGTATTGTCCAATTGACGCCGTCCGGCGAGGTAATGAGCCTACCAAACATACCAACCGCTACATACATTTTTCCGTTCCAGGCAACTGACCTCAGCCAATCAAAATCATACTCATAATCCCATGTTTGTCTTGTCCAGGTTTCTCCATCCGGAGAAGTTAAAATCAGCGTATCCTGACCAACAATTACATACTGACTGCCGGACCAAATGATTTTTTCCGGATTTACTATTTGATTATTAGTTTTTTTATACCAATTATACCCATCGGCTGATGTCATAAACGTTCCGTTATTCCCCACAGCGACAAACCTGTTGCCATCCCAAATAACATCACTCAAAGTATCCGAAGTTATTCGCCCATTCCAACTTATACCGTCTTTCGAAACGAGTACAACATGACCGCCGACAGCGGCAAATATGCGGTTATTATTGGCGATGCCGGTAATACAACAGTTTATTAGATCATCGCCGCCTGTCTCCTGCCAGTTTACGCAGTCTTTTGACACCAGAATACTACTGACAGTGCCGGTAATGATATATAGTCCACCGGCATAATTAATACTTTTCCAATAGTTCGTTATATTAATCTTTTTACTACTCCAATTTTTACCGTCGCTCGAGCTCAAAATTTCCCCATATCCCGATATAGCGATAAACTTTTTGCCGGTCCAGATGACGTCTACTATATAATCTTCTGTAGGAGAAGTTTGCTTTTGCCAGTTTACCCCATCGGCTGATGTCAATATCAGTCCGTCACCGCCCACTGCCACAAATATCTGATCATTACAGGTAATACCAAGTATCCAGGAATCTGTTAAACCCGTGTCAACCGTAGTCCAATCTTTGCCATTTGTAGACAATAAACATATCCCGTCATCAAACGTAATAATATCGAGATTGCCTTTAATAGCAATATTACCGGACATCAACTGCGGGTCGACAGGAAGAACCTCCCAAGTGACAGCGTCGTCAGATCGAAGAATAACATCATGGAGAGTAGCATAATTTTCTTCCACTACACGGTAATTCCAGCCGAAAGCAATATACTGACGGCCATCCCATGCGATATTAGATAATGTATAATCAGTATTAGATACTTGTGCCGTCCAGTTTATCCCATTAGCTGAAGTTAAGATTGTGCCGTTCATTCCGACCGCTACGTATTTAGCTCCGGACCAGATCACATCGTTGAGCCTTGCGATAGTACCGGAACTTTGCTTGGTCCAATTATACCCATCGTCAGAGGTTCTGATCTCACCATTTTCCCCTACAACCACATATTGGCCGTTGTCGTTATATGCTGATGCAAGTATGTTAGGAGCGCTGGAAACAACAGTTTGCCAATCTGTGCTATCGCTCTGTGAAGCAGATGCCGTAGCAGCAGGCAGCAGTATAAGTAAAAATAACAAGAAAGATACCGTCCCTGCCCTAAGCAATTTTTTAACCATAAACCCACCCCGCATCTTATATAATTATTAATTTAAATAAATATTAACATAAATATACATTTTAGTAAACATTATATCTGCAGAATAGCGCCATTGTTATGCATATAATATTCGACAATTTACGACTTTCTCCCAAGTACTATCTGCTCCAAATTTTTTATCGAGTCAGCTCACCAGATAACACAAGGCAGTCCTTAATCTTAAGGGCTGCCTTGTGTTATTAATAATTTGCTAATAAAAAGGCCAGGCCAGCGGTAGAATAATCACAGAAATAATAAAACAAATAACGATTAACGGCAATCCCACCTTGATATAATCAATAAAGCGGAAATTACCCGGTCCCAGCACCAGCGTATTTGGCGGCGTCCCCACCGGCGTCGCAAATGCGCATGATGCGGCAACCGCGATGGCCATTACAACCGCTTTCGGATCGGCTCCGAGCCCCTGCGCGATAGCTATGCCTATGGGAGCTAGCAGCGTGGTGCTGGCGGTATTCGACATAAACTGGGTCAAACCGCATGATAGTAAAAACAACCCGCCTGTCAGCACATAAGGGCTGGCGTCAGTGCCGATAAACCCGATGATCAGATCGGCAATCATCTGGCCGGCGCCGGTCTTGACCATAGCGTCGGCCAACGGCAACATACCGGCAAAAAGAAAGATTGTCGTCCAATCTATCGATTTATAAACCTGCTTTTCGTTAAGCACACCGGTAATGACCAATACCAGCGCGCCAATGATAGCAGCGATATGCAGCGCAATACCCAGCTGTTCAGTAAAGATCATCACCAGCACTGTACCAATAAGCACAAAAACTGCAATCAGTTGTTTGCTTTTGCTGGCTTCCTTGGCTACACCTTCTGCCGCTGCTGCCTCCGCAACTTTTTTTTTGTTTACACCCCTGTCAGGAACAAGCTTTTTACCAATAGTACACATGTAAATTATACCGGCGACAGTCAAGGGAATGCCGATAACGGCATACTCAAAAAAACCGAAAGTACCTAATCCCGCTGTTTCCAGCGCGCCTTTGACGATCAGGTTAGGCGGCGTACCGATCAGGGTATTGATTCCGCCCAATCCGGCGGCCAATGCCAGCGGCATTAACAGCCTGGATCTTGAATATCCGGCCGACGCCGCAATACTGATCACTACCGGCATCAATACCGCCACCGTACCGGTATTGGAAAGGAATGCTGATAATACGGCGCTGATAATCATTATACCTGTGATCAGCATCGTTTCCGTTTTGGCAAACCTGGTGACCGTATCGCCGATCCTTTTGGCAACACCGGTATCAAACAAGCCTGCCCCGACTACGAACATGCCGGCAAACAATATGACGTTTTCATTTGTCAACCCCGCGAAAGCCTCTTTGACGGTTAAAACGCCGGCCAGCGCCAGAGTCACTGCAACAGCCATAGCTGTTATTGCCAAGGGAATGATTTCCGTAATAAACAATACAGCCGCTACGGCAAGAATAATTAATGTAATTACTGCTGGTGTCATTTTAATTGTCCTCCATATTTATTCATATTAAGACCTAACTTGAAAAATTCTTTTTGCTTGTCAACACCCCCTTATGCACGTTCATAACTGCCATATCCCAGATTAAACAAAAAAGCTTGGCTAACGAAGCCAAGCAGTAATACAACCATATGCGGCAAAGGATTAAAAAAAATCGTTTGGTAACGGGAAACCAAACGATAACAAAGCCCATGCGTGCATAAGCAAACAACTTCTGGTTCCGGCAGAAATTACTGGTCCCTCCCATGTATCTGACTTGGCGTTTACAATCAAACACCGCACAGTGACCGACTCGTGGGTTCTTACCCCTTTCCATGTCCCGCATATCGCGGGCGGAGAAAACCAAAAATATTAAATTATCGGTTATATAATAACATAATAAAAATAGAAAGCAAGTTTTTAATAATAATATAAATAGTCTGTTAACTCAAGCCACTGTCCCTAAGACTATTAAAAAATATTAATAAGTTTGTATGTACTGAACTTGCCGCAAACATCTTAATATAATTTTTAGTAATTCTCAGCACATGTTTTTAGACATTTTCATAAGATAGGACGAGAAGTAAATTCTCATATCACACGTAAGGAGTGTAAATGAATGGATTGTAACGATGAAATTCGCACCAGCACTAAAGTCCGAAAAAATAACGTAAAAACATGTTGTAATAACAATTGCGGCCCAACCCCGCCGGTAACTTTGGAATGTGGATTAAATCCACAGGATGCGGTTTTTGAAATATGCAAAGGACATGTTAAAGAGCATCAAAAGTTTGTTTTAGACCGTGTAAGGGTGGATACGTGCGCTTTTTGCAGACCTGTTGTCAAAATAGAGTTTTCCAGCCTTGTCAGTTTTAAGGTAGAAGATAGATGGTGCTTAATTGACGGCAATTCTGGTCAGCCTGCAACAAACGGTACCCCAGGAATATGCGGTAAAGTGGAAGTAGAGGTTGACCTGTTATTTAAATTGGAAAGAACCTGTAATGGCGTAACCGAGACTATTCGAAGCTGGAGATATTTGAAAGAAGTCGAAATAGAGGGCGCAAATGAACTTGAGCTGGAAATCAGCGAGCCTTTTACCGTAACGTTCTGCGACAAATCAAGCTCACATTGCTGCGATTACAGGATGACAGTTGAAGGCAAAGATTTCGAAGGTAAATTTGAATCCTTGAGAGTAACTAAACCTGATATCAGCGCTATTTTCACAGGTATGTGCAACAGTTAATCAATATAATCTCCTCAATTTAATAAAAAAGAAAAAGATGTACTTTTTTAAAGTACATCTTTTTTATCTTAATTTGTTTTACTGTCTAACCAAGCTGGCTTATTTAATAAAGTATTCCCGTCTAGCCAAATAACATAATATTAAATATGATCCATCAGTTCGTCGTAATCAAAACGGTATTTCATCTCTATATATCTGCCAATACCGTCAAGTCCGGGAAACAACGATTTTTCGTTTACCCCCAGCATATCTAGCTGCCTAATCAATGATTGCTTGCGGTCGCAGGAAAAAATCAGCTTAAACAATATTTTCCCTTCCTGATTTTGGCTCCTATCACACTCATGCTCTTCGCCTTTTCCTCTATATACCATAAATTTTTCACGGGGTATCAACTTTTCCAGCGGTTGTTTTTTATTGCCCCAAACCATTAAATAACTGGACTGCGTACTCATGCGGGCGTCAACATAATACGGAGTATATAAAATAGGATAATCGATTTCCGGTTTACCGGCCAACAGTCTGTTGATCGTCTCCTCCACGGTAAGACCTGTATTTTTTTGATTGTCAGACATCTTCTTGTTTTTCGCTGCGGCAAAATGCCTATAGTTGACAGAATGTAACACCCAGACAGCGGCATTCTTACCGTCACAGCCTCTGCAGGCAAAGTATAGAGCCGCCAGTGGATTGGAAGTCCAATCCAAAAACCTGGTCGGCACACCGTAATGCTGCGCATATTCAGCCCATCTACATAAGTTCTGCGGTGGGATATCGCTGATATACCTGACAGCCTCAGCTATAAAAGATTCTAAAAGTGCATCTTCACCGGCCCACGAAGTATATTTATCGTTGGCGATATTGGCATCTGCTGCCTGCTCGGTATCCTGCCGGAAAACACTCGGATACAACGGGTAGCTTTGATCACCCAAACCACGAAAAACAAAAGTCGTTACGACCGGATTGGTTGCCTGGTAGGTTTTTGCTAACTCCTCTATGACATCAATATATTGGCTGATGCTGCTGATCTGCAAATCTTCCATATCCGCCTCGGGTTAAATATTTTCTTGTATAAGTATGCTACTTTATCGGCAGATCTATCAAAATATTTGTAATTCCGGAATAGAAAAGCAGTCAAGGTAAAACCTTGACCGCTTTTTTACTACTATTAATAATTAAAAATCACCCAGACATCGCTGTTATCAATTAATCCAAATGCAACATAATTCTCTCCTCTACTGTACACATAAAAGACATAATTGCCTATTGTTTCGGGACCTTCATATGTGAACCCCATGTTGGCTATATACTGACCATATATTTCAAATGGAGTAAGAGTACCGTTTAAACCATAGCCGGTTGAGTTTACGATATCCCAATAATCATACGTATAGAACATATCGTTTTCACCATCCGAAGTATCAGACCAATAATTATTAGGATAAACGTTAAAGAAATAGCCAAAATTAGGAATCTTTGGATTTTCCTCATACCATTGCCCCCAACCAACCAGCATCGGATATTCCGTTGCGTAAACCTCCGGCAAAGTCATGGGTTTAGCCCGGGAAACAGTACTAATCAGATTACTCGGTATGGCAAAATTAACATTCTGGACACTAGGGTCGTCAATCATACTGGATGTTATGCCAATGACTTCTCCGTATTCGTTAAGTAAAGCGCCACCGCTGCTACCATGTGAAATAGCCGCTGAGGTTGAAAGACAACACTGGCCAAATATATAATAATTTGAACTGGAAATCAAACCACTCGAAATCACATATTTAATACCTTCCGGGCAACCCAGCGCATAGACTTGCTGCCCTATATAAACCTTGCTTGAATCCGCCAGTTTGAGGTAATCAAAATTGCCGTCAATATGAATTATCGCAATGTCTTTGGCGACATCATAACCTAGAACCGAGGTAACGGCATATATGTTGGGATCATTAGGTAATGAAATTGTCGCCGACGATGCGCCATCGATCACATGATAATTGGTTATGGCATCCCCGTTGGCACTGATAAAAAATCCGCTGCCGCAAGCAAACGATTCACCGTTTTCATCAGCTACCTCAATATAAAAGACCGCCGGAGCACATTGCTGATATATTTCGGTAGACGTAAGCTTGACATCGGCATTGACTACTTTGGTTAATGTAATGCTTTGCCGCAAACTTGAATCCGCCATTCTGGTTACTATGGCCGCCACCGCGCTGCGGGCTATATAACTTGCAGGAGCAAAAGTACCCTTGGCGTCATTGCCGGTTAAAATACCGGCGCGGTACAATTTATAAACAGCGCTCTGATAAGAAGCAGACATAGAAACGTCGGGTATACCGCCGTCTACTACCGTATTTATATCTGTTAACGCCTCATCCGGCAGCGCGCCTGCCAAAATCTCGGCAAACTCGGCCCGCGTGGCCTTTTTATTGTAATCACCATACTGTTTGTCAATAATGCCGTTGGCCAGCGCATACGATACATAAACCTGATACCAGGTGCTGCCTTGCTTAAACACTTTGCCGTTATCATAATAAGTACTATGCAGGCGACAGGCCAGAGCTATCGACTCGGCAATGGTAATGTTGCCATTGGCATTAAAAGTTGTGGTGCTTGATCCTTTCATCAGCCCCAATTCATAGGCGTTAACCACATTATTGTAGTACCATGCTGATGGCGACACATCAGTAAATTGACCATATGCATAATCATAAACATTGACAAAATTATCCAGACCCGGTTCCGTTGCAACTGCCACACCTGAGCAAATTAAAATATTCAATATAATGACAGCAATTAATGAAGACAATCGTTTCACAAACAATCATCCTTTCAATATCTTTATAATGGACATACAATTATCTCTAATTGATCGTCGACAATACCGGTAAATACAACAACATTATCTTTGGTATACACATTATAAATAGAACCCTCATCATATAAATCGAAACCCAAATACAATAATAATTGGTCATATAATTCCAAAGGATCATCGGTGCCGTTTAAACCATAACCCGTTGAGTAAACAATATCCCAATAATCATAATCAAAATAATAATGATCATATTCATCAACTTCATGCCAATAATCAACAGGTTCAACATTAAACAAGGAGCCAAAATCTGGTACTGCCGAGCATACAACATATGCGTCAACATCTACATCCGCCAACGGATATTCTTTAGCATAAACTTCAGCCAAAGTCAGATGATTGCTGCGGTCAACGGTATCTATCAGGTTGCTGGGTATAGCTAAATTAAGATTCTGTCCTTCTTCGTAGCCTGCATAAGTAATTCCTATTACCTCGCCATATTCGTTAAGCAAAGCACCACCGCTGCTGCCGTGAGAAATCGGTGCGGTAGTCTGAAATTCCGAGATAGTATTTCCCGAATAATAAATCTTGGAAATCAACCCTTCTGATATCGTATTATCAAGACCCAACGGACTGCCGATGGCATATGCTTTCTGACCGCTGGTTACATAATTAGAATTTGCCACTTTAAGATAATCAAGGTTTCTGCCATCCACATGTATTATTGCGATGTCCTGATCAACATCATAACCTAATACATAATCAACGTTATACGCGCTACCGTCAGGCAATAAAATTGCGGCAAATGATGCTCCGTCAATCACATGATAATTTGTTACGGCAACGCCATCAGCGGAAATAAAAAATCCGCTACCGTTGGCAAATACTTCACCATTTTCATCATAAACCTCCATATAAAATACCGCCGGTGAGCATTGCGCATAAATTTCCGTCGAAGAAAGTTTGATCATTGAACCGTTGTTTAAAGTTAAGGTTATGCGTTGGCGCAGGCTGGAATCCGCCATGCGTGTCACGATAGCGGCAACCTGATTGCGGCTTATATAACTCGAGGGCGTAAAAGTGCCGAGAGCGTCATTGCCTGTTAAGATACCGGCGCGGTACAACTTATAAACCGCACCTTGATATGTCTGATAAGTCGCAACATCGGGGATAGCGCCGTCTTCGATAGTATTAATCACTATCAGCGCCTCATCGGGCAAGGCTCTGGCGAGAATCATGGCAAACTCCGCACGAGTCGCCTTTTGGCTGTAATCCGTATATTGACTAGAAGAAATAATGCCTTGTTTCAGCGCATACGAAACGTAGACCTGATACCATGGACTTCCTTGAGTAAACACCTGACCGTCGTCATTATAAATGCTATGCAGGCGGCAAGCCAAGGCAACCGTCTCGGCAATCGTAATATTACCGTTGGCATTAAAATAATTTCTGCTTGTACCATTCATCAGCCCCATCTCATAGGCAGTTGCTACATTATCGTAATACCAGGCGGATGTTTTAACATCGATAAATTGGTCGCTGAAATAGGTATTAACTTTAGCAAAATTATCCAGGCCCGGCTCTGCCGCAGATGCCATGCCTGAGCAGATTAATATCAACATACATATGAAAATAATTAATGAATACCGGTGTTTCATCTAATCATCCTTTCTATTATAGGATTATACATCTCTAAAGCAGCTACAAGATTAATGCAATCATGATATTTGATTGCGCGGCACCATTACGCATACTACCAACTCGTCATGACAGTGACCGACATATATTCCTACATTACCCCTGCCATATACATTAAATGTAACATTATGATTTAACCATTCACCATCAAAACTACTAGCGTAAAAATATCCACAATCTACCAGTAACTGCTCGTACATTCCCTGGGCATCAACATCATTAATATCATCAATATGATTTTTCCGGCAATAATCTTCCAAAACAGTCCGATAATCATATGAATAATAATAATATATTACATCAGGATCATCATCATAAGTATTTGTCCATATTGCTTTTTCGCCAAAAAAAGCACCAAAATCAGGAGCAGCATCACATACATTATAAGTATAAACATCGTCAAGTGGGGGATATACCTGATAATAGACCTCTTCCAAAGACAACGGCTTATCCCCGTAAACACTATTAATCAAATTAACAGGCGTCGCAAAATTAATATTCTGTCCTTCAGAAAAGGATATATTACTGACGCCGATAACTTCGCCATATTCGTTGAGTAAAGCGCCGCCATCTGATCCCTCGGAATACTGGGCGGTTGTCTGAATTTGCGAAATATCGCCAAACATCCGATTGGGATTAGAAATCAAGCCTGTAGTTATAGTACAATCTAAATCTAAGGGGTAACTCAGGGAATATACTTTCTGGCCACCGACAACCGTACTCGAATCTCCTATCTCGATATAGTCGGAGTTTTCTATATCTACATGGATAATGGCAATATTTTCACCGTAATCATAACCTAATACCGATTCAACAGGATAGCCATATTCTTCGTTTTGCAAAAATATATATGCGTCAGACGCTCCATTAATCTCTATACAACTAACAACCGCATCACCGTTGGCATTAATAAAAAAGCCGCTTCCATAATTCATTTCATTATCGGCTTTATCATAAGTTACAATACGAAAAACTGCCGATGAACACTTGGTATATATCTGCGCCGACGTCAGAGCGGTTCTGACTGTAGTCTGTTTGTATAATGTTATGTATTGCCGCAAACCGGGATCCGCCATACGCGTAACGATAGCAGACACTGCGCTGCGTGAAATATAACTCGAAGGAGTAAATGTACCTGCATAATCATTACCGGTCAAAATGCCTGCACGATATAATTTATAAACAGCGCTAGAATATGTAAAGGAAGTATTTACATCAGGGATAGCGCCATCTTCTATTGTGTTAATCGCGGTAAGCGCCTCATCAGGTAGAGCTCCTGCTAAAATTGAGGCGAACTCCGCTCGCGTCGCTTTTTTGCTAAAATCATCATAATTTGTGGAAATGATACCGTTTTCTATAGCGTACGAAACATAAACCTGATACCACGGTCTCCCCTGGCTAAATACTGCGCCGTCGTCATAATAGATGCTGTGCAGGCGGCAAGCCAAGGCTACTGCCTCGGCAATCGTAATGTTGCCCTGAGCGTTAAAATAAGTAGCGCTGGTACCGTTCATCAATCCCATCTCATAGGCAGTAGCCACGTTGGCCGAAAACCAGTCAGTCGACTTTACATCTGTAAACTGGCCGTTTTCATAGGTCTTGACATTTTCAAAATTATCAAGCCCCGGCTCCGCAGCCAATACTGCCCCCGAACAGATTAAAACAATCAAGCCGACGATAATTAAAAACACTGCCTTGCGTTTCACACAATCATCCTCTTCCTTTGTTTTTTACCCTTCCTTTTAAATGACTACCTGACTTAATATATAATTAATGTAAATCAAAAATAAGCTCAATTTAATTTAATAGGCTGCTGCAAATAATATGATTTATAATTACCAAGAGGCGCAGCTAATAAATTGCCACCATTACACGCGTATAAATAAACCGCGCCTATCGCTTCACCTTTACTGTTAAGCAACACAAACCCTAAATCAGAAATGTTTTTATTATTATCATTTATTTTAATAAAATTTC
>ENA-OSEO01004516-OSEO01004516.1-sediment-metagenome-genome-assembly--contig:-NODE-4516-length-14496-cov-3.318261_pt1 | contig 14496 bp, 10 predicted proteins | sample MGYA00237883_ERZ534232 | MGnify/ENA metagenome assembly ERZ534232 | reverse complement strand
GGCTTGGTTGGAGGCCATCCCCCTGTACAAAAAGACCCTGGGGATTACCGAGAAAAACTTTGCCATTCATCACAACCTGGCCGTCGTCCTGGCTCGGGAGGGCAGATATGCCGAGGCCCGTTTCCATTTTGAGCAGGCACTGGGCATCGATCCGGATTTGCAGATCGCCCGGCAGGGCCTGGCATCGCTGCCGGCTGCCGACGACGATATTTCCCGATTGTTGAAAGACATCGAAAACGACCCGGCCTCCCCCGAACCCTATTTTCGATTGGGGAACCTGTTCAAACGGCAGGGGGCGCTCCAAAAAGCCCTGGTCGAATATCAACGGGCACTCGAAAGACAGAGCGACTATACGCCTGCGCTCAAGCAGTTGGGGATTGTTCACGCCATGCGCGGCGATTATCGGAAAGCCGTAAACTATTTATTCGAATCGGTATCCCTTGAACCCGGAGATGCGGATGCGTACCACCTGCTGGCCGGGATCTATGCCCGGCAAAAAATGACGGAAGATGCACTCTATTGGCTCAAAAAAGTCGCCCGCAGGGGACAGCTGGATCGGGAACGGATCCTGGCCGACCCGAATCTCGACGCAATCCGGGATACCGAATCCTTCAGAGATTTTGTGCGGCAGATGTAATCAGGTTCCCGGCCGTTCAATTTCCATTGGGGAGGGGGATGGGGCTGCTACCGGTTCGAATTTTATGGATAAATTCAGAAGCTCCCCGGTGTTCGGGGTTTAGTTCCAGCGCGCTTTCGAGCGCCGTTAAGGATTGATCGAATTTTTTCTTCTCGTAAAGGATGACACCATGGATGAAATGGGCATTGGAATCATTCGGGTTCAACCGAACGGCTTGGACGATTTCCGCCAGTGCTTCATCCCTTCGGCCCGCCTTGTAAAGGGCGACCGATAGGTTGAACCGAACCATGAAACTATCGGCAGATTTTTCAACGGTGTCCTGCCACAGCATCACATCGTTGTGCCATACCCAATTTCTTTTTATGGTTTCAAACCCGAGAAACTCCGCCACCAACAAAAGGAGAAAAACGGCACCGTACCGTCTCAGCGGTTGGCGGGTGTTGCGGGCACCAAAAAATTTCATAAACCCCCATGCCGTGAACATACTGAACCCGACGGCGGGGATATACATATAGCGTTCGGCGATAAATCGGTTGCTATTGGGAATCGGAAGCACGTTCAAGACCGGCAGGAGGGTCACGAGAAACCAGGACAGACACATAAACAGCGGGGGGGATTTTTTTAGACTGATACCCCAGATACAGAGCAGAGAGACGACTGACGCGGTTTGCAGCGCAAATTCCGGATCGTACGGGCTTTCGACCCATGCCCCCGTGTGAAAGGCGTTGAGTTGAATCGGAAAAGCCAGTAGTTTGAGGTAGGCAAAAATGATCTTGGGCACGGTCAGGAGCCGAAAATAAAAGGTTTCCCATTGCAGATCGACTGCGGCATATCCCGCCAGCACCACCGATCGGATCCATACGTAGACGGCGAACATCAGGAGGTAAGGGCCAGATAATTTTCCAATTGTTCCTATCGGCGATTTGGTCCCATGATATTCTTGTTTTTTTAAACAACAGATTTCATATAGCATCACCATGACCGGCAAGGTGACGGCATACTCTTTGCTTATAAGAGAAAAGGCAAAAGAAACCACGGACAGAACATACAGCCGCAACCGGTTGGATTGGCGAAATCGCACATAATAGTAAAAGGCCAAAACATAGAAAAGGCCTGCGAGCACGTTGTTTCTTCCGCTTATCCACGCAACGGCCTCGGTGTGAATGGGGTGAAGGGCAAAGATCAGTCCTGAGACGAAACCCCCGGGCAGACTGTTCAGGATCGCACGGGATGTATAAAAAACTGCAATCGTGCAGAAAACATGAAAAAGGATATTCGAAAGATGAAACCCAAAGGCCTGGCGACCCCAGAGGTACCGGTCCAGCAAAAAGGTCACATTCGGAAGCGGCCGGTAATACGGGTTGTGTGTGATACCGAAGAGATCATCCGGACCCAACAGCAACTGTCTTAGATTACGCCAATCCCAGCGATGGGAGTTATCGATAAAAAGATGCTTGTCGTCCCATACAAAGCCGTTTTGCAGGGAGTTTGCATAAATACCGAAAGAAAGAACAATCAGAACTCCGATAGCGATAAAATGAGTTGAAATCGTTGATTGTTTTTCCATTGTATCGTATGAACGGTCAATTGCTGGTATGCCTTGTCCAAAGACAATAAAACAAAAGAGGCCATTGTTCAACCTGCAAGGTGAATTCTATACCCAGATCGTCCCCCTCACCCCAACCTGTTCCCCATTTTGTGGGAGAGGGCAGGGCCTGCCCCGTGCTTGATACGGGGGTGAGGGGGCTGTCGATGTCAAGACGATGATGAGACCCTTAATCAATGCATTCGGAATTCGGAAGCACTGCCGATGCCGGAAAGCGAAAGGGTGAGGGGTGTATAAGAATCAAAAAGTCGTGGTGGTGATGCCGGCCTACAATGCGGCACAAACCCTGGCCCGGACCCATGCGGAGGTCATGGCCCAGGAGATCGTCGATCTGGTGGTGGTGGTGGACGATGCCAGCAAGGACGACACCGTATCCATCGCCCGGACGCTGCCCCATACCCTGGTCTTCCGGCATGAGAAAAACCTCGGATACGGAGGCAACCAAAAGACCTGCTACCGGCTGGCCCTGGAGGCGGGCGCCGACATCATCATCATGGTGCATCCGGATTATCAGTATACCCCCAAACTGATTCCCGCCATGGCATCGATGATCGGAAACGGCCTTTACCACTGTGTCATGGGATCGAGGATCCTCGGGGGCTACGCGCTCAAGGGGGGGATGCCCCTGTGGAAGTATGCCGCCAACCGGGTGTTGACTTTTGTGGAAAACCTGCTCCTCGGCGCAAAGCTCTCCGAATACCATAGCGGCTATCGGGCCTTTTCCCGGACGCTGCTCGAAAAGCTGCCCCTGGAGATAAACTCCGACGATTTCGTGTTCGATAACCAGATGCTCGCCCAGATTCTTTGGTTCGGGTACACGGTGGCCGAGGTGAGCTGCCCGACCAAATATTTTCCGGAAGCATCATCCATAAATTTCAGAAGGAGCCTTCGCTACGGCCTGGGATGCTTGGAAACGTCCATTGCCTTCCGGCTGGCAAAATTCGGCATAAGATCTTCGAAACTATTTGCCGGAGAAGGCACGAGAGGGGAATGAGGGCGATTTGGCTGTCGACGATTCGACAATGGGTGTAAACCAAATGGAAATATCGGTCGTTCTGCCGGTACATAATGAAAAAGAGAATCTCCCCACTCTTTGCTCAGATCTGATCGTCGTGTTGCGATCGCTATCCAAACAGTTTGAAATCATATTGATCAATGATGGATCCACCGATGGATCTGACCAGATCCTGGACGCACTGGCCCAAAAGGATGATCACCTGCGGGTCATCCACATGGTCGGCAACACGGGACAGTCCAATGCCATGATGGCGGGGTTCGATTACGCTGCCGGTCGTGTGATCATCGCCATGGATGCCGACAACCAGAATGATCCTGCGGATATTCCCCGCCTTTTGGAAAAAATCAATCAAGGCTATGACGTGGTCAGCGGCTGGCGAAAGGATCGGAAGGACGCTCGGTTTTCCAAGGTCATACCGTCCCGGATTGCGAACCACCTCATTTCAGTTACGGCGGGGGTTCCATTGCATGACTACGGGTGTTCGCTGAAGGCCTACCGTCGGGCCGTCATTAAAGGGGTAAAGATTTATGGCGAGACACACCGATTTTTGCCGATTCTCTGCTCCTGGCGGGGGGCCCGGGTGGGGGAGATCGTCGTCAATCATCGCCCCCGGTGTCATGGCGTGTCCCACTACGGGTATTCCCGGGTGGCAAAGGTTTTGCTCGACCTGGTACTCATCCGGTTCCTCGACAAATACCTCCAGCACCCCATTCATTTTTTCGGCGGTTTCGGACTGGTCAGTCTGGCCTTCGCTGTCGGCACCTTTGCGTTGATGGTCTATTACAAGTTTTGGGGGGGCAAGCCGTTTATCGAAACACCCCTTCCGATTCTCAGCGTCCTGTTTATTCTGATGGGGGCTATGGCCGTACTTCTGGGCATCGTGGCAGAGGTCGTCATGCGGACCTATTTCGAATCCCAGCTGAAACCGCCCTACCGAATCGCCCGGACCGTGAATTTGGATACGCACACCGGCCTTTCTAATCGAAGCGAGAACGGGTAACCAATGTGCGGCGTGTGTGGATTCATCGGAAAGGGCGGCGTGAAGGATTTGAAGCGGATGATGGATGCCCTGGCGCACCGTGGCCCCGATGATCAAGGGATGTGGTGCGATCCTTCTTCTTCGGTTTTTATCGGACACAGACGGCTTTCCATTCTCGATATCGCCGGGGGCGGGCAGCCCATGTGGACCAGTGATCACAAATTGTGCGTGGTCTTTAACGGTGAAATCTATAATCACATGGACCTTCGGCACGAGCTGAAGCGGTGCGGCCATCACTTCCAGACGGATCACTCCGATACCGAAGTCTTGCTGCACGGATACCGGAAATGGGGAGTCAACCTGCCTGAGCGCTTAAACGGCATGTGGGCCTTTGCGATTTTCGATCGCACGAGAAATCAGATTTTCATCAGCCGGGATCGATTCGGAAAAAAACCGATCTATTACACCCTTCAAAACAATACCTTTGTCTTTGCATCGGAGTTGAATGCACTCACGTTGCATTCCGCTGTGAACGCCTCTTTCTCCAAGAGAAGCCTACAGAAATATTTCGCCTACGGCTACATCCCTGCGCCGCTGTCCATCTACCAGTCTATCTATAAGCTGCCGGGGGGGACAAACCTCCTCTTCGATATCGCACACTTTTCCATCAACATTCGGAAATACTGGGATTTCCTATTGACACCCTCAGAAGCCATCCCCATTCCCAAAGATCCTGAAAGGGTGTGGGGAGAACAGTTAAGGGAACTGCTTCGGAGGGCGGTTCGGCGGCGGTTGACGGCGGATGTTCCCTTGGGGGTTTTTCTGAGCGGCGGCATCGACTCTTCTTCAATCACCGCCTTTGCATCGGAAGTGCCCATGAGCAATGGGCTTCAGACCTTTTCCATCGGCTTTCACGAGAAAAGCTTCGACGAGTCGCACCATGCCCGACGCATCGCAGAGACGTTTCATACCCAGCATTACCATGAAGTGCTGTCTTTGGAACGCGCCAAGCATTTGCTCCCCGGCATCGTGTCGCGATTGGACGAACCGTTGGGGGATGCATCGCTGCTGCCGACGTACCTGCTTTGCCGGGAGACCCGAAAGCATGTGAAGGTGGCATTAGGGGGAGACGGCGGTGATGAGTTGTTTGCAGGGTATGATCCCTTTAAAGCGCTGAGACTTGCCGAATCCTTCAGCCGGTGGATGCCGCGGCCGGTTCACATCGCTATCCGAATGATGGTTAACCTGCTGCCGGTATCCCATCGCAATATCAGCCTGGATTTTAAACTCAAACGGACGCTCAAGGGATTGTCCTTTCCGAAACACCTCTGGAATCCCGTCTGGATGGGACCGGGGGATCCCTCCGAAATTGGCCAACTGTTTCGTGAACCCGTCGACCCCGAAGACCTGTATTCGGAAGCTGTCGAATGTTGGGAGTCCTGCCCCCACCGGAATCTGGTGGACAAGACGCTGCAGTTTTTTACCCGGCTTTATTTGCAGGATGGGATTTTGGCCAAGGTCGACCGGGCCGGTATGATGAATTCACTGGAAGTCCGGTCCCCCTTTCTCGACATTGAACTCGTTGATTTTGTAAGAAAAATACCATTCAATTTCAAATACCGTCACGGTGAGACCAAATATATTCTCAAACGGGCCATGGAACCGATCCTGCCGAGGAACACCGTTTATCGAAAAAAGAAAGGTTTCGGTATCCCTGTTGGAAAGTGGTTTAAGCACGATGTGCTGGGCTGGCACGGGCATCGGCTACCCGCACGCATGGATGAAGCGGTTGTGGGGCGATTGAAACGCGAGCACACGACGGGAAAGAAAGACCATCGGCTCCTTTTATGGAATACATGGGTGTTGGGGAGCTACATGAAAAACGCGATCGACCCCTTGGCGGCACACAGCGGTGCGGCCGGCACCCCTTGATTCCGGGTTTCGATGGCAGCCAAACGGGCGATGGATCGCGTAACGGATCAACCTTAACCGTTGAAGGTCAACAATTATGGAGAACGGCAAGATTCACTCGTTGGAAGTGCTGGCAGAAATTGCCACCAGGCTGAGGCAGGAGAACCGGAGGATCGTTCTCTGTCATGGCTGCTTCGATCTTCTCCACATCGGTCATATCCGGTATTTGCGGGAGGCCAAGCAGAAAGGGGACGTGCTTTTTGTCACCCTCACGGCAGACGAGCATGTGGACAAAGGCCCCCATCGACCGGCTTTTCCGGAGAATCTGCGTGCAGAGGGGGTGGCCTCGCTCGATTGTGTTGATTATGCGGCCGTCAACCGGTGGTCCACGGCTGAGGAAACCCTCCGTTTGCTTCGACCCCACGTGTATGTAAAAGGATCCGATTTCAATGGCATCCAATCGGATGCCACCGGTAAATTGGCCAAGGAAGCCCAGGTGGCTCGCGAACTCGGGATCGAAATCGCTTTTACAGAGGATATCGTTTTCAGTTCGACCCACCTGATCAATCGATTCTTTTCAACCTTTCCGGAAGATGTGCAGCAGTATTTACAGGTATTCCGAACCCGCTATCGGTTGGAAGACCTGATGGATCTGTTGGAGCGAATGTCCGAACTCAGGGTGCTGGTGATCGGCGATACCATCCTTGATGACTACATCTTCTGCCATACCATGGGGTCTTCTTCCAAAGATCCGGTGCTGGCCGTGCAGTATGTCGCCAACGACATTTTTGTCGGGGGTGTTCTGGCAGTGGCCAACCACATAGCCAACTTTGCCCGAGAGGTGCGGCTCGTAACAGTGGTCGGCGACAGGGACAATCATGAAAATTTTATTCGATCCAAGCTCCGGCCCAATGTGTCTCCGTACATCATCATCCAAGATGGGGCACCGACAACCATTAAACGACGGTTTGTGGACGGCTATTATCTCAACAAGCTTTTTGAAGTTTACGTCATGGACGATTCCGGGCTGTCGGCCGAAAAAGATCGTCGGTTGTGCGGCCTGCTCCATTCGGAACTGCCCGAGTACGATGTGATCGTTGCGGCGGATTTCGGGCACGGCGCGATCAGTAAAAACATCGTAAAGATCCTTATGGATCGCGCATCCTATCTTGCGGTCAATACCCAGGCAAATACGGGAAACAGAGGGCTTCATACGGTAACGCGGTACGCCCGTGCGGATTATGTATCCCTTGCCGAGCATGAGATCCGCCTGGAAATGCGGGATGCAAGAGGAGACCTCCGTCCCATGATGGAACAGATGAGAGCCCGCCTGGGATGTGAGAAATTCGTAGTTACCCGGGGGAAAAAGGGGTGTCTGATCGTCGATAGGCAAGGAGGGATCGTCGAAGTCCCGGCCTTCGCTCAAAAGGTCGTGGATCGAATCGGTGCCGGCGATGCGTTTCTTTCCATCACCGCATTGGCAGCGTACCTGCAGGCGTCGGCCGAGCTCATCGGTTTTGTCGGAAACATTGTCGGTGCGCTCGCCGTGGGAATCGTCGGCAACCAGAAAGCCATAGATAAAGACAGTGTGGAAAAATTTATCACCTCACTCATGAAATGATGGAATCAACTCGGGGGCGGATGAGGAGGACGCCGTCCCGGGGTGAACCATTCCACAGGTGTAAGGTAAATGAAATATCCGGTGTTCGATAGATCGCGATTGAAACTTCTGCCCTTGACGGAGCGGGCCCATGATTTGGACCTCTCCGTCCTGCTGCCTCTGGAACCGCAACCCGTCCGGTTTGAGGCACTGCGGAGCGCGGCGGAGCATATCGTCGCGGCCAAGGAACGCGGTGCCGCCCGTGTGTTGATGATGGGCGGCCACGTGATTCGCTCCGGGGTGCAGCGATATCTCATCGATTTGATGACCACCGGCGGCATTTCATGCATCGCCACCAACGGCGCCGGCGTTGTGCACGACTTTGAATTCGCCCTTATCGGGCACACCACCGAAAGCGTTGCGCGATACATTCAGGAGGGTCAATTCGGGTTGTGGCGGGAAACCGGGAAAATCAACGATATTGTCCGGCAAGCGGCTGCGGAGAACATGGGGCTGGGGGAGGCCATCGGAAAATGCATCGAAGAGGGTTCATTTCCCCACCGGAAAACCAGCATTTTTGCAGCTGCCTTCCGTCTCGGCATTCCGGTAACGGTCCATGTCGGAATCGGTTACGACATCGTGCATCAGCATCCCAATTGTGACGGAGCCGCATGGGGGCAGACCAGCTATATGGATTTTCTCCGATTCGCCGGGGTGCTGTCATTCTTGGAAGGGGGCATCGTCATGAATTTCGGCAGCGCCGTCATGGCACCGGAGGTATACCTGAAGGCCCTGGCGATGGTGCGGAACCTGGCGCGGCAGGATGGCAGGGAGATCCGGCGCTTTGCGACCCTGGTGTGCGATCTCTATCCGATGCCGGCGGAGATTGAAACCGAGCCGGCCAAACAGAGTCACCCATACTATTTCAGGCCCTGGAAGACCATGCTTGTGCGAACGGTGAAAGGAGACGGCAGCCGATACTACGTGTGCGGCCCCCACCGGGAGACGATACCCCAATTATGGACGGCCTTGGGGCAGAGCCTTTCGGGGCAGGGGCCCGGATCGGCATCGAAACGATGAAAGCGCTCGATATGAAGTCAAAAACAGATCCCTATCGAATCGACGGGCACAAGTTGCATTACCATGTGGCGCGCGTCAACGACTGGCTGGCGGGAAAAAACATCTATCCCATCTATATGGAGGTAAGCCCTTCAGGTACGTGCAATCATCGATGCGTTTTTTGCGCCCTCGATTTCATGGGATATGAAAGGCATTTTCTCAGGACGGAGATTTTCAGGGAGCGTCTGGAGGAGATGGGACGCCTCGGACTAAAGAGCGTCATGTATGCAGGGGAAGGAGAACCGTTTCTGCATCGGGATCTGCCCGAACTGATCCGGCATACCAAGTACGCAGGAATGGACGTGGCCGTTACGACCAACGGTGTTTTGATGAATCGTGCGGTTCTGGAACAGATACTGGGTGTGACCGAATGGATACGGGTGAGCTGCAATGCGGGAACGTCGGAAACCTACGCGCGTATCCATCGGACCCGGCCAGATGATTTTTCGAGGGTTTTCGAAAATTTAGGACAAGCGGTTCGGATCAAAGAGGCAAATCGGCATCACTGCACCCTCGGCCTGCAAATACTTCTCCTTCCGGAGACTGTTCGTGAATTGGAGGGGTTAACGGAGCGGGCGAGCGACATGGGCCTGGATTACATTCTGATCAAACCCTATTCCCAGCACCCCAAGAGCCACACAAAGACCTATCAGGGCGTCAGTTATGGCCGTTACCTGGACCTCGCCGAAAAGCTCGAACGATTTCAAACCGATCGGTTCAGTGTCATCGTCAGACTGCGGACGATGCAACAGTGGGATGAAAAGACGCATCGGTACGACAAATGCCTGGCGATGCCGTTCTGGTCCTATCTAGATGCAAGGGGCAATATTTGGGGGTGCAGCGTCTATCTGAACGATCAGCGCTTTCATTACGGCAATATCTACGACGCACCATTCCAACAGATATGGGAGGGTGAAAAGCGTCGACAATCCCTGCAATGGGTCGACCGGAACGTGGATGTTGCCGCATGCCGGATCAATTGCCGCATGGATGAGATCAACACTTATCTGTGGGAGTTGACGCATCCCCCCGCCCACGTCAATTTTATTTAGGATGCCGGGGTCGGCTTGGGGGGACAGGACCGTGCCGGGTGATAGGAATCAGTGAAAACGTTACTCATCAATCCATCGTTTGAATCCGTATTGGATATCGGCTTGTCTTACAGCGAGCCGCTCGGTTTGGCGTATATTGCTGCGGCCATTGAAAAATCAGGAAATCATTACGTAGACATTTTGGACGGGGTCGGCTTGGCCACCGGATTCCAGAAAAGAGGAGAGAAGATCGGCATCGGATTATCCGATGATCGATTGCTGTCGATGATTTCAGAGAGGACATTCGACGTGATCGGTGTTTCGGTTATTTCTTCTTTCTATGCCGCCGAGATCCTGAGATTCATCGGTAAACTCAAGAACCGTTTTCCAAACGTCCCCATCATCATCGGGGGAGCCCATGCAACCTTTGAATGGGAATCGTGCATGGCGACCGGCCGTGTCGACTATATCGTCCTCGGTGAAGGGGAAGGCACCATCAACGAACTTCTCGACGCCATCGCCGGAAGTGTCGATATTCGTAAGGTCAAAGGGGTCGTTTTCCGGGATCATAACGGGGTCGCCACCCGAAACGAGCCCAGGAAAGCCTTGCCTATCGATGGCATTCCATGGCCTGCCCGGCATCTTATTCCCATGCAAAACTATTTCCGGCTGAGACCGAGGCAGTACTTAATACGGATTCCCGCAGCCTCCATCTTTACCAGCAGGGCTTGCCCCTATAGCTGTGTGTTTTGCAGCACAAGACGGTTTTGGGGTCGGAACTGGCGCGGTCGAAAGCCGGCGGACGTTGTGGATGAGATGCAACACCTCTGCCAAGCATACGGCGTTCGGGAATTTCTCATTCAGGATGATAACTTTTTGGCCAATCCGAAACGCGTTGAAGGCATCTGCGACGAAATCATAAAGCGTCGGTTGGATATTCGATGGCAGATACCCCCCGGTGTGTCGGTCTGGCTGTTGACCCCATCCTTGCTGGAAAAGATGCATGGGGCCGGGCTCTATATCATCCGCCCGCAGATCGAGACCGGCAACCCGACGACCCTAACCTATATCAACAAGCCGATCGATTTGGAGCATGCCCGAAAGATCATCCGGTACGCCAATCGGCTCGGGATCTGGACGCATACCAATTTTATCATCGGTTTCTACTTCGAAAGCAGAGAGGATATTGACAGGACCGTTCGATTTGCAGAGAGCCTTGGCGTGGATAATCTCAATTATTACATTGCGGTGCCGTATCGGCACACCCCCATGTATGATGACTACCTTCAAGCGGGTCTTATCGAGCCGGACCAGCCCCCCAAGACGGCCTGTGATATCGAACATTTCACGGCCCGGGAGATCGTTCGGATACGGGACCAGGCCCAGGCAAGATATCTCAAGGTCCGTTTGAGACAACTGTTGGATCCCAGAGTATTGATCAATGAAATGATGCCCAAGATCAACAGCGCAGAAAAGCTCGCGTTTCTATTCAGACGATTACGTGCCCGGACGGCAACCGATTGAATCCAGTCGGTTTGAAGCGAAGCTTCACGGTGCCGTCGTGCGCAAAGGGGAAATCGATCATGAGACTAGCTGACTACGTAGCATCGTATATTGCAGGGCGAAAGGTCAAGCACGTGTTTTCGGTGTGCGGGGGCGGTGCGATGCATCTCGTGGATGCTTTCGGATCCACCCAGGGAATGCACTATGTCCATATGCACCATGAGCAGGCCGCGGCAATGGCCGCCGAGGCGTATGCGCGGGTGACGGAAAATTTGGGAGCGGTGGTCGTCACAACCGGACCGGGAGGAACCAATGCCATCACCGGACTCTATGGCGCATGGATCGATTCGATTCCGGTCATCTTCATTTCCGGGCAGGTTACCCGGGACATGATGATAAACCAGACCGGGTTGCGCCAGTTCGGGATCCAGGAGGGGGATATCGTCAATATCGTAAAGCCCATTACCAAATATGCCCAGGCCGTTACGGATCCGGACACCGTCCGGTATCATCTGGAGAAAGCCTGCTATCTGGCGACCACCGGACGGCCCGGACCGGTGTGGCTGGATATCCCGCTCGACCTGCAAAGCCGACAGATCGATCCCGATTCACTTGCCGGCTTCAGCCCTGATGCATTGCCTCCGGCCGAAGCGGAGCCCAAACTGTGCCGGGATGTTGCCGGATGCATCGAGGCATTGAGAGCGGCCAGACGCCCCGTTCTAAAGTACGGCTACGGTGTGCGGTTGGCCGGGGCGGGCGAAGCGTTGAACCGGGTGGTCCGGAGACTGGGAATTCCCACCATCTCCTCATGGACATCGTCTGATATCATTCCAACCGACGATGACAACTACATCGGACGAAGCGGTATAATGGGGGATCGGGCGGGAAACTTTTCGATCCAGAACGCGGATCTCTTGCTCATTGTCGGTTCACGGATGTCTATCCCCCAAGTGGGGTACCAATACAAACTCTTCGCACGGGAAGCGAGAATCATCATGGTCGATATCGACGGTGCAGAGCTGAACAAGCCGTCTTTAACCGTAGATATTCCCATCCAGGCCGATGCCGGGGTGTTTTTGGAGGAACTGCTCAGGCAACTGGAACTAGAAAAACAGCCGCCATTGGACATCGACGACTGGCGGCAACGATGCCGGGGCTGGAAATTGAAATACCCTGTCGTACTTCCGGAATACCTGGACAACACCTATAAGGTGAATTCCTTTTACTTTGTCGAGAAACTTTCGGACAGGCTCGGCAAGGACGCCATCGTGGTGACGGACATGGGAACGAGCTTTACCTGTACGATGCAAACGTTCAAGACCAAAAGAGGTCAGCGTCTTTTTACCTCCAGCGGTCTGGCCGCCATGGGATTCGGACTGCCCGGAGCCATCGGCGCCTATTATGCTGCGGGCAGAAAGACGATTCTCATTGTCGGTGACGGCGGGCTGCAGGTAAACGTCCAGGAACTGCAGACGGTGGTGCATCACAGGCTGCCGATTCTCATCTTTGTCATCAACAATGAAGGGTATCTCACCATCAAGCACATGCAGACGAACCATTTCAGGCGTCGGGTCGGATCGGATTCAACCAGCGGGTTGAGCTGCCCCGATACGCTCAAATTGGCGTTCGCATACGGCATTGCGTGCGAGCGGATTTGCGATCAGAAAGCCCTGGATGAAAGGATCGATGCCGTCCTGGAACATCCCGGGCCCTATGTGTGTGAGATTATGATGCCCGAAGAGCAGGCGCTGATACCCAGGACGTCGTCGATGAAACTTTCGGACGGCACCCTTGTCGCCAAGCCCCTCGAGGACCTATACCCATTTTTGGACCGGGAGGAGTTTTTAGAAAACATGATTGTCGCACCCGTCTCCCCGGGGCAAGATTGGCCCCGCTGCAAGCATCGACCGGAACGCAAGGGATGATGGTCGATTCGAAAGGCCAGGGCCCGCGGGCGTTTTTCTTTTTCTTTAAAAGATCATATGGTAGGAGAAGATGGAGATGGAACATGTAGATATCGGGTACCCCCATTCCAACGCCAAGCGGCTCCTCCGTGAAGGGGCCCGAACCATCCGGAACCGGATGATCGCCTTCCGGTTGGATCGGGAGTACTACGATGGACAGCGGGAAAACGGGTACGGCGGTTTCCAATATGACGGCAGATGGGCGCAGATCATACCCGGAATGATCACCCGATACGGGTTGACCCCCGAATCGGCCATCCTGGATGTGGGATGCAAGAAGGGGTTTTTTCTGCATGATTTCAAGGCGGCGTTGCCCGGCATCCGGTGTGCAGGCGTCGAGAATCATCCCTATCCCCTTGAGAAGGCGATGGCGTCGGTTAAAGCGGACCTGATCCTGGCCCCCTACGAGAAGCTTCCCTTTGCCGACGGGGCTTTCGATTTTGTTATGGCCTATGCGGCGATCTACATGCTCAATTTGAGAGGGGTGATGGACGCGCTTCGAGAGATTGAGCGGGTGGGAAAAGGGAAAAGCTATGTGACGCTCGGTGCCTATCACACGAAAGAAGACCGGGAGCTGCTGCTCGATTGGACACTGCTCGGGACCACCATCCTGCATGTCGACGATTGGCTCGAGGTGTTTGAGGAAACCGGCTATACGGGGGATTATTTCTTTACCACCGCCGCTTCATTAAACCTGGTAAGGGGGTAGTCTATATCGGTCGCGGGCGTGTGCATGGCGGAGCAGACCGGATCGTTTCGCAGTCGATGAAGAGGAGTTCAGATGAAGCGATTGTACAGCAAGATGAAAATATTTCATTACAAGGAAAAACTCGATTCCCTGCCCCAAGAGATCAATGCGGTGTTGGCGCCGATCCACATCCGTCTCAAACCCACCAATCGATGCAACCATAATTGCTCGTACTGTGCCTATCGAAGGGCGAATATCCAGCTGGGCAAGGACATGTCCGTGCAGGATCAGATCCCAGGGGACAAGATCAGGGAGATCACCGAGGATATCATCGGCATGGGGGTTGAGGCCGTCACGTTCAGCGGCGGCGGGGAACCTCTCCTCTACCCCTACCTGCTGGAGACCGTACGGACGTTGTCGACCCACGGTATAAAATTTGC
>ENA-OSEO01004515-OSEO01004515.1-sediment-metagenome-genome-assembly--contig:-NODE-4515-length-14496-cov-3.593907_pt1 | contig 14496 bp, 12 predicted proteins | sample MGYA00237883_ERZ534232 | MGnify/ENA metagenome assembly ERZ534232 | reverse complement strand
TAATTGATAAAATGAAATTGTCTAATTACGATGTTAGTTATGAATTTGTTAGCGATGATAAATTAATCAAAGTAATCGATAGAAAAATTATCAATGGGCTATGCAAGGGACTTATTATAAACCCTCTGTTTGTGTTGCCATCTTAACCTACTTATGACTTTGATAATAATACTAGGGTTATTCCAGTATAGGTGAAAAACTTGGCAAGACATCAATATTCAAGAAGAGGTTATGTTATTTTAAATAACATAATGAGTTATACTCTCTTGCGAGATGATAATATATTGGGTCTGCAAAACTTTTCTATAAAAGGCAGATGAAATAGCGAAGTTTATTATTAAAAAGAATATCTATAATTCAATTGAAGAGGATGATGATTATGGATAAATCCAATAGAAGAAGGCTTAGAATTATATGTGCGGCGTAGTAGGCTTTGCATCAAAATCTTCTATAGTTGATACAAATACACTTATAGCAATGCTCAATACTTTAAAACATCGCGGACCGGATGATTCGGGCATCTGGCTTTCATGTGACGGACACCTAGGTTTTGGGCACCGACGTTTATCTATTATTGATTTATCGCCACTGGGTCATCAACCGATGAGTGACAATAATGAGCAATTGTGTATTACTTACAACGGGGAAATTTATAATTATAAAGATTTGCGCAAACAATTGGAAAATCATGGTCATGTTTTTAAAACAAAAACCGATACCGAAGTTATTTTAAAAGCATACCTTCAATGGGGTACAAATTTCTTAGATCATTTGAATGGGATGTTTGCCTTTGGCTTATATGATAATTCTTCGAGAATCTTGATAATGGCTAGGGATAGAGCTGGTGAAAAGCCGCTTTATTACTTTCATCACAAAGATAGTTTAATATTTGCTTCTGAACTCAAGGCCTTGATGGCAAATCCTAGCTTTGATCGATGCCTTGATGCCGAAGCCCTTCAATTTTACTTGGCTTACGGTTATGTTCCTGGGGAAAGATGTCTGTTAAAGGGAGTTAATAAATTGCCCCCTGCCCATGTACTTTTTTTTCATCTTGATACCGGATCATTAAAAATTATAAGGTACTGGAGATTGCCCGAACCATCTTTAGTATCTATGGTCTCAGAAGATCAGTTGTTTGAAGAATTGGAAAATATATTGATGGATTCTGTACAACGTTGTTTAACTACTGCTGATGTACCTGTTGGCATTTTGCTCAGCGGTGGCATTGATTCAAGTTTGATTACCGCTTTCGCTTCCAATAAAGGGAATATTCCTGTTAATACATTCACCGTCTCCTTCCCTGGAGAAAATCAATATGATGAAGGGTCTTACGCGCAATTAGTAGCAAGCCATTTCAGAACAAACCATACTCAGTTAGAAGCTGACCCGGTAAGTGTTGAATTACTTCCTATGTTAGCTAAACAATATGATGAGCCAATTGCGGATCCATCAATTGTACCAACTTATCTGGTTTGTAAATTGATTCGGCAATATGCTCCGGTTGCGCTAGGGGGGGATGGAGGGGATGAATTATCAGGCGGCTATCCCCATTATAATTATATTTTTTATTATAAAAAAATAAAAGAAATTCTACCCGAAATGTTCCGAAGCTTAATAAGTATAGTGGGCATACATATACTTCCTTTAGGTGCTAAAGGGCGCAATCATTTAATAGGTTTTTCTGGCGATTTTGGGAATAGTTTGGCACATATTAATATGTATTTTGATGATATAGCTCGCCAAAAGTTACTTGAACCGCTTGGTGCTTTATCCAAGGAATATTTATGTCCAGAACTTTATAAAGCAAGATTAGTCGATTCAAAACTAAGTCCCCTGCAACAAGCAACACAGCTGGATTTTCTTACAACGATGGCGGATGCTTTCTTGGTAAAAGTGGATCGTGCAAGTATGTTAAACTCTCTTGAAGTCCGATCACCATGGCTTGACCGTAGAATTATAGAATTTTATTTCAAAATGGTTCCTGATCTTTTGCGTGCTACATTCAAAGATCGGAAGATCTTATCAAAACGGTTAGCGAGAAGTATTCTCCCCAATCAGCTTGATCTAGAGCGTAAGCAAGGGTTCTCAATTCCCCTTAATAATTGGTTCAGGAATGGTTGGGGTAATTACATGGAAAATATATTAAAAGAGATGGACGGCAAAATCTTCAATCACACTATGATCATGGATATGTTTACGAGGCAACAGAGAGGATATGCAAATGAGAATCGGTTATTTGCCCTTACCATGCTAGAGTTATGGCGTCGCGAATATAAAATTTGGAATATAAGATAAGTCACGGGTGTTATGGGGAATTAAATTAATCTCTTATCAGCCGAAAGAAAAAGCGAGTTCGCTGATAGCGGAAAATTGTTTATGCAGATAGCGGATATAGGGCGATACCTATGCACCGGTTGCCGCGGTCGTTTTAGGTTAATGGAGAATGTTCGACTTGACAGCGATGGGGCAATAAAGGAGGGGATGCTGGAGTGTACCGCCTGTGGACAGCAACACCCCATCCGCGAAGGAATACCCAGGTTTGTCCCGTCAGAAAACTACGCCGATTCCTTTGGATATCAATGGAACATTCATCGCCGGACTCAACTCGATAGCTATACCCGGCGGCCGCTCTCACGGCACAGGCTTTTTTCCGTATCCGAATGGTCAAACCGACTAACAGGGCAAAAGATATTAGAGGCAGGATCAGGAGCCGGGCGCTTCACTGAGATAATTCTTCAGACAGGAGCTGAGGTTTTTTCCTTCGATTATTCCAAAGCAATAGAAGCGAATTTTGAGAATAATGGCGATAATCCGAACCTCCACCTCTTCCAAGGAAATATTTTTGAAATTCCTTTTCCAGAAGAGGAGTTCGATAAGGTTTTGTGTCTTGGGGTATTGCAGCATACGCCTGACCCCGAAAGAGCATTTAAGATGCTGGCCAGGTATGTGAAACCGGGAGGTGAACTGGTTATCGATGTATATAGAGCAAATTTCTTTTATTTTCTTCAATGGAAATACGCTTTGCGTCCGCTCACCAAGAGGATGGACCCAGAAAGACTCTATCGGATCATCAAGACAGTAACGCCTCATCTTATACCAATTGCTGCGTGGTTGAGGAAAATTGCCGGCGGGGCCGGGGCCCGATTGACCCCAATTGTGGAGTTATCTCCCCTGGGCCTGACACCTGATATAAATCAGGAATGGGCCATTCTTGATACTTTCGACATGTACTCTCCCGCTCACGATCATCCACAGAGAATATCGACCGTGAACCGGTGGTTTCGTGAAGTGGATTTTACGGATGTGGTGGTTCGATTTGACCGCCCTTATGGATTAGTAGGGAAGGGGAGGAAATCTGGCATAATATGCACGGGGGGCATTTACTAAAAAGCACCGATAAATTGACTTGCCTCCAAAAAGGTATCCCGAAGCTATACCACACCGCTAGGCATCTGTTTAATCAAGGAATATCTAAGGAATATCTGCCGTGAACATCTTGAGAGTCTGCTCCTATTATCTCCCTGCCTTTATATATGGTGGGCCGGTAAGGAGTATTCATTTTCATTCAAAGGCGTTGCTTCATAACAATTGTTCCATTTCCATTTTCACTACCAACGCTAATGGCAATTATTCTTTGGATGTCTCCACTGCACAGACCTTGCTTGTGGATGGACTTTCTGTTACCTACTTCCCTCGCTGGTGGTGGCGAGGGAAAAAGCCTTTCAGCTTATTTTTCAGCCCTGGATTGGGAAAGGCCTTGCAACAGATCAAAGAAGGAGATTATGATCTAATCCTTGTTAATGCCGCATTCGGCGATCCCGGCCGCATGGCGGCCGAGGCGGCAAGGCGCACCCATACGCCGTATATGTACTATACGCATGGCAGCTTTGAACCATGGGCCTTTAAGCACAAACATTGGAAGAAGATAATCTATTTGGAGCTGATTGAAAGGCGCATTTTAAATAGAGCTGCCGGGATTGTAGTTTGCAATCAGGCCGAGATTGAGCAACTTCGCCGCCTGAAGATTGGATCGCCCATAAAGTGTATTCCCTGGGGGGTTGATTTGCCAGAATTTGAGAATCTACCCTCCCGCAAAAGGCTGGAAGAACTTTTTCCAGTCTTAAAGGACCGTCCTTTCTGCTTGTTTCTCAGCCGTCTGCACCCAAAGAAGGGGTTGGACCTTCTAATTCGGGCTTACCGGGAAATAGCCCAGGAGTTCCCCGACTGGATTCTGGTTTTGGCTGGGCCGGATGAGGGCGGGCACCGAGCTCAGGTAGAACTAATGGTGCGAAACCTGGGCCTGAAAACTCGAGTTATCTTTACCGGGATGGTCATCGGGGAAGCTAAGGAGGCATTGTTGGCCCATGCCGATCTGTTCGTGCTCCCTTCATACTCTGAAGGTTTCCCGATGGTGGTTGCCGAGGCTTTGGGTCACGGAAGACCAATGGTGATAACTACCTCCTCCCATGTGCCTGAGGTGGGAGAGGGGGGGGCCGGGTTGGTGGTGCCCCCGGAGAGAGCAACATTGACTATCGCTCTGCGAGAGATGCTGGGAGATGTTAATCTCCGTAAACAGTGCGCTCGCCAGGCACTGGAAGTGGCCCGCAGACATTTCACCTGGGAGTCAGTGACTAAGAAGAGTCTGGCTTTCTATCACGAGGTCATTTAGTGTCCTTTTTTCGGTTGGATGAGGCGGACCGGTCAGGATTCAACTATGGAAGGTCCAAGTTGCTGGTTTTTCTATGGTTTACTATCCAGGACATCCTATTTCGCTTTTCACCTGTTCCATGTTATGGTTTCCGGCGATGGCTTCTGAGGCGTTTCGGGTGCAAACTTGGGAAAGGCGTTATCATTCGCCCTAGAGCTCGTTTCCATTATCCCTGGCGCATTGAGATCGGCGATTATTCCTCCATCGGCGACGATGTCTGGCTCTATTCTATCGCTCTCATCAAAATCGGCAGCCACACAGTGATCTCCCAACGAAGTTTCCTTTGCACTGCAGGTCATGATTATCTTGACCCCCATTTTAAGACAATTCATGAACCTATTTTGGTTGGAGATGGGGTGTGGATTGCCGCAGATGTTTTCGTGGCTCCGGGGGTTACTATTGGAGACAATGCAGTTATAGGTGCAAGATCCAATGTCTTTGAGGATATGCCGGAAAATACCATTTGTCATGGCGCTTCCTGCCAACCGGTGAGGAAACGTGGTGCAGTTAAAGATTTCTGAGGAAATTTATGTCTAAATTTCGCATAGTAGTACTCAGCAGCCCTGAATTTTCTAACCGGCGACGGCTTATACTTAATGAGCTAACCAAACAAGGTATTCTAATTAATGCGCTGGTACTTTCCTCGTTTTCCGACTCCTTAGCCAGGAGAATTCGTACTTTCTGGAAAAGAATGCGGAAATATGGATTGAGTTTCATCATCGACGATTTTCTGCTTTCGAAAATAACAAGGATTGGCTCCCTCGGTAGATGTTTCAATTCAAATATTCCAATATCTAGCTTGTGCAAAAATACTATCTATGTGAAGTCATTTCAAATGGAATCGGCTTTCCGAATTATCGAAGGCTTGTATCCAGACCTGCTGATTCTTGCGGGGGTCCATATTCTTCCACAAAGAATTTTAAGTATCCCAAAATTGGGAACCATAAATAGTCATCTGGGATTGGTTCCAGATTTTAGGGGGAATTATCCGGTACATTGGGCCATATTTAAAAGAGCTCCCGTAGGGGTAACAGTGCATTGGGTTGACTCAGGAATTGATACAGGACCAATAATATATAAAAAGGTTGTTAATATGGAACGGCCTGGCAAATTGGAAGAATGGGTGCAGGCTGTCGAAGAACAGGCAGCCTTTCTGTTAGCTATCACGATTCGAGATATCGCGAGTTCTAAAATTAGTCCCGGCGAAGCCGTCATTCAGAACCCACAGGAAGGTCACACTTACCGCTACATGCATCCGAAACTGCAACGCCAAGTTCGCATTAGACTTAACAGATTACAGGTTAAATAAATAAGAGATATTGTAATGGCAGGACCTTTAGCCATGATCATATTTCCACTAAATAACGTAATTCACACTATGTGACGCGAGAAAGTATAGAAGCTATATCTATATAGTTGTCTTGTTAACGAGTAAAGGTGAGATAATTATGAATATTGCAGTGCTTATCTCGAGATATAACCCGGATGGTGGGCCGGCTGCTCCTCTATATACCATGCTATGTGAAAGTTTAGTCCAACGAGGCCACAATGTAACTGTTATTTCAGCAGTACCGCATTACCCTTCTGGAAGAGTACCGGACAAGTTTCGAGGAAAATTGATTCAACGGTCTTGGGAAAATGGTGTTAAAGTGGTGAGAGTGTTTTTACCCTCGGTGAATCGGTATGCCTTGAAACAACGATTTATCCAATTCCTTTTCTATCAGTTACTGGCAAGTTTGGCAGGGTTATCAGAGAAATATGATGTTTTGTTAGTTGGCAATCCAGCCTTAGAGTTTTGGCTGCCATATATGTTACTTTCAACATTTCGCCACAAACCCGCAGTAGCTTCAGTTCATGATGTTTATCCTAATGTAGGAATTTCTTTGGGAATTTTTCGCCACAAACTAATAATTTCTGCAATCCGCTTTTTTGAGAGTACATATTTAAAACGGTCCAATTCTGTAAGAATCCTTTCGGATTCATTTATTCAGCCACTTCGCGCTCTGGGAATTCCCGAAGAGAAAATGGTCTTAGTATACGACTGGGTAGATACAGACCTTATAAAGCCGTTACCCAAGGCCAACAGTTTCGCATGTGAAAATCAATTTGATAAGGATTTTGTCGTACTTTATGCAGGCAATATCGGTCTTTCCCAAGGGTTGGAGCAAGTCTTGGTAGCTGCTGAATTTCTAAAAGACCATGAAGAAATAAAGTTTGTATTTGTGGGTGAGGGCGCTGGCCGAGAACCCTTGATATCACAAGCCGCTCAGCGTGATCTGGGCAATGTAAGGTTCCTGCCGTTCCAACCGCGCTCCCGGCTGCCAGAAGTCCTGGCTACGGCTGACGTCTCTTTAATAACATTGAAGAAAGGAATTGGCACGGCTTCGCTACCTTCCAAAAGCTTCTCCATTTTAGCCAGCGGCCGGCCTCTCTTAGCCAGTGTTGATGAAGGCAGCGACATATGGAAATTGGTACAAAGATCAGAGGCAGGTATCTGCGTTCCACCTGAAGATTCAATTGCCTTGGCGGAGACAATACTCAATTTTGAGAAAAATCCTGACTTACGCAAACTTTTTGGCGAAAAAGGACGAGAGTATGCACTACGTTATCATTCTCCTCAAACTGCGGCAAAAGAATTTGAAGAATTATTGTTATCAGCTATTAAGAATTATGTCTGATGGATAAGGAGAATTCATTTTGAAAACTGCATTAATCTGCGGAGCAGGGGGGTTCATAGGCAGCCACCTGGTGAAACGTTTGAAAAGTGAAGGCTTCTGGGTACGGGGAGTTGATTTGAAATACCCGGAATTTGCTCCAACCGCGGCAGATGATTTCGTGATAGGGGACCTACGAGACCCACAAGCTTGCAGGTATGTAGTGGATAGATTCTTCACGGAAGTCTACCAGTTGGCCGCGGACATGGGAGGGGCGGGCTTCGTTTTTACCGGTGATAATGATGCAGACATTATGCATAATTCTGCTCTTATTAATCTCAATATGTTGGAAGCTTGCTTTAAGCGTAATATCAAGCGCATTTTTTATTCTTCTTCCGCTTGCATGTATCCTGAATATAATCAGCAAAATCCGGATACGCCCAATTGCGCCGAAGACAGCGCTTATCCCGCCGAGCCGGATAGCGAATACGGCTGGGAAAAACTTTTCAGCGAGCGTTTATATCTGGCTTTCCATCGGAACTACGGCATGGAAGTGCGGATTGCGCGGTATCACAATATATTCGGGCCGGAGGGTACTTGGACAGGAGGCCGTGAAAAGGCCCCCGCCGCCATTTGCCGTAAGGTTGTGGAGGCGACCGATGGCAGCGAAATTGATATCTGGGGAGACGGAAAACAAACCCGCTCTTTTCTCTTTATAGATGAATGCTTGGAAGGGACTCAAAAGCTCATGCGCTCGGATTTTACTGGGCCGGTTAACATCGGTTCCGAAGAAATGGTTACCATAAATCAGCTAACTGACCTAGTTATGAAAATCGCTCAAAAAAAGTTAACAATAAGGCATATCCCCGGACCACAAGGGGTTCGTGGCCGGAACTCCGACAATCGCCTTATTTATGAAAAACTGGGCTGGAGGCCCTCACAGCCCTTAGAGACGGGCTTGGGTAAGACATACGCTTGGATTGCAGATCAAGTAAGGAAGTCAAGAAACAATATTATAACATCATAACTAACTAAAAAGCCCTCGAAGTTTTCAATTCCAAAAACCAATTTTTCTCCCCAAGGCCATGACCAGATTCTTGGCTAGTTATCTATATAACAAATCATAAGACCCATAATGAATGCCGCTATTTTTGCCGAATGGTTTCGGCGCCGGGGCCATCAAGTTGTGCAAACCGCCAGCAGTTTCTGGGTAAATCTGGGGAAAAGGGTTTATCAGGCCTTTCCTTATCACTGGCTCATTCAGCCAGGAGAAGATGAATTAGATGAGTTATTCTATACTCATAGAAGCGTGGCACTTAGGTATTCCACATCTCTAACGGCGCGGGTGGGGCACTTCAGCTATCATGTAATTCAGGGGGAACCTGCTTATGACTTAGAAACACTAGGGAAAAAGGCTCGCTATGATGTACGTCAAGGGCTGAAGAATTGCCATGTTACCAGAATATCATTTCAACGGCTAGCTAATGAGGGATGGCCGCTATTGGCAGATACGATGGACCGCCAAGGTCGCCAAGGGGCAATCTCCTTTAATTCCTGGCATCTTCTCTGTAAGGCAGCCTCTGAACTCCCTGGTTTTGAAGCCTGGGGAGCTCTGGTGGGCAAAAACCTGGGTGCTTCTGCCCTCACTTTGCAAATGGAAGGTTACAATTATATCCTCTATCAGCAAAGCCACCGAAAGTATCTACAGGCCAAAGTGAATAATGCCCTATGCTTCGCTTTAACTCGGGAAATGAAGATGCGGCCTAATGTGAGTCTTGTTCACTACGGCTTACATTCTCTAGACGCCCCCGAGAGTGTGGATCAATTCAAATTCCGGATGGGATATGTCGCCAAGCCGGTACGCCAACGAGTAGTGTTACATCCCTGGCTTAAATACTGTATCAACGGGGGAAGCCATGCCGTGGTGCGGAAACTTCTGAGGCTGAGCCCTGGCAATCTCACCTTTGCTAAAGTGGAAGGGATGATGCGGTTTTATTTGGAAGGTTTGCGGCCCTTGAGAGAACAACGCAAACCGGATTGCCTAAAGAAAGATTTAACTATAGATGAATCCACTAATTTTCCGGGAATATGATATTAGAGCCCGGGTGGGGCTCGATCTGGATAGCGACGGGGTGTTCCGGTTTGGCCGGGCCTTGGGCACCTACTTTAGCCATCAGGGGAAAAGCCTTATTGTGGTGGGCCGGGACTGCCGGGAGAGTTCCCCGGAGTGGCGGTACCGGTTGGTGGAGGCGCTGGCGGCCAGCGGCTGCCAGGTAATCGATGTCGGTGTGGTCCCCGCGCCTGTCCTCTATTTTGGGATACGCTACCTAAAAGCGGATGGCGGGGTCATCATTACGGCCAGCCACAATCCGCCGGAATTCAATGGGTTCAAGATTTGTAACGGCTATCACACCATTTTTGGCAAAGAAATCCAGGAACTCTATCATCTGGCCGAGAAAGGGGAATTCATCTCCGGAAGCGGGACGGTGGAGCTTCAGGATATCATCCCGGCTTATCTGGATCACCTGGCGCAAAATTTGCGGATCACCAAACCCTTGAGGGTGGCTTTAGATGCCGGGCATGGTACCGCGGGACCGGTGGCTTTGCCTCTGTTTCAGAGATTGGGTTGCGAAGTCTGGCCCCTCTATTGTGAGATGGACGGCCGCTTCCCGGCTCATGAACCGGACCCTACCATTGAGGCCAATTTGGCGGACCTGAAAAATTTGGTGAGGGAGCAACAGCTGGATCTGGGGGTAGCCTATGATGGTGATGGAGACCGTTTGGGGGTCATAGGGCCAGGGGGGGAGATCATTTGGGGAGACCAACTCATGATCCTGTTCGCCCGTTCCATTCTGTCTCTTCATCCCGGTGCCACGATTATTGGGGAGGTCAAGTGTTCCCAGCGTCTGTATGATGATGTGGCCGCGCGCGGCGGAAAACCCCTAATGTGGAAGACGGGGCATTCCCTCATCAAACAGAAAATGCAGGAAACAGGCGCAGTACTGGCCGGGGAGATGAGCGGCCACCTCTTTTTTGCCGACCGTTACTTTGGCTTTGACGATGCCATTTACGCCACCGGACGCCTCCTGGAAATATTGGCCCAGACCGGCAAGAGTGTTACCGAACTCCTGGCAGACCTACCACCTACGATGGTGACTCCGGAAATTAGGCGAAACTGTCCGGATGAATTGAAATTTCAGGTGGTGGCAGGGTTGAAAGAGAGATTGGCTAACAAGTTTCCCATAGTGGATATTGACGGCGTGCGCCTCCTCCACCCCCACGGTTGGGGCCTGGTGCGGGCCTCCAATACCCAGCCGGCCCTGGTGCTGCGTTTCGAAGCCGGGACCCAGGACCAACTTGAGGAGATCAGGAGTCTTATGGAAGCGGCGCTGACTGCAGAGCTGGCAGAACAAGGGGTAAACCTATGAGTACAACCTCTGCTAATTCCTTATTCGGAGTAATTTTAGCCGGCGGTTCCGGCACCCGCTTCTGGCCCCTGAGCCGTTCCCAGTATCCCAAACAGGTGCTCCGGCTGTTGGGTTCCGACTCCCTGCTCCAATCCACCATCAAACGCCTTCTACCACGGATGCCGCTAGAACGACTGGCGGTGGTCACCAATGCCCTCCAGACGGATGTCATCCGTCTGGATCTTTATCAACAGGGCTGGCAGCAGATCCAACTGTGGCTGGAGCCGGAGGGAAGGAACACCGCACCGGCAGTGGCCTTGGCCGCGGCAATGATGAAAGACTCAGAAAAAGATATTATTGCCGTGTTCCCGGCTGACCATTACATCAGTGATCAGAAGAGATTTTTGGAGGCCCTGGACCGGGGGGCAAACCTGGCCCAGGCCGGTTACCTGGTGACCTTCGGTATTACCCCCACCCGCCCGGATACCGGCTACGGCTACATTAAGGTAGGCGAGTCTTTGCCACCGGAAGGATTTGGCTTTCAAGCTCAGAGCTTCATCGAGAAGCCGGAACTGGATAAGGCCCAAGCCTTTTTGGCGGCAGCAGGATATTACTGGAACAGCGGCATCTTTCTCTTTCGCCGGGACGTCCTCCTGGAGGCTTTTCGCCGGCATCTACCCGATCTATCCCCATATATGCCCCTCTTAGCCAGCACCGACCAAGCGGCTCTGGCCGAAGTGTATCACCGTCTTCCCAGCGTCTCTTTGGACCACGGCATCATGGAAAAGGCCGACAATGTGGCGGTGGTGCCGGTGGACATGGGCTGGAGCGACGTGGGCACCTGGGGTGCTCTCCATGAGCTATTCCCTCAAGATGAAAAAGGCAACGTTATTTTGGGGCGGGCCGTGGACCTCGACAGCCGGGACTCTCTGGTGTTCTCCCAGAACCGCCTGTTAGCCACCATCGGTCTTAAAGACCTGGTGGTAGTCGATACCGCGGACGCCACCCTGGTCTGCCACCGGAGCCGGGCCCAACAGGTGAAAGACCTGGTGGCGGAACTTAATAGCCAGAACCTGGTGGAGTCGGTGCAGCATCCCACAGTGGAGCGCCCCTGGGGCCGTTACACGGTGCTCGACGCGGGTCCGGGCTTTCAGGTGAAACAGGTGGAGGTGGACCCGGGCAAGCGCCTGAGCCTCCAACTCCATGAGCACCGGGCCGAACATTGGGTAGTGGTGCATGGCAAAGCCCTAGTTACCATAGGCCAGGAAGTCAAGGAAGTGTGCACCAATGAAAGTGTCTTTGTGCCGCTGAAGACGGCCCATCGGCTGGAGAATCAGACTCTGGAGCCTGTCCGGATCATCGAAGTGCAGACCGGCTCTTATCTGGGAGAAGATGACATTGTGCGATTTGCCGACGATTTTTGGCGGCAACCGGAGCAAACTCTCCTATTGGAAAAACCTTAGCATTAAAGTCAGGGCTATCTCTTGAAAAAATCCCTTATGCCCCCGGCTACTTCAGCCAATTGCTGGTCGGTCATGGTGGGATAAAGGGGAAGAGTGACTTCCCGGACAGCTATATCTTCAGTGTGTGGTAGTTGGTGATCATATCCGGGTGGCCAAAGTTGGCGGTAGTAGGAAAATGTATGGATCGGGGGGTAATGGATGCTGGTTTGAATCCCCTGCTTGGCTAAATAGGACATGAACTGCGGGCGATCCACCCCGGCAGGCAGCAGCAAGGGGAAGAGGTGACAGGCCGAGGCCTCCAAGTTAGCAGAAAGAAAGGGGAGTTGCACCTGGTGCAGCTCCCCTAATTTTTGACGATAAAGGGTGGTAAGCTCCCGGCGCCGGGCATTGCCTACCGCCAACCGAGATAGCTGCACTAGACCTAAAGCCGCCCGCATTTCATCCAGGCGGTAGTTGTAACCTGGAGCTACCACATCGTAGCTAAAACTATGGCCCCGGTGGCGGTCCCAGGTAAGGGTGGTCATGCCGTGGGAGCGGCCCACGCGCAAGCGCTCCGCCCAGGCAGGGTCGTTGGTAACCACCATCCCACCTTCGCCGGTGGTCAGATTATTGTTGGAAAAGAAGCTGAAGCAGCCGATGGATCCCCGGGAGCCCACTTTCTGATTACCTGGTGGCGAGGTATAAACTGCTCCCGGAGCATGGGCGCAGTCTTCGATGATCACCAGGTCATGCTGCGCAGCTAGATCCTCAATTGCCCCCAGGTCCGCGGCAAATCCGGCATAATGCACCACCATGATGGCCTTGGTGCGGGGAGTAATCTTCTGCGAAGCATCAGCCGGGGAAAGATTGAGGTCATGGGGGCCGGCAATATCCACGAAGCATGGTTGGGCGCCGGTGTAACGAATGGCATTGGCCGTGGCCACGAAAGTCAGAGACGGGCAGAGGACTTCGTCCCCCGGGCCCAAGCCTAAAGCCATACAGGCCAGATGCAGGGCAGCAGTGCCGTTGGCCACCGCCAGGGCATGTTCAACCCCCAGAAATCGGGCGAATTCTTCTTCGAACTGCTGCACCTTGGGGCCTTGAGAAATCCACCCGGATTGCAGAACCTGAGTGACCGCCTCTAATTCTTCAGGACCGAACTGCAGATCAGCCAGGGGTACCTTCCAGGCGGCCAAAGTAACCTCTCCTATATATTGTAGATGCCGGATTTGTAGCGGTTCAGATTGGCAGCCAGGTACTCCACCGTCCGGCGCAGTCCTTCTTCCAGGGAGACCTGGGGTTGCCACCCTAGAATCTCCCGGGCCTGCCGATTGTTGGACTCCAGGTGCATCACCTCACTGGCTTCTGGCCGCAGCCTCTCCGGGTCAGTGACGATCTCCTTATTCCCTCCCACCAAGCCCACAATAATTTGGGCTAACTCGCCCACGCTGATGGTTCGCCCTGTGCCCAGATTTATCACCTGCCCCACTGCCCGGGGCACCGTGGCCGCCTTGATGAATCCCTCGATGGTATCACTCACAAAAGTGAGGTCCCGCCTGGGGGTCAAATGCCCCAAACGGATTGAGTCGCCGCTCAGGGCCTGGCTGATGATGGTGGGAATTATGGCCCGGGCCGACTGCCGGGGGCCAAAGGTGTTGAAAGGGCGGACCGTGGCCACCGGCAGGCCGAAAGAAAGGTGGTAACTTTCGGCTAATTTATCCGCTCCGATTTTGCTGGCGGCATAGGGAGATTGGCCTTTTAAGGGATGGGCTTCATCGATGGGAGTATATTGCGCGGTACCGTAAGTCTCGCTGGTGGAGGTGTGGACGAAGCGCGTCACTCCTTGATTCCGGGCAGCCTCCAAGAGATTAAGAGTGCCGCCGCAATTGACGGCCACATATTGGGCCGGGGCTACATAAGAATAGGGGATGGCGATGAGGGCCGCCAGATGGAAGACCACCCTGCAGCTTTCCATGGACTTGGCAGTGCTGTAAGGGTCGGTTATATCCCCGGGTACCACTTCAATTTGGCTTTTAGCTGAATCCGGCAAAAGTTCCAGGAGGCCCCAATCATTGCGGGAATTGTAGCGGACCAAGGCTCGCACCCGTGCCCCCAACTCCACCAGGCGCTCTACCAGATGGCTGCCGAGAAACCCGCCGGCGCCCGTCACCAGTACTTGTTTTTTCTGCCAGGGCATTTAGCTTGTATTTTTGGTGATGGATTTAAGTAGACCAGACTGGCGATTTCTTGTTGCTGGCCCTGAAGTTACTTAGAATGCATAATTC
>ENA-OSEO01004514-OSEO01004514.1-sediment-metagenome-genome-assembly--contig:-NODE-4514-length-14500-cov-3.308674_pt1 | contig 14500 bp, 18 predicted proteins | sample MGYA00237883_ERZ534232 | MGnify/ENA metagenome assembly ERZ534232 | reverse complement strand
GACCGCATCCTGATCAGGTTCTGGCCTTTCCCGAGGAGGGCTATCCCTTTCGCGGATATACGATCCACTGAGGCCCGCAAGTACAACGCCATCACGGAATATGGTGGCTGGGGGGTCAAGGGCTGGTTGCGAAACAAGATGGCGTACAACGTCAGCGGACAGTGGGGTGTCGAGCTGACACTGGTCAGCGGTCGCAAAATTATGCTCGGGTCAAAACGGCCGCACGAGCTGGCCGCGGCAATAGAGTTGCAACGCAGGGCCGGGGGCCGCGTGCGGCCGGTGTGAGCCACCCTCTTATCCCCGACTGAATCCGAAGCCGGTCCGTCGGCCGTGCCTGCCGGGCGCCCTTCTTGGTGGCACCCGCGCCGGAGCGATCTCACATCACTGTCGCCCCCCCGTTGCGCTCACTAATATTAAGGCAGCCCTTGAGTTTATTGAGCTCTTGACCTACTATATATCAATATGAACGATACAGGGAGGGAAAGTAGATGGCTCAATGGAACGAACTGACCGACCTGACCGGGGACCGTGCGTTCGTGGTGACCGCCGTACGGTTGACGGATACCGGGATCAGTATCACCGGTGAGTTTGACCTGCCTCCGATGGCCGGCCTGCGGTATGAAGACCAGGTGTTCGTCAGCGAGTTCGTACGCTGCCACGGATCAATCAAATACATGGAAAAGGCCTTCGGGATCAGTTACCCCACGGTCAAGAACAGGTTGAACCGGATAGTCCAGCAATTGCGCCTGGTGGAAGTCGAGCAGTTTACCGCGCACGACGAGGTTTTCGACCTCCTGGAAAGAGGCGAGATCTCCGTGCAGCAGGCCGCGGAGAGGCTTGAACGATGAAATGCCCGCCATACGCCGTCTCGATGAAGATCGTCGAATGTGATTGCACCAAGTTTCGCCTGTGGTTTCCGGTCTTCGTGATGTGGCCGCTGGCGCTGGCGCTGTTTTCGCTGACGCTCATCGTGACGCTGTTCGTGGACGCGGCGAGCATGGTCTCGGGGCACAAACGTGGCTACACGCGGCTGCTGCTCGGATGTCTAGGGGTTGTGGGCGAGACGCGGGGAACCGAGGTGCTTGTCCGGGACAAGGGTTATAAGAACCGGATCGTCGGGCTGACGGTTCGTTGAACAAGGAGAGCGCAATGGGTGATGATAGGGCACGTATTCTGGATCTGCTTGCCGCCGGCAAGATAAGCGCCGAAGAAGCAGGGCGTCTGCTCGACGCCCTCGCATCGACCACAGCTCAGCTGGGTAACGGCGATTCGTCGACGGGGGCCGAGGCCAAGGGCCGCACCGCCGGTGTCCCCAAGTTCATGTATGTCAAGGTGGTGAGCGTCAAGGGCGACAATGTCAACGTCAAGATCCCGCTGAGTTTAGTTCGCGCCGGACTCAAGCTGACTTCGCTCATTCCACCGCAGGCAGCCGACCAGATCAACAAATCCATGGCCGAGAAGGGTATGTCATTCGACCTCTCTACGCTCAAGCCTGAAGACCTGGAGGAGCTCATCGAGAGCCTCCGCGAGATGGAGATCAACGTGGACGCGGTAAACGGGGACACCGTCCGGGTCTACGCGGCCTAGTTGATAGTACTTGGGTAGAGCGGGATCGGCCGCCCTCCCTGGGGGCCGATCCCGCGCCTTGGCCGGCGTGCAAAGACTCAATCGCGAGGCTTATCCTCTCCCCGAGCTGGGAATGATGAGGGTGACGTTGACGTGAGAGGAGGCAGGCCATGGCGGCCTATACATCCGGAAACTGGCGCGTGAAGGCGGGTCGTGAGCAGGAGTTCATCAGCGCTTGGCGAGAGGCAGCGAGCTGGAGTGGTGCGGAGTTCGACCCCATGGGGTGGGCGAAGCTGCTGCGAGACAAGGACAATCCGTCCCACTTTGTGAGCATTGGTGAATGGGCGGACGAGAGCGCCATAGAACGGTGGCGCAACGATGAGGAGTTCAAGAATCGCTTTGTTGCGCTAGCCGAGTTCGTGGAAGAGGTGGACATTCACCCGTTTGAGGTCGCGGCTGAGGCTTCCTGATAACGTCGGAAGGAGCCGGCATCCGGACGGCCTCACCTTTCGCCTGGGCAGGGTCCAGCCAGAGCGGGCGCAACCCAGAAGACAAAGCGAGGTGTAGGCAGATGTCAACCGGAAAGACCCACTTCGGATTGTACGAGCCTGTGGTGGAGCAGGCGCTTGCCGCGCTCAGCCCCCCACCTTGGTCGGTGGAGGACCTGCACCAATGCCAAGGCTCGATCAGCACTCGGCTCTGCCGAACCATATACCCCCACTGCCGACCGACCGACATTGTCGAGTGGCTGAACAAGCTCCCGCCTGTCGCCCAGCAGGAGTTGGTCGACCACCTCGATGCCGAGGAGTTGAGACGGACAGGAAGACGGTGAGTTCGATTAGCTTCCTGCGCTAGGGGGAACAAGCCGAACAATCATTCGCAGGCGACCCTGGAGGAGGACGGCAATGCGTGCGCTCAAGATCGCAGGCATCGTGATCGGGGCTCTGATGGTCCTGGTGGGCTTGGGGCTCGCCGCCTCGGGTGGCTTCCTGCTCTGGGCGCACAACACGCAGCGGGACTCGGACGGTTTCTACCATACTTCGTCCAAAACTATCTCGACCAGGACCTATGCACTTACATCGCCTGAGGTTGACATCAAGGTCGGCGCAGAGGTCGCGGACTGGTTTCCCAAGGGTGCTCTGGGCACCATCCAGATCGAGGCGACATCACAGCCCGGCAGGCAGATCTTCGTGGGGATCGGTCCGGCCGCTTCAGTGTCGGCCTTTCTCGCAAACACCGGCCACGACGAAATAGTCGACATCGGGAACTGGTCGGGCTCCATCGAGTACCGTCGTGTTGAAGGGGGAGCCCCCCCGTCGACACCCGGCGAGCAAAGTTTTTGGGTGGTCAGCCGTGAGGGATCCGAGGCTCAGACGCTCGAATGGGAGATCCAAGACGGTGAGTGGACGGTCGTCATCATGAACGTGGATGCCAGTTCCGCGGTTAGCGCGGACCTCCGACTGGGAGCACGGTTCGACGTTCTTCTTCCCATTGCGATTGGTCTTCTCGCCGGTGGAGTCGTGGTTCTCTTGGTCGGCATTCTTCTGATCGTCCTTGGCGCCAGACCATCCCGGCCAAAATACCAAGCGCAGGCTGGGTACCCGACCGGCGGCCCCTATCCTCCGGGCACACCCTACGAGCCCGGGCATCCTTACCAACCAGGGGAGCCCTACCAACCCGGGCAACCTTACCAACCCGGGGAGCAGCCTCGTCCTGGGGAGTCTGAGCGGCAGAACTGGCAGGGCCCGCCGGCCTGACGCCGGTCCCCTGATAGGAGCCTCGTTGTCTCCTCCCGGCAGACTCATGGGTTGTCGCCTTGCCCCTTCCTTGAAGTAGCGCCGGTCATCCAGGCAAATCGGCCTCGCCATGGTCGCGGCGAGTCTTTTCGCGAGGAGGACCGCGCGAGGATTACCCGAAGAACCATGTGGCTGGCTGTGGGTTTGCCCGCGGCGGCGCAGCACACGCATGCACGGGAGCAAGAGGTGGACTATCAGAAGTGAGTGAGCGAAAGCTCGTCAATCGGTGGCTCATGGTGGGGGCCGCCCTCGTTGTTCAGCTTTGTCCGGGTGTGCTCTATGCCTGGTCGGTCTTCCGTCCGGTCTTCGAGAAGGACTACGGCTGGACAAAGGCGGAGAGCGGCTTTCCCTACCAGGTCTCGCTCTTCTTCTTCGCACTGGGGGTGATCATCGGGGGCCGGATCCAAGACCGGGTGGGGCCGCGTAGGGTCGTTCTCACCGGGGGGGTGATGCTCGCCCTCGGAGCGGCTTTGACCGGTGCCGTGGGCGATAGCGTCGTCGGTGCTCTCTTGACGTACGGTGTTCTCGGAGGGCTGGGGGTTGGCTTCGTCTACGTCACGCCGATCGCGACCCTGATCAAGTGGTTTCCGGACAAGCGAGGAATCATCACGGGTATAGCCGTATTCGGCTTTGGGATCGCGGTCGTCGTGTTTGCGCCCCTTATCAGTGGGCTACTCACCTTTGTGGGTATCGGTGGCACTTTCTACATCCTGGCTGTGATCTTTCTTGTGCTCGTCTGTGGGTTTGGCCTGTCGTTCCGCGTCCCTCCGGCGGGCTGGCTGCCCGTCGGGTGGAACCCGCCCCAGCATCTGGCCCACGTGCGCGCGATCGAGTCTCCGCTTGGCCGTACTCTTTGTACGTGGCAGTTCTGGTCGCTCTGGCTCATCTACTTCATCGGGACCGGAGTAGGCCTGATGACCATAGGCAAGGCGAAGTCCCTCGGGCTCGACGTGGCCCATGTTGGTGACGGGCTGGCCACTGCCGCCGTGATGTTCCTTGGTATCTTCAACGCGATCGGTAGACTGGCCTGGGGATCGCTCTCCGACCGATTGGGCCGGACCCGAACAATCGCCGCCATGTTCGCCGGCTACCTCGTTGCCTTTTTCGGCCTCATGCCGTGGACCAACAATGCCGGCACTTGGCTGGCCGGAACCTGCTTGGTCGGCTTTTGCTACGGAGGTTACGTGGCGATCATGCCTTCCCTGGCGGCGGACTACTACGGGACGAAGTCGTTGGGCGCCAACTATGGGGGCATCTCGACTGCCTACGGGATCGGCGGAGTCGTGTGGCCGTACAGCATCGACGCCCTCAGCAAATCGACGGGCAGCTTCACCTGGGTGTGGTACATCGCGGCTGTATCATGCATGCTGGGTTTGGTGTTGGCGGCGGTCACTCGTCCTCCGACACCCGCAAGGGAGTGATGGCCGCCTCGTCGTTGGATGTTAGTACTTAGGGATCAGATGGTAGAGTTCTGTATCGGAAGTATCGGAGTGGGCCACGTGAATCCTGGGGGAGGAGTTGCCGAGATGGAAGACTGGGACATCAAGACCATCGTGCTGGGCTATGACGGTTCCGAGGGGTCGAAGCGGGCGGCCGGACTGGCTGGAACTTTGGCGCGGAAGCATGCAGCCCACGTGGTTGTGGTAACTGTTTTTCCCCACAAGTGGTTCAGGAGCTACGAAGAACCGGGTCAGCCCGCGGAAACCAGGGCCGACATCGGTCCCTCGCATGAAGTAGCCGGAGAACTCATCGAGCAGTACAAGGCCGCGGGCATTTCGGCCGAACCGGACGTCATGGAGGGGCCCGCCGGGGATGCCCTCCTGCATGTCGCCGAGGCGCACAAGGCCGACCTGATCGTCGTCGGCCGCCGGGGGCACGGTCGCACGGAGTCGCTGCTTCTCGGCTCGACCTCAGAGTTCGTGGTCAGACGCGCGAAAATACCGGTGCTTGTGGCTAACTAGACCGGAGCTTCTGAGTTCGCGAGAGGCGGGCCGGGCCCTTCGGGACCCGGCCCGCCGGCTTAGTTGCCTGTTGTTCGGATGTCGACCAATTTCTCGGCCAGGGCGCGGATCCTGAGCGGCTCAAGTGTCGTCCCCGCGTTTGCGCCCAGAATCATGCCAACAGTCGTCTGAAAACATGGGACGCCGGAACGGCGTTCCTCGCTGGCCGACCGAGAAGGCGAGGCGTAGACTTGGGGACCGCGTGGGAAGAAGTTGGAGATGGCGCACCGCGCAGAGTTCGGTCTTGTCCCGGAAAGGAGGGTGGCGCTCGTTGCTTCGTATCGTAGGCATGGTTCTCGCGGCGATTGTGGCTCTGGTCTGGCTCTCCGGGTGTGGCGGGGACGAGCAGAAGTCGCCGCTCGACGGTACGGCGTGGGTCCTCGGAGGTTGGAACGTGAGTTCACTTTTCGCCCAGGACTTCGCAATCAGAGCGGTTTTCGAGGATGGTAGGATCTCCGGGACGGTGGCCATAAACACGTATTCCGGGCCATATTCCGCCGACCCGGCTGGGAGCTTCTTGGTTGGTGCCATAGGCCGCACTAAAAAGGGCGGTTCCGAGCCGGCCATGCGGGCAGAGACGATCTACTTCCAGCTACTGGAGGACTCGGGTCGGTTTACCTTGACTGGCGGGACACTCACCCTTCTCGATTCAAGTGGCAACCAACTGTTGATGTTCCAACTCGATTCCCAAGCGAACGCCACGCTGGACGACTAGAGCCTCGATCTGCTTGACAAGCGCGGTCCGCGCCGGCCGAGCGTCACTCCCCCTCGTAGGCCTTCCGAAGAGCCTCGACGTTGATCTTCTTCATCGGGAGAAGCGCCTGGGCGACACGATGGGCCTTTTCGGCATCCTCGTCCTCCAGCCACTTCTCGAGGATCGCGGGCACCACCTGCCACGAAAGCCCGTATTTGTCCTTCAGCCAGCCACATTGCTGGGCACTTTCATCCCCGCCGGCGGTGAGCGCCTTCCAGAAGTAATCCACCTCTTCTTGGTTCTTGCAGATGACCATCAGCGAGATTGCCTCGTTGAACCTGAAAACAGGGCCGCCATTGAGCGCGACGAAATCCTGGCCCTCGAGCTCGAAGGAGATGGTCATGACGCTTCCTTCGAGCATGCCCGCGACGCGGGCATGCGCGGCGCTGTAGTGCGCGTGCTGTTTGATCTTCGCATTCTTGAAGATAGATACGTAGTAGCGTGCGGCTTCCTCGGCGCGGTCGTCGAACCACAGATGCGGGATTATCTTGGTCATGTTGGATTTCGCTCCTGATCGAGGACGGTCGGGACGAGGGCCTTCCAACAACTGTTACCCGGCCCTTTTCGTCGTCCAAACGTCAGATCCGCGAAGTCTGGTGGGCCGCCTTCGCGCCGGAGAATGACCGCGGCGGTCTATAGAGGTCCGTCTGTCGGCTCCATGTGCACGGCGATATCCGCGGGAGCCCCCCAGTACACCGCGGAGGTCACGAGAATATCGACTCCAGTTTCAGCATAGGCGGCCGCGTTTTCTATGGTGATGCCGCCTGCCGCGGCGACAACGACATCCGGCTTGACCCACCTGACGGCCTGGACGAGGGCCATGAGGTCTGCGGCGGGTATCTTGTCCACCTGCAAGATGTCCGCTCCGCCGCGCACCGCTGTGAGGGCGGCGGCCTGATCGAGTACCTCTATGGCGATCTTCTTCTCTCTTGCCCGAGACTTGATTTCCCGCAGAGCATCCGCAAGATCTCTCTGATCTCGCAGAAAGGCAGCATGCTGTGGAAAGATCAGGACGCTCTCGGAGAGACCCAAGCGGTGAGGAAAACCGCCTCCGGCATAGACGGCCTTGGTCGCGACTGCCTTGGTCCCCGGAAATACCTTCCGGGTGGCGACGATCTCGACGCTCGGATTCGCGCTTCTTGCGGCCGCGATCATCCGGTGTGTGCGCGTGGCGATCCCGGAGGCGGCTTCGAGAAGATTCACCGCGGTCTTCCATCCTGCATGAAGCGAACTCGCCGACCCGACGGCCTGCAGCAAGGTTTGGCCCGCGGTCAGCATCGAGCCGCTCGCTTCGAGGGCGGTGACCGTGCAGCCCGTCTTCTCGAGAAGCCTTCCCGCCTCCTCCGTGCAGCACACCACGGTGTCCTGACGGGTCTCGAAGCTCATTCGACCCTGTATTTCTCCGATCTCAAGCAGGATCGTAGTCAGGTCGCCATAGGGGCAGTCCTCTTGGAGAAATCGTTCGATATCTCTGTCGCCGAGGGTATACATGAGGCGCGCGCTCAGCGCTGGGCCCGGCCCTACCACAGGTCAGGCAACCGATTCGGGGGTCTTCCACCCGGTCAGCAGGGTGTCTATTTCTGGAAAGTCGGGGCAGCAAAGGACTTTCTCGGCGGGTCCACTCCGCAGCACCCGCCCTTCGCGATAGACGATGATGCGGTCTGCCATGGTCCGCGCATCGAACGGATCGTGCGTGACCAAGAGGATGGGGATACGGAACTGCTCCCGGACCTCCCTGATAACGTCCCAGAGCTCATTCTTCAAAGGCAAATCGAGTGCCGAAAAAGGCTCATCGAGCAAGAGCGCCCGTGGCCTCCGGGCCAGTGCTCTCGCCAACGCGACCCGCTGCCGCTGCCCCCCGGAGATCTCTCGTGGCCGCCGGTTCTCCAAGCCTTGGAGATGAAACGAGGAGACAAACTCCCTAACGCGCTTGAGCTTGTCGTTCCTGGGCATCCCATTGAGGCCGTAGGCGATGTTGGCAGCTACGGTCAGGTGCGGAAACAAGGCCAGATCCTGACCAACGTATCCGAACTCACGCGCCTGGGGTGGCGTCCAGCGCCGGTTGTCGGAATCGAAAAGCACCTCGCTGTCGATAGAGACGCGGCCCCTGTCCGGTTTCGTCAAGCCGGCGATCATCCTCATGGTCATTGACTTGCCCGATCCCGAGTAGCCGAAAAGCACCGCCAACTCATCACCCATGTGCCAGGCGACGTCGAGTGTGAAACCCTCCACCTGCTTGAAGAGGCGGATATCGAGTCGAGGCTCGACCTTCATGCCCTCACCGCCTTACGTCCCAACCGGTTGGACGTGTACATGACGACCCCGGCGACGCCGACGAACAGAAGCACCATCCACAGAGACGCGCCCCACGATCCGTAGAGGGTCTCCGTGTAGATGGCCACGGGCATGGTGTTCGTCTGGCCGGGAAGGTTACCCGCCAACATGATCGTGGCCCCGAATTCACCCATGGCCCGCGCGAACGCCAGCGTGGCTCCCGCGAGGATTCCTCTTCCCGAAAGAGGAATGACGACCCGCAGCAGGGTGGCCGCTTCCGACCTGCCAAGAATGTAGGAAGCGTTGAGAAGCTCCTGATCAACGTCCTCCATCGAGGCCCGCGTGGTCTTGATCATCAGGGGGAAGGAGACGGCGAATGAGGCAATAACCGCGGCCTGCCACGTGAAGAGTATTCCGAGCTCGTGCCCTGTCAGGGCGTGAAAAGCCCTGCCCAGAAGCCCGTTGTTGCCTACGAGCAGAAGGAGAATGTAGCCGGTTGCGACCGGCGGGAGCACCATCGGCAGGGTCAAGAACACGTCGAGAATCTCTTTGCCTCTGAACCGCTTGCGGGCCAAGACGTACGCGAGCGGGATTCCCAATACCAGGGTGATCACGGTCGCGCAGGCAGCGACCTGCAGCGAGAGTCGCAGGGGAAAGAGCGCGCTCACGTGTTATCCGGCCCACCCGGGGTCAAGGTCCTCGTTGCTCCCGCTTTGTTCTCAGGTTGCCGCATTGGAGGCTCTCTCCGCAGGTTTCTGCCGTTATCCTTACCGCAGTATAAGGTCGGGCACCCGGCCCACGCAAGGTCCTAAGAACTGTGCGCCCTTGCTATCCTGTTGGGGCGCTCAGGAATCCGTGCTTCTGCAGGATTGATTGGCCGCCGGCACCCATCACGAAATCGACGAAAGCCTGTGCGAGGGTCTTGTCCTTGCCTTCCGACACCACTGCGATTGGGTATACGATCTCGCTGTGCCAGCCGGGTTCTGAAGTGGCCACGAGCTTCACTTTTTCGGTTGCGGTCATTGCCTCGGTGATGAACATGATCCCCGCGTCCACTTCGCCGCTGGAGACGTACTCCAAAGTCTGAGACACGTTTGCGGCGTAGATCACCTTAGGCTTGACCTGCTCGAAAATGCCAAGGAAGTTGAGGATCTCCTCCGCGGCAACTCCGTGCGGGGCCGCTTTCGGATCTCCGTAGGTCACCTTCTCGACAAGGGGCTTGGTGAGGTCCTCGAACGTGGCGATCCCCAGACTCGAGTCAACAGGTACTGCGAGGACGATCTCATTACCGGCAAAGTTCTTGACCGTGGCTTCGTCGAGGAGTTTCTTCTGGAGAAGGGCGTTCACCTGTTTTAGAGCGGCGGAGGCAAAGACATCGACCGGGGCACCGGCCTCGATCTGCTTCTGCAAAGTGCCCGACGCGTCGAAATTGATCGTGGTTTCGCTTCCGCCGGCCTCATCAAAAGCGGCTGCGATCTCTGTGAAGACGACTTTGAGGCTTGATGCCGCTGAGACAGTCAGCTTCCGCGGCTCGGCTGATACCGAGGACGGAGTACTCGACTGACCGCTGGTGGAAGTCACGGCCTCGGTGGAATCAGGCTGCGATGCCTCGGAGGTAACCGTCCCAGAAGACTCCGACCCGCAACCGCCGATCGTCAGCGCAAATACCGCGACCAAGAATACGATGACGGCTATCTGACGACGGCTCCCGAAGCACCTGCGAACCATGGCTCTTCCTTGCGTTGAGTGGTTATACTTCAACAAATATAACGTGGCTCAGACAAGAGTGGAAGACCGTATCGAGAACACACGAAAGGCTTCGTAGGCACTGGCCAGGGCATGATTGACACCGGTCAGCGTCGGTCCTAGGCTTGCATTAGAGTGTCCTCGGAAAGGGGTGCGAAGTGACACGTATCAAAGAGAGCATCCAGATCAACGCCCCCATCGAGAAGGTCCATGGGCTGGCGGATGATCCTCAAAAATGGCCGACCTTCTATGTGGGACTCGGCGAGGCGAAGCGGATCGAGGGCAACAAGGGCCCCGGTACAACCGTGGAACACGATTACCTTATCGCCGGGATGCATTTTCCGGTTACAACAAAGGTCACCGAAAACTCGGAGGATGCCGGTGGCGTCCGTCATTGGAAGTCCACGTTCGATGGACCGCTGCATGGGTGGCAGAACTGGGACTACGAGCCGAAAGACGGTGGGACCTTCGTAACCGCGGAGATCGAGTATTCGGTTCCTGGAAGCATCTTCGGCAAGGTTGCCGACCGCTTGGTTGTGGAGAGAATGCAGGAGCGGGCTATCCGGCATACCTTGGAGAACCTGAAAGAGCTGTCAGAGGGTTGATTGAGCGGGGCGATCGTGATCGCCCCCCGCCGCTTCCTCACTGGGGCTCACTTCTCCCCCACATCGCCCACCGATGGCTCGACCCGCATGTCGGGGAGCCTGTGCAGCACGCGCGGGAACCACCAGTTCGAGGAGCCCAGCAATCTCATCGCCGCCGGGACCAAGATCGAGCGCACGAGGGTGGCGTCAAGAAAGACGGCTACGGCAAGTCCGAATCCGAGCTGCTGGAACATCACCAGGTCACCGGCCGCGAAACCGCCAAAGACTGCCACCATGATGAGGGCGGCGCCGGTTATGATCGCACCCGTGCGACGCAACCCAAACGTAACCGACTCGCGATTGTCGCCGCTTTGGTCAAATCGCTCCCGAATCCGGCTCAGCAGGAACACGTGATAGTCCATGGAGGTCCCGAAGAGGACCGCAAACAGGAAGAGGGGGACCCACGCTTCGACGAAGTCGACCTTCTGCAATCCGAGGAGATCGGCCCCCCAGCCTTTTTGGAATACAGCCACCATGAGGCCGTATGCGGCACCGACCGAGAGCAGATTCATCAGGATGGCCTTTATCGGCACGACGATGGATCGAAAAACCAGCATCAACAAGACGAAAGAGAATCCGAGAATGAAAAGGAAGACCCACGGCGTGGCCGCGCTGATGGTGTCGAGGTAGTCGATGGTGCCGGCCGTGCGGCCGGTCACGAGTACGTCTCGTGCCGGCGCGGAGAAGGCCTGCGGTACGTATTCGGCCCTGAGGCGCCGCACCGCTGCCTGCGAAGACTTGCTCGTGGCATCTTCGGCCAGGCCATACGAGAGCACCGTGAGGTCGCCTGCAGGGCTAACCTCGATCCGACCCGGCCCCTCGAACATGGCGTCGGATGCAAGTACTTCCTCGAGCCGTTGGATTCCCAAGGAAACCCCGTCGGAATCGGCAGGCGCGTCGATGACGACCCGCGCCGGGTCGAACTCTTGGCCGGCGGAGAAGTCGCTCATAAGCAGCTCGAACCCCTGGCGGGATTCACTCTCCGCCGGCAGCGTCGCGACTCCGGCCGAACCCAGATCGATTGAAAAATAGAGGCCTGCGGCCAGGGCTAGGACGGCGACGGTGGCGAGCAGGCTGAATACAGGGCGTCTCATGACCCCGTTGCTGATGCGGTCCCAGAATCCGCCGGGTCGATCGCCGCCGCCCCGTGCGCCCCAGAGGAATGGGATACGAAGGGCATTCACCCGGTCTCCAAGTATTCCCAGCAGTGCAGGGAGTAGAGTCAGCGCGGCGAGCAGCGCGGCGAAGACGGCAATGATGGCCCCGACCGCCATGCTGTGAAACAGCGTCGAGGGCACCAAGAACAGCCCGCCAAGCGCCAGGATCACCGCCATACCACTGAACAACACAGACCGACTCGCCGTCGACCCGGCCCGGGCAATGGCTTCAGTCGTCTCTCGCGCGGCGTTTCGCTCTTCCCTGTAGCGAGAGACTACGAACAGAGAGTAGTCGGTACCCATGGCAAGTCCGATCATGGTGATCATGTTGGTGATGAAAAACGAGAGGTCGAGTACCTTCCCGGCCAGAGTCGTGATTCCGAGGGCGAGAACGATCGCGGCCAAAGCAAGCACCAAGGGCATAGCCGCCGTCACCAAAGCTCCAAAGACGACGACCAGGATGACCAAGGCGATACCGGCTCCAAAGATCTCGCCGGTGCGGAGATCCTTCTCCGCGGCGGCGCTGAAGTCCTGGTTGATGCTTGGCCCCCCGGTGGCGATCAACTCAAACGCCGCATCATCCGTGGCTGCTTTGGCCGCCGCGACAAGTCGGCCGACGTTCTTGTCCGCGGTCTGATGGTCTCCGGTCATCGTGAATACCGCCACGGTTGAATGTCGGTCGGCCGAGACCAACGACGGCAAGGGTACGAGAGTGTAATCGACGGCCGACTCAACGATATCGGGCCCCAACGCCAGCACCCTGCCTCGGAGAGCCGATACCTCGGCTTGGAAAGCAGATGCATCCACCGTGAAGGCTTGTGAGCGGACTATGATCAGTTCCCGGGGCTTGTCCGTTCCCGGGAGCCGCTCGGTGATGAGGGCATCGGCACGTGTCGACTCGGGCTCGGAGGTGAAGCGTTCGTTGTGGGTGAGCGAGCCGCCCAGCCACATGATGCTCGCAAAACCGGCAACTATGAGGACGAGTGCCCAAGCGCCCAAGACGCGCCACGGGTGCCGCGCGCAGGTGCGCGCTATGGACTCAAGACTGCGGATGCCTCATATCCTTCCGAGTGGGTGGCTGTTCGAGAGGTGAGCATACACCGAGCCCCGGTGCGACTGCTATCGGGGGAAAGGGCCGGAGCTACAACGTGTAACCCGCCACCAGACCGTCGCGGATCGCTCCCGAGATCATCCCGGGGGACTTCGCGTCTCCTACCAGCTTCACCCTGGTGAACTCAGTCTTCGCCCTGTCCGCGAGATCGGTGTCTCTCACCATCCCGGCTGCAAGGACGATGTGATCAAACTGCCTTTCGACCTGTGAGCCGTTCTTGAGGTTGTCGATCATGACGGCGAGACCTGAGGTGTGCGCGACTCTATGCGAGGGCAATAGCTCTACATTGTGCCTCTCGAGGATGTCCAACAATTCCATCCGAGTAATGCGCTCGACGTCCGGGCCGATGATCGGCATCATCTCGATGATCGTCACTCTCCGCTCATGCCTCTGGGAGACCGACCATGCTTTCTACCAACATCTTGACAAGGAAAAAGGCTTAAGCTATTGACTCCTCAATCATCATTGAAAAAATCGGTTTGATGCTTTGTGCTTCAGGCCGTTTTTGAAGTGTTGAACACGAAGCCCTGATACAGGACTTCCTCCAAGGAGAGTTCGCTTGACCTTTGCCACTCATGGGGCGGCGGCTTTTTTCTTTACCCATCAGATGCTGCCGGCCGACAAGCCGGTGCTGAAAACCCCTGCGCTCAGTTCTTCGCACATCCAAAGGACCAACGCAGAAAAAGGATAACGAACAAGGAGACTCTTTATGACGGAAATGTTGGTGCAAGCTCTGGTGGACATGAAGGAGGCGGACGCGCTCCAGCGAGCGAAACAACTCCTGGAACAGGGCGTCGCCCCCCTGGAGATCCTCGGCAGTTGCTCCAGGGCCATGGAGATCGTTGGGCAACGCTTTGAGAAAGGCGTTTATTTCTTGCCCCACCTCATGATGGCGGGAGAGATGCTGAAACAGATCACCGGAATGATAAGACCTTTGATCCAGGAACAAAAAACCGCGGACAGAGGAGGCAGAGTGCTGATCGGCACCGTGGAAGGGGATATTCACGACATCGGTAAAAATATCGTCATCTTTCTGCTGGAGGCCAATGGCTTCGACGTGCGGGACCTGGGCATCAATCAGAAGCCGGCAAAATTCGTTGAAGCGATCAAGGAGTTCCAGCCCAAAGTCGTAGGCATGAGCGGCCTGCTTACTTTGGCCTTCGATTCCATGAAGAAAACCGTGCAGGCCATTCAAGAGGCGGGATTGCGTGAAACGGTCCGAATCGTGATTGGTGGAGGCGTGGTCACTGAAAAAATCAAAGATTACACAGGAGCAGATGCCTATGCAGCCGATGCCATGGCAGGGGTGAAATTCTGCAAACAGTGGATCAGGGGCGACTAAGGGGAATCGGAACAATGAAGAAATTTTCGGATGCCCTGCGATGGATAAGCAAGGTCCTGAATGCTGTCGCAGGCATTTCCCTCACTTTTATGATGCTCTTAACCGTTGCG
>ENA-OSEO01004513-OSEO01004513.1-sediment-metagenome-genome-assembly--contig:-NODE-4513-length-14503-cov-4.194649_pt1 | contig 14503 bp, 15 predicted proteins | sample MGYA00237883_ERZ534232 | MGnify/ENA metagenome assembly ERZ534232 | reverse complement strand
GCGTGGCCGGCGCCGTTCTGGACATTGAAAAATATGCCACCAGCCTGGAAATCGTTTATGAAAAGCTGCTCCAGGCTTCCGGCTAGGATTTCAAATTTCAAATCTCAAATTGGAGATTAAATGAAAGTCCACATCAGAGAACACCACCGGGTCCGCATCGAACTGATCCCGTTGATCGACATCGTGTTTCTGCTGCTGGTGTTTTTTATATACGCCATGCTCTCCATGGCCGTCCATCGAGGCCTGCCGGTCCAGCTCCCGAGTTCGACCGCAGCCCGGATCGAGAAGCACCTGACCCTGTCCGTTACGATCAAAGCCGATGGGTCGATCTTTGTAGACACAGAACCGGTTTCTCTTTCGGAACTGTCCGTCGTACTGAAAGCCAAAGCCGCCGGCAATCATCAGACCGGCGTGCTCCTGTTTGCCGACCGCCGTCTCACTTATCAGAAACTCTTCCGGATCCTGGATCAAATCCGATCAACAGGCCTGAATCAGATTTCGCTTCAGGCTCAGTGGGAGTAGCCCGATTTGAAGCGGATGTTGCTGTCAGCCATACTCGCAATGGGAATCCATGCGTATCTTCTGTGGACCGATTTCAGCTGGGTTGAGAAAAAACCTTTTTTCAAACCCAAACCTCAAATGGTAATCCTGACCCTGGCATCCCGGCCGATGCCGGAAATTGAACCCGAGCCAAAGCCTGCTAAACCTCTATCGCCGCCGGCGCCCAAGCCTGCACTCCAACCCAAACCTAAGTCTGAACCCACACCCGGGCCAAAACTTAAAACAGCACCCGAACCCAAACCCATGCCGACGCCCCGATCGGAACCCGACCCCCGCCTTGGGCGTGCACCTGAAAGTAGAGCCTCTTCCCCGCCGCAGGAGAGGCAGCAACCTTCCCGGTTAGTCTCTGAAACCGAAACGGTTCCCTCTTCCAAACCTGAACCGATAACCGGTAAAGAAAAACTGGAGGCGCCTGCATCCGTTTCCGGGCCGGAACCCCGGCCCCGGGAGGTACCGAAGATCGCTTCGCAAGAACAACCCATCCGGATCGAAGCGGGCGAAGCGCCCCAGACGCCGCCCATCATCCGTGAGGCCAAACCCAGATATCGCGACAATCCGCCTCCGCTCTATCCGCTGCTGGCTCGCAAAAGGGGCTACCAGGGCACCGTGATCCTTGATGTTTTTATCGATAAAGACGGGCGCGTCGCAGACATGAAGGTGTTTCAAACCAGCGGCTATGCAGTTCTGGACAAGGCCGCCCAAGCCACTGTTGAAAACTGGCTGTTTGAACCAGGAATGAGAGGAGAGGAGCAAATTGAAATGTGGGTTCAGATACCGATCCGTTTTCAAATAAAATAGTATCAGCGTGTGAGGGCGGGTTCAGAAGGCGTTACTTTATGAAAAATTTTCCTAAATAAAAAATGGTCATCGCCAGAACGATGATCCATATAGCGATAACAATTGCACCCGCAATCCAATTCTTTGGTTTACCCCCGCTGAAGCCGGTTTCGGCTTTTTGCCGGCATTCCTGCAGGACCCCGGGCGGAATCATTCTTATAACCCAAGCAATGCCCAGGGGCAGGATCACCAGATCATCCAGGTAACCCAGAATCGGAATCGGGTCGGGTATCAGATCGATCGGACTTAAGGCATATCCGACTACGCATGCAGCCAGCAGCTTCGCATACCAGGGTACTCGCGGATCTTTACAGGCCAGATATATGGCAATCGTCTCTTTTTTGAGAATACGCGCTTTCTGCTTCCATCTTTCCACGGCGTTTTTCATCACACCCTATCTTTTCTCCCGGTAAACGGATAGCCGCTTTCAAATGGTTTGAAAACGGACTCGATTTTATTGATCTGCTTTCAATTAAACGTATTTATAATTCTCTTCTGCCTTAAATGCAAAACAAATAAACCGAACCCCGAGATTGTTAAAATCAACTTGCTTTATAGGCAAACAATGCGATATGAAACGGCATGATTCGCAAAGCCCAAATAAAGGATGTCAAAGCCATCCACAACCTGCTGCAACTCTACGGCAGCAAGGGACAGCTGCTGTCGCGGCCGCTGAGCCAGCTTTATGATCATATCCGCGATTTTCTGGTTTACGTTGACGACCCGGACCAAACCTTTTTGGGCTGCTGCGCCCTGCAGATCACCTGGGAAGACATGGCTGAAATTCGCTCCCTGGCCGTTCATCCGTTGCACCAGAAAAAGAAAATCGGAGCAAAACTGGTGGAAGCCGCGCTGGCCGATGCCAAAACCTTTAAGGTGGCCAAAGTGTTCACCCTGACCTACCAGCCCGAATTTTTCAAAAAATACGGATTTGTCCAAATCCAAATGTCGGAGTTGCCTTTGAAGATATGGGGGGATTGCCTGTCCTGCGTTAAGTTCCCCGACTGCGATGAAATCGCGATGATGAAAGAATTGCACTGAAAAAAATATGCCGGTATGCACCGGTAATTGAGCATCGCATGCTCAGATTTTGCACTTTGATGTTCTCACCTCCGTTTTGTTTGATTGACATTTAAAAATTTCATTTGAATCATAAAAATTCAGTTTGTCATGGCAGGCATTGATCGGCGCCGGTAACTACAATTCATAGCCCCTTAAGATTCTAAGTTGACAGACAGTAGAAGGAGACATGTTGACAACATGCATGTACTAATTCTGAAGTATAGAATCGGATTATGAGCCCACCGGCAAGATCAGTCGCCTCGCTCACACCGGCAACAACACCGCCACCATCTACAGCTATGATTTCAACTCCACCCGGCTGACCGGGATTGTCACCAAAGATCCGCAGCTTGCCGATCTGCAAAACAAAACTTATGGTTATTCGATGGCTGGCGATATCCTCCAAGTCGCAGACGTGTGTTTCCGGTAACCGTGAGTAATCGATTTTTTTTTGCAGCCGCGTCCACTTGACAACCGCCAGCCTTACGAAGGCGGAGTCTGCAGAGAGACGCCGGGAGCAATGTTCGCTGGATTTTAGCTTAACCGGACTGGTATTTCCACGGCAGGTATGCAAATGGTTCGTTTGGGATCTGGCCGATGTTTTTCAGCAGTCAAGTCAGTCAGTTACTCGAGGGGATTGACGCCGGACAGCTGACAGGTGTGAATCAGGCTCATAAGCAGATCGACGACGTACGCCCTGCGCTGGGAGCGGTAAAACTGAGAGTTCTTGCGATGGACGATGGCGTACTTAAGCCCTCTTTCACAAATGTTGTTGTCCAGCGGCGTACCGGATACTTTTAAAAAGCGTGTCAGCTTCTCCCAGTGGTTGAGCAGGTATTTGACCGCTTTGCCCAGTCCGGAGTTGGGTTCAGTAAGTTTTTCATCCAGCTGCTTTTCGCACCATTTTTTGCAGTTGAACCAAATTGCTTCGTGTCAATATTTTGATCAGCAGTAAATGCATGCGGATTCGTATATTACTGTTTAAACAATATATTTTATCTTTACAAGCGTTTTCTTTTGCCGTAATCAGGACTGATCACTGCATCGGCCAACGATCGAAGTTTTCTTTGATTTCGGCGGGTACGGTGACCCGCCCTACGAAAAAGATGGAGTTATCGGACAGCCTCTCAATCCACCTTTGCAAAGGGGGAGGCCGACGCGCGGCTGTTGGGGCGAGAGCCTCAAATGGGGGAGAGGAATTGGATTAAATCTAAATATGTTTCAGGACATAATCGACCCGTTCGTCTATCGGCATCAGCGGTACCCGCATCGGGTTGTATCCCAGTCTTCGGTAAGCCGTTTCCAACAGACGGTCGAGTTCGGCGGCAACCCGGTCGTCCTCGGACCGGACCGCATCGGTTTTAAATTGAATCCTTTCAAATAAAAATATCTGACGGTAGCCAAACACGCGGCTGCACGCCAACGGTTCGGCCGGGTCAAAACCTGCCTGCTGAAAGTAGGCGATGCTGTCGGGCACGGCCCGGTCCAGAAAAACAACGGCGGCCGGGTCCAGACCGGCTTCGATCCCGACCTTTGTATTTAAGATGTGTCTCTCGAATGCCGGCAGGTCGGCCTTTATCTGCCGCAGCCCCCTTCCCTTGCCGATTTCCGCATCGATAAACGCTCGGGCGACTTCATGGACCACTGTGAACCCGCGTCGTTCCAGCTCGCAAATGATGGCGGTTTTACCCGCACAGGGCGCACCGGTTATGACATGCCAGTTTGTCTGTTTCATATAGACAATGGTTTTAGGTACGAAAAACTCCTACTGATAAAAACATTAATTTTAGACAGAATTACAGGATAAACAAGATATTTTTGCCTTTCTGGAAGAAAGGCAAGGGGAAAGGCATCCATTGTTGATTTCCCGAATCTTTTTGTGCTCCAGCGGAGTTGCGTTTTCACGGCTTCATCTGAAACCCATAAAATAAATCAAGTCAATTCTGTTGATCCTGTCAGAAAACATTTTGGCTTTATGTTTTGTGGTGAATCACTTTAATAAAATACCTTAAAATATTTACGAAACAAAATACTAAGGGTTTTACTAACCTAATTTTTTATATTATAAGGACTCAAAGGTTCAGGCTCTAAAGCGTCAATTTTTTTCACTCGACCCCTTGATTCCCTGAATCCTTGACCCCTTTACTGTCTATTGATAGCCAATCCCATACGGGTTAACAAGAAATAATATTCAAATCATTATTGTATGCACTACGAAGGCCCCATATACCGCCCCCCCAGTGAGGCGGACTCACTCCTGATTCAGGCCACGGTGGGCTGCCCGCACAACCGCTGCACCTTCTGCATGATCTATAAAAACGGGCCTCCCTTTAAAGTTCGCCCGGTCGCCGACATCAGGGAGGATATTCTGGAGGCTCGGAAAGCGTACGGTGAAAACGTTCGCACCCTGTTTTTCCCGGCCGGGAATACGATTGTCATGAAAACGGAAGCGCTGGCAGACATATGCCGGTTTGCCCGCCAAACCTTTCCCCGTCTCGAACGCATCACCGTTTACGGGTCCTCCCAGTATATTCACCAGAAAGGACTCCCGGCCCTAAAGACGCTTAAAGAAGCGGGTCTTTCGCGCATCCATGTGGGTCTTGAATCCGGGGATGACGTCACCCTGAAGCGCATTCAAAAAGGTTCGGACAGCGCCGGGCAGATTGAAGCCGGCCGCTGGGTCATGCAGGCAGGCCTGGAGATAAGCCTATATGTCATCCTGGGGATCGCCTGCAGGGAGCGTTCAGCCATCCACGCGGAGCGCACGGCAGCGGTCCTGAACGCAATTGAACCCGACTTTATCCGGCTTCGCACCTTTGTGCCTAAAATCAATACTCCCATTCTGTCACAGGTCCGTGACGGTTCCTTTCAGATGCTCGGCCCTCATGACGTCCTGGCGGAAACCGCCCGGCTCATCAACGCCCTAACAGCGTCATCGCTTCTCACCAGTGACCATTACACCAATTATATCAATCTCGAGGGGAGGCTGCCGGACGACAAGCCGGAACTGATTGCCCGGATTCGGTCGGCCCTCCAGCGGGATGAAGGCAGCTTTCGTCCGTTTTTTGTGGGAACCGAGTAAGATAATCTGAGAGGCTGATGATTCAAGGAGCTGTTAAGCCAGAAGGGAATAATAGACATTGGAACGAAAAAGCTTTTCAATAAATTAACAGCTTAATAGCGCACCAGCTATTATTGAACCCTGTAACAAGTATATTGACTTTGACCCGGCTAAAATCGTAAACAAAAAATGTGCCTAAATGTGGATTATGTTTTACCTGACAAGAAAAATACTTTGGGAGAAAAGGACATGGTGACATTCGAATCGCTGATCGCTCATAAGGATCAAGTGGCAATCGTCGGGCTGGGCTACGTCGGGCTTCCCTTGGCGGTTCATCTTTCCCGTCATTTCAGTGTCATTGGTTTTGACCTTAAGGTCGACCGGATTAGGGAACTCAAAACCGGCTGGGACCGGACCCTTGAGGTGTCTGCAGACGAACTGAAAACTGTTAGCATCAGTTTCAGCAGTGATCCCAACGTCCTATCCTCCTGCCGGCTGATTATCATTGCGGTGCCGACGCCCATCGACGAATACCGCATCCCGGACTTGAACCCGCTGCGCCGCGCATCTGAGCTCACCGGCCGGCACATGGCCGGGGGAAGCTGCGTTGTTTACGAATCCACCGTTTATCCCGGCGTAACCGAAGAAGTCTGTCTCCCGATCCTGTCGGCCGAATCCGGCTTGAATTTTGGAACCGATTTTACGCTGGGATACTCGCCCGAACGCATCAATCCGGGAGACAGGTCTCACACCCTTGATAAAATAAAAAAGGTGGTGTCGGGCTCCGACCCCGATACCCTTCGGCTGCTGGAACAGGTTTACGGAAGGGTGGTTCCCGCCGGCATTCATCCGGCATCCTCGATCCGGGTGGCCGAAGCCGCCAAAGTCATTGAAAATACCCAACGGGATTTGAATATTGCCCTGATGAACGAACTGGCCATGATTTTCGACAAAATGGAAATCGACACCACCGAAGTGCTGGAAGCGGCCGCAACCAAATGGAATTTTCTGCCGTTTAAGCCGGGTCTTGTGGGGGGCCATTGCATCGGCGTGGATCCTTATTACCTGACCTTTAAGGCCGAATCGCTGGGGTACCACCCCGAAATGATTCTGGCAGGCAGGCGGATCAACGACAACATGGGAAGATATGTAGCCCAGCGGGCGGTAAAACTCCTTTTTAAATCCAACAAACACCCAGCCGGAGCCAGGATTGCCGTTCTGGGAATCACTTTCAAAGAAGATGTACCCGACCTGCGCAACACCAAGGTGGTGGACATCGTTCGGGAGCTGGAAGAATACGGCATCGAGGTGCGGATCCACGATCCCCTGGCCGATGCCGCCGAAGCCAGGCAGTATTATGGTCTGGAACTCAGCGAAATGGATCGTCTCAACGGGGTCGATGCCGTTATTGTTGCGGTCATGCACGCCACTTTCAAAAAGATGGGGCTCTCAAAAATCGCCAGCCTGTGTGCCGATAAAATGCCGGTGGTAATCGACCTGAAAGGCATGTTCAACCCGGCGGATGCGCGGGCGCAGAATATTATCTATTGGCGACTCTGATATCGGTATCACCTCAAAATGAGAGGGGCATCCTGGAGTCCTTTCTCTCAACCGAAAGGATACCCGGACGGCGGCGCATGCCTTTAAAACCCTGGGGTATGACACCTTGAAAAAATACAGGGAGTGTATATGCGCCGGTATGAAACCCTGCCTGAATTTGACAAATCTTTTTTTAAGGGTTGATTCATCATGTTAATATTCTCTTGTCGAGGGATTGAGTTTGACCGTTCGTTTAAATTAAAAGCCATCATTCGTGATTTTATGGACATATCCCGGACGTTTTCGATCCTCCTGATATTCATCATCCTTCCCCAGATGACGGGATGTGGAACCAAGGCTTCCAAAAGAATGAGAGATGTCTTACCCGCTCCCGGAGAAAGCCCTATGCCTGGCGAAAGAGAAATCAAATTAAAGGCGACCGGCTATTCTATCCAGGTCGGGGCTTTCGCGATAATAGACAATGCCGTTCGCCTCTCCGCTGTCCTGGCGGGGAAGGGTGTGGATGCCTATTATCTTAAAGACCGGGATGGGCTTTTCAGAGTACGGATCGGTGATTTTCGGAAAATAGAGGAGGCCAGGGTCACAGCCAAGGAATTTCTGTACGAGGGTATTATAGAAGACTATTATATTGTAAAGCCCAAAAATTCGGCCGCAGCCCTGGCACGTTTCCATGGAATGGAGTATCTTAGAAATGAGCTTGTTGTCACGGCCGAACGCTTTTTGGGGATTCCATATAAATGGGGAGGGTCTTCCCCTGAAAAGGGGTTTGACTGCAGCGGATTAGCCATGGTTGTTTATCAGCTCAACGGCCTCATGCTTCCGCGCACATCTGCTCAACAATACAGCGTTGGCGAACCGGTAAAGGCGAATTACCCTGCCGGAGGGGATTTGGTTTTTTTCGATGTATCCGGATACCGAAAAGCTTTTCATGTCGGGATATATACCAGGGGCGGCCAATTTATACACGCCCCCAGTGAGGGTAAAAAAATTCAATATGATTCCTTATCCAATCCCTATTTCCATAAACATTTCATCGGCGCCAGGACCTACCTATGAAACGGATGAATTTTCCCCATCACATACTCAAAATTCTGCCGGGGGTCTTTTTTTCTTTTTCTGTTGTCAGGCAGTATCGAAAAACCACCTATTAGATTACCAGGGGAACAATTAAAACAACCTATAAAGTGACAAAATCTTTTGCCTGCATCGTCATTCAATCGGACGGTACCCGGAAAAACAACCGAGAATTCACAAAAATTCATTATGTGATCAGCTATAAGTACTTGGAGGCACAGGGAGGAATAAAATGGTATTATGGCAGCGATTATTATTGACATTATTAGCAATTTTAGCAACCAGCATAATTTTTGGATTGATATGGTCATCACTTTTTAACACCAGATTCCCCAGCTACATAGGTGGGGTAATTGGCGGGCTCACCGCCGTACCGGTATGGGAGCTTATGAAACGGATCGGTCCTAAGCCAAAAGATTAATGCAATCTTGAGGCGGGGCGGTCATGACGGGAATTGGATCGATGCGGTGAAATAAGGCCGAGAGAATACCGGAAACTCTTCGAAGGATATCAATCCTCAACCTTTAGAGGTTCGATACAGGCGGGGTCGTTGTTGCGAATTGAGTTTACCCGTTTTGAAACCGGAAAACGTTTCAAACCCCGCAAGTGCCCTTCGCTAAGGATTGTATTTAATCGTTTGCCGTCCTGATTTTGTGGGTCCAGCCATTCGGCGTGGGTTTCAGGCGCCAGGATCACCGGCATGCGCTGGTGGATCGGCTGTACGGATCCGTTTGCGGCGGTAGTGATAATCGTGCAGGAATGATAAACGGCATCATCTTTCCCCTTCCAGGTGTCCCACAAACCGGCAAAGGCAAACGGCCCCCCCGTAGGCAGGGTAAAATACCAGGGCTGCTTCTGCGACGCCTCGGCCTTCCATTCATAAAATCCATCCGCTAAAATGAGGCAGCGATGTCGCTTAAACAAACTGCGAAAGCTGGGTTTGTCCGCCAGCGTCTCGGCCCGGGCGTTGATAAGTTTTGCGGCCAGGGTCCTGTCTTTGGCCCAGGCGGGAACCAAACCCCATTGGAGTCGTCCCAGGCGGTTGCCGTCATGCCGGATAACCGCCAGGACCGGCTGCAGCGGAGCAATGTTGTAGCTGGGAACAACATCACAGGCGATCACATCAAGATTAAAGGTTTTTTTTAGTGAGTCCGGCCTGCTATACTGAGCAAATCTACCACACATGCGGTCTCGGATAAGCAAACATATGATGGTTCACGACTAACGCTGTCAATGGATTTCGTTTGCTCTGGATGAAATCTGAGAGGTCCCGGAACAAACGGTTGATGCGTTTGATCTGTTTGCCAGCGGGGTTGCCGCTGTGAAAAGGGATCCTCTCAGAAAATCCGGATTAAATAGAAACTTACAGTTCAATCCGGATATGTTTTCCCGCAAAAAGGGTTCCCCTTAACCCGGTACCGAAACCGGCGCAGCTTTTCCGATTGCCCCCATGGCTTCATCATACTTACTGCGCAGGTTGACATGAGCACCGTCAATCTCTTTTTTGAGGGGACTCCACTCCGTGGGGCACTCCGTGCGAAGGGCTTCAATACGATCATCCAGCTCGGTAACGATCATGTGAAGGTCTTCAACATTGGCCAGGACCTTTTCTTTGCTGGCACTCGGCAACTTATCCACTTTGCGGGTCAGGTCATATAGTTTTGCCTTCCAACCGGTCAGTTCCTGTTCAATACTTCGACAATAGTCTTTAACGTCCATGGCACCCTCCTTTAGATGTTTAATGTTTAAAGTTCACCTTAAATTTGATTGTTGACCTTGTATAGCAGCCATCGTCAATCCAACTCGATTACCTCATATAATTTTTTTAGAAACATAGGCACGATTTGGCCGATGTCAACTGGGTTTGTTTCAAAAGCCGCCCGGCGGCAAATCTTCGCAAGTGTCGGCCGGTTGAAAGGCCGCTTATACAGGTTTGAATGGTTATCCCCGAAATGGGTGTGGACGCATCCTGTTTTTTCACGCGGGATATACAGAAAGTGAAAACAATTGCCAGACTTAAAGAAGCACAGGAAGCACTTCAAAAAAGCGAGCAACGATACCGCCGGCAATCACTTCGCGATAACCTGACCGGGCTGTACAACCGACGTTATCTTTATAATTCTTTTTCCGAATTGATCGAAACCAACAAATAGGATCGGTAAATGGTCATGGCGGCGAGCCCGTGTTCAACTGCCACAGGACATAGTTTAACACCGATGCAAAGCCGACCCAGGCAAGATAGGGCAGCATCAGGACGCCGGCAAGCCGGCTTTCACGCCAGAACAGAATCCCGACAATGAGAATCAAGGACCACAGAACCAGGATCTCGAAGAAGGCTAGGTCAACCCGATGCAGCCCGAAGAACAGATATGACCATAACGCATTCAGCCCAAGCTGCACAGCGAACAGGATAAGCGCAACGCCGGCCCCCTTGAACCCCGCCCGCCGCCATGTGAGCCACACCGCCACCCCTATAAGCGCATAGAGCACGGACCACACCGGCCCAAAGATCTCATTCGGTGGATTCCAGGCAGGCTTCACGAGCGATTCATACCATGCGTCCGGCCTGAACTGTGAGCCGATAACCCCGGCGGCGAATGAAACTGTGAGCCACCCCAAGAGAGCGAGCGAACCTTTCAAAATTTCCATTGTTCCACCTCTTGTTCCCAAAGTATCCAGGAACGTAAATTATTTTTGCGTAAACCTAAAAGCGGTTATTTTTTTCTTTGGCTGCCTTTTCTTTTTTTTCTTTGTCATCAATCATTTTATCTCCGACTTTTTTGACGATCTTAGGCACCTTTTCGATGTCCGTGTAATAGGGGAGCTGCAGATTGAATTTTTCCACCAATCCTCCCCGCATGAAGTTGGTGATGGCCTGCAGATCGCTGTAGGGCATGATCTGGATCATGCCGCGGTGGTGCCGCAGAAAAATATTTCGCAAGCTGATCTTTTCCATCACACCGGAAACGGTTCCGGATTTTAAGTATTCTCCCACCCGGAAAGCATCGCCCATCAGAAAGAAAAATCCGGAAAAAATATAGCACTTTTCAAAGTGCTGAACCGCTCGTCGATGACGCGTTGAAGCTTAAGTTTCAATTTGCCGATAACAATTAGAGCAGCAATTAAATCAGGTCCTTAAAAAAATTGTGTGCTGAACAAATTCTTATCCCATACCTGTCGATTGAATCCATATCCTTTTCAAGAACAACCTGGGTTGCTTTTACAGTGGGAAAACGGTTTTTTAGATATCGCAGCGAAGGACGGGCTTCTTTTTCTGCGGTTTTACATTCAATAAACTGGGTCGGCTTCCCATTTTCGACGATGACAAAATCAACTTCTCTTTAGGCATTAATATGCTCACAAACAAGAATCAAGTATAAATTTAAAATACTTAAGCCGGCGGCATCTGAGCTGACTTCGATCAGATCCGTCCATGGCCTGCAATCTCTGCTTGTCGCCAAATCATTTTTTCCTTCAGCGCCAGCTCTGCTTATCATCTCTTTGAAGCGCCCTTTAATGGATCGTCTTTTAACTCGAAAAATCACATAATATTATCTTAGTTAATGCTGGTACTTGACATCTGATATGTATGGTGAATAATCATTTGGTAACGTTTAAAATTTAGGAACCTGGGGGCTTTTGGAGGTATATTCTATATTTACTGCTGCGGCGCGATCAACCAGGATCAAGGCCGAATCCGGGCGGATGCGTCCAGCTGGAATAGAGGTGTCTCCGTCGCGCAGGCGCTTGAGCATGGCATTCTTTTCAGCGCCCGTCACGACCCACAGAATGTTGCGCGAACGATTGAGCAGCGGATAGGTCAAGGTCATACGCCGCCTTCCCTGGTACACATCCGTAATTGCGACATCGCGGTCGGCAACCGTTAAGACCGGATCTTCGGGCACCAGGGACGCCGTATGACCGTCGGGCCCAAGGCCCAGGTGGACCAGATCCAGCACGGGAGGTGTTCCCGCAATTTCCCGGAGCGTCCGGGCATAGTGCGTAGCCGCGGCCTCCAGATCGGGCGCTTCCACCGGCATAGCGTAAATCTGCTCCTGGCGCAGCGGGGCATATTCAAGAAGGGTTTCACGCAGATGCGTCAGGTTCCGATCCGCATGACCTGCCGGCGCGACTCGTTCATCGACCTGCACGACATGTACCTGTTTCCAGGGGACCGCTTCATCGGCCAGGGCACGGAGCATGATCCACGGCGTTTTCCCGCCACTCACCGCCATCAGGAAACAACCGTGCGCGGCGACCGCCGCCCGCGCTTTTTCCGCGATGACCGCAGCGGCTGTCCGTGCGACGGCCTCGGCATCTGCAAGCACTTCCATACGCATGAAGGATCCTCCACCAAACCGTCTCCCCGGCAGACCCCGGATCAGGTCCGGGACAAGCTCCAGGGCCGGTTTAATGATTTATTGAACTCATTACTGCCGCCTTCCCCGCATCATACGATACCGGCGAATCAGCGTGTTGGTCGAACTGTCGTGCGTGAGATCCGGCGGTGCCGCGTTTTGGAGTTCAGGGAGGATGAGCTTGGCCAGCACCTTGCCCAGCTCTACCCCCCATTGATCGAACGAATTGATGTTCCAGACTGCGCCCTGCGTAAAAACACTGTGTTCATACATCGCGATCAGCTTGCCCAGCGTTTGCGGCGTGAGCCGATCGGCCAGAATGATGTTGCTCGGCCGGTTGCCTTCAAAAGTGCGGTGCAGCGCCAGCCAGTCAGGAGTGCCTTCGGCTTTTACCTCAGCGGCGATCTTGCCGAAAGCCAGAGCCTTCGTCTGGGCAAAGATATTCGACATCAGGATATCGTGGTGGTCGCCGATCGAATTGAGCGTGTTGGCAAAACCGATAAAGTCGCACGGAATCAGTTTCGTACCTTGATGGATCAACTGGTAGAATGAGTGCTGTCCGTTGGTGCCCGGCTCCCCCCAGAAGATCGGACCGGTTTGATAATTGACCATAACCCCGTCAAGCGTGACCTGCTTGCCGTTGCTCTCCATGGTCAACTGCTGCAGGTAGGCCGGAAAACGCTTCAGGTACTGATCGTAGGGCAGCACGGCCACTGTCTGGGCGCCGAAGAAATTGTTGTACCAAATCGCGAGCAGGCCCATCAAGACCGGCAGGTTCTTCTCAAACGACGCGCTGCGGAAGTGTTCGTCCATCTGGCGAAAGCCGTCGAGCAGGGCGCGGAAGTTGTCCGGTCCGACGGCCAGCATAGTGGAAAGGCCGATGGCCGAATCCATGGAGTAGCGTCCCCCGACCCAGTCCCAGAAGCCGAACATGTTGGCCGTGTCAATGCCGAATTTCGACACCCCGGCTGCATGGGTCGAAACGGCGACAAAATGCTTCGCAATCGCCGCGTCGTCTTTAAGCGCCGCCAGTGTCCAGGCGCGCGCGCTGTGTGCGTTGGTCATGGTCTCCAGCGTGGTGAATGTCTTGGACGAAATGACAAAGAGCGTCTCGGCCGCATCGAGGTCGCGCGTGGCTTCGGCAAAGTCGGTGCCGTCCACGTTTGAGATAAAACGGAAGGTCAGGCCGCGCTCCGAGTAGTAGCGCAGCGCCTCATAGGCCATCACCGGACCGAGGTCCGAGCCGCCGATGCCGATGTTGACCACGTTGCGGATGCGTTTACCGGTGTGGCCCTTCCAGGCGCCGCTGCGGACCCGGTTTGAGAAGTCCGTCATCTTGTCCAGCACGGCATGAACCTGGGGCACCACGTTTTCGCCGTTGACGACAATGGACGCCCCTTGGGGTGCACGCAGGGCCACGTGCAAAACGGCCCGGTTTTCCGTGATGTTGATTTTGTCTCCCCGGAGCATCGCGTCGATGCGCCCGCGCAGGCCGCATTCCCCGGCCAGTTGCAGGAGGAGCCGGAGAGTTTCGTCTGTGATGCGATTTTTCGAGTAATCGAGAAAAACGCCGGCAGCCTCAACCGTCAAACGCTCGCCGCGGCCGGGATCCTCCACGAAGAGCTTGCGCAGATGCACGTTTCGGATCTTTTTGTGGTGGGCTAAGAGGGCCTGCCATGCCGGGCGCGTCGTGAGTGGTAAGTGGGATGCATTCATTGATGAGCTCCTTTCGCTTTCTTTAGCTCCGCATGCCTGAGGTTAGACGGTCAGAGCGTTGCAATGAACTACCCCGCAGCAAGCTACGGGGTATCAAGAATTAAGAAGCCAGAATTCAGGAGACAGAATAAAAGACCATACAAACGGTTTTCTTATCAGCCTTATTATTCTCATATGAAACTCCATGAAACCGATCGTTTTTTCATGAAGGAAACGTAGGGTCGATCACTGTATCGACCGGGACCGGCGGGTACGGTGACCCGCCCTACAATCC
>ENA-OSEO01004512-OSEO01004512.1-sediment-metagenome-genome-assembly--contig:-NODE-4512-length-14506-cov-4.557974_pt1 | contig 14506 bp, 11 predicted proteins | sample MGYA00237883_ERZ534232 | MGnify/ENA metagenome assembly ERZ534232 | reverse complement strand
TGCTCCTGCCCTTCACCTTCGCCCTCCACCCGGACGTGGCCCTCTCGCTCCTGCTGGGGGTTTTCTGCGGCGGCTACTTCGGCGGCGGCATCCCGGCCGTGCTCATGCGCACGCCGGGCGTGCCCTCCTCCCTGATCACCACCTTCGACGGCTTCCCCCTGACCCAGCAGGGCAGGGCCCAGACCGGCCTTTCGGCCGTCCTGATGGGCTCCTTCAGCGGCGGCATCATCAGCGTCTTCATCCTCATCTTCCTGGCTCCGCTCCTGGCCCACGTGGCGGCCAGCTTCGGCCCGCCCGAGTACTTCTCGGCCGGCCTCTTCGGGGTGACCCTGGTGGTCATGGCCTACCGCCACCGCCTGGGTCAGGGGCTGCTCCTTCTGGGCCTGGGGCTGTGGATCTCCACGGTGGGCATCGACGGCCCGACCCTGGTGCCCCGCTACTGCTTCGGGGCCCTGGCCATGCAGAACGGGCTGCACATCGTCCCGGTCTGCCTGGGCCTCTTCGGCATCGGCCAGTCCCTCCTCCTCCTGGAGCGCCGCATCCTCCAGTCCGAGACCATGAGCCTGACCAGGCGGACCCTGGACTTCAGCCAGCTCAAGGTCAGCCTCAAGTACTGGCGGACCCTCATCCGCTCCAGCGTCATCGGCACCTTTGTCGGACTCCTGCCCGGCACCGGCTCCATTCTGGCCTCGTTCATGTCCTACGAGGCGGCCAAGCGGGCCTCCAAGCGGCCCCAGGACTTCGGCCGGGGCACGCCCGAGGGCTGCCTGGCCGCCGAGGCCGGCAACAACGCCGTCCCGGCCGGGGCGATGATCCCCCTCCTGACCCTGGGCATCCCGGGCGAGGCCCTCAGCGCGGTCCTGCTGGGCGTCTTCACCATCAACGGCATCTACCCCGGCCCCCTGCTCCTGATCAAGGAGCCGGTCCTGATCAACACCCTCTACCTGTCCATGCTCCTGATCAACCTGGCCGCCTTCGCCATGCTGGCCCTCTGGCTGAGGCCCTTCGCCATGATCGTCCGGGTCTCCAACACCGCCCTGGCCGCGGTGATCATGGTCGTCTCCCTGGTCGGCATATACGCCGTCAACACCCGCCTCTTCGACGCCGGCCTGGCCGTGGTCATGGGCGTCCTGGGCTACGTCCTCCTCCGCCTGGAGTGGCCCATCGTCAACCTGGTCATGGGCGTGGTCCTGGGCGAGATCCTGGAGCAGCGGCTCAGGGAGTCGCTCTCCATCGCCGAGGGCAACCCGATCATCTTCCTGACCCGGCCCATCTCCCTGGGCCTGATCGTGGCCACGGCCCTGATCGTGGTCCTGCCCCTCTGGCTGGACCGGCGCCGAGCCCGCCTGGCCGGCCGGGAGCCCGCGGAGGTCTGAGCATTGTCCCCGCACGAACCGGTCCGTGGCGACTTCCTCATCATCGGCGGCGGCGCGGCCGGCTGCCTGGCCGCCGTCCGGGCCAGGGAGCTCAACCCCGACCTGGAGGTGGTCGTCCTGGAGAAGGCCCATCTCAGCCGCAGCGGCGCGGCCGGCCGGGGCATGGACGCCCTCAACAACGTGGTCGTGCCCGGGGTGGGCACGGTCGAGGAGTACATCGAGGCGGTCGAGATCATGGCCGACGGCGTCTTCGAGCCGACCGTCAGCCGGGTCATCGGCCAGCGCTCCTTCGGCATTCTCAAGCGCCTGGAGGACTGGGGCCTGGACTTCCCCCGAGGCGAGGACGGCGGCTACATCGTCAACCAGTTCCACCCCAAGGGCCGCTTCCTGGTGGAGATGCGCGGCGAGCTGAAGAAGATCGTCGCCGCCCGGACCCTGGAGGCCGGGGCCAGGGTCTTCAACCGCCACGTCGCCTTGAGGCTTATCAAGGAAGGTCCCTCCATCGCTGGGGCGGCGGCCCTGGACCTCAAGAGCGGCCTCATCCGGGCCTTCCTGGCCCCGGCCGTGCTCCTGGCCGCCGGCGGCGCGGCCAGGATCGGCCTGCCCAACACCGGCTACCTCCACGGCACCTTTGACTGCCCCTGGTGCAATGGCGAGGCCCACTGGCTGGGTTATCAGGCCGGGGCCAGGCTGACCGGCTTCGAGTACACCGGCTGCTCGTCCATGACCCGCGACTTCAACGGGCCGGGCCTGTCCACCTTCATCCGCCACGGCGCCTGGCTGGTCAACGGCCTGGGCGAGCGGTTCATGGAGCGCTACGACGAGCGCCTGGAGCGGGCCCCGGCCGGGGTGCGGATGAAGGCCATGCGCGAGGAGATCAACGCCGGGCGGGGCCCGGTGGCCTTCTCCTTCAGCCACTTGCCCCCGGAAACCATCGAACTGATCGAGAGCGGCATCTTCGAGGCCGAGCGGCCGACCATGCGCGACTACTTCAGGGCCAAGGGCATCGACCTGAAGAGGCAGCCGGTCGAGGTGGTCACCAGCGAGGTCTACCTCTGCGGCGGACACGGCCTGGCCGGCCTGGTCGGCGACGCCTGGGGCCAGACCAGCGTGCCCGGCCTCTTCGCCGCCGGCGACTGCCTGGCTAACCCCTACGGCTTCCTGCCCGGGGCCATGGCCCTGGGCGAGGCCGCGGCCGAGCGGGTCGTCGAGCTGAACCGGCCCCGGCCCGGGGGAGGGGCGGCGGCCGGGGTTCTGGAGGAACTGGAGAAAGCCGCGGCCCGGCACCGCCGGGGCGGCCTGGCCGTGCCGGTCCGGGACTTCGAGTACAAGTTCCGGCGGCTGGTCAACGAGTACGTCGCCCCGCCCAAGTCAGGCCCCAAGCTCCAGCGCTTCCTGGACGAGACCGAGTCCCTGGTCCGCGACCAGGACGACCTGCCGGCCGGGGAGCCCCACGAGCTGATGAAGGTCTTCGAGGCCAAGGCCGGCCTCTTCTGCGCCCGGCTGGCCGCCCGGGCCTCGCTCTTCAGGACCGAGAGCCGCTTCGGCCTCTACCACCAGCGGGTCGACTTCCCGGAGAAGGACGACGCCGGCTGGAGGACCCGGGTGATCATCTCGCCCGGCCCGGACGGCCCGGTCCTGGCCAAGGAGAAGTCGTGAACCTGGCCATCGATCTGGACTGCTGCACCGGCTGCGGGGCCTGCGTGGAGTACTGCCCCGGTCACGTCCTGGCCCTGGACGACCAGGGCCGGCCCTTTGAGAAGCACCCCGACGACTGCTGGTACTGCGGCGTCTGTCAGGTCGAGTGCCCGGCCGAGTGCATCGAGGTCGTCTTCCCCTACCTGATCCGCTGAGGGCTCCGGGCAGGTTTAGAGCTTGTGGATGGACAGCCCCCGGGCGTCCTCGACGGCCTCCCAGAAGGCCTCGGGGTAGGTCGGGTGGGCGTGGATGGTCCCGGCCAGCTCCTGGAGGCTGACCCCCCGGGCCACGGCCAGGGTCCCCTCGCCGATCAGGCTGGAGGCCTGGGGGCCGAGGATGTGGACCCCGACGACCCGGTCGCGGCCGCCCTGGGCCACGATCTTGACCAGCCCCTCCAGGTAGCCGTCGGCCTGGGTCCGGCCCAGGGCCCGCATTAAAAAACTCCCGGTCTTGACGTCGGAGAAGCGCTCCCGGGCCTGGGCCTCGGTCAGGCCCACCCAGGCCAGCTCCGGGTCGGTGAACACGGCCGCGGGCACGGCCTCGGCCTCGATGACGGCTTCGGCGTCGCCCAGGGCGTGGCCCACGGCGACCAGGCCCGCGTGGCTGGCGAAGTGGGCCAGCTCCTTGAGGCCGGTCAGGTCGCCGATGGCGTAGATGGACTCGACGCTGGTCCGGCCGTGCTGGTCGACCTTGACGTAGCCGGCCTCATCTATCTCGACCCCGGCCTCCTCCAGGCCCAGGCCGTAGCTGAGCGGCCGGTGGCCGACCGTGACCAGGGCCGTCTCGGCCTCGACGCTCTGGCCCGAGGCCAGCCTGGCCCTGACCCCGGCGGAATTTACCTCGGCCTCCTCGATGGCGTCGCCGAAGAGGAGGCGGTACTTGAGCTTCCTGAAGAGGCGGAGCAGGGTCTTCTCGATGTCCTGGTCCAGGCCCTTGATGGGGGCCTGGCTGCGCTTGGTCATGGTGACCTGGGCCCCCAGGGCGCCGAAGATCTGGGCGAACTCGCAGCCCGAGACCCCGCCGCCGACGACGAAGAGCGAGGCGGGGATCTCCTTAAGGTCCAGGATGCTCTTGACGTCGTGGACCCGGTGGTTGTCCACGGTCAGGACCGGGTGGGGGGCGCACTCGGTCCCGGTGGCCAGGATGATGAAGCGGGCCGAGACCTCGCTCCGGCCCTGGGGGCTGATGATCCTGACCCGGCGGGGATCCAGGAGGTAGCCGAAGCCGGCCCGATAGTCGACCCGGCGCTTCTTGAGCAGGACGGCGACGCTGCTCCTGAGCTGGTCGACGATCCGGTTCTTGCGCTCGACCATGCGCCTGAGGTCGGCCCTGACGTTGGAACACTCCAGGCCCAGGCTCTCGGCTTTCCGCATGTCCTCGAAGAGCCTGGCCGAGCGGTAGAGGGCCTTGGAGGGGACGCAGCCCCAGTTGAGGCACATCCCGCCCAGAAGGTCCTTCTCGACCAGGATCACCCGGGCGCCTAGTTGGGCCGCCCGGATGGCCGCGGTGTAGCCGCCCGGCCCGGCGCCGAGGATGAGGAAGTCGCAGTCGACCAAGGCGCCGCTCCTCAGCCGGAGCGCTGGGGGATGAGGGCCACGTCCAGGTTGCGGGCCGCCCCGACCTCGTCCAGCCGGCCCACCGGCGTGGTCACCGGCGCGGCTTTGAGCTTGTCCGGGTCGGTCTCGGCGGCGTCGGCGATGCGCTCCATGGCCGCCACGAACTCGTCCAGGGTCTCCCTGGTCTCGGTCTCGGTCGGCTCGATCATGAGGGCCTCCTTGACCACCAGGGGGAAGTAGACCGTGGGCGGGTGGAAGCCCTCGTCGATGAGGGCCTTGGCCACGTCCATGGCGCTGACGTGGTGGGCGGCCAGCTTGTCGGCCGCGCTGAAGACGACCTCGTGGAGGCAGGGCTTGTCCAGGGCGACCTGCCAGCGCCGGCCCAGCCTGACCCGCAGGTAGTTGGCGTTGAGCACGGCGTGCTCGGCCACCCGCTTGAGGCCCTCGCCGCCCAGGGCCAGGATGTAGGCGTAGGCTTTGACCAGGACGCCGAAGTTGCCGTAGAAGGGGGCGATCCGGCCGATGGACTGGGGCCGGTCAAAGTCGAGGGTTAAGCCCTCGGCCGCCTTGACCAGCCGGGGCAGGGGCAGGAACTCGGCCAGCCGTTCGACCACGCCCACCGGTCCGGCGCCGGGACCGCCGCCGCCGTGGGGCGTGCCAAAGGTCTTGTGCAGGTTGAGATGGACGATGTCAAAGCCCAGCTCGGCCGGCTTGGCGTAGCCCAGGATGGCGTTCAGGTTGGCCCCGTCGTAGTACATCAGGGCGTCGACCCGGTGGGCCGCCTCGGCGATGCGGGCCAGGTGCGTCTCGAAGAGCCCCAGGGTGTTGGGGCAGGTCATCATCACCCCGGCCACCTGGTCGCTGAGCTTGGCCTCGAAGGCCTCCGGGTCCATGACCCCGTCCCTGGAGGCCACCGGGACGACCTGGTAGCCGGCCATGGCCGCGCTGGCCGGGTTGGTCCCGTGGGCCGAGTCGGGTACCAGGACGAGGCTCCGCCCGTTGCCCCGGCGGCGGTGGTAGGCGGCCATGAGCATGATCCCGGTCAGCTCGCCGTGGGCCCCGGCCAGGGGCTGGAGGGTAAAGGCGTCCATGCCGGTGATCCGGCGGAGCTGCTCCTCCAACTCGGCCAGGAGGATCAGGGCGCCCTGGCTCAGGGGCCCGCCGCCCTCGATCTGGGGCAGGAGGGGGTGCAGGTCGGCCAGGCCGGGCAGCCGGGCCGCCTCCTCGGTGAACTTGGGGTTGTACTTCATGGTGCACGAGCCCAGGGGGTAGAAGCCCACGTCCACCCCGAAGTTGAGGCGGCTGAGCCCGGTGAAGTGGCGGACGACCTCGACCTCGCTCAGCTCCGGGAGCTGGGGCGGGCTCTGGCGGCGCAGGTTCTCGGGCGCCTGGGCCTGGGGCACGTCCAGGGCCGGCAGGCTGGCCCCCCGGCGGCCGGGCCGGCTCTGCTCGAACAGGGTTTTCACCGCAGCCCCTCCAGACTCTCGGCCAGGCGGTCGATCTCCGCCCTGGTCCGCTTCTCGGTCACGGCGACCAGGAGGTTGCGCTCCTGACCCGGATAGTATCGCCCCAGGGGCAGGCCGGCGGCCAGCCCCTTCTCCAGGAGCCGGGCCACAACCGGTTCGGACTCTTGGGGCAGCTCGACCCGGAACTCGTTGAACCAGGGCCCCTCATCGACCAGCCTCAGGCCGGGCACGGCGGCCAGGCGCTGGCGGGCGTAGGCCGCCTTGGCCAGGTTGAGCTCGGCCACCTCCCTGAGCCCGGCCTCGCCCAGGAGGGAGAGGTAGATCAGGGCGGCCAGGGCGCAGAGGGCCTGGTTGGTGCAGATGTTCGAGGTGGCCTTCTCGCGGCGGATGTGCTGCTCCCTGGTCTGGAGGGTCAGGCAGTAGCCCACCCGGCCCCGGTCGTCCACGGTCCGGCCGACCACCCGGCCGGGCAGGGTCCGGATGAGGTCCTTTTTCACGGCCATGAAGCCCAGGTAGGGGCCGCCGAAGCTCAAGGGCAGGCCAAGGGACTGGCCCTCGCCCAGGGCGATGTCGGCCCCCATTTCCCCCGGGCTCTTGAACAGTCCCAGGGCCAGGGGGTAGCAGCTCATGATCGCCAGGGCCTTGTGCTCGGCGGCCCGGGCGAAGCAGGGGCCGAGGTCGTGGACCCGGCCGAAGAAATCCGGGTTCTGGAGGATCAGTCCGGCGGTCTTGTCGTCGATCAGCCCGTCGAGCGAGCCCTGGTCCAGGACCTCGGCCTCGACGACCTCCACGTCCAGGTTGGCCGTGTAGGTCCGGAGCATGGCCCGGTAGATGGGGTTGACCGAGGCGCCGACGACCAGCCTGGAGCGCCTGGTCCGCCGGACGGCCATCATGGCCGCCTCGAACAGGGCGGTGCCGCCGTCGTAGAGCGAGGCGTTGGCCGCCTCCAGGCCGGTCAGGCGGCAGATGGCCGTCTGGTACTCGTAGATGGACTGGAGCGTGCCCTGGGAGGTCTCGGCCTGGTAGGGCGTGTAGGCGGTGTAGAACTCGCCTCGGCTCAGGAGCGCGTCCACCGCGGCCGGGATGAAGTGGTCGTAGAATCCGGCCCCCAGGAAGCAGGTCAGCCCCCGGGCGTTGAGCCCGGCCAGCTCCTGGAGCCGCCGGCTCACCTCCGGCTCGCTCAGGCCGGGCGCCAGGTCCCAGGATCTGGCCCTCAGCTCGGGCGGGATGGACTCGAAGAGCTCGGCCAGCGAGCCCAGGCCGATCTCGGCCAGCATGGCCCGCCGGTCCTGGTCGGTGTGGGGGATGAAGTCCATTAAAGCCCTCCCACGAACACCTCGTAAGCGGCCGCGTCCATGAGGTTGTCCAGGCCCTGGGCCTCGTAGTCCTTGAGCTTGACAAGCCAGCCCTGGCCGTAGCAGTCGTGGTTGATGATCCCCGGATCATCGGCCAGGGCCTGATTGGCCTCGGCGACCACCCCCTTGAGGGGCGAGTAGAAGTCGGCCGCCGCCTTGACCGACTCGATGACCCCCAGCTCGCCCATCTGCTCCAGCTCGGCCCCGACCTCGGGCAGCTCGACGTAGGTGATGTCGCCCAGCTGCTCGGCGGCGTAGGCGGTGATGCCGATCACGGCCAGCCCGCCGTCGATCCTGACCCACTCGTGCTCGTTGGTGTACTTGGCCTCTTTGATCGTCTCAACCATGTCGCGCTCCTCTTAAAGCTAGGCGGAACCGGGCCGGCGGGTCAGACCTCGTCTCCGGTCAGGACGCCGTTCAGGACGGCCCACTTGTTGAACGATTTCAGGGCGACCAGGGTCTCGGCGCTCTGGACTTCGGCCACCGAGGCCAGGTCCTTGGTCACAAAATCTATCAGGCGGACCTTGGAGTTGACCAGCACCTCGACGATCAGGTCGTACTGGCCGGCCACGGCCGCGACCGAGACCACGCCGGGCAGCCTGGCGAAGCGCTCGCCCACCCCGACCAGGTCGCGGGTCTTGAGCCGGACGGCCACGTAAGCGGCCATGGCGCTGGGGTCCTCGAAGAGGTTGACCAGGGCGGTCACCTTGATCAGGCCGAGGGACCTGAGGCGGCGAAGCCGGTTGCGAACCGTGCCCTCGGAAACCCCGACCCGCTCGGCGATGGTCCGGTTAGGCATGCGGCCGTCGCTGGTCAGAAGCTCGATGATGGCCCGGTCTATCTGATCGGTTTCTTTAAAAAATCCAGCCGTAGGTCAATCCTTTCGTAGGGTTGTTGCTCGGGTCGCCCCTCTGGCCTCCCGGCCGGGTCACTCGGAATGTCCGCGGAACCGGCTGCGGTTTAGCGAAACCTGCCCCCAAATTGTTGCGAATATGAATGGCCTTCTGGCACCATGTTATGCTAACCGTAAGGGCATTGCTCGCCCCTTGTCAAGCCCAAATCCAGGGGGCGGCAGGCCGGGCCGGCCTCATTCAATCGCCCTCCAGGGGATCGACCACTGTTTCGCCGCTGACGATGGGGTTGATGACCAGGCCGGAGACGACCTTGGGAAAGAAGTGGGTCGACTTGGGGGGCATGAACAGGCCGGCGTCGGCCACGGCCTTGACCTGCGCCACCCTGGTCGGGTTGAGCAGGAAGCCCAGTTTGGCCTCCCCGGCCTCGATCCGCCTCACGGCCGCGTCGAAGTCGGCCTCGTAGTCGATGGCCGATTCGCCGGCCGAGTCTTCGGGATCCAGACCCAGGCAGCGGCGCAGGATGAGCTCGTCCAGGACGACCACGTCCAGGTCCCTCAGGGGGGGAGGGATCTCGGGGCCGGCGGCCAGGCCCGGCTTGAGCTTGAGCAGGCCCAGGCGCCCCGATGGGCCGGTCAGGAAGCCCAGGGTGGTCCGCCCGGCGCCATCCTCGGCCAGGAGGGCCTCGAACTTCCGCCGGTCCGGCTCGGACCGGGGAGACAGGCCGGTCTCCCGGACCTCGAAGAACTCGGCCGCCGCGGCCAGGAAACTCCCGGCCTCAAAGCCGGGCAGGTCCCTGATGAGGCGGTGGGTCGGCCGCAGGGTGAGGCCCCGGTCCTGGACGGCCGTGGCGTAGGCCAGGGTGTAGTTGAAGCTGGATCTCTGGTCGGCCCGGGGGTGCTCCTGGCGCATCAGGTTCCGGTGGGCCAGGCCGGTCTCGTAGCGGTGATGGCCGTCGGCGATGTAGAAGGGCCGGTCCTGGAGCAGCCGGGCCGCGGCCCGGTGGACCTTTGGGTCGGTGATCAGCCAGAGGCGGTGGCGGATGCCCCCCAGGTCCTCGAACTCGACCTCGGGCCGGGCCGGAGCGGCCTCCTCCAGGACGCGGATGACCTTCCGCTTGGGGTCGTCGTAGATGGTGAAGATGGTGCTCAGGTTGGCCTGGCAGGAGCAGATCGAGGCCAGGCGCTCCTCCCTGACCGTGGGCAAGGTCCTCTCGTGGGGCCTGATCATGCCCGTCCGGTAGTCCTGGAGCCTGAGGAGGCAGATGAATCCCGTCCGGGTCAGCCTGGCCGCCCGGCCCGGCGGGGAGAAGGTCATCTGATAGAGGTACATGGCCGGTTCGGCCTCCCGGGTCAGGACGCCCTGGCGCCACCAGTCCTCCAGCTTCTGGGCGGCCTCGCGGAAGCGTTCCCGGTCGCAGGTCTGGGTCAGGATGAGGTGGATGAAGTTGTGGTCGTGGAGCTTAAGGAGGCGCTCCCGCTCCCGGGGCGAAACCACGTCCCCGGGCGGCGGTATGAGCAGGTTGAGCGGTCCCGCTTTGGGCGTGTTGTATCGCAATCCGCGGAAAGGCGCGACCCGGGCCATTGACCCCCCAAATAGTGACCCAACTACCTCTCTAACCTATGAAACACGAAACGTCAAGGGCGGTGATTGCCTTCAATCGAATCATTCCGGCCAAATTCCTACGCGGCGCTTCTCCGGACTTCCGGGATGATCGAAACGGTTGACCAGGGCCGGGCCGGGGTCCTATATTGGGCCATGTCGCCCCGGCGGGGTCCGGGACTGGGGAGGGGAACGCCGGCCAGGTCCCCGGGGCTTAAGCCAAGGGACTTATCTGACCTTTGATCAGACAAAGGAGCTTCGGGCATGACCTCTGAGCCTGATTTGAAAAAGACCCCTTTGAACGAGTGGCATCGGGCCAACGGCGGCAAGATGGTTGACTTCTCCGGGTGGGACATGCCGGTGCAGTACCCGAGAGGCATCCTCCAGGAGCATCTGGCCACGCGGCGATACGGCGGTCTTTTCGACGTCAGCCACATGGGTCGCTTCCTGGTCAGGGGCCGGGACCGGCTGGCCTTCCTGCAGCACGTCCTGACCAACAACGCCCAGGCCCTGGAGCCCTGGCAGGCGCAATACACCATCATCCAGAATGAAAACGGTGGGGCCCTGGACGACGCCTTCCTCTACCGCTTCGGCGAGGACGACTACCTGCTCGTGGTCAACGCCTCCAACCTGGAGAAGGACTGGGGCCACTTCCAGGACTGGGCCGGCCGCTTCGGCGACGTCAGCCTGGAGGACCAGACCTCGGCCCTGGCCATGATCGCCTTCCAGGGGCCCCTGAGCGGCGAGATCCTCCACCGGGTCGTCGGGGGCGGCTTCTTCCCCGAGCCGCAGCAGAACAGCCTCTCCCAGGTCAGCCTGGCCGGAGAGCGCGTCTGGCTTTCGCGGACCGGCTACACCGGCGAGCCGCTCAGCTTCGAGCTCTTCCCCCCGGCCGGCAAGGCCGAGGAGATCTGGGCGGCCATCCATGAAGCCGGCCGGTCAAAGGGCGTGGTCCCGGTGGGCCTGGGCGCCAGGGACACCCTCCGCCTCGAGGCGGCCATGCCCCTCTACGGCCACGAGCTGGGCCTCGACCAGGAGGGGAAGGAGATCCCCATCTTCGCCATTCCCCTGGCCCCGGCCGCGGTCAGCTTCTCCAGCCTCAAGGGCGACTTCATCGGCCGGGAGGCCCTGCTCAGACAGTTCGAGGCACTGGTCAAGCTGCGCCACACCTTCGGGGCCAGGCCGGCCCTGCCCCGCCGCATCAGGCCCCTGGCCGTCAAGGATCGGGGCGTGGTCCGCCGGGAGCACGAGGTCTTCCTGGGCCAGGAAAAGGTCGGCCAGGTCACCAGCGGCACCTCGACCCCTTACTGGACCTTCGAGGGCCCGGCCAGCGACATGCGACCCACCGACCGGAACGAGCTCAGGGCCGTGGCCCTGGCCTACCTGGACGCCGATCTGCCCGACGAGACCGAGCTGGAGGTGGTCGTCCGCAACCGCCGCATCAGGGCCCAGGTAGTCGGCTGCCACGGCCGCTCCGACGCGCCGCCCTACTTCCGGCCCCTGCCCGTGGGCTGGGAAAGGCCCAGGCTGGAGCCGGCCGTGGGGGCCGGCCTGGCCAAGCTGGAGGTCCTGCTCCAGAGGAGCCTGGCCAACCACCAGTGGCGCCAGAGCCAGTGCGTCAACCTGATCCCCTCGGAAATGACCCCCTCGCCCCTGATCCGCCTCCTCTCGGTGAGCGATCCGGTGGGCCGCTACGCCGAGCACCGCGAGCTCCTGGCCGCCTTTGACCGGGAGGTCTACTACTACCAGGGCACCGACTTCATCGCCTGGGTGGAGAACCGGCTGGCCGTGGAGATGGCCGCCTATCTGGGCTGCCCCCTGGTCGAGGTCCGGCCGGTCAGCGGCCAGATGGCCAACATGACCATCTTCAGCGCCTTCGTGGACTGGAAGAACCGGACCAACCGCAAGCGCGAGCCGGAGAGGATCAGGCTGGCCATGAACAACCACATCCGCAAGGGCGGCCACCTGAGCTCCCAGCCCATGGGCGCGCTGAGGGACTACATCGCCAAGGACCCGGTCAGCGAAAGGTACGCCGTGGTCAACTTCCCCATCCTGAGCGACAACCCCTACCAGATCGACCTGGCCGCCACGGCCAAGCTCCTGGAGAGCCTCGATCCGGAGATAATCATCTTCGGCAAGAGCATGATCCTCCACCCCGAGCCGATCGGCGCGGTCAGGCAGATGGTCGCGGCCAAGAAGCCGCGGCCGATCCTGATGTACGACATGGCCCACACCCTGGGCCTGATCGGCCCCCACTTCCAGAAGCCCTTCGAGGACGGGGCCGACCTGGTCAGCGGCTCGACCCACAAGACCTTCTTCGGGACTCAGCGGGGCGTCATCGGCGCCGCCTTCGAGGAGCAGACCCCCGGCTTCGAGCTCTGGCAGGCCATCCGCCGGCGGGCCTTCCCGGGCATGGTCAGCAACCACCACCTGGGCACCCTGCTGGGCCTGCTGGCCGCGGCCATCGAGATGAACGCCTTCAAGGACAAGTACCAGCCCCAGGTCATCGCCAACGCCAAGGCCCTGGCCCGGGCCCTGAAGAGCGAGGGGCTCGACGTCCAGGGCGACCCGGCCGTGGACTACACCGAGACCCACCAGGTCATCGTCGGGGTCGGCTACGCCCAGGGCCCCCGGATGGCCCGGCGGCTGGAGGACAACAACATCATCGTCAACTTCCAGTCCACCCCCTCGGACGAGAGCTTCACGGCCAGCTCGGCCCTGCGCCTGGGCGTCTCGGAGATGACCCGCTTCGGCATGGTTGAGAAGGACTTCCAGATCCTGGCCGGCCTGATGGCCGAGGTGATCAAGCGCGGCCGGGAGGTCAGGGAGGAGGTGGCCCGGTTCAGGCAGGGCTTCCTCGAGCTGCACTTCTGCTTCGACGAGCCCAAGCTCAAGCCCTACCGGAAAAGCCTCCTGGCCACCTTCTGAGGCTCCAGGAGAATCCGGAACCGGGGCTTGGACGGAGGGCGGCTTGAGGGGCGGCTAGTCCAGGCCGAGATAGGTCCGGCGGATGCTTTCGTCGGACAGGAGAACCTGACTGTCGTTGCAGGCGGTGATGGCCCCCTTGACCAGGACGTGACCCCTCTGGGCCAGCTTGAGGGCCATGAGGGCGTTCTGTTCCACCAGGAACAGGGTCACGCCCTGGCGGTTGATCTCCCTGAGCGTGTCGAAGATGGCCTTGACCAGCTTGGGGGCCAGCCCGAGGCTGGGTTCGTCCAGGAGCATCAGCTTGGGATCGGTCATCAGGGCCCGGCTGATGGCCAGCATCTGCTGCTCTCCGCCGGAGAGGGACTTGGCCTTCTGCCTGCGCCGCTCGGCCAGGATGGGGAAGAGCTCGAAGACCCGGACCGCGTCCTGTTTCACCGCGGCTGCGTCCCGGCGCAGGAAGGCCCCCATCTCCAGGTTCTCCATGACCGTCATGTCGCCGAAGACCTCCCGGCCCTCGGGGACCAGGGCCACGCCCCGGGCCACGATCTTGTGAGTCGCCAGCCGGGTGATGTCCTCCCCGTTCAGGCTGATGCTGCCCTGATTGGCCCTGGTCCAGCCGACGATGGTCTTCAGGGTGGTGCTCTTGCCCGCCCCGTTGGCCCCGATGAGGGTGGCGATCCGCCCCTCTTCGACCTCGAGGCCGACCCCGTTCAGGGCCCGTATCTTGCCGTAGTGGGCGTGGACGTTCTCCAGCCTGAGCATCACTCGTCCTCGACGCCGAGGTAGGCCTCGATCACGCTCTGGTCGGTTTGGATGTCCCCGGGCGTCCCCTCGGCGATCTTCCGCCCGAAGTTGAGGACCATGACCCGGTCGCAGATGCCCATGACCACCTTCATGTCGTGCTCGATGAGGAAGACCGTCAGGCCCTTGGCCCTGATCCGCTGGATGAGGGTCATCAGCTCCCGGGTCTCCTGGGGGTTCATGCCCGCGGCCGGCTCGTCCAGGAGGACCAGCTTCGGCTGGGTGGCCATGGCCCGGGCGATCTCCAGGCGGCGCTGCTCGCCGTAGGGCAGGCTGTCGGCCCGCTGTTCGGCCAGGTCCTTGAGCCCGACGAAGTCCAGGGCCTCCAGGGCCTTTTCCCGGATGGCCCTCTCCTCCCGCCGCTGCCTGGGCGTCCGGAAGCTGCTGTGGAAGAGGCCGCACCCGGTCCGGCAGTGCTGGCCGATCATCACGTTCTGGAGGACGGTCATCTGGTGGAAGAGGCGGATGTTCTGGAAGGTCCGAGCGATGCCCAGGCTGGTGATGGCAAAGGGCTTCTGGCGGGTGATGTTCTGGGAGTCGAAGACGATCTCCCCCTGGCTGACCACGTCCATGCCGGTGACGACGTTGAAGAAGGTCGTCTTGCCGGCCCCGTTGGGGCCGATGAGGCCGAAGATCTCGCCCGGCTCGATGGCCAGGTCGACGTAGAGCAGGGCCACGACCCCGTCGAAGCTCTTGGTCACGGACTGACCTTGCAGAAGCGGCGGCATCTTGACTGGTTTCCCTCCCCTGGTCCTAGACGCCCCTGACCCAGGAGCCGCCCTTGAAGAGGGCCTGGATCCTGAGCTCGGCCATGCCCAGGATCTCCTGGGTCTTGAGCAGGATGGCGGCGACGAGGATGGCCCCGTAGAGGAG
>ENA-OSEO01004511-OSEO01004511.1-sediment-metagenome-genome-assembly--contig:-NODE-4511-length-14507-cov-7.518988_pt1 | contig 14507 bp, 18 predicted proteins | sample MGYA00237883_ERZ534232 | MGnify/ENA metagenome assembly ERZ534232 | reverse complement strand
GCTGTATTCGGTTTTTGCAGCTCTTGAGCAGAGACCCCCACGGGCAAACTTCTTCGCACGTTGCAGAGAAGTTACAGACAAAGACTCTAAGGAGCGCTTCCATCCTTTGGCGACCCAGCTCGGCGTTTTTTAACTCCAGAACTTGCTTTTCTAATTCGTTGTAGGTAGCTTTCCTTGGCATGTCCGTCCCCTTCTACGGATCATCGGTTTTGCAATTTTTTTTGATGGGAAGGCCGTCGCCTGGCCTTTGGGGCGTCCCTTGAACTGACAGGTTGGGTAATGGGCTGACGCTTATTTAACCGGGATATTCCAGCACAAAATTTCTTCAAGTGCCGATCCCCCGATACAACAGACCCCCGGCCTTGACGCCCTTGACGGTTCCAAGTCGACGTATCAGCCGAGGAGGAGACGGACGACCTGCGGCAGGCAATCTTCCACCCACTCCGCAAGGAGTTCATGGGGGGTCGCGTTTATGGGATGGGGAATGAGCACGAACGGATAATCGGGGAAACCGTGGGCCACAGCCATGGCCTTTCCTGATGAGGCAAAGGGCTCCGTACAGATAACCGCGGCTGGAATCCCAAGCTGTTCCATGACGATCCCGTCGAGCACACTGCCCGAACTGCATGAACCTCAGTCCCCGATGCCGGCCAGCACCACCTGCGCCTTTTCCGCCAATTCCCGTGCGGCATCCTCGGAAACCGCATGGGAAGGGGATGGTTTCTTCAGGTGGACCTCGCCTCTGAATCCGTACAGATCTTTCAACCTCCGCCCGATCTCCTTCAGCATGTAATCCGAATTCCTCTTTCCATTATCAATGAGTCCCAAGGTAAGCCCTTTCAGGGACCCAGGCCGGGGCGCCATGTCAAAGGCTGTCTTGACAGGCCCACTGGTGGGATCCAGTACCGTAATGGTCATATCTATCTCCTCTGGTTCTGTTTCAGGAATTCCAACGGAACCCCGGTGAGCGCTCAGGCGCCGCCTGCGCAAGACGGGAGGATCGGTTCAGTGACCGCCCTGGACATCTCACGGTTGAACCATCCGAACATGCACGCTGAGAATCTTCCGGCAACTCCTCCGGCCATGATCACCAGAATCCGGTCGGGGGCAGAAACGGCCCGGACCATCTTTTCTTCATCTTCCGGTGCCAGTGGGGTTTCATCCATCCCCCCTCTCTTCAGGTCTGCCAGGGGGCGACAGGCCTTTTCAAAGAGAAACTCCTGCACCCGCTTTTTTGTCCACCCTTCCCTGACAAGGGTTTGATAGTGTTCCGGACAGATAATCACCGCGCACTCCACATCTCCCCCCATGTTGAAACTCCCCAGTGCCCGCATCCGGTCGGCAATGGTGTTCAGGATGCTTTCCGGTTTCAATGCACTGTGGTTCTGGATCTGATTGGGGCCCTCGGCGGCAAAAACAGTGACCGCGTTCATTTCTCTCGGGAGCCCCCGAACAACATGAAGCGGCTCCCAACGGCTGTAATGCTCGCTGAAACAGAAGGTGTATTTTCCTGGATGTCCAAGGGTCGTCCTGTCGAACTCCCTCCCCCCGAGGTTGTACAGTACGAGTCTGACGGCCCTTCCGATGGTGGCGTTGGCACGGTTTCCGGGACCCATGAGATTCTGACCGTTGTTGAACCCCAGCTCTTTTGAAATCGGACCATTGACCACCAACAGGATTCCCGCCCCGGCGGTGCTTGCCGTAACCCCGTGCAGTCCGAATTCAGGACGCGATATCGCGCGTACGGCCGCAACCACCACAGGAAAGTATTCCGGAAGGCATCCGGCCATGACGGCATTGATGGCGACCTTCTCGGCAATAAACACCCTGTTCCGCTCGGGAATCGCCCCCAGGAGTTCGCCCGGTTCCAGCCCGGCAGCATCAAGAAATCGGAGCACCTTTTCTTTGGTGGGAGGAACCACCGGGAGCCCGTCTGTCCATCCCTTTTGAAAAAAGAGGTCTATGGCGTGATCGAGGTTTTCACAGTCTATTTGTTGAGATACGAGACCCTGGTCCATGGAACAATCCCTCTCCTGCATACTGATGGAGCGCTTCCGACAGTTTCCCGTCCCTGACCCTCAGGGATCCGGACCCATATCCCTTTACAAACCGCTGAAAGAGACGGGTTGCGTGGTTCCTCCAAAGGGTCGGGTCCTGGCTGCCGTTTTTCTGATGTGAATATTAATGTAGAGGAGTTCCTTAAATAATTCAATAAGATTTTCTCCAGAGACGTAGAGCCGATGAAGACGGATGGACGATAATTCGGCACCGGGATAACGCCGGCTACGGCCGACTGATTATTTAAGGATTCCGTTCCAAAAATGCATGTTGGGCTAAGAATATGGGCATGCCTTAGAGGGGCAGGAATTGAACTCGATTCAGCAGGTCTTCAGGTTCGCCAACATTTGAAAGGAGTTCCAGGTCTTTGACGCAGGCACCGATAGTCGCCCCCATCTGGTGGGCATAGATTAACCCGCTAAAGGGCGCTTTTTCCTGTTGTCGTTGGGTCGCCTCGGCCAACAGGTCGTCATCGTGTGTGAAAAGAACTCGGCCCAATTGCGTCGCTCGATCCAACAGTGCAGAATCATCCATCTCGTCGGCGCCGTCTTCGTAGGCCGTAATGACATCTATGCCACGCAGACGCAGACCTGCGGTTATGGCGGGGGGAACATTATGGTCCATATGGAACGTAATCATTCAGATCAATCCATTGGATTTCAACCTGGCGGCAACAGGTGTTTGCCCCTGGCTTTTGCGAACCTGCTTCGCAAAATCGAGCCTTCTTTCAATATCCCTGTCAAGCTCTTTTTGATGGTCCCAGTAGTAGGCCAGAGCGGAGTATATTTGGCCCAGTGTCAGGTGAGGATGTTGGAAATACAGTTCTTCAGGGCTCCACCCGTGGGCCGTTTTTTCCAGAACGATCTCGATGACCTTCGTGTTTGTACCCACGATGACAGGCACGCCATTGGCATCCAGGGCCACATGCTCATACTTTGTTTTTTCACAAGTCAATGCCATGTCCATTACCTCGCTTCCCATGATTTCCTCGAATTACAGGATAACATCTTGTTCAACATCTGGCAAACGCAATGATCAAGTTACCTTTCTTCTGTTTTGATCCCTTGTCACCCGGATCAGGATATCCCGAATTTCGCCCGGCCCTTTGGCCACAGCACAACGCCACTTCCCAAAAACACCTCGCTCAGGCCGTGCCGATTTTTCACCTCGTTCACCCGTTCAAGGAGATTCCCAAACCCTTGGATGTCGTTTTTAAACGCGGAACGCCTCACCAAAGTCTTCCCATACGCTGTCCCGAAGAACGCTTTGTGGTTATCCTTCGCTGTGTCCATACCGACAATCAGATGGTCCTTGGACCCTCTCAATTGTATTATTTTAGAATGTCCCGGCGCCCGGTGCCTCTCATCATTTCCGTGCAAAGCCCCATGAAAAGGAAAGGCCGAATTCCTCTCTGCCGCCCATTCTCACCCCTGCCAAAAAAGCAGAGGCCAGGAACTTTTTCATGCCGGCCTTGGTCACCAGATCGCTATAAAATTTCAGATCCACCCGCTTTCGTTCAATATCGTTTCCCGGCTCGCCATAGGCATAACAGAGGTCGTGGGGCAAACAGCATTTGTAGGTGATATCCTCCCATCGGCACCCGGTGAAAAGCCCCAGGATCTCGTCCGGCAGGCAGGAACATCCATCAAATTTCCAGCGGTCATATTGCTCCGGATTTGCGGTGATACGGTCCACCAGATAGTCCAGGTTGAAATGGCCGCACAATGCAAGTCCCCTTTCGGTGGGAATCATTTCACCAATCTGCGGCAGTTCCATCTTTGCTCCTTTCAGATAACCACGAATCCTCACCTTCGTCCCTCGACCCGCTACGTGGCGTAAAACACCAAGGGCATCTCATCTTGTTTTTCCCTGCATGTCCTGCTTTTCATCTCAAACAGGCATCATCTCGATTGCATTATTAAAGAGCATCCCGGCGCCTGACCAACCTAAAGATGGATGTGACTTGTTATTCAAATTTTATGAGAAATCGCAATAGATCCGTCATCTTGAGGTCGGCAATGACCTGACCATCATCGTTCAAAACAGGAATTTCCTTTGTATTGGTCCTGATCATTTTTCTTAGAACGGCCTCCGCGTCTTCTTCCGCAGTGGCAGCGACAGGATTTCTCCGCATGATATCCTTTGCGGATTGTGCAGTAATGGTTTTGATGATGGATCCGGAGTGAATCTGAGGTTCGTAACTTGAAGAAAAGACCTGTCGTACCAGGGTCCCCATGGAAATGGCCCCCGTGAGTCTCCCGGCGCCATCGACCACATACAGAAGGCGGTTCCGATCGAAACGGATCATGGCCCTGATAACCTCTTTCAGATCCGCCTCCTCACGGATCAGCGGCAGGTCTCTCTCTTCAAGGAGCGGGATAAGGTCCGCCACTTTACCAATATCTGTGATCCTGTTCATAAGATTCGATCTGCTTTGCCTTTCATAGATGATGGCCCCTCCCTATCGCGGCTTTCCTATTCACAAACAGGGCCATGCGTTTTTAAAAGCATTCGGGTGTTCTCATCAACGGTCGCCTATTTGGAAGCGGTCTCGCCGGCCTTGCTGAGTGAAAACCGCACAAAAAACGGGGTCAGAAGTTCATTGATGAAGACCGATCCCAGCACTGCGTTTACCATAAGCTCCGTGATCTGGGAACCCCCAAACACGCTCTTGGCCTCCAGAACAAGCCCCACGGTCACACCTGCCGTGGGCAGGAGTGCAATGCCCAGATATTTTCTCACTGCTTGCGGCGCATGAGAAATCCGGGCCCCAAGCCGGCATCCCAGAAACTTCCCGGCAAAGCGACTCAGTGTAATCAACAGGGCCAGCCAGCCGGCGGCCTTCATGATCCCCAGGTCCAGATGTGCCCCTGCGAGCGTAAAAAACATGCCAAAAATCGGTTCTTCTATCCCTTCCACAACTGAAAACAGATCTTCGTGATGGTGTACGAAATTGGTTATCACAAATCCCAGCGTCATGTTGGCAAGGAGGGCCGGGGCCTGGATACTGCTTGAAAGGCCGCTGCACAGGAAGATCGCCCCGATGATGATGCCGAGGAGGGGACCCTTCCTCTTGGTAAAACGAATCAGCCAGCCCAGAATCGTTCCTACTGCGCCGCCTGCAATAACCGCCAGGAGAATCGAGAGGGTCGGGATCAGCAAAAGGCTTTGAAATGAAATGGTTTCTTGAAGGATAAGGCTATGGGCCGCCACGCTCGCGAAGCCGTAAAAGAGGATGGCCATGGCGTCATCCAGGGCGAGTACACCCAAAAGGATGGTGGTGAGCGGGCCTTTGGCCTGGTATTCATGGACGATCGCCAGAACAGCTGCCGGAGCGGTTGCGGCACAGATCCCGCCTATGACGAGGGCCATGGGGAAATAGGCGTTCCAGTAAGGGGACGAATTCCCGTTCCCGCCGTAAATGAGATAATAGAACAGGGACAGAATGGTTGTGGTCAGAAAGAAAGCGCCGGTGGCTTCAGTCAGGTTGATCCAGGCGATTTGCCTGCCCAGCCTCTTTAGCTGCGCTGTGTGCAGGGAACCGCCGATGGAAAAGGCAATGATTGCCAGGGCGATATCCGTGATCAGAGAGAGATCCTCTTTGACCAGTTTCTCGTGGAAGAGCCCGAGCACCGACGGGCTCATCACCATCCCCATGACAAGATAGCCGCTTACCCGGGGTATGTTCAGCCGGTTTGCGAGCTTTCCGCCGATGTAGCTCAAGAGGAGAAGAAGCCCGATGTAAATCAGCGGATGAGGGGTGTCTATCAGATTGATAAACCTTGAGTAGAGGGTGTCCATGTCCAGAGAATCGATCCGTCCCAATTCGTGGTCGACCCGGAATCACGCCCTTGGCGTGACTCAGGCACAATTCCTCAATTTGCAGTAGTGGCGGAAAGGGGTTTTCGTTCAGGGATCAGCTTCCTTTCCTCCCCTCAGAAATGGGCGAGATATCCCCCATCCACAGCCAGCACGTGACCCGTCACATAGGATGCAGCCGGGGAGGCCAGGAATACGATTGCCCCGGCGATCTCGGGGGGTTCCCCCCACCGGCCGATGGCGGTGCGTTTGGCCAGCCAGGGGGCCAGCTCCGGATTCGAAATAAGGGTTGCGTTTGTTTCCGTGGCAAAAACACCGGGCGCCACCGCATTGACCGTGATGCCCGATGGCCCAAGTTCCGCTGCCAGGGCCCGGGTGAGCGCGGATAGTCCGCCCTTGGCTGCGGTATAGACGGCGTCCCCGGCCCCGGAGATCAGGGCTGAGATAGAGGTGACGTTGACGATGCGTCCCCGGCCGTGCGGCATCATGAGTCCGGCAGCCTGCCGGCACAGGTTGAACGGTGCAATCAGGTCCACCTCCATCAGATGGCGCACCGCGCTCATATCAAACTCAAATAGCCCCCGCCGGTCGCGTATTCCAACGTTGTTGACAAGGATGTCGAGACGGCCGTGACGGGCTTGGATATCGCCGAATGCCCTCTCCACCGAAGCCTCGTCCCCAATATCAAAGGGGAGGGGCTCGACGGCGCCCCCGGCCGAGGCGATCACGGCCATGGCATCGGCCAGACCCTCGGTGGTTCGACCATTAAGGAGTACACGGGCGCCTGCTGCAGCCAGACCTTTGGCCGCCTCCAGCCCAAGCCCGCGACCGGATCCGGTTATCAGGGCGATCTTTCCTTCCAGAGAGAAACCATCAAACGGCATAGGGCCTCCTTTGATATTGGATACTCGACGCCTGATCCTTGATGTTGGTTGGCGTGTAACGGCGATTCCTCACCAGACGGGATCTCCGTCAGGCTCGAACCGGCAACAAACAAGGAGCAACGGGCAACCCCGAAAGTGGAAGGCGCTACCTGTAAGAGAATGCCACTCTCTTCCTTTTTGAGACGGAAAACCGGGGAATAAGAGAACCAGGAAGCGTCCGTCAAGGGCCACGCGCAATCGGGACGTCATTTGACCGGTCTCAGGCTGTGCGTCTGTCTCAGCCTATTCCAGAGCGCATCTGTGATCACGTCTATTGCACTTTCCTTCCGAAGGTCATCCACATCTGCGACCCGACGGCAGGATTCCATTAATTCATCATTGCCGTCCCTCAGACCAAGCCTCTTCCAAATATAGTCCCCCAAACTGATCGGCAAGTCGCTTGCCTCTTCCGGCCCCATCCTGGCGATCCTGGCCTTGTCTTTCAAGGTCAGCTCCGAAATAATGCGGTCCACGGCCTCATCGACCGTCCTGGGCAGATCCGTCCTGCGCATGCCGGTTTCTACAAATGAGAGGTGGTAAGCGGTCTTCAGGACCTTGTACGCGTCATCATAAATCTCGGGGTCCTCGCTGGCCCTTGGGCCAGCCACGTTGAGGACCTTCATGCCGCTTTCCTGGATCCATCGATTGATGTCCTGGGCCGCCTTGAAGGCATGGGTCTTATCTAAATCGATGTGAAGACACGGCCGGCCATGTTTCTCGGCCAGTCTTGCGGTCAATGTCGAGTTGCCCGTCAATGGGCCGTGAGACAGGATCAAGGTGCCGTCCGAATCAAGGATGTTCTGCTCGGTGCGCTCCGAGTAGTCCACTGTCTCCATCTCCTGGACCTGATATTTCTCGGGCACCTTACCGTCTTCGGCCTTGCGCCCTAAGGAGACCCATCCGCCGTGAGGGATGTCAAGGTCAATGGCCACGTCGAGAGCCGCTCTATCGGCGCCGGTCTGGCCGCCTGAGATGATTTTGGATATCATGGTCATGATGATATGAATACCGGATATTGGTGGGAAATACAAGTCGAAGCGTCTGGGCCGCCCCTATCCGGCAAGGCCATCCTTGCTGAACAATCGGAAAACAGATTCTCCCCGTCTCCCCCAGTTCATTACATGGTACCAAGCATTCGGATATTCTATTCTGAGGGGTCTGTACATAATCCTTCTTTACAGCAGACTATGAGCCAAGCGTAGATTCCCTTTCCACACATTCCATATCAAATTATTTGATTGCTTACGGACCTGCGCTTGAAGGTTTCTCAATTTTATTATTATTATAGCCCATTAAAAAACTCTGCAAACCATTCCCATCCAAATTTGGTCATTTTACCTGAAAGATTTCTCGGTATAATGCCTTCGGAATTTCGACGGACATCAACACCAACGATGGGAGTCCTATTTGATAGGGAACAATCGATCTCCCAAAGGCTCAAGGGATCTTTTGACGTCTGAGCAGAAACAATAAACATCACACCATCTACTCCCTTTATAGTCTTCTCAACGATTGGCTTATATTGATCCTCTTCAATCTCTTGTTGATCTAAGGTGAGAAACTTTATTTTAGGTTTAGAATAAAGTTCCCATCTATGCCTGCCATTGACCAACATATCTCTATATCGAATATCAGATTTCGTACACCCGACATAAATTCTCTTATGTTCTCTGTCCGAAGCTTGCAGCGATGTTTGTTTTCCAATTTTCACATTATGGACGATCATCTGCACCTCCACAACTAACAATGAAATCCCTTTTTCACCACACAACGGTCTGCTCACCTGTCGGTGTGTAGCGATAGCGGAACACCGGTCAGAGTGCAGCAGGAAGGTTATGACTTTTTTTTATCATTATTCCCATGGGTTAATAAGTGCCACGCCACTCGCTTTCATGTCTGAAACATTGTGGGTTACCACTGTTAAATGATGAGCAATGCCTGTTGCGGCAATGAGAGAATCTATGGCGGGCATTGGTTTGCCGACACGTTCCGTCATTCCTTGGATCTTCCCCCATGTCACCGCAGTTTGTATGTCAATGTCGATGATTCTTGTCCAAAATCTTTCCTTGAGGTCATTATCTACCCAATTATGCAATTCTTCCTTTCTTCTCGATTCGTCAAGTTTTTCGATTCCTTTGTGAAGTTCGCCAATTGTCAAAACACTGATGAAAAAATTGGTTTCGTCTTCTTGTTTGATCCATTTAGTGACTTTTGTGGATGGCTTAGGCCGTAGGATTTCTGAAATGACACAGGTATCCAATAGATATTTCATAATTCAATATCTCTTGAAGATCTTTTGTCTCTTGTCAGGTCAAGGTTTATGCCAGAAAGGGGGGATTCTTTTAAAAAAGAAATTAAGTCGGACGCTGGCTTTTTGAGTTTTTGGTAGTCTTCAATGGCAATAATTACGACAGATTCCTTGCCATGTTTTGTGACAACTTGTGGGCCATCACGGCGGGCTTTGTCGACCAAATTGCTGAATTTATTTTTTGCTTCCTGAAGTTGCCATACATTTCCCATAGTTGCACCTCTTACTATGTTCATTTTCGGCTAGTCTGTCTAGATTGTACCCTCGAGTTGAGTGTATGTCAAGAGGCGCTGCTGGCACCAAGATATTCGATACAGACCTGTTTTAATCGTGAAAATCAATATTTACTCTATTGATATCAGCCACTTGATGTGGTCTGCCAACGATGGGAATAATTTCATGGGCGTCCCCCTGCCTTTTCGCATCATCCTTCAAGAGTCAACGGCAGACCCCTTTATGACCCCTTTACCATCATCGATCCTTCCGGTATCGCTACTTTTAAGAAAGTCATTCAAATCCATTGTAAGATCAATTTCATAGCAGTAAAATTTGCTTTCGCCGTATAAATTCCTCATTTGCCTTGTTGTTGATTTATATAAATCACTTTTATATGGGCCGCATATCGCATTTTTGACCACTTTCGATATCAGCAGCTTATTTTCATGCTCCTTTTCTTTTAGAGACGCCTGCAGTCGAGCAGCTGTGTTTATTGATTTGCCGACAAACTCCCCTTTCCCTCGTATGCCAATTTGGTGGAGCCGTCCATAGTCAACCCCGATCGTTATGCCAATTCTATTTGGCTCGATGTTTGAGAATTCCTCTATCAGCTTTTTAATTCTATTTATTAGTGTGTTGTAGATATTGTAACAAAGCGGCAATATTTCGTCTGAATGCTTTTTGCTGACAATCAGTATGTAACCATCTCCGAGAAACTTGTAAATAAGAGCTTCAATCCCACTTTCTGCGATATACTCCTCCATGACTTTGGTTATGTCTAACAAGAAATCATCCCACACGTCCATTCGTTCATTATTTTGCAGATCTTCAATAATTTGAGACGAGGAACAAATATCAAAAATTAAAATATACTTTTCAGTGGACACTGTTGCCTCAACCTCGGCAGAAAGAATTGCACTTTCTCTAATATCGCCTCTCACAGTATTTCCCTTCGCGCGTACTAAATTTTGCGACCAATTAGAATACGCTCTCATAGCGCCTTGCCGGGCAACCCGTCACGGTATTCATAGAGATCAACCGAAAGGGTGCCTGGCATCTCGCGCGGACCCTTGCCGCCCAGACCGGTATGAGCACACCAATGGCGCGACTCAAGGGTCTAGGGCTTCTATCTGTCAAAGGGCTGTGGGTTCACCCTGTTGATTTCCCAAAGGGGCACCCCATTTAACTGGGGGTAAACATTTATCAGCCTCTGGCTGATCCATTATCCGGCTAATGCCCGATCAGTTCTGTGAACCGCCCCTTGTGGACTCGCATGAGGGGTGGTGTGGGGGCTGGGGGGTAAATACCCCCCGTTACCCGATTAGCCATCGATGTTCTTCGTGGTGTTTGCTCGACGGCCCTCGCCAAACGCAGCCCCATGTTCGGCCGCTTCGATTGCCTCACAAATAGCCTCGTAGAGCGAAGGCGCCATGCAACCCGCAGTTCCTGGAGACAGTCGTGGGTAATGCATTCGCAGGGCTTCGGGCGCGATTTTTTCAAGCCGCCGACGGTACAGCGCACCTACTTGGTCACCTAGGGCCCGGCCAAATTTGGACGGCCTAAACCTGACCTTCCCTGATCCGTACACCTCGATGAGCCCTCCACCTCGACGCTTCAGCACCACACTGCCCTCCTTACCGGTACCATAGGCGAGGTTGAGTGAATCTGGAAACCGCCCGACGAGATCGCGAAGCTGTGAGGCAAGACGACGAACGGGGTTCGGCGCGCGCCCGGCTTCGAGATTCTCGAAAAACCTCTTCTCATCCCATTTCTGCCGCGCTGAAGTGCTTTCGTCTGGGATGATTCGCTCGACTTCCACCCGTGCGCTTGCGGTCTCACCCTCAACGACGACGCGAACAACCTGCCTTGGCTCACTTTGTACCAAGTTCCGCAAATGTGGCACGACGACACAGCCGTCCGCGCTATCTGAAAGCTCGCGGTACAGTGCCACGTCAACCAACGCCAGGTCCCACTGCCTGATAAGATTGTCAGCAAGCAGGCGTCTACTCAGCTTCGCTACCTTGGGATCGTTTTCGTCACTGGCGATGATGACAAGAACATCGCCCTGGACCACCGCCTCACGAATTTCCTCCGACTCTACGACCGAAATTCCATTCTCATCGACTGGAACCGGAGGCATCGACTCATCGAACTGATCAGGAAGGTTCGCGAGGTAATCAAGAGCCTGGGCGAGTACTTGCCTTCGCTTCTCGGGGTTGTACGCCAGTTTGGTCTCGACGACGCCGACACGGCCCTGAGCCGACAAGAGCAAAACGTCTATTCGACCGGCATCGGCAACTTTGTACTCTCGCTGCCAGGCGTACCAGTCATCGTCGGTAATGCCGGCAGCCCGGCAAGGCCCAATGACCAATTCCGGATTTTTGAAGATCTCGTCGCGAAGCCAATGCTCCGCCAAGCCAAGATCTTTCGCTGAGCATCGCTCCCACTTGGCTATGAGCGCACCTTCCTTCTCGAAGCTGAACAACTGATCGCTAACTGGTTTCATGTCCTCTGATCTTCCTGTCGATGGCTAACTCAAACTTCACCTACCCGCTCGGCGAAGCCGCAGTGGGTCGGTGAAGCTCTATGGTTAGACGGTCATATTGGATTGGTTACATTTTACGGCACCGCGATTATCGAAGTTTTGCTCCCTCGACAGATCTTATTGGATATCTCTCGAAGTTTCTCCCTTTCTCTTGCCTCTACGGTCCCGCAGTGGAGCATCAATATTGTTCGATCTCGGTGCGCCAACGCTAGGATTGCCTGGCCTAATCCTTGGGTTAGCTTGCCCGCGTGTCCCATGTTTCCAAGGCATTTCACTTCGATCCCAATTGAGCCCTTAATTGGATGCTTGACCACAATATCAAGGCGGTTATTACTGCCAAGTACGTTCACGTCTGGACCGCATTCTTCACGACAGAATGTTTTCCAGGCTGTATCGGAGCGACCGTTGCGCCGTGTGTGAGAGGTCAGGCACGAAGTGGCCGTGTCTTTGTTGAGGTGGGCCATGAACTTAACTACTCGCGCCCACACATCGGCCTCGAAAGCGTTTTCGTTGTGGTACCTCTCTTTGTATCCAGGCTCGGAAAGGTGCTTCACAAGAGCGACATTAAGTTCATCGATAGTGGAATAATTCATCAATAGGTTCCATTCCTCCCTTCAAACGCCCGTCTTGTAGGAACAAGGATAGTCAAAATGGGTCAGGTCTGCTGTTGACTCTTGTTTGCCGTATCTTGTTTTTCATGATCTCCGTTGTCCACTTCGACGAACCACCACGTATTTTATCACATAATGTCTCTGATATTTGATAGTCATAAGGCAAAACCGCTGCATGAAACCTCCTCGATGCTACCCGATCCCCCGAGTTCGTGAAGGGCCTGGAGCAAGGGGTCCAGGAGTTCTTTGTATTGGGGCAGACGGTTCTTTTTTGCCATGCTGAAATTTCTGCGTTGGAAGTTCGCATTGATGTGGACCGGCCTATTCCGGGATTAAAATCGTTCTGTGTGTATGGTTGTGAAAATCGAACGTTGCGGATCGGAGATAGCGTTTTTGCTCCCAACAGAAAAAAGAGCTCCTGTCAGGAGATGGGTAGGGGATATTTGAGAGGATGGTCCATAGGTGATAGGCGCGAGGCACAACGCGCAAGGTTAATGGCTGATGGATCAGAATTGAAAAAATTGGTCCGAAATTGGCCAATTGTGGGGGATAATAGTGCAACTGATGGGTATGTCAAGCAAAAACTGAGACCATTGGGGAGGTGGGCGATGCATGGGGCTACCGGCTTGTCAGAAACTACGAAACGGCCCCGGTCGCGTCACGGTGCCGACAAAAGCCATTTCCATGCGGGGACAATCTGGACAGACTCATTGGAGGAATCTTCGTCCAGCCACGTGACGATGGTCCCTTGTTTAACATCCAGTTCCTTCATGGCTGACAGCAGACCCTGGAGTTCCCGCTTCCGCGTCGCGGGTTCGTGAAGGTCCCAGCAGACCTGGATGAGCAGGCGTCGGCCCCCCTCCTCCCCGGTCAGGACAAAATCAACCTCGCCTCCATGACCCGCCAAATAATAGCCGGGCGATAGTTTTTTCCTGCGCAGGTGCATGAACACCAGGTTTTCCAGCAAGGCCCCCCGGTCTTCGGTCATGCGAAACGACATGGCTTCCAGGAGCCCGGGGTCAATGATATAGACTTTCTTGGGATTCACCCTCCGAATGCGTTCCGAACGGGAATATATCGGGACTTGGTAAAAGAGGAACGTGTCCGTCAGATAATCCATGTACTCATACAAATTGTTTTTTGAACATGAAATCCCCTGGCTTTTGAGGGCATTGTAAAATTTGTTGACGCTGAAGCGGGTCGCCGGAGCCCCGAAAACGTGTCGAATGAGGGCCCTGAGGGCCTGGATGTTCCGGACGAAGTAGCGTTCAACCACATCCCGAAGAATGACCACATCGAGATAATTTCTAAGGACCTCTCGTCTGAGGTCATCATCAAGATTCTGAACCTCTGGGAAGCCTCCCACTTTGAGGTATTGGGCAATCAGGTTCTGGAGCGTGGCCCTGGCCTGCGACCCGAAATTTCTAACGGATGTCAGCGCGACCTGTCTGTAATCCAGGAATTCCCTGAAATCAAAGGGAAACACCTCAGTGGTGAGCGACCGGCCCCTGAGGCTGGTGGCAATTTCAGTACTGAGAAGCCTTGAAGATGAGCCGGTCAAACACACAAACAGGTTTTCGGTATCAAGGACCCTCCGAACGAACGTGTCCCAGCCTTCAATGCGTTGCAACTCGTCAAGAAACAGATAGCAGGATTGATTCTTGAATTGGGGAAACTTCCGATAATAGGTCTCCAGGAGAATCTGAAAATGCTGTGCGGCAAATGGCAGGAGCCGCTCATCCTCGAAATTGAGATAAAGGAGTCGCTCCTTTGGCAGCGCCTTTTCGCGCAATAACCGCATCTGCTGGTAACAGAACCACGTCTTGCCTGACCTTCGCATGCCGGTCACGACATTGGCCTTGCCCGGAATCCACTTCATTTCCAGACGTCGCGGCACCAGTTCAGGCAATTCGCGTTCATGAAAATCGTCGATCAGCGCGTCCAGTATGTCCCCGATGGCCACTTCAAAATCCCCCACCTGTGGCCGGGTCAAAATCCCCCACCCCGGCGACACGATAGAGTTTACT
>ENA-OSEO01004509-OSEO01004509.1-sediment-metagenome-genome-assembly--contig:-NODE-4509-length-14513-cov-4.528678_pt1 | contig 14513 bp, 14 predicted proteins | sample MGYA00237883_ERZ534232 | MGnify/ENA metagenome assembly ERZ534232 | reverse complement strand
GCAGGTAGTGCGCTGAGAGGTCCAAGCCATGAGCGAACCCTTCGTCCCCCGCGTCGGCGGCGTCCTCAGCGCCGACATCGCCGTTCCCGAACACGAGCGAGAGGTGCGATTCTACTCGCGTGTCCTCAGCACGGGTGAGCCTCCGCTCTGGCGTGGGGAAGACCTGATGAACAGCCTCGGCATGCCCGTCATCGGCTTGGGCCCGCGCAGTCCGGAATACGCTCACCTTCCGCTCCAATGGATGCCGCACATCCAGGTGGCCGATGTGGCGGCCAGCGTGAAGCGTGCGGTCGATGTGGGCGGGAGTGTGCTGATGCATGCCAAGGACGACGATGGAAGGAGCCAGTGGGCGGTGCTCCTCGATCCGAATGGGGCGGCGTTCGGGATCATCCCGGTCGTTCCCCCGGAGGCGATCCCCCCAAGCGGTGGCGCCGGATCGCCCGACGCGGTGGTACCGGTGGGGCACATCGCCTGGCTTGACCTCACGGTCTCCGACGCCTCCGCGGCCCGGGACTTCTATCGGCAGGTCGTTGGGTGGTCGGTGCAGGATGTCGAGATGAAGGACGGGGGCGAGCGCTACGCCGATTACAGCATGCTCGGCGGCGACGGAAGCCCGGCGGCGGGGGTGTGCCATGCCCGCGGCGTCAACGTGGGTCTTCCGCCGGTCTGGATGCTCTACCTGCCTGTGGGCGACCTCGCCGAAAGCCTCCGTCGCGTCGAGGAGGAGGGAGGCACGGTCATCAAGACGATGCAGGGGGAGGATGGGGAGTACCATTATGCGGCGGTTCGGGATCCGGTGGGGGTGTGTCTGGCGTTGACGCAGGGGTAAAGGATGGTCCGATCCAGGGCGTCTCGGAGACATCTCCCTTTGGTTCTCCTCTTCTTGCTCACCCATGGATCATGCGGACCTGACCAGCCCGACCGGGGTGCGGGCTCTGAGGCTCGGGACAGTGCCGGCATTCGAATCGTGGAGAACCACCGTCTATCCTGGGCGTTCGGTGAGGACTGGCAGATCGACACTACCGCAGTGGTCCGGATGGGCGCCCACGATGGTGACGAAGGACTTCTCTGGCGCGTCATGGGTGTCACGCGGTTGTCCGACGGCCGCCAACATCTGTTTGGCGGGTACACCCTTTGGCAGGGACGGCTGCCCCAATTCTTCGCGACCGGCGGCCATGGCACCCGACGTCACCAGCACGATCTGCACCTTTTTGGTGTGCAAAGCCGCGCATTGGCGCGCCAGATCCACCATCTGGGCTGGATTCAGTTTCTTGCTGCCCGCGGTGAGGGTGGATGTGCCGACCTTGATCACGATGCGTTGAGGAGATGCCATCTTACCTTGCCTTAATCATAAGGATGCTGGATTTTAACATAAAAAGCGATTTGAGGTCTGAACCTCAGCGGATGCGGTCATACATGGCGCGAAAATCGTCGCCAAACAGTATTTTTGGAACCGGATATAAGGGATTGGATTCTTTTAACGCGTTGCGGATCATGCCGGGCAGGTCGCTTTCCTGTATCCCGTCGATCTTTTTGGGAATATCCATGGATTCTTCCAGTTCCCTGATCTTAAGGATGAACTTTTGGGCTTTTGCGGACGGACTGTCTCCCGCTTCGGTAATGCCGATCAGATCAGCCAACTCGGATAAAGGTTTGTCGACCGAATGGCCGAAGTAATCCAGAACAACGGGTAAGATCACGGCATTGGCCAGTCCATGCGGCACGCGATAATATCCGCCAAGTGTATGGGCCAGGGCATGCACGTAGCCTACGTAGGCGCGCGTAAAGGCAATTCCGGCCAGGTAGGAGGCTTTGAGCATATTGCTGCGCGCCTGGATATCGTTTCCGTTTGAATATGCGGTGTATAGGTTGTCAAAGATGAGCGTGACGGCTTCACGTGCGCAGTGGCGGGTTTCAGCGGTATTGCTCCTGCCGATGTAGGCTTCCACAGCATGGGTGAGTGCGTCCAGCCCGGTGGTGGAAGTAATGTGAGGAGGCAGTTTGACGGTGAGCAGTGGATCGAGAACGGCATAATGCGGTGTCAATTTCTGATCGTTGACGGCATATTTTTCGTGTGTGGTTGGGTTCGAGATCACGGCCGCCACGGTGGTCTCGCTGCCCGTCCCTGCCGTGGTTGGGATGGCGATCATCAGGGGAATGCGCTTGCCGACTTTCAGAATGCCGCGCATCTGCGGGATGGATTTTCGCGGGTTGACAACCCGGGCGCCAACGCCCTTGGCGCAGTCCATGACCGAACCGCCGCCAAAAGCAATGAGCGCCTGCACTTTTGATGCAAGGTAGACTTTCAACGCGCTTTCGATATTGTCGATCGTCGGGTTGGGGACTGTTTCATCGAATACTGCGCAACTGATTTCGGCATCTTTAAGCGCTTTCAATAATGGTTCAACCATTCCAAGCCCGGCGATGGTTTTATCGGTTACAAGCAGCACACTTTTTACATCCTTGCCGGTCAGCACAGCGGGGATTTTCATGACGCTGTTCTCGCCTTCGATCAGTTCGGGTTTGGGCCAATAAAGCAGCGCCGAAGCGATCTTCAGGATCCATTGATAGATACGATAGAATGCGACTCTCATTTCAGTCCTCCAAATCATTAATTCGCTTAATTAAAACAGCCAATTATTGTCCAGGTTTTGATATGACTATTGTATCTCTTGCAGTATGTAATTAGTTAATTTTGTTTTAAAATTCGAGGTTTTTGTTTTCCCGCGATCAACAATACCGCTGCCAGGATCAACACGCCGCCAACGATCATAAAGATCTGGATGGGTTCGTTCAGGATCAGGGCGGCCAGGACAACGGTTACAACCGGTTCAAGCGTGGATAACAGCGACGCGTCCGTGGCGCCGATGATCTTGAGTCCGGCCAAAAAGGTTGCCACCGGCAGCATGGTTGAAACCAGGGCGATGCCTGTCACTGCCAGCCAGCCGGCTTGAGAAGCGGGCCAATGCGCCCCTTTGATCGCAGTTATGGTCCCGAACACCAGGGAGGCAGAAGCAAAAATGACCGCTGAAGATTGCACAGAGGACACTTTTTTCATCACACCGGTACCGACCAGAATGTAAAAAGCGTAGATCAATGCGGCTGCCACCGCCAGCAGGATGCCGGTCAGGGTACCGCCCTGTGGATTGGCGGTCAGCGCCGCGCCGACGGTTGCCAATGTCAGCGCCAGGATGGTGCGGCGCGTCAGTTTGACTTTTTGAAAGATCACCGTGAGCACCGTCACAAAAACCGGGTAGAGATAGAGCAGCAGCGCAACCAGTCCGGTGGAAGCGTATTGGATGGCGCTCATGAAGCAGAACGATTGACCGACGTAACCCAACCCACCCATGCCGGCCAATTGCAGCAGCGTACGTCCGCGGGGCAGGGGTTCTTTGCGGATGCACATCCAGAGAAACATCAACACTGCCGCAATGGAGAAACGTAGAAACAGCAGGGTGGTTACGTCCAGGCCGTCTGCGTAGGCAAAACGTCCGATGATGGCCAGGGTGCCAAAAGAGGCGGCCGAAATGACAATGAGGACAATTCCGAAGAGGCGATTCATGAGGAATATTGTATCAAGAGAGCGTTATATACATGAAGATTTCAATTGCCAATTTGGTCTAAAAACTTCGATTTGCTATAATTACTGGAGTAAATTCTTATCATTGCAGATGGCATTGTTGCTGGATAAAACATTTAGATGTCATGAGCGATGCGAATATAAAGTCAAGAATTTATTGGTTTTTTGAAAACCCTTTTACTATCGTAACCGGTTTTTATTCATTGGCATGGGGCTTGACTTATGCTGCCTTAAGACTGAAATGGGGGACTTCACTCGGGTTGTTGAACCCGTTCCTGATCGCAGCCGATTTCCTCATTCCGCTAGTATTGATCCTCGCTCTGGTTGGTCTGATACGAAAACCCCTCAAATCGTTCCGATGGTTTGGCCTTCTCTTCATCCTCTTTTTTGTGGGGGTAATGGCCAATCTGTTTGTGTTTAACGTCCATTTGATGAATTATGGAGATGTGGGAACACTCAGCGGGATGATCGGACACAACGAGGTATTTCCGCGCTGGATGCTGGGAACCGGAATTTTGGATTTTGTGATCAGCCACGTAAGCTTTCCCTTCTTTGGACCGGGGGATGACTTGCTTCTCGTAAAAACCCTTAGCGCGCTGGTGATGTGCTTTTCGGCAGTGTTTCTGTTGATCCTCTTTCCAAATCGATTAAGTCTGTTATTGGCTTTTTCTTCGCCCTTCTGGCTGCTTTTCTCCAGCGGCTATGATGAATATTATCCCTTTATCGCCCCGCTCTTTATTCTTTTTATGTTGTTCATTTCAACGAAAATCGACCGGCGTTTTTCCGCGATCCTGATTGGGATCTTCGCGGCTGTGGTTGGCACAACCTATGCCGGTTTTATCCCGCTCAGTCTGATCATTTTGTTCGTTTTTGCCATCTGGCAAGGGGGTAAGAAAGGGTTGGTCGCATTGCTGGTTTGCCTGATCATAAGTCTGTTGTTGATCATCCTCTTTAACGGCACCGACCTGGTCGGCTTCTGGAAAAGTTTTGTCTTCAATTTGAATTTGATCGATCCTGAAATATCCCCGGGACCGTTCATCAGCGGAACCCCTTTCTACAAACCGATGTATGCCCTTGGTGCGGAAAACTGCGACAGAATGTTGCTTCAGTTTTACTGGACGGGGTCCTTCCCGTATCTTCTCCTGGTAATTGGCGGGACTGTTTATTTATTCGTCCAGCGGAAAGCCGGGAGCAGCAGAAACCAGATGCTTTTCCTGGGCTTATTCCTGGCATACCAGTTTCTTTACTTCGTGTTCATGGTCCCGCGACTTGGAACTGTTGTAGATATCGACCTCTTCTTCACGCTATACATTTCACTGGCTTTCACCGCCGGCTGGCTGTTGGACAGGATCGCAGAGCATCTTGAAGAGCGAACACAAAAAAGTCTTCGATTGGCCGGTTTTTCCTTTTGCGCCGGGAGCACTGCCATGGTCACTCTTTATCTGCTCTTTCTGGGTTTGTACGCCCTGGTTTGAGGCTATAATTCCTTCAAGAGAACACAATCCAAACGAATCGTGAAATCAACGGGGATGTTTTATGGACACCGTTTTTTCTCAAGACGACTTCTTACGTTATTCGCGCCATCTGATGGTGCCCGAGATCGGCCTGGCCGGTCAGGAACGCATCCGCGCGGCTTCAGTCCTGATCGTAGGCGCCGGCGGACTCGGCTCTCCGGCGGCCCTCTACCTGGCGGCAGCCGGCGTGGGACGCATCGGCATCGTGGATGACGACGCAGTGGATCTTTCGAACCTGCAGCGCCAGATCCTGCACGGTTCTTCCGCGATCGGACGGCCGAAAGTGGATTCGGCCCGCGAGCGCCTGAGCGACCTCAATCCCGGAATCGAGATTGAAACGTACCTTGACTTATTCTCCGAACACAACGCCGAAGAGATCGCCTCCGGTTATGACCTGCTGCTGGATTGCAGCGATAATTTCGCCACGCGTTATTTGGTCAACGATCTATGCGCCCTGACGGGGCGTGCATACGTCTACGGAGCGGTTTACCGATTCGAGGGGCAGGTCAGCGTTTTCGACGCCCGCAGCGGACCCTGCTACCGCTGCCTTTTCCCGGAACCGCCGCCCGAAGGGGCCGCCCCGGCATGCGGAGAAGCGGGCGTCTTCAGCCTGACACCGGGATTGATCGGCACCCTGCAGGCAGTGGAAGCCCTTAAATTGATCCTGGGGATCGGCGAGACATTAATGGGCAAACTGCTCATGGTGGATACGCTCTCGATGACCTTCCGTCCGATCAAGCTGCACAAACGCCCTGACTGCGACCTGTGTGGAGACAACGCGTCTATCACGCACCTGATCGACTATCCGGCTTTTTGCGCGGTCGGACAGGGAGAACCCCTGCGCCCGGAAGAATCCATCTCGCCGCGCGAACTCGCGCAGCGGTTACAGTCTGGCCGGCCTCCCCTGCTGCTGGACGTGCGTTCAGAGGTGGAGTTGCAAGTCTCGTCCCTGCCCGGCGCGGTCAACGTCCCGCTGGAACAACTGACCGGGCGTATGCAGGAACTGGATAGGGCACGTGAAACTGTCGTTTTCTGCCGCAACGGCACACGCTCCAGGCGCGCGCTGCGGCAGCTTCAGGAAGCAGGCTTTGCTGACGTAAAAAACCTGGCCGGGGGCATCAACGCCTGGGCCAGGGATGTGGATCAAAAGATCAGCCAGTATTAAATCTTATCGGGCGCTTTGGTCGGCCCGGATCAGGGCCTTCAACCCTTCAATGGCGGTTTTAACCAGTCTTTCCGGGTCAAATTCTGCCATGTGTTTTTCATTATCTTCAAGAGACAACTCACCCAGATCGGCGTCGTTGATGACCTGCAGCACGCCGCCGGCGCGCTTGCGGTAGAGCGAAGCCAGCACAAAGAGGATGGAAGATTCCATCTCGGAGCACAAGGTACCGCCGGCCACCCAGGCGTTCCAGCGCTCTTCGAGGCGGGCTGCCATGGGCATGCGCGTACGTTCAACTTCGCCGTAGAAAGAATCTTTGGATTGCGCGATGCCGCAGTGATGGCGCACGCCTAATGCTTTGGCGCCTTCTCGCATGGCGTTGACCACGTCCACGTGGGCCACGGCGGGGAACTCGACCGGCAGATATTGGGCGGAGGTGCCCTCGTCGCGGATGGAGGCGGTCACCACCACGATGTCGCCGTTGCGTACGTCCGGCTGCATGGAGCCCGAGGAACCCACGCGGATGAAGGTGTCCGCGCCAAAGTCGATCAGTTCCTCGATGGCAATGGCCGATGAGGGGCTGCCGATGCCGGTGGAGACCACCGAGACCTTTTCACCCAGCAAGTGCCCTGTCCAGGTGGTATATTCGCGGTTCTGGGCTACGAAATGCGGATCGTCGAAGTATTTGGCGATCTTCTCGCAGCGGGCGGGGTCGCCCGGCAGGAGCACGTAGCGTCCGACGTCGCCTTCCTTGATGTGCAGATGAAATGCCAATCCTTCTTCATTGCGCATGGTGCACCTCGTTTTGCAGAAAATGGAACTAGATTATAGCGTATTCAGGGGCCTGATAATATAGAAGAAAATCCTGCCTGTGTCATGAGGTTGTTCTTGACAGGAGGGGAGCTTGAATTATAATAATGGACACGTTCCTCGTTAGCTCAATCGGCAGAGCGGGCGGCTGTTAACCGCTAGGTTCGAAGTTCGAGTCTTCGACGAGGAGCCTTTTGCCAAAAATGACATGTTTGAACTCGACATGTCATTTTGTTTTTAACCTCTTCCATGCTAAAAACTGCCTGAAATCTTCCAAATCCTGATCTGAAATTTCATCATTTTGGGATTCTAAAAACATTGAATCAATCCGATTCTTTTTCAAATCGTCATCAATGTTCGAGTAGAACTGATCGGTTATACCAGTCGTTGAGTGCATGACATTCTGACTGACCGCTTTATAATCCTCTTGTGTCTTTGAGTGTGCCTGTCCGTAATGAACATGACCATGTCTAAACTTGTGCGGAGAGTGATAAGGAAGCCCGACTTTTTCTAGCCATTCTTTGAGATTCTTACGAGCGATCATCACTCTTGTGTCATTAGGTTCTTTGCAATTTGGATTGATCTCACCAGTTTCAGGAAGCAAAGGAGCGAACCAAAACCCATCATCAGAAAGTACTTGCCTGACCTCTTTATCCCATTCTTTACAAACGTTCAGCAGTTCAGGGATTGGAAATAATACCGTCGTTGCACTTTTGCTATTCTTTGTATGAACGCCCAAAGAAGTAAACTGATAAACAAATCTGTTTTCTAAATCTATCGCCTTGATTGGCAAAGAAACGAATGCACCGATTCTAATGCCTGAAAGGTACCAAAATACTGCTGATGCCCGAATCCGGCGCTCCTGGACGCTCTCAGCCGGAGCATTGGCTATTTTTATGATCTCTTCCAGCGTGACATATTCTTTTGTTTGAGGAACGTCATTCAGACGCTTTGCCTTGATCTTGTTTATCCACGCTAATTTTATTGACTTGTAATCCCGCTCATTGTCGATCAACCATGTAAAGAATCTTCGAGCAGCCGAAAGGACTTTTTTCACGTGCGCAGGAGAAACAGGTTCGTCCTTGCCATCCAGACGAGCCGAGCGCATGTATTCAGGGAATGTAGGAGTGATCGAGGGAGCCTTTGCGAAAGAGACTTCACCAGCCCATTCAAGAAGATATCGAATACAGGATTGTTCGATCTTCCATGAACCCATGGATATTTGATCTACATGTAACCGATCATCAAGATAGGCTTTGGTGAGTTTCCAGTTTTTCTTATTGATCATTTTTCTTCCGCTTTGCATCAATGAACCGGACTACTCTTTTCCCGCAGACTGGACAGCTAGCAGAGTAATAAATCAAACTGCCTTTTTGACACTTTTCAGGATTCACTAGCTTGACGACCTTTTTACAAGATACGCAGTAGACCTGCCCTTTTTCGAGTACTCTTTTTTGATAATTTTCTTCATACCAATCTTTGAAGATTTTTCCGTTGATCAAAATATGATTTTGCCGATCTCTTACAATTGGACAACCAGCAGGAACATACACCCGATAAACCTGATCTTGATTTATGCCGATCTCTTCAGCGAATTCTTTAGGCGTGTAGAGCATGTCAAACAGCCCCTTGGCCTTGTTTCTTTGGGAGCCGTTCAATCTGCCTTGATGGATATATTCTGCCTGATCTGTCATGTCGTTATTCCTTGTGGTGGGGGTACTGCGCCTCACGGCGAGATACCCCACCACTAATTATTATTAATCTGTTTATTAATACCCTCCGGTCAAGTGAAACGGAGGGTTCCGTAACCTTGTCGTTGTATTCGAATGTTGGTATTCAATTCCGCAGGTCGCCGCAAGTAGTCACGCAACCCTATAGGCCTTACAAGCTGGATAGTAAGATGTTTAACGTATAGAAAAAGTAAGTGAAAGGTTAATCCAGCTACAAATGAAAGGAAGGCTTTTTCATGCCTATTTCAGATAAATCAAAATCTCCCCATCTTTGACCGCATATTTCAGCGTGTATTTGAGAGACTTTGGCAAATCTTCGATTTTTTCAATCCAAGCAAAACCGTTCTTCAGGTTCCAATAAAAATGAACCCATTTGAAATCAATTTCCCGATCAATGCACATGTGGAAATGAATCACGCCACGTTCTTGACGTTCCATTCCAATGACATAAGAGAAATAGGAGTGATGAACTTTTTGAGTGTAGTGCTTACCGTAGATTCGTTCGTTTGCCATTCGGATAAAATACTTTATCCTACGGTAAGCGGCTTCTTTTGAAATTTCATCCTTGAACGTGAAGGTGAAAAAAGTACACCAGTTTGCCCTCTCCATCAGCCATTGAGCAGAAACATCGGCTAATTGCTCTTTATACGAGTAGGAATCCGCGGCACGGAAAGGGTCATCCTGAAATGCCTGCTCCAGAGTATCGTCATACTTAGTGTTGTATTGATACAGCATTTTTCCTCTAGTTTCTGCCACAAGCTGCTCGCCCGTAAAGGGACTCGCAAAGCCCGCTCGCCCTTGACTGGCTCGCTGTCGCTTGTGGCTTTGGGCTCGTATGAAACCTGACGGTTTCACGCTTGCAAATTTGTCAAGAAAGATATAATATTGTGTATCAGCAAGAATGATATCAGTAAGAGCAATATCGTTATTACTGGTAACAATATAGACCATTCTGATAAAAATGTCAAGAGGTAAAATGACTACCAAGGAAGAAAAACAAGAGATTTTTAACAGGCATATAGAATTTATTGACAACCTGCGCAAGAATAAACTGGAAATCCCAAATGAATTTACAGTTGAGTTAGGAAAAGCAGTAAAAAAGGCCAGAGAAGAAGACGGTCAAAATCAATCACAATTAGCGGAAAGAATTTCAAGAAGTCAAGCCACTATTTCAGATATTGAAAATGGAAAAATCGACATCAGCATTCTAACTTTGGTAATAATCGCCAGAGAACTTAACAAGCCCATTTCATATTTCATACCTGAAATGAGCTTTTTAACTGATCTTCATGAAATTCAAAACAAAGATGAAGATGAGTTGTTGAATATATTTCGCACTATGGAACTTGAACCTTATGGTGATCCGCAGCTTTTATTACGGTTTGCGAAAATGCTTTTGGCTTATGATGAAGAGATGTTTGAACGTCAAGAAAATGGTTATTTTCCTGAAGAAGACAACGAAGAAGAGCAGTAATTGTTTTGTTTTCGATAATCAACCTTATAACAAGCTAGTATTTCTGACTATTGAATTTGAATTGACTTAGATTTATAGTAATGACACAAATCAAAAAGCCCTTATTGGTAATTCGCCAATAAGGGTTATTTATTAGAGGAGGAAAAATGAAAAATGCACAGCTTCAAAAAGATATTGATCTATTTTTTGATAATCCAAGTTCGAAAATTCATCCGATAGAATATAGCCCCTTACACCTACTCAGAAGGCATATAAGAATATGTTATTCAATCGATCCAAAAAATGAAGCTCAAGCTATTTGGCCGGGAGCTATGGCAATTCTTTCAGGAATTGAACTATTGGGTGCATATTACAATGGCGATGAACAAGGAAAAGGAACAACTTTTATTAAATTCTGTGAAGAGTTCTTGGGTTTGTCTTCTGAAGAATCAGAAATTATCTATATGCTCAGGAATGCTTTTGTTCATACTTATGGATTAGTTGCAAAAAATGATATTAAAAATAGCCCAAATAAAGACAAACTATTTAGGTTTAAAGTATCTGCGAGTGAAGAACACTGGCTCATAACGGACATCACAAGAAACGAGAAGGAAATAAAAAGTACTGTGAATTTATTCGAACTTTATAAGGTTTTTGAGAAAGCAATTGAAAAATATCATAATAAAATCCTTTCAGATGAATCGATTGCAGAAAAATTCTCTAAAACATTTAGTTTTCTTGGAACGATTACATACGGATAAAAATTCAATTGAATTGAACACCGAAATTAATCTTTTTCTTTTCCACACATTTAGTACTAGGTATTGATTACAAGGTATTCTTAGTAATTCATCATGTAAAAACTATATACCTACAAGGCATGAATATTATCTCGCTAGGTTCGAAGTTCGAGTCTTCGACGAGGAGCCTGAAAAAAAAGGGATGCCCTTTATGGGCATCCTTTTTTTGTCAAGATTTACCCTACGACGAGTCGTCCCGAAGCAGAGCGAAGGGACAGAGGAGTCAGCAGTTCTAGTCTTTGTAAAGGGTCGACGAGGGTTCCTATATGACGAGTCGTCCCGAAGCACTGCGAATTGTGCGCCCCGAGCGATCTTTGCGAGAGGGGAGCGAAGGGACAGAGGAGCCTGCAGTTCATGTCTTTGCGAAGGGTCGAAGAGGTTTCCTTGAAAAAAGTCCCAAATCCTGGAACCTTGCTATTGTTTACAAGTCCTAGCCTGATCAAAATTTCGGTTCATAACAACCAGATCATTTATGCCTCTTTGCCATTTGATGGAATACAAAAAGACATAATCCCTACCTCAACAGTGGCAGCAAATTACTGTAATCGTCCGTCCACAAGCGGGTGTTCTTGTTGAAGCCGTTTAGGCTGCCGATCTTCTCAGCCAGCGCAGGCGCCTGTAACAACTCGATGTTCTTCGTCAGCAATGCCCAATCCGAGAACCCGGCAGCAGGGTTCTGGCTGTCGGGCGTCACCTCCACAATCGCCATCTGCAAGCCGAAGTGCTGGCCAAGCTGCCAAAAGACAGGACGCAGGTCCAGTCGCTGGTTTGAGATGTGCGCCGCGATCAACCCATCCGGGGCGAGGTTCTGAAGGTAGACCTCAAAGGCTTGTTCCGAGATAAGATGCACGGGGATGGAATCGCTATTGAAGGTATCCAACACCAGGATATCGTAATTATTCTTCTGCCCGGCTGCCAGTTCATTCTCGAGGGAGATGCGCGCATCCCCTTCGACGATCTCGATCTCCGCCTGACTGTTCTTGAGGAAGGAAAAATAATCGCCCTCCCCTTCGGCCAGGTCGATGATGACCGGGTTGATCTCATAAAAACAGTAGACGTCCCCTGGCTGACCGTAAGCTGCCAGGGTACCGACCCCCATTCCCAGCAAGCCCACGCGCATCCCGTTGCCGTAATGCGGATTGGTCACGATTGCCAGCCCGACTCCGCTTTCTTTGGTGTAATAGCTGGTAGGGGTGTTTTTCAGTTCCCGATCAAGGTATTGAAAACCATGCATGGTGATGCCGTGCGCCAGAATATTAACCGGCTGATTGGTGGCCTCGTCCACGCTTGATCTGACTCTCACCACGCCGAAGAAATTGCGATTCGCAAATAAATTACCTTGCCCTGATTGGTAAATCAAAAAGATCACCAATACGGCCACCACCACTGTCATGGCGCCCGCCATCGGACCTGTCTGATTGAATTGACCCGTCCGCTTTGGTATCGCATCCGATGAATGTGAGATCCACAGCAGCACCCATACCAGGATCAGACCGATTTGCAGTTCCCAATAGCCTTTGAAAATCAGGGGTGCGATCAAGGTTACGAAAACACCGCCGATCGCGCCACCGAAGGACCCCCAAAAGTAGAAACGCGTCAATTGGGCGGCAGGCGGACGCAAGGCGTATAACTCTCCGTTGCACACCATACAGGCCGCGAACAGGAAGAAATGATAGACAACAATCTGCACGATAAAGTGGATTTGCGGCAACACCTGCATGATTAGCACACCGGCGGTGCTAAGAAAAAGGAACAAGATGAACAAGCCGCGCTTGTACCAACTCCTTGCAGAAAAGGTGAACACAAAAGAAAGAAGATAGACAGAAAGCGGGAATACCCAAAGGAAGGGAATCACAGCCACTTCCTGGGTGATCTCACTGGTGACTGCCAGCAGAAGCAGAGATGCACAAGCGCTCAGCAAGATCCATTTCACCTGGATCCACTTGGCGTGAGCGCTTTTGGTGACAGACTTCGCCGATTCCTCAACTTTTTCAGTTAAACCCGATGCTTTCAGCGTAATAAAGGCATTGACTGCTGCGAATACAACGAAGAGCAGGTATCCGGCTGCCCACGCCCAGCCCTGCTGGGGAATGGTGAGCAGCGGTTCAACCACGAATGGATAGGCGATCAGGCCGGCCAGAGAGCCGATATTTGAAAGGGCGTACAGCCAGTAAGGGGATTTACCTGGGTTCTTGCGTCCAAACCAGGATTGCATCAGCGGGCTGTTGGTTGAAAGGACGAAGAATGGCAGCCCAACACTGACAAGCAACAACAAGAAGATGGAGAGCAGTGGATGTGCCAGATTCACCGGCCTCAAACTTGAGGGTGGTGTGATCGGCGAAGGCCAGACGATCCACAGAAAGACTAACAGGGCTGCCGACACAAACAGCAGGCTCAAGTGAATAATGACCTGCCGTTTGATCTTCCCGTTGCACACAAGCCAGTTCGACCAGGCATACCCTCCCAGCAGCAAGACCTGAAAGAAGAGCATCGCCGCGGACCACACCGCAGGGGTGCCTCCAAACCAGGGAAGTAATGTCTTGGAGATGATGGTCTGGATCTGAAAGAGCAGAAAAGCGGAAAGTAAAATACAAACAGCGTAGGGATTCACTGACCAATCCTTTATTCCAAAAGGTTGATTAATTATAGAGGAGGAAGGAGGGTTCAGGGAATTCGTTTGCGATAAATGTCTACCAGAAATATTAAATTCCACACACATATCACCTTCCCACCCAAATACAAACCAATCTACTTTTGAGCCCCATCATTACGTCAACAAGCACCGATGAAACCAAACCGAATGAACCGCCACCGTTTTCTTCGCCACAGCCCATGCCCAATGACATTGATGATTAACATCGAATTGATACGATTCTTTTTCATGTCGTTACCCGTGTTGAAATAGATCTGATCTGTTATCCCAGTTCTGGAATGCATCACATTTTGGCTGACCGCTTTATGGCCTTTTTGTGTCTTTGAATGAGTCTGGTGAATGTGAACACACCCATGGCAGAATTTATGTAAACCTGCAAGACTTGAATACTATCTCGCCAGGTTCGACACCCTTTCAGGCGCAAGGACAGAGGAGCCATCTAAATGGATTTACCCTCTAATGGTGCATCTTTGGATGCACCTACGCCTGATTGAATACAATTACGAAACAATTCAAAACAATTCAATTGCCAGGGATGCACTCAAGTGATTCGTATCCGTAAAAAGAAAAATGCGGGATCGAATGATTCGAATCGGTTTTCGTGATGGGTTTTTGCGATTTTGAGAGGAACGGGCGATTCGTTTTTACGCTCGAATCTGCAATGCGTATGCAGTTGTGAAAGAACCGCACCGGTAAGTGGATTTATATTAGAATATATTTTCTATTTTGTCAAGGTATCTACTCACCAAGAATTGGGATAGGCAAAGAGGGTGAGCCAAAAAGAGATTGAATGGCATCAAAAGCATGAATG
>ENA-OSEO01004507-OSEO01004507.1-sediment-metagenome-genome-assembly--contig:-NODE-4507-length-14513-cov-12.910086_pt1 | contig 14513 bp, 17 predicted proteins | sample MGYA00237883_ERZ534232 | MGnify/ENA metagenome assembly ERZ534232 | reverse complement strand
GCGCGGAGGCGACCTAGTGGTCGCCGCACAAGCAAACGTGCAGATTGACGCCGAGATTGGCCAAAAAGACCATTTCCAGGTTGGAAACTAGATAACATCGTCAGCCCTATCAAAGTCAACGGAAAAATCCCCCCAGCCCGGTCCCCCGGCAGCTCGACGCGTCGAAGAGAGGTTCTAAGTATTCCGATCGAATAGGCTTTTTTCCCAGCCTTGCGGCCAGGCGCACCCCGCCGCCCGGCGATCACGCGGACTGGAACCGTACCCGGCCCACGCTTGCTGCTCAATCCCCGAGGATGCCTCTCCTCCCGGAAACAAAAAAACCAGAATCGGATTGCAAATTCAGGAACAGTTACTAGTTTTAAAAAACGAAATACCCGACAGGCAATCAATCCGGGCAAACCATCGATTCCGGATGAAATGAGAGGAGGGACGGGCATGCTGGGACTTGAAGACATCAAAAAGCGCAGTGATCTCATCGAGGTCATCGACTGGGATATGACACCCGAGGAGGCGGTGACCCTTTATCTGGAGTGGGGGAACAACTGGACGCACGGAAAAAATCTGATCCGCTCGAAAAATGACGTGTCCCGATATTTTGTCGTCAACACGTGGGAGGAGCCGCCCAAGATATATCTCATCGAAAGGAACTCGGAAGCGGCTGTGGAGTTGGCCAGGATCGACATGCCGGAGGCGCTCAGGAAGGCCTACCTTTCCCGCATAGCCCGTCGAAAAGGCGTTTACGCCATCGACGAAGAGGTCCGCGCCTGGCTCGAAGAGAAGCTCTACGGGCAGGAATCGAAAGGCTATGTCAATTGATCACTGTCGCTCGATGGACAGACAAAGGAGAAGCCAATGAAGGTCAAGATCGATCCAGACTTGTGTATGGGGGACCGGAACTGCAACAAGGTCTGTCCGGATGTCTTCGCTTATGATGAGGACAAAATGCTGTCCGTTGTGCAGGTGGACACCGTGCCCGCTCATCTCGAGGAGGCCGTGCGCCGAGCGGCACGGGAATGTGCGCCCGGCGCGATCGTAGTCATCGAATAAACCGCCTGGACGCGTCCCGCTTCGAGGCAGGACGCGTCCGCTCTTCCTTCGTCAATCCTTGACCGGCACTGTCACAACGCTGACAGGCGAATGCTTGAGCACCTTGTCAGCCACGCTGCCGAAGAAAAAACGCCCCTTTCGCCCGCGCGTCGCCATGACGACCATATCGACCTTTTCCTCGCTGATCATCTTCAGGATCTCGTCCGCGGGATCACCCAGGGCGACGTGTTTGACGTAGAGCCGACACCCTTTGAGATACGTATCGCAAATCTCATCCAGCCTTTTTTCGGCTGTATTTCGTTCCCACTCATGAATCTTGTCGATGTGCGAACGGTCGAACTCCCCATACCACGGCTCATGCAGCCCCAGCTCGGGAATCACATAGAGGACATGCACCTCGGTCTGGAATTTTTCAGACAGCGCCGTCACATACGGCAGGGCCTTGGCGGCGTTTTCGGACAAATCCGTGGGCCAGAGGATCTTTTTGACTTCCATACTCCACCTCCTCGAAAAAGGATTCTTGCCTGCCTGCTCCCAACCTCGCCACCATCTGCCAATCACGATCGTCCGGGAGCAGGTCTCCAATCCTGAGGTGCCGCTCTCTCTTCACCGGCCGCACCTGTGCCATCCAACCGTTCAGGGAGAACCCCCGGATGGCTGACAACCGAAGGCTCCTATCGCTCGAAAGCCGAAGCCGGCCTGAAACACCATCCCAGCGGACGAAACAAACAGGTGGATGCTGAATATTGTCATCCGCTCCCCTTCTTTGTAAAGATTATAATCCCTTTACGAAACCAGGGAAACCGCTGTTTCAGCCCAGCCCGAGATAGCCGCCCGTGTTTTCGATTGCAGAAAGAAGGATCGGCTTAGTAGAATGCAAGGTAGCGTCCGCGCACACCTCCCTGGGAAACTCAACCCATTCAGCATCCGTATTCTCACAACAGCTGGATATTCCAGCATAAAAATGATCCAATAGGAAGAACCACGATGAAAACGCCCGTCACCGATTTGACCGATGCCGGATTCACCAAAGCCGTCTTGGAGGTCAAGGCGATCTGTCTCGTTGATTTCTGGTCGCCGCGCTGCGGAACCTGCCACTCGATGGCCCCGGCCCTTGAAGCGTTTGCCGCCGCCAACGAGGGAAAGGTGCATGTCTACAAGCTCGATGTGGACGACAATCCGATCACCAGCGAAAAATACGAGATCAAGAGCACCCCCACGCTGGTCTTTTTCAAGGACGGCAGGCCCATCGACGTCACCAGGGGGACCCTTTCGGCGTCCTCTCTGCAGTCGAAGCTCGAAGGCCTGGGCGGCCCCTGAGGCTCTGTTGCCAAAAGGATCAGGCCGGCTGTTTCTTGGGATAGAGCGGTGAAATGTCCCGCAAGGTTGTGACCGCACCCCTCAGTGCCTCCAAGAAGCGGACGATGTCCTCCTCCGTATTCTCGATGCCGAAAGTGATCACCAGGGTACCCTGGGCGTCCGCGAACTCGCGTCCGATCGAAAGCAGTACGTGCGAGGCCTGCAGCGCCCCCGCGGCGCATGCGGAACGCGTCGAGACCGCGATGCCCTCCTCGTCCAGCATCAGCACAACGCTCTCGCCCTCGATATACTTCACGGAGACGGACAGGAGATTCGGCAGACTGAACTCGGGATGGCCGTTGATAATGAACTCATCGATGTAATTCGGCAGTTCCTTCAGGAGAAAATGCTTCATCCCGGCTGCATGCTCGGTGCGCCAGGACATATCTCGGAGGGCCAGTTCCGCGGCCATGCCCATCCCGACGATACCGATGAGATTCTCCGTCCCGGCTCGTTTGTTATTCTCCTGAACACCACCGTCGAGCAGCGGCCAGATGCTCGTTCCGCGGCGGATGTACAAGCCCCCGACGCCGGCCGGACCGTAAAAGGTATTGGACGCGAAGCTCAAGAGATCGACCCCGAGATCCTGCACATCCACAGGGATGACACCGACGGAGTCCACGGCGTCGCTGTGGAACGTAATCTTCCGCTCCCTGGTAATAGCGGCGATTTCCTTTATGGGCTGCAGCGTTCCGATCTCATTGTTGCTGTGCATGATGCTCACCAGGATGGTCTCGTCTTTGAGGGCCTTCGCCACATCATCCGGATTCACCCGGCCCTCGGAGTCCACGGGTACGGAAGTCACCTGATAGTCCATCAGCTTGAGCCGGCGAAGACTTCGAAGGACGGCATTGTGTTCTATATTGGAAGTGACGATGTGCCTGCCTTTGTCCGCCTTTGCGAACGCTACGCCCTTGATGGCATGATTGATGGATTCGGTCCCGCTGGACGTGAAAACCACCTCTTTTTCCAGAGCGCTGTTGATCAACCTTGCCACACGTCCGCGCGCCGCTTCGAGCGCCTCGGCCGCGCTGTCCCCGAGGCGATGCTGGCTCGAGGGGTTTCCGAAGGTCCCCCTCATCACGCCGATCATCGCGTCCTGCACCTCGGGCAGAAGCTGATTGGCCGATAGATGATCCAGGTTGACGATCTTCATCGGTTTCCCTCCCTTCCTCTCAAGGTTCAGTGCTCGGCAGTCAGATCCGTCTGACACGCCTTACAGAAGGTCACCCCCTCGGGGACCTCAGCATCACAGTAGGGGCAGTAGCAGTGATCGCCATGGGTATGTTCGTGTTTCTCGCTCCGCTTCTGAACCTTCGGCTCCTTCCCTGCCTTCCGGTCTTCATAATCCTTGATGGCCTGATGAAGCGCATCCGCGCCGAGGTTGGAACAATGCAGCTTGTTCTTGGGGAGCCCTTCGAGCGCAGCGGCTACATCCTTGTTCGAGATCTTTTTGGCCTCTTCGACGGTTTTTCCCTTGGCCATCTCCGTCAGCATGCTGGATACGGCTATGGCAGCGCCGCACCCGAACGTCTGGAATTTGATATCGTCGATCCGTTCATCTTTGATTTTCAAATAAATGCTCATCATGTCGCCGCATAGGGGATTGCCCACCTCCCCGAAGCCGTCCGGGTTTTCGATGACACCCACATTCCGCGGGCTTTTGAAATGATCCATCACCGTTTTCGAGTACATGGTCGACCCCTCCCAAAAAAGGTTAATAATAAAAATTTTAATCATCACAACAAATAAGTAAAGCTTGCCCTTTCGACCATGACGGCGTCCTCATCTTATCCGGCTATCGCCTCAGACTCCGGTTTTCCCCGAGGAAAACCCACAGGCTGTTGCCGAACCGTCTGTATCCGGGAAAAGACGGATCGTCGATACTTCTCACCCGGGAGCCAGCCCCCAAGGGATCGGACCGAGATGAATATTCCCCACAGGACTTGATTAATTATATTTTCTCTTTATTATATTGTATTAAGTCAAAAATTTTATGGAGGATTCAATGACCAAGGCAAAAAACGGCGACAAAGCGAAGGTTCACTACACCGGCAGGCTCGAAGACGGAACGGTCTTTGACAGTTCCAGCGGGCGGGAACCCCTTGAATTCACCCTGGGTGAAGGGCAGCTGATTCAGGGCTTCGAGAAGGGCGTCCTCGGCATGCAGGTGGGGGAATCCAAAACCGTCACCATTTCGCCCGAAGAAGGCTACGGACACCCAAAAGAAGAGTTGAAAGTGAAGGTCAGCAAGACCGACTTTCCGGTCGATATCGAGCCGGAGATCGGACAGCGGCTCCAGCTTCAGAATATGCAGGGTCAGCCGATCCCCGTGATCATCAGTGCCATCGAAGAGGAAACCGTGACCCTGGACGCCAATCATCCATTGGCCGGCAAAACACTCCAGTTCGATCTCGAACTGATGGAATTGACCGCTTGATCGGTTCCGAGCCGTGTCCTTCCTCTGCTGGAGGACACGGCCTCCGGCTCCCGCCTCTTTTTCAAAAGAACCGCTTCCAAGGTTCATCCTCTTTTTCCCGGGATCTTTTCGAGATGCGGCCATGCGGCAAAGGGCATCCCGCAGGGCAAGATCACCCGTCCCGTCCCATTCGGCAGGACTCGGCGCCTCTCCGCAGGCCGATGCACGTCGCAAAGGTTCGCCCTGTGAAGACACCCGGCAATTTCAGGTTGTATTCCCCGGAGCATCTGGTATAGTTTTCGCTGCCTCCGCTGAGCGGCCGTCGAGCCGCCGCCGGGTGCAGCCGGCATCGACCCCCCAAGGACATTTGCAAAATGGCGTCTCCAACCACGGTCCTGTTATTCGTCCCATGCCTGGTGGACCTGGTCTCCGTTCAGACCGGGGAGGCGGTGCAGAACGTTCTCGAACGGCTGGGGCTGCGTGTGATCTGCCCCGAGCGCCAGACGTGCTGCGGTCAACCCGCCTTCAACGCCGGGTACCGTCAGGAGGCCAGGCGCCTCTCCAAACGCTTCCTGGAGATCTTCGAAGGAGGCCTGCCCATTGTCAGCCCATCCGGCTCCTGCGTCCACATGGTGCGCCGCCACTACCCGGATCTTTTCCGGGGGGACCGTACATGGGAACGCCGGGCCAGGGAGACGGCTGTGCGCACCTTCGAGTTTACCGAGTTTCTGGTGGACATCCTGCACGTCGAAGATGTAGGGGCCGCCTTCGAAGGCAGAATCACCTACCATGATTCGTGCCAGCTGGCGCGCGGCCTGGGGATCCGCGAACAGCCCCGCCGGCTGCTGCGGAGCCTCCGCGGGGCGGAGTTCGTGGAAATGGTGGATTCGGATCGATGCTGCGGGTTCGGCGGCGCCTTTTCCTTCAAATACCCTGAGATCTCGACCGCCCTCGTCCAGGAAAAGGCCGAACACATCCTGGCCAGCGGCGCCGACGCAGTGGTCGGCTGCGACAGCGGCTGTCTCATGAACATCCAGGGCCGGCTGAGCCGCATGGGCTCCCGTGTGAAGGCCATCCATATCGCCCGCATCCTGGATTCAGGCGAGGAGCACGTCCGTGCAGCATCCAACCCCGGAAGACTATAAAGACGCGGCACGCCGGGGCTTGTCCAACCCTGTCCTGCAGGCGGCCATGGCCGACATCCAGAACCGGCTCGGACCGGCGACCGCCCGGGCCTATCAGGCCCTGCCCGAAGGTCCCGGCCTGCGCGACACCGCGCACGACGTCCGCATGGCGGCGATCGAAAACCTGGACATCCTCCTCGCCGCCTTCGCCGAGCGGGTGAGAGAACACGGCGGCCATGTCCTCTACGCCCCGGAGGCGCAAACGGCGGTGGCGCACGTCCTCGACATCGCGCAGCGCCACGCGGTCCGCCGGATCGTCAAAGGCAAATCCATGCTGAGCGAAGAGATCGGCCTGAACCCCGCTCTCATCGAAGCCGGCATCGAGGTCATGGAGACCGACCTCGGGGAGTACATCGTGCAGATGGCGGACGACAGGCCCTCGCATATCCTCGGGCCGGCCATGCACATGACGCGCAGGGAGATCGGGGCCCTGTTCGCCCAACACCTGGGAATCCCCTATTCCGAAGATCCACCGACCCTGACCCTCGCCGCCCGCCGCGCCCTGCGCGACAAATTCTTCAAGGCCGACATGGGCATCTCCGGGTGCAATCTGGCCTGCGCCGAAACCGGCCACATCACCATCCTGTCGAACGAGGGCAACGTGCGCATGGCCACCACCCTCCCCAAGGTCCATGTCGCCCTCATGGGGATGGAGCGCATCGCCGCCCGGCTGGAGGACCACGATGTCCTGCTCCGCCTGCTCTCCACCGGGGCCACGTCCCAGAAGATGGCCACCTACGTGAGCTACGTCGGCGGGCCCAGATCGCCTGATTTCGAGGACGGCCCCGAACACTTCTACGTCGTGATCGTCGACAACGGCCGGAGCCGCATCCTCGCCGACCCGGTCTTCCGGGAGATCCTCTGCTGCATCCGCTGCAGCGCCTGCCTGAACGTCTGCCCCATCTACCGCAAGATCGGCGGACACGCCTACGGGTCGATCTACTCCGGCCCCATAGGCGCCGTCATCACCCCGCTGCTCTGGGGGATCGAACGCGGAAAACACCTCTGCCAGGGGGAGACCCTCTGCGGCGCGTGCGAAGACGCCTGCCCGGTCCACATCCGGATTCCGAAGCTGCTCCTCGAACTCCGGGCGCGCCTCGCGGAAGGCGACCCCGCATGGGAAACCCGCCCGGCGCCCATCGCGGAGAGACTGGCCTACAAGGCCTGGGCCCGCATGGCCTGCAACCCCCGTGTCTATCACCTGTTTATGCAGGCGGCATCCTTCGTGCAACGTCTTTTGCCGCGACGAACCGGGATGATCCGCAGGCTTCCAGCCCCCTTCGACGGCTGGACCCTTTCACGCAACATGCCGCCGCTCGCCCGCAGACGGTTTCTGGCTGGCAGCCGGTCGCGCAGGGCCATGAATCCCCGATAGCCCCCTTGAAGCATCGAGCAGGCGGATTTATGCAAGGATCAAAAGTGATGATGAACGAACCGGAAAACCTATTCCTGAATAAGGTGCGACAGGCTCTGGGTGAAGAGAGCCGCAGGGCGCGCATGTCCCTGCAGCCGGAAGGCGCGCCGCCGGAAGAGGCCCTCGAGATCCTTGACCGGATCGCCGGCCGTGAAGGGAAGGATCGTCTCGCCTTGCTCGAGCGGCTGATGGAGGAGGGGCGGACCATCAACCTGGAAGTGCACGCGGTCGAAGGGTTTCAGGAGGCGGCTGACGTCATCCATCAGATCGCCGTCGACCACCGGGAGCACCCCGCCTCCCGCCGGGGGATCCTCTGCTGGCGCCATCCCCTTCTTGACCCGCTCGATCTGAAACATCGGCTGGTCGACCTGGAGATGCCCTTCTTTCCCGTCGACCTGCAGGATCCGGCCCTTGTGGGACTCAGCGAAAACGAACGTCGGGGCCGCATACGGGAGGCGCTCGGGCTAGCCTGCATAGGCGTCACCTCCGCCGATTTCTGCGTCGCCCACAGCGCAACGCTCGTCCTTCGAAGCCGCGCCGGGCAGCCCCGTGGGGTCTCCCTCGCACCCGAGGTGCACGTGGCGGTCATCGGGCTGGCTCAGATCCTGGCCGATTTCGGAGAGCTTTACACGGTCCTCAAATGGCACCCGGAGATCCGCCGCGAGGGGCTGGGGCCCAACCTCACCTTCATCACGGGACCGAGCAAGACCGCAGACATCGAACTCCACATCGTTTACGGCGTTCACGGCCCGAAAAAGGTCCACCTCGTGGTCCTGACCGGGGCCGGCGTTGCCTGAAAGGCCTCGCCGAACTCCTCGCCTGGACGAGACACGCACGCTGAAACGCTGGAACGAAGAAACGTCATGGACCCGACCCTGATCGACCGCCTCAACCGTTTGTGGACCCCCATTTACCCCCACCTGGCGGATTGGATCGCGCCCTGGTGCCCTGAGAGATCAGGGCGAGTGCTCGAACTCGGCCCCTTCTCCGGCGGGATCAGCGCGGCGATTCGAAAGAAGCGCCCGGAAATGACGCCGGTCTGTCTCCTCCGGGAAGGCCACCTGCTCCCGCACCTTCGGCAGGCATTTCCGACGGTCGGCGCGTGGGTGATCGGAGAACTGACTCAGCCTCCGTTCCAGGCGGCCTTCGACCTGGTCGTCTTCCGGGGGGCCTTCTTTTTCCTGACCCCCGCCATGCTGCCCGGGATATTCGATGTGCTCCGGCCCGGCGGGCAGGCGCTCATAGGGGGCGGATTCGGCCCGCTGACCCCAAAGGAACAGATCGATCCCATCGCCGGGGAATCCAGGGAACTCAACTATCGCCTCGGCAAGAAATGGATCTCGAGGAGTGAGCTGGAAGGAATGCTCGCCGTGGCGGCGATTCCGCCCGATGCCGCCGCGATCCTGGAATCCGGCGGGTTGTGGCTTCTGGTTCATCGGACCGGGCCCCGGGCCGCCCGGATCGACGATGGTCTATGACGCGGAAGGGGACTCCAGGCCGCCGACGCAAAGGTGCGGATTGACACCGAAATGGTTTCCAATCCGGAAAGGGTCTTTTTGGCCAATCTCGGCGTCAATCTGCACGGTTGCTTGTGCGGCGACCACCAGGTCGCGTCCGCTCAAATGCTTGCTTTCATTTATATTAGTCAAACAGCGACCCGCCGCGAAGCGGTGGGACTGAGCGCCCGAAGGGTGTGAAGACACCGGGACCCGCCCCGCAGGGGTGGGACTGAACACGCGCAGCGTGTAAAGAAAAATTGTCATTTCCGGATGGAAACTGAATCCTATAGAGAAATAATTTCCGGATGGGAACGAAACAGGCGAAAAAGGCCGTCCCGAATGCCATCTGCGCGACACTCGATCGCAGCCGGCAAATCCCCAGGATCAAAAATAAAAACAAGTTTTATAAAATAATCCTTGCTTTTCTTAAAAAATGACGTATAATTTTCAACAATAATAAGATTTCGAAGTTCTTTTCAGGAAACAATCCATTTGTCAAAAGTGGCACCTGAAGTTTGGAACTGCGAGAAATTTTCGCGAAAGGAGGTTGTCACCATGGCGAATGGAACGGTCAAGTGGTTTAATGACAGCAAAGGCTTCGGCTTCATCGAGCAGGAAAACGGTCCCGATGTTTTCGTGCACCATTCAGGGATTGCAGGCAGCGGATTCAAGTCCCTGCGAGAAGGTGCCCATGTCACGTTTGATATCGAAGAAGGCAAAAAGGGCCCGGCTGCCGTCAATGTAGTCGAGCGCTGATTTTTTCCGCAGCACTCCAGACGCCTCCCTTGCACAAGGGAGGCGTCTTTTTTTGGTCTTTGAAAAGCCAGGGGATCCTGCAACACTCGACTTGGATCTTCATTCACCCGGCCCCTGAGGGTAATCGAACCGATGAAAAAAACAGGAAAACTGGAGATCCACTCCCACGACTTGAGAATCCTGAAACCGGTACACCGCTCGATCCGGAGAATCAAACGCGACCATTCCCCCACCGTACACGGGTTTCGCATCTGGAAATCGAGCTGGATGCTGATCGACTTTATCCAGCATCAGCACCTGCCGGGCGGCCTGAATATCCTGGATGTCGGGTGCGGTTGGGGATTGGCCGGGATTTACTGCGCCAAGAATTTGGCCGCAAAGGTCACCTGCATGGATATCGACGCAGAGGTGTTCCCGTTCCTGGAGATTCAGGCCCAGGCAAACGACGTCGACATCACGACGCTCCGCCTCGGGATAGGGGACCTCACACAATCCGATCTGCAGGATTTCGATCTCGTCATGGGTGCGGACATCTGCTTCTGGGACGAACTGGTATCCCCGTGGCACAAACTGATACGCCGGGCCAACCGGACCGAAAAGACCGCCGTCATCCTGGCCGACCCGGGCAGAACCCCCTTTGACAAGCTCGAGCGCCGCTGCATCACGGATTACAACCAGGAGGCGGTTTCATGGGAGATCTCCGATCCCTTCTCCTACAGGGGCCGCATCCTGAAGATCAACTGACGCCTGCGCTCGAAGTCCTGCGTCGAAAAACTATCTCCCGGTGAATTTCGGCGCACGCTTCTCCAGGAAGTGCGCGACGCCTTCCTTGGCATCCTCGGAGCGAAAACTCTGCAACATCTCGGCATCCGCCTCCTGCCACGCCGCGGCCAGGGTCTGAAACTGCGCGCGGTAGACCTGCCGTTTCATGACACCCAGCGACCGGGGGGAGACCTCCGTCGCAAGGACGGAGGCATAATCCTTCACGCGCGCCATGAATTCGCCCTGGGGAAACACCCGGCTCACCAGGCCCATGCTCAAGGCCTCCGAGGCGTCGATCATCCTTGCGGAGAAAAGCAGATCGAAAGCGTTCGCCAGGCCTGCAATCCTCGGCAGGATCCAACTGATGCCGTGCTCGGCGATCAAACCGCGCCGGGAAAAGGCCGTCGAAAACCTCGCCTGGTCCGATGCAAACCGGATGTCGCAATAAAGACCGACCACAAAGCCCAGACCGACAGCAGGCCCGTTGACCGCCGCTATGACCGGTTTTTCCACGCCGAGGAAATAAGAGAACCGCTTGCGGAAATCCCCCCGCTTGCCGGAGGGGTTTTCCGGATCGAGTTCTTCATCCGTCTTCGTCTTCATCAGGATGGAAACCTGTTTCTCAGGTGTATCCTGATTGTCCTCTCTCAACACCTCTTGCAGAAGATTCCCTGCATTTTTCAATTCATCCAGGTCGGCGCCCGAACAAAAGGCATTTCCGGCCCCCGTCAGCACGACCACCCGGACATCACCGTCACGCTCGGCCCTGAGCATTGCATCCCTGAGTTCGTTGGCCATCACCCACGTCCATGCATTGCGCTTTTCAGGGCGGTTCAACGTAATGGTCAGGATATTTTTTTCAACGCTGTAGGTTATTTGCTGATATGACATATCCGATGGCTCCGCTTAGGTAGTTAGGAATCCGGGCGTCGATTCCCGGAAACAAGTTGAATCCACCACACAACACCCATCCGGAAAAGAGCATCCGGCACGACAAGATCTTCAGTCGGCAAATGGGAATTTTTCTTCACATGCTTCGGCCGTTCAGAAGGCGGGTCGAGTCTGTTTTCACCCTTCAGCAGGGAACCTATTCCGGTTGCTGACCATCTACGGGATAAAAATATTTGCGCTTTTATGCGTACCGGTACCAGCCTCTGCCGCATTTTTTCCCGATATGGCCGGCGTACACGCGCTGCTTGAGCGCGTCTCCGAAGCGGAACCGGTCTCCGTGGGCCTCCTTCAACAGATTGCCTACGTTGAGCGCCATGCCGAGATCCGCCATGTCCATCAGAGCGAAAGGCCCAAGCGGATGCCCCAATCCCAATCTACAGGCTGCATCGATATCCTCACATGAGGCAACGCCTTCATCCACGAGCCTCACGGCCTCCCCGAACATAGCGAACAGCATCCGGTTGACTACAAAGCCCGCCGTATCCTTGACACGCACCGCCGTCTTGCCAATGATTCGACATGCCTCCATCGCAAAATCGATGGTTTCCCCGCCACTCTCCAGCCCCGGGATCACTTCTACCAGCTTCATAGTGAAAGCGGGAGCAAAAAAATGCATCCCTATGAACAGTGGACGTCTGTTTTCACCGACCGCGGTCGATAGCAAGGTAATCGGAATGGAGGAGGTGTTGGTGGCGATGATGCATTCGCGCTTGCAGACCTCGTCAGCCTCTTCAAGGACGCTCTTTTTCAGTTCGATGTTTTCAAAAACCGCCTCGACCACCAGATCCGCGTCAACAAATGGCTCATAGTCGGCCGTCGGCATGACAAGAGCCAATACCGCATCCCGCTCTTCGGCCGGGAACCGCCCCTTGGCGACCGCCTTGTCCAGAACCTTCCCGATCCTAGCCTTTCCCTGCTCAGCCAAAGGCAAGTCCGGCTCGCGCATCACGACACTCACCCCGCAGGCCGCGAAGCAAAGCGCGATCTCGGCCCCCATCTGCCCTGCACCCAAAACCCCGACTCTATTAAGTTGACGCATTCTCTCCGCCTTTCGATAAGGTCATGCGGGCCAGTCCCGCGATGATTTCTTCGGATTCTTCGATCATGTTCCGTATGAACTGGTCCACGGTCGGTATCGATTCGATCACCGTCGAGGCCAGCGAGTGCTTGATGCCATGCCCCATCTGATAAACCTTGCGGCGGTAGTCCGCATCCAGGACGTTTTGTTCGACGATGGCCCGCTTCAACGCGCCAGAGGCCTGAAACTCCTGCGTCGCCATCATCGCCGTCCCCAGATAGACGCCCGCAGCGCCCATGGCGAGCGCACCGACAAAGCCGCGGGCGTCGCCGATACCGCCGGCCGCGATCAGGGGTGCGTCGATCAGCTTCCGGGTCGCCGTGATATTGATCAAGGTGGAGTTCTGGAGCGGGCTTTTGAAGCCGGTCCCCTCGATGCCGACCAGCACGACGGCGTCCGCCCCCTTTCGGGCGGTCGAAACGGCGTGCTCGATGGCCGCGCACTTGTGGATCCAGATACACCCCTCGGCCTTGCACCGCCGTCCGATCGCCGATCCGTCGTAAGCCGAGGTGAAGATGATCCGCACCCCCTCCTCAAGGGCGATCTTGACATACGCCTCGTGGTGGTCTTCGAGGATCCCACGGTCCTTGAATAGGGAGAAATTGACCCCGAACGGCTTGTCGGTCCGAGTCTTGGCATCCCGGATATCCTGCTGGAATTCGTCTGGATCCCTGTAGGAAATCGACGTCATGACCCCCAGACCGCCGGCCTCGGAAACCGGCACCGCGATCCGGGAGGTGCCCATCCCCTTCGGCCCGAAGGCCCCCTGAATGATGGGATACCGGATGCCAAGCATCCGGGTTAGAGCCGTGTCAAACGCCATTTTTTCCACCCCTTGAAAGCGCCCTTTTCACCAGGGCTTTGGCGATTCCGATCTTCTAATCCTTCCGGCCGCGAGACGCAGAAGCCGCTCATTAGAAAATTTCGACGATCTTCGCGTCGCGGTAGAAACGGCTGATGTCGCAGGCATCCATGAAGCCCTAGCCGTCTTGCAACCGCGGGGACTCACCCACGATCCGCACCCCCCCTTCACAGTCGAACCACTTGGCCATGGGATCAGCATTACGCCTGGCCCACATCCGTGCACGGCCGGGAACCATTGAAGTGCATCATGAGAGAAACACATTTTTAGACCCAATAACCGAATTGGTCCCAGAATGACTTTTGGCCGTTTTTCCAATCTGATCCAAATTTTTTCTCATAATAATAATCAAATCTTTCGAGCCAGCGTCTCATAAGACCCTTGCCCTTAGGCTGTGCTTCGAGCACTTCGTTCAGGATCGTCTCGATTTCGCTCATCTTCTCTTTAGGAACGTACGATACAGCTCCACCCTGAAATGATTTCACGGTATCTTCAACGCTCAAAGCATTCGCAGTCAACATAACAGGAATTATTTTATTTTTGCGAGCTAACTCTAAGAGTTTATATCCATCAACGCCCATAATATCTAATATAGCAATATCAAAATGCTCTTTTTCAATCTTTTCTTTTGCATCTTCAAATGTATTTGCAGTTGTAACTTCACACATGGACAAATTTTCAGATAAGGTTTCTAAAATATCCTCTTCATCATCGACGATAACAACTTTCTTGTTATTCAATAAGCTTTTTTCCATATTCACACCCCATTTGACAGTCAAGAAAGCTTAAACCTCATACGAATCTAAATGATAAGCATAAATATCAAATAAATACAAATACTTGAAGACGAAACCTGAAACAGCATTTTAAGAAAACAATCAAATACGGAAAAATCAGCCGATTATGCGCAAACCTATATCACTTTATCAGAAAACTGGCAAGGCGGGTTACCGGACCGGGGAACATGACCACCGTTTCAAATCGCCTTGAAGGACAGAGTTCGATTCACGTCCCTTTCTTTCGAACCTCCGGCGCTCTTTTTCAAAAGGTTCAAATACAGGAAAGCGTTGGGAGATCCGTCTGAGAGGCTTTTCGGTTCGACGCAAGGAGCAGGCCTGGCCCTATTCCGAAGGGGAAAAACGGTGGATGGCATCTCAGCCGGTCGCGGCAAAAGAATCTCTT
>ENA-OSEO01004506-OSEO01004506.1-sediment-metagenome-genome-assembly--contig:-NODE-4506-length-14514-cov-4.280668_pt1 | contig 14514 bp, 8 predicted proteins | sample MGYA00237883_ERZ534232 | MGnify/ENA metagenome assembly ERZ534232 | reverse complement strand
TCCCCTCCCCCCCAACGCAACCGGAAAGAGGACAATCCTACTTTGCCCAAACCGGACATTACTACCTTGCTGCTACAGGCTACCAGGGGCGACCTTGACACTCAAGCCGAGCCTGAGCTACCTTGCGAGGACCTAGAACTGGAGGTCCGCGCCATGCCCGCCGCCGCCAAGATGGTCAAGTTAATCCAGGGCCAGTCCTGGATCAGGAAGATGTTCGAGGAAGGGGCCAAACTCAAGGCCGAACTGGGCGCCGACAAGGTCTTTGACTTCTCCCTGGGCAACCCCGACCTGCCCGCCCCGCCGGCCTTCAAGCGGACCCTCAAGGAACTGGTCGACGACCCGAACCTGGGCCACGGTTACATGCCCAACCCGGGCTGGCCCCAGGCCCGCGAGGCCGTGGCCGCCTACCTGGGCCGGGAACAGGGCGTCCAGCCGCCCATGAGCCACGTGGTCATGACCACCGGCGCGGCCGGGGCCCTGAACGTGGCCCTCAAGGCCCTCTTCGACCCCGGCGACGAGCTGCTCATCCTGGCCCCCTACTTCGTCGAGTACGCCACCTACGTCGACAACCAGGGCGGCCGGGCCGTGATCGTGCCCACGGACGAAAACTTCCGGCCCGACCTGGCCGCCCTGGAGGCGGCCGTGACCCCCAAGACCAGGGCCCTGCTCATCAACTCGCCCAACAACCCGACCGGCGTGGTCTACACGGCCCGGGAGCTGGCCAGCCTGGCCGAGGTGCTGGAGCGGGCCAGCCGGCGCAACAACCGGCGGGCCTACCTCATCTCGGACGAGCCCTACCGCAAGATCGTCTACGACGGGCTGGAGGTGCCCTCGGTCCTGGCCGCCTGCCCCCACTCCCTGGTCCTGACCTCCTACTCCAAGGACCTCTCCCTGGCCGGAGAGCGCATCGGCTTCCTGGCCGTCCACCCCGAGGCCGAGGACGCCGGGCAGATCGCCGAGGCCTGCGTCCTGGCCAACCGAATCCTGGGCTTCGTCAACGCCCCCAGCCTGATGCAGCTGGCCGTGGCCCGGCTTCAAGGCGTCTCGGTGGACGTCTCGGCCTACGCCCGGCGGCGGGACCTGCTCTGCCAAGGCCTGGCCGAGCGGGGCTACAAGTTCGCCAAGCCCGACGGGGCCTTCTACCTCTTCCCCAAGAGCCCGCTGCCGGACGACGTCGCCTTCGTCAATCTGCTCAAGGAGGAGCGGATCCTGGTCGTGCCCGGCTCAGGGTTCGGCGGTCCCGGCCACTTCCGCATCGCCTACTGCGTCCCGGCCGAGACCATCGAGAACTCCCTGGACGGCTTTGAGCGGGCCCTCAAGCGGGTCTGATCCGGGCCGCGCCCAGCCGGCTCCGCGATCCGGCGCGATCGCCGTCGCCCTCTCCGGCGGGCTGGACTCGGCCGTGGCCGCAGCCCTGCTCAAGGAGTCCGGGGAGACGATCGTCGGCCTCTTCCTGGATCTCGGCCCCAGCCACGCCCGGGCCTGGGCCGAGAGGGTCGCCCGGCGCCTGGAGATTGACCTCCACGTCCTCGACCTGGCCCGGACCATGAACGAGGAGGTCATCGAGCCCTTTCTCGACCTCTACGCCCTGGGCCTGACGCCCAATCCCTGCGCCGTCTGCAACCGCAAGGTCAAGTTCAGGCTGGCCCTTGAGGAGGCCGGGCGGCTGAGCGCCGGCCGGCTGGCCACCGGGCACTATGTCAGCATCGACCAGAGCTGCCGGCCGCCGGCCCTGCTCAGGGGCGCGGAGCCCGGCAAGGAGCAGAGCTACTTCCTGGCCCGGCTGGAGAGAGGCTGGCTGGACCGCCTGGTCTTTCCCTTGGGGCCCATGACCAAGGCCCAGGTCCGGCTCGAGGCGGCCCGGCTGGACCTGCCCAACCTGGCCCGGCCCGAGAGCCAGGAGGTCTGCTTCCTGGCCGGGGAGAGCTACCGCGAACTGTTCAGCCGCCGCCGGCCCCCACGGCCCGGCGATTTAGTCGACGCCCAGGGCCGGGTCCTGGGCCGGCACCGGGGCCTTCACGCCTACACGGTCGGCCAGCGCCGCGGCCTGGGCCTGGCCGCGGCCGAGCCGCTCTACGTCCTGGCCCTGGACCCGGAGCGCAACCGGGTCGTGGTCGGTCCGGAGCCGGCCCTCTACCGCCGGGAGGCCTCGGTCTTAAAGACCAATTGGCTGGTGGAGCCAAGCCAGGCGCCCGAGCGGGTCCTGGTCCAGGTCCGCTACCGGGCCCAGCCGGTCCCGGCCAGGCTCGAGGCCCGAGGGCCGGAGGAGATGGCCGTCCTTTTCGAGCGGCCCCTGAGGGCCGTGGCCCCGGGCCAACTGGCCGCATTCTACGACGGTCGTCGGCTCCTGGGCGGGGGCTGGCTCAGGTGAAACCCGGCTACCTGATAAAAACTCTGGGCTGCCGGAGCAACCGCTTCGACTCGGCCGTGCTGGCCCGGACCCTGGAGGAGGCCGGCTTCGCCCCGGCCCAGGCCGGCCGGCCGGCGGCCCTGGTCCTGGTCAACACCTGCACCGTGACCCACCGGGCCGACCGTGACTCCCTGGCCTGGCTGAGGCGGCTCCACCGGGAGCAGCCCCGGGCCAGGCTCGTCGCCGCCGGCTGCCTGGCCCAGCTGGAACCTGAGCGCCTGGCCGGCCTGCCCGGGGTTGACCTGATCCTGGGCCGGACCGGCTGGGCCGAATTGGCCGAGTGGCTGCGGACGGGCCAGACCCCGGCCTCGGCCCAGGGGGCGGAGCCCTTCGCCGACTTCGGCCCGGCCCCCCTGAGCCAGCCGACCAGGGCCCTGCTCAAGGTCCAGGACGGCTGCGACGGGGCCTGCGCCTACTGCCGGGTCCGCCTGGCCCGGGGCCGTTCGCGCTCCCTGCCCCTGGCCAGGGCGGAAGAGGCCGCCGAGGATTTGGCCCGGGCCGGATTCCAGGAGATCGTCCTGACCGGCATCCACCTGGGCGCCTACGGCCGGGACCTGGAGCCCGGCCTTGACCTGGCCGGCCTGGTCCGGCGGCTCCTGGCAGCGCCCGAGGGGCCCCGGCTGCGCCTGTCCTCGCTGGAGCCGGGCGAGGCCGGCCCGGAGCTTCTGGCCGCCCTGGCCGGCTCCGACCGCTTCTGCCCCCACTTCCACCTGCCCCTCCAGTCGGGCAGCCCCGGCCTGCTCGAGGCCATGAACCGGCCCTACACCCCGTCCGAGTACGCCGACCAGGTCTCGGCCGTCCTGGACCGCCTGCCCGGCGCGGCCGTCGGGGCCGACATCATGGTCGGCTTTCCCGGCGAGGGGGAGGCCGACTTCGAGGCCAGCCGGCGGCTGATCGAGTCCCTGGACCTGGCCTACCTCCACGTCTTCCCCTACTCTCCCCGGCCGGGCACCCCGGCCGCCCCGCGGCAGGGGGCCCTTGACCCGGCCACCATCAAGGGCCGGGCCAGAGAGCTGAAGTGCTTGGACGAGCAAAAAAGGCGGGCCTTCCGGGCCCGGGCCATCGGCCGGCGGACCCGGATCGTCGTCGAGAGCCGGCGCGACCCCAGGACCGGCCTCCTGACCGGGGTCAGTCCCGACTACCTGAGGCTGCTCCTGGACGGCCCGGACTCTCTTATTGGAAATCTGGTCCCGGTGGTCATCGAGGCGGAAAAGGGCGGCCGGCTCCTGGCCCGGCTGGCCGACTAGGGCTCCTCCTGGTCCGGCTGGTAGTGGCTCACGGTGGCCGACCAGAGCTTCTCCCGCTCGTTCTCCAGAGCCAGGATCTCCCGCCTGATCTCCTCCAGGGCGACCTCCTTCTCCCGGAGCTCGGTGTCGTTGGAGCAGCCCTTGAGCTCCATCTTCCGGTGGAGTGAGTGCAGCTTCTTGATCTGTCGATTGAACCGGCGGGTGTCTTTGTGCAGGTGGTTTCGGGAGCCAAATGGGAACAAAATTCTCTCCGTCCCTCAGGCCGGCGGTCTCAGTCCGGCCGGCCGTCTTAAGCCTCCTCCTTTCCCAATGGCCCGAGCCGACAGGGCAGGGCCCTCAGGTTGGGGGTGCCAAAAGCCTTGGACAGGGGCTGGCTCTGAGTCAGGAGATTGAGGTTGGCCCCCCGCCAATCCCCCTCTCTCTCCGGGAACCACCAGCCCGGCTCGGCGACGACGACCCTGGGGTCGATCCCATCGAAAATCTTAACGTATTGTACCACACTCCCGGCCCTGGTTTCAATTCTGACCGGATCGCCCTCCCTAAGGCCCAGCTCGGCCGCGGTCCGGGGGTGGACCCTGACCGTTGGCCGGGGCCTGAGCCGGCGGAGCGACTCGACGCCCCGATCCGAGGAGCCCAGGAAGGTCTTGACCTTGGCCGAATTGAGGACGAGCGGGTACTCGGGGTCGTCCGCGAAGGGCAGGCCCTGGAAGTCGGGCAGGGGGTCGAAGCCCCACTCCCGGCCGCGGCTCAGGGCCAGCTCGACCTTGCGGCTGGGCGTCCGGAAGCCCTGCCGGCGGTACTTGAAGAAGCTCGGCTCGGCCCTGAGCTCCCCCTGTTCGGCGAACTGGGCGTAGCTCAGGCCGGAGGGGGCGAGCAGGCTCTCCAGCAGGCCGTGGTAGTCATCGAACCATTCCTGGCCCAGGCCCAGCCGCCGGGCTAACTGGTTGTGGATCTGAAGGTCGGGCCAGCACTGGCCCGGCGGCTGGGCCAGCTTGGGCCGGGCCAGAATGAAGCCGTGGCCCAGGCCGTAGTGGCCGACGTCGTCGAACTCGAACTGGGTCGCCGCCGGCAGGACCAGGTCGGCCAGGGCCGCGGTCGGGGTCATGACCACGTCGGAGACGACCAGGAACTCCAGGGCCTCCAGGGCCGCCACCGTGGCCCGGCTGTCCGAGTAGGACAGGACCGGGTTGGCCGTCTGGACGTAGGCCGCCCGAATGGGATAGGGCTGACCCTCCAGGATGGCCCGCCGCCACAGCGGCGGCGGCACGACCATGAACCGGGGCAGGAGGCCGGCCGGAAAGGAGACCATCTCCTTGTACTTGGTCGGGGCCAGATCGGCCCGGACGAACTCCCTCAGACTCAGGACGGGCGGCTGGCCGGCGTCGATGTTGCCGCCGGGCGCGTCCAGGTTGCCGGTCAGGGCCATCAGGCAGACCAGGGCCCGGCAGGTGTCGAAGTTGTGGACGCTGTGCTCCACCCCGTTGCCCCAGTGCAAGGCGGCCGGCCTGGTCGAGGCGTAAATCCTGGCCGCCCGGCGGACCTGGGCCGGCTCGAGCCAGGTCGCCTCGGCCGTGGCCTCGGGACTGAAGCGGGCCGCCCGCTCGGCCAGCTCGTCGAAACCGTGGCAGAAACTGGCCGTGAAGTCGCGGTCGAAGAGGCCCTCCTCGATGACGGTCGAGATCAGGCTCAGGCTCAGGGCGCACTCCGAGCCGGGCCTCAGCCTCAGCCAGACCTCGGCCCGCTCGGCCAGGGGGGTGCGCTGGGGGTCGACCACGATCAGCCTGGCCCCGGCCTTGAGCTGCCTCAGGATCTGGACGCTGATCAGGCCCTCCTCGTTGGTCGAGGTCGGGTTGGAGCCGAAGACGAGGATGGCCGCGCTGGGCTGGTCGTAGTCGACCACCGGGTAGAAGCCGCAGGTATGGACCCCGCTCAGCTCCCGGGGCATGTGGCAGACGTTCTGGGAGCCGACCACGTTGGGCGAGCCGAAGGTGTTGGCCAGCCGGATCAGGCTCATGTGCTCCAGGCCCTTGGGCATGCCCTGGCAGAAGGAGACGGCCCGGGCGCCGTGCTTGTCCCTGATCTCGCCCAGGCGCTGGCTGATCTCGTCCAGGGCGTCATCCCAGCTTATCGGAGTCAGGGTCGAGCCCCGCCGGCGCAGGGGCCGGGTCAGCCGGCCGGGCTGGTCCAGCCGCCGGGGCAGGTTGAGTCCCTTGGGACAGACGTAGCCCGAGGAGAGCCTGGCCTGGGGATCGCCCTTGACCCTGACCACCCGGCCGGCCTCGACCTTGACCAGGAGGCCGCAGCCGCCCTGATCCATCCGGCCGCAGTGGGTTTTGAACCAACCGTCAGGCACGCTCTCCTCCTCCCCCCCAGCCGAAGGCCCGGCCCAGCCAGGCCAGCAGCTCGCCCGGCCCTTCCAGACGGATGAGACCCGAGGCCACGGCCTCCTCGGCCTCCAGCTCGCCCCTGGCCACGGCCACCCAAGTCTCCGAGGGGGCGTGGACGATCAGGTCGGACTCGGCCGCCCAGCCCTCGTGGAAGGAGCAGCGCCCGGCCTCCAGGCTGAGATACCACTGGCCCGGCTGGCGGCCGTGGCAGTTGAGTTGGACGGTCAGGGCCTGGCGGGGGGCCGCGGCCGGGTCGAAGGTCAGGATCATGGTCCCCAGGGTCAGGCGGATGTCCTGGCTCAGGTAGACCTCGAAGGCGGGCAGTTCCAGGCCGGCCCGCTTGGCCGCGCCGTAGTCCCGCCAGGTCTCCCAGAAGAGATTGGCCACCAGCCGGAAGGCCGCCTCGCTTTCGTAGAGCGGGGCCCTGACGGCCGCCTCGAGGGCCGCCGGGACCCGGCCCTGCCGGGCCAGCTCCACCCCGGCCTCGTAGAGGGCCCGGAGCAGGTTCTGGTAGCGCCGGCCCAGGCGCGGCCCCAGGTGGAGCAGCTCGCCGGCCGGCCTGATCAGGCTGGCCACCAGGGGCGCCTGGCCCAGGCGGGCCAGGTAGCGGGCCAGCTCCATGAGGGGCTGGAAGTCCGCCTCGTCGGCCAGGGAGCCCACGGCCAGGAGGGCCAGGCGCTGGCCGAAGAGGGCCCCCTGGCGGGCCGAGCGGGCCGAGCCGCCGCCGGGTCCGGCCACCAGCCAGGGCTCCAGCAGGGGCAGGCAGCGGTCCAGGAAGGTCTTGGTCAGGCCCGGCACTGAGCCGAAATAGACCGGCTGGGCCAGAACGACCAGGTCGGTCTCCCTGATCAACCGGAGCAAGGCGTCCATGTCGTCGCGGAGGCGGCAGTGGCCGGGCGAGCGCACCCAGCAGTCGAACTCGCCCTGGCAGGGCTGGATGTTCAGTTCGGCCAGGTAGGCCACCCTGACCTGGACCTGCTGGGACTCGAGGCCGTCCAGGAAGGGCCGGAGCAGCATCTCAGTCGTCCCGGCCCGGCCCCGGGGGCTGCCCTGGATGACCAGCGCCTCCCGGACCGGGCCCAGGGCCGACTGGACTGCCCGGCCGGCGGCCTGACCGGTCTCGAGACCCGGCTCGTCCCCTCCAGCCTCCGGGCCGGCCGGCTCGGCGCCGTTGATCAGCTTGTCCAGGCGGCGGCGGGTCAACCCGGCCACCGTTGCCCCGCCGGGCGAGGCCGAGAGATCCTGGGCCCCCAAGCGGATCTCCTCCGGGCCGATCAGGCGGACCCCGGGCCCGGGAGGAGGCAGGGCGCGGTCGGCCCGCCGGCGCCGCAGGGCCCAGCTCCCGGCCAGGAGCAGGCCGGGCAGGACGATCTGGAAGAGCGGGCCAGAACCCATGGCCAGCAGGGCCGAGGCCAGCCACAGCCCGGCCCACCAGGCCGCAGCCCGGCTGGAGGAGGCTTCCTCCTGGGGCGGCCGGACCGGGGCGCTGCCAAAGAGCCCCAGGGAGAACCACAGCCGGGCGGCCAAGGTCAGGAAAAGGGCCGAGTAGAGGCCGAAAAAGAAGTAGCGGCCCAGGAGCGGGTCGGCCCAGCCGGCCCCGAGGCTCAGCCCGGCCAGGATGAGGCCCAGGTAGGCGACCAGGCTCCAGTTCAATCCTCCTGGCCGCCCGGCCCAGCGGGCCGCGGCCAAGTGGATCAGGCCGAAGCCGGCGGCCAGGGCCGCGGCCGGCCAGGCGGCCAGGAGCTCGAGGCGGTGGAGCAGCAGGAAGATCAGGCCGGGCCAGGCGCCGGCCCGGAGGTAAGCCTCTCTGATCAAGGGCCCTCCCAGTCAGGTTGAAGCTAACACAGCCGGCTCGGCAGGGTCAATCGGGCCGGAACGCGGTTTGGCCTTGACAGCTTGAGAGGTCGGCCCTATAGTGACCGCTTGACTCATCTGGTCATTGGTCAGGGAGAGGCTATTGGACCCTCGGACTCAGATACTGATTCAGGCGGAGAAGCTCTTCTCCCGCTACGGCTACCGCAAGACCACCGTGGCCGAGATCGCCAAGGCGGCGGGCATGGCCAAGGGTTCCATTTATCTGCACTTTTCCTCAAAACAAGACATCCTGGCCGGGCTGACTCGGGTCTTTTTAGAGTCCCTGGCCGCCGAGATCGAGACCAGGCTCAACGGCTCCAAACCCCCGCTTCAAAGGTTGGCCGAGTGCCTGGAGCTGATGGTCGATACGGCCGTCGAGGGGCGCAACCGGCTCATCAAGGCCTCGCTTCCGCCCGACCTGGACCTGATTGGCAAGATAGTCGAGGTCCACCAGGCCTTTCAACCCAGGATAACGGCCATCCTTGCCAGAGCCCTCCAATCGGCCCGGAGCCAGGGTTTGACCGCGGCCGATCCCGAGAGGCTGGCCTGGCTCTTCTCCGAGATGCTCTTCAACATCAAAATGCGCCTCGGCCCTGATCCAGAGTTCGACTACCGGCACTACCTCGAGGGCTGGCTGGAGACGGTATTCCCTGAGGCTCAGTCAAGGGAAAGCAATGGCTGAAACCAAGACCGGCGTCCGTCTCCTGCGCTTCATCTGGCGCCTGCTCCCCTGGCTGGCCGTCGGGGTGCTGGTCTGGGGCGCCGTGGACCTCCTGGGCAAGGTCAAGCAGGAGCAGGCGAAGCTGGCCCAGGAGAAGAAGGCCGCCCTCAAGGCCGAGGCCCCGGCCACCCGGGTCATCGTCATGGAGCTCAAGCCCAGGCGCCTCCTCGACGCCATCAACCTGCCGGCCGTGGTCGAGCCCTTCGAGGAGGTCTGGGTCAGGGCCGAGGTGGCCGGCCAGGTGGTCCAGGTCCTGGCCAAGGAAGGCCAGGAGATCAAGAGGGGCCAGGCCCTGGTCAAACTGGACGACCGCGACTACCGGACCAAGCTCTCACGCATCGAGGCCAACTACGCTTACGCCAAGGCCGAGTACGAGCGCTACGCCGCCCTGGCCGAGAAGAGGGTCACGGCCAAGTCCAAGCTGGACAGCCTCGAGGCCCAGCTCAAGGACCTGGCCGCCCAGGTCAAGGAGGCCCGGCTGGCCCTGAACCGGACCAGCATCACCGCCCCCATCTCCAGCCGCCTCAACCAGCTCATCGCCCGGGAGGGGGACCTGCTCAAGGTCGGCGATCAGGTCGCCCAGATCATCGAGATCGAGCGGGTCAAGGTCACGGTCGGCGTGCCCGAGTCTGACGTGGCCGCGATCTACGACCTCCAGGAGGCCGAGGTGACCATCCAGGCCCTGGGCAACCTCAAGGTCAAGGGCCGCAAGTACTTCCTCTCGCGCAAGCCCTCCGACCTGGCCAGGCTCTACAACCTGGAGCTGGAGGTGCCCAACCCCGACGGCCGCGTCCTGCCGGGCATGTTCGCCCAGGTCCAACTAATCAAAAGGGTCTTTGACCAGGCCCTGAGCGTGCCCCTCTACGCGGTCATCACCCAGGGCCAGGAGACCTACGTCTTCGTCGAACAGGCCGGCCTGGCCTCCAAGCGGCCGGTCCGCCTGGGCGTGCTGGAGGGCTGGCAGGTCCAGATAACCGGGGCGGTCAAGCCCGGAGACAAGGTCGTCGTCGTCGGCCACCGCCTGCTGGACGACGGCCAGAAAGTCGACGTCATCAAGACGGTCAGCGATCCCGGCGAGATCTTGGGCTGATGATCGTCTCCGACCTGGCCGTAACCAAGAGGGTCAGCGTCATCGTGCTGGCCCTGGTCATCGCCGTCTTCGGCCTGACCGCCTATAAGCTCCTGCCCCGGGAAGCCTCCCCGGACGTGACCATCCCCTACGTCTTCATCTCGACCTCCTACCCCGGCGTCTCGCCCGAGGACATCGAGCAGAGCATCACCGTCCCCATCGAGAAGAAGCTCAAGGGCCTGGAGAACGTCAAGCGGGTCAAGTCGGTCAGCCTGACCGGGGCGAGCTCCATCGTCATCGAGTTCGTCACCGGGACCGACATCGACGACGCCCTGATCAAGGTCAAGGACAAGGTCGATCTGGCCGATCCCGACCTGCCCACCGACCTGGAGGACAAGCCCCAGGTCTTTGAGGTCAACATCTCGGAACTGCCCATCCTGGTCCTGTCCCTCTCCGGAGACGTCGGCCTGGTCAGGCTCAAGCAGATCGCCGACGACCTGGAGCAGGACATCGAATCCATCCCCGGCGTGCTCGAGGCCGAGGTGACCGGAGGGCTGGAGCGGGAGATCAGGATAGAGCCCTTCCCGGACAAGCTGGCTTACTACGGCCTGTCCATCGTCAAGCTGCAGACCGTCGTCGTCCAGGAGAACCAGAACGTCTCCGGCGGGGCCATCCGCATGGGCGACGGCCGCTTCCAGCTCCGCGTCCCCGGCGAGTTCCGCAACCCTGAGGAGATCTACGGCCTGGTGGTCGGCCTGCACAACGGGCAGCCGGTCTATTTAAAAGACGTGGCCCGGGTGGTCGACGGCCACAAGGAGGAGGAGGGCCGCTCCCGCCTCAACGGCCGGCCGGCGGTCAACCTCCAGATCAAGAAGCGGATCGGCGAGAACATCATCCGCATCGTCGACCAGGTGGACGAGGTCATCGCCGCCCGGAAGCTGACCTGGCCGGCCGGGGTCAAGGTGACCAAGCTGATGGACGAGTCCGACGAGGTCAGGACCATGGTCGCCGACCTGGAGAACAACCTGATCTCGGGCCTGATCCTGGTCATCCTGGTCCTTTTCTTCGCCATGGGCGCCCGCAACGCCGTCCTGGTCAGCATGGCCATTCCCTTCTCCATGCTCCTCTCCTTCATCGTCCTCCACGCGCTGGGCATCACCCTGAACATGGTCGTCCTCTTCTCCCTGACCCTGGCCCTGGGCATGCTAGTGGACAACGCCATCGTCATCGTCGAGAACATCTTCCGCTACATGGAGCAGGGGGTGCCCCGGGTCCAGGCGGCCATGAAGGCCACCGGCGAGGTGGCCGGCCCGGTCATCGGCTCCACGGCGACCACCGTGGCCGCCTTCTTCCCGATGCTCTTCTGGCCGGGGATCATGGGCGATTTCATGCGCTACCTGCCCATCACCCTGATCATCACCCTCTCCTCCTCCCTCTTCGTGGCCCTGGTCATCAACCCGGCCCTGGCGGCCATCTTCCTGCGCCTGCCGGCCTCTCATCCGGCCCAGAAGATCCAGGCCAGCCCCGAGGAGATCGAGCGGGCCGGCGAGCGGCCCGTCGAAGTCAGGTCCCTGGGCCTGAGGGCCTACCGCTGGGTTCTCACCGGCGCCCTTAATAACCGTCTGCCCGTCCTGTTCATGTCCTCCCTGGCCCTGGTCATCCTGGTCCTGTTCTGGTTCTTCACCGTCGGCCTGGAAAAGCCGATTGAGTTCTTCCCCAGCGTCGATCCCGACTCGATGTACGTCAACCTGGACATGCCCGAGGGGGCCGACCTGGAGTACTCGGACCGCCTGGCCAGGCAGGCCGAGCTTCTGGTCTGCGGCGCCTACCAGGGCCAGCTGCCGCCCCCCAACGTGGACCCGGCCCAATGTTACGGGGACAAGTCCCCGGCCAAGAGCCACGTCCTGGGCCAGGGCCAGCGGATCGAGGGGGTCAGCGACCTGGCCAGCATCAAGTACGTCTACGCCCGGACCGTGGCCCGGGCCGTGGGCGGCTCGGTCTTTGAGGAGAACTCGCCCAACCGCCTGGGCGTCCAGTTCTACGACCTGGTGGACCGGACCGAGCCCTCGACCCGGACCCTGGAGACGATCCGCAAGCGGGTCAGCGTCCTGCCCGGAGCCCGGATCTCGGTGGCCAAGGGCGAGCACGGCCCGCCCACCGGAGCCCCCATCAACATCGAGATCGTGGGCGACAACTTCGAGGTTCTGGGGAACATCGCCCACCGCATCAGGGCCGTCCTGGAAAAGATCCCCTTTGTCGAGGACATCCGGGACGATTACCTGGCCGGCTCGCCCGAGGTCCAGGTCACGGTCGACCGGCAGCGGGCCGCCCTGCTGGGCCTGAGCACCGAGGTGATCGGCTTCGCCCTCAAGATCGCCTTCAACGGGCTCAAGGTCTCGACTTACCGGGAGGCCGACGAGGACTACGACATCACCGTCCAACTGCCCGAGTCCCAGCGGCGGGTGACCGACGTGCTCAACGAGCTCCTGATTCCCGGGCCCAGCGGCCTGGTCCCCCTGAGCACGGTGGCCAAGTTCCACGTCACCGGCGGCCTGGGCAAGATCAGCCGGATCAACTACGAACGGGCGGTCACGGTCAAGGCCAACGTGGACGAGGAAAAGGTTCCCGGCCCGGTGGTCAGGGCCCAGGCCGAGAAGCTCATGACAAGTGTGACCCTGCCGCCGGGTTATCGCATCCGCTTCACCGGCGAGTTCGAATCCCAGCAGGAGGCCGAGGCCTTCCTGTCCAAGGCCCTGGTGGCGGCCGTAAACCTGGATGATCAGCACCCCACGCCCTGTGCATGGACCGCGCCGCCGGACTTTACGGGCCTGGAATACATCGACCTTGTCACCGAGGCCCCTTTTGCTGTGGCCGTGGACGGCTCCCGGCACGCCTGCGAACTGACGCCGGGGCAGGTGGTGTGCCTGACCACCGACAGCAGCGACCTGCAACTGCTAAAGCAACCGGACGACCTCTCTTTTATTCCGCCGAGAATCCTGGACCAGCGGCTGCGGGCCAAGGTCCTGGATATCTTCTGCCATTACCACAATACCGTAAACGTGGCCGACCTTGACCTGGCCGGCCTGGGCCGGCAACTGGCCGAAGACCCGGCGGCCTGCTGCCGCCTTCTGAACCCCCAAAGCGATGAACCCCGGGTGGTGCGCTGGCAGTGGCCCGCTGACACCCGTCGCGAGGTAATGGTGCCGCCCGGCCATTTCCTGCTGGTTTCGGCCCCGGCCCCGTTTTGTGCCACGGTGGTGGAAGCCGGACCGGCCGGCCGGAAAACCGTTGGCCGCGAAGAGAGCCTGCCGGCGGCAGATAACACCTTTTTTGCCCTGTTTCCACCGTGTCCGGAACCCGCAGCCCCGGTCCGGCGGACGATTCACCTGGTGGTGCATGAGAAAAAGGGCAACCGTCATGCCGAAGGCCACCTGCTTTTTCTGTGCGACACCCCTGTCCCCCTGGTTTCAACAATTTTCACCCGCACCGACCTGGCCGGCGGCGACCACCTGCTGCTGTCCACCAACGGCCGGGGCGGCATGTGCCGGGCCCACGCATGGTGGGGGCAACTGACCAGCAAGTACGACGCCCTGCTGGCGGCCAACCTGAGTCCTGATTTCCCTGAAGACCGGCGCATCCTGTTTGCCCGGTGCCGGGCATGGGTCGTATTCCAGGGTTACTCCCAGGAAATATGTTGTGACTGCCTGGATACCTTCCAGTACCAGGGGAACCGGGGCGTCTGGAAATTCAAAGTGCCCACCGGTCAGGGCCAGAACATCGACCTGGTGGCAACCGTAGCCATGGCACCGGGTGAAAACCGGACCGATATCACCTTTGAACGCCTGCCCGCCGGCCCCCGGCCGGAAAAACTGGCCGACCCGTCGCCGGTGCGGCTGATCCTGCGGCCCGACATCGAGGACCGCAACTTTCATGACATCACCAAGGCCTTTGCCGGGCCCGAGCATGCCTGGCCCGCCGCAGTATCGGCCCTGGCCGACGGGTTTGTCTTTGCCCCGGCCCCGGACCGGAACCTGACCCTGACGGTTGCGGGCGGCACCTTTGTGCCCGAGCCCGAATGGTACTACATGGTACACCGGCCCCTGGAGGCCGACCGGGGCATGGACCCGTGGTCTGACCTGTTCAGCCCAGGCTATATATTTGTCGGTCTTGAGGGCGGACAAAGCGTCCGCCTGACCGCATCGGCGGAAATACCGGTCAAGAAGACGGGCGATGCGCCTGCCTTGCCGGCCTTTGAACCCGCTGCGGCCAAAATTTCCGCGGAGACCCTGGTGCGAACCGCCCTTGACGCCTACGTGGTGCAACGTACGCCTTTTCTGTCCGTTGTCGCCGGGTATCCCTGGTTTCTGGACTGGGGCCGGGACTCGCTGATTTTCGCCCGGGGCCTGGTTGCCGCGGCCATGACCGCCGAGGCCCTGGCCGTATTAAAACAGTTCGGCCGGTTTGAGGGGTGCGGCACCCTGCCCAACATGATCGCCGGCGACAATGCCGGCAACCGGGACACGTCGGACGCGCCCCTGTGGTTTATCACGGCCTGCGCCGACCTGGTCCACCGCCATCCGGACAAAAATATTTTATCCGAACCCTGCGGGGACCGGACCCTGGCCGAGGTGCTGGCCTCCATCGGCGAGGCCTATGTCAGCGGCACCCCCAACGGCATTCGCATGGATCCGGCCTCGGGCCTTGTTTACAGCCCGGCGCATTTTACCTGGATGGACACCGACCACCCGGCCTCCACCCCCCGGCAGGGCTACTGCATCGAAATTCAGGCCCTGTGGCACGCGGCCCTGGCATTTCTGGCAAAGACA
>ENA-OSEO01004504-OSEO01004504.1-sediment-metagenome-genome-assembly--contig:-NODE-4504-length-14526-cov-2.961866_pt1 | contig 14526 bp, 11 predicted proteins | sample MGYA00237883_ERZ534232 | MGnify/ENA metagenome assembly ERZ534232 | reverse complement strand
GTTCTGCCTGCACCTGGAAGAGCGTTTCAAGGAGGGTAAAAAGAGCGCCATCGTGGTGGTGGCTGAAGCTGAGCAGCCCGGCGACAGTGTCCGCATCGCCCACCAGGTAAGAGTGAGGACAGGAATGGACTCGCGGGTATGTATCCTGGGACATATCCAGCGTGGCGGGTCGCCTACCGCCCGCGACCGGGTTCTCGCCAGCCGGCTGGGAGCCGCCGCCGTGCATGCCCTGGCAAAGGGGGACAGCGGCTACATGGTGGGGGTGATAGACAAGGAGATAGCCCACACTCCACTCAGGCATACCTGGGAGAGGAAAAAAGAGCTTCACCCCGGACTCAGGGAGCTGGCTAAGCTCCTCTCCGATTGAGATGATAAAAGCGTTTTTGACAATAAGAAGGAGGTAGCCATGAGCCTATCTATCGGCAAACTGCGGGGTATTCAGCAACTGGCTGACGCCGGCGGCTTCCTGACCATGTGCGCCATCGACCACCGCGGTTCCCTGCAAAAGTCCCTGAATCCGGAAAACCCGGCAGAGGTGAGCTACCAGGACATGGTCAATTTCAAGCTTGACCTGTGCCAGGCGATGGCTCCCCACGCCAGCGCCGTGCTGCTTGACCCCATCTACGGCGCCGCCCAGACCATCGCGGCGGGTATTCTGCCCGGGAGCTCCGGCCTGCTGGTCAGCATAGAAAAGACCGGGTATTCCGGGGACAAGTCCGCCAGAATCACCGAGATTTTGCCGGACTGGGGCGTCAGCAAGATAAAGAAAATGGGGGCTTCCGCCGTTAAGCTGCTGATATATTTCCGGCCTGACCTGAAGGAAACCTCCGTCACGCAGCTGGGGCTGGTGGCGAAGCTGGCCGAACAGTGCATCGAGGAGGATATTCCCTTGCTGGTGGAACCGCTGAGCTACCCCGTCGAAGATGGCGGCGCAAAGAAGTTCGCGGAGATGAAGCCGCGGCTGGTCATCGAAACCGCCCGCCAGATGACCGGACTTCCCATAGATGTGCTCAAGGCCGAATTCCCGGCGGACATGGCATTCGAGCAGGATGAAGCGAAGCTGCTGGAGTACTGCCGTAATCTGGACGAGGCCTCCCGGCGGCCCTGGGTGCTGCCCACCGGGACCACCACCCGGTCCTCCAGGACCCGAAGCAGGCGCACCTGGAACTCCGGGGTGGTCTCGCCGATTTCGTCCAAAAACAAGGTGCCCCCCTCGGCGGCTTGGATATAGCCGCCCTTGGGGGAGGCGGCCCCGCTGAAGGCTCCCTTGACGTGGCCGAAAAGCTCGCTCTCCAAAAGGGTCTTCACCAAGGCCGCGCAGTTTACGGTCACCAAGGGCCCCTCGCGGCGGGCAGAAAGCCGGTGCAGGCGCCGGGCCAGCATCTCCTTGCCGGTGCCCGACTCGCCGGTCAAAAGCACGGGGAGGTCGGTCTGAGCCACTTTTTCCAAGTCTTTCAGCACTTGGGCCAGGGCCCGGGAAGGCCCCACCACCATCTCCGGCTCCAGATCCAAGCCGCCGGTCCAAGCCGGCCCTATTACCAAGCCCTGGGAGGCCAGTTCGGCCAGGCGGGGCAGGTTCAATATCCGGGGGGTCTCGGCGGCCAAGCGGGCCAGGCTGACCTGGGGCAGCTCGGGATGGGCCATGAGGTATTTCTTGGCCGCCCGCTCCACCTGGGAAGCCAGCTCCTTTTCGTTAAGTTCTTGGCCGGCCAAGGCCAATACCGTCTCCACCGCCTGCCGGGCCAAGCCCTCCAGCGCTCTAAAATCAGGCGCCGGAGAAGGAGGCTTAGCCGAGGTTTTCTTGGTGCTCTCGGCTACAACGGGCCGCCTTGGGGGAATCCCCGGGCGGGCCAAGCGAGCGGCCAAATCAAAGGCGGCGGCCAAGACAAGCCTTTCCGTGGCAGTCACGCCAGTCTCCTTCTGGCTAGGGAAAGTAGCACCCAAAACATGGTACTACTTCATAACCCAGGCGGGCATGCTCTAGCAAGACATACCGCCCTTATTTATCCGGCAGGCCGATTTCTTGGCAAAGGCCGCGGGTTTTATGGGCCGGATCGCTCGGGGAGCTCCGCCTAACCCTTAACCCGAGGAGGGGAAACGAGTTGCCGTCCGCTCTCCGCAATGGCCTGCGGCAAGCAGGTCCGGGCGCATATCCACCCGCAAGGCAAAACCGTACTTTTGCCTTTCCGACGGTCAGAAAGGGCAAGGATGTTCTTTCTGCACGGTAAGCGCGGCTAACCCGGAATTTTCAAGCCAGCGGGTTGCGCAAAACTATGGTGGCATCCCGGGCGGGGCCCACGCTTATCATGCTCAGGGGTACGCCGGCGAATTCGGCCAGGCGCTCGAGGTAGGCGCGGCAACTGGCCGGCAGGTCCTGGTATTGGCGGATGACGGAGATGTCTTCCTGCCAGCCCTCCATCTCCTCATAGATGGGTTGGCACGACGACAAAACCGCCAGGGATGCGGGCAAGGAATCCAGGCGGCGACCGTCCTTGGTCTGGTAGCCCAGGCAAAAACGCAGCTTGGGAAGTCCGGTCAGCACGTCGAGCTTGGTTACGCAAAGACCGGTGATGCCCGAGAGGCGGACTGCCTGACGCACCACCACGCCGTCCAGCCAGCCGCAGCGCCGCGGCCGGCCCGTGGTGGAGCCGAACTCCGCCCCTTTTTCCTGCATCCACTTCCCGTTTTCATCATCGAGCTCGGTTAGAAAAGGCCCGCCGCCAACCCTGGTGGTATAGGCCTTGACCACCCCCAAGACATCGCTTATGCGGGTGATGCCCACGCCCGCCCCGGCGCTGACCGAGCCCGCCACCGGGTTGGAGGAGGTCACATAGGGGTAGGTGCCGTGATCCAGATCCAGATGGGTGCCTTGGGCGCCCTCGAACAAAAGCGACCCCCCCGCCTGGCAAAGCGCGTCCAACTCCGCGGATACATCGGCCACGTGCGGGGCCAGCCTTTGGCCGAAGGCCAAATAATCCTCATAGACCTTTTCCGCTGAAAGCCCATCTTCGCCAAAGTATTTGGTGAGCCAGAAGTTTTTTTCAGCCAAATTGGCCTCGATCTTTTGGCGCAGGACCTCAGGGTCCAGAAGGTCCACCACCCGCACCCCACAGCGGGCCGCCTTGTCCTCGTAGCAGGGGCCGATGCCGCGGCCGGTGGTGCCGATGGCTTTGGCGCCCTTGGCCTTTTCCCGCGCAATATCCAGGGATTTATGATAGGGCATGATGACATGGGCCCGATCGCTCAGGCGCAGTTTCTCCGGCCCAATGGCGACGCCCCGGTCCTTCAGGCGATCCATCTCCATCAGAAGCACCGCCGGGTCCACCACCACGCCGTTGCCTATGTAGCAGGTCTTGCCCTCATGCAGGATGCCCGAGGGAATAAGGTGCAGGATAAATTTTTCGCTTCCCACCACCAGGGTGTGGCCCGCGTTGTTACCCCCCTGAAAACGGATGATGCCGCGGGCGCCCTCGGTCAATAAGTCCACCACCTTGCCCTTGCCTTCATCCCCCCATTGAGTTCCCACTACAACTACGCACGCCATGGATCTAATCCCTCCAGGATATTGCTTGTTTTGCTCGGCATTTAGGCCCATCCCCGCAAGCCGCCAGAAAGCACGTTACTGTACTCGGGCGGCCTTGTCAACGCGAAGCCTCGGTTTGCCTGGGGGAAAATGACATGTTATACTGCCTCGGATCAGCGGGAGTAGCTCAGTTGGCCAGAGCGTCAGCCTTCCAAGCTGAGGGTCGCGGGTTCGACTCCCGTCTCCCGCTCCAAAGAAATCAAGGGGTTAGCCGAAACCGGCTAGCCCCTAACTGTTTATTCGGGGTGACCTCCAAAAAGGCCAAATCCTTACCCACTGGGCGGCACTGATTAGGGGAGAACCGCACAAAGCCGAAAATCTCCACTTCGGGCAGGTAGCGCCAAGGGGTGAGAAAAAATGCCCCCTTGATAGCCTAAAACCCAGCCCCGTCAACCCCAGGACTCATTCGAGGCGCAACTAACCCAACTTGCTTATTTAATACGAAAATACGATTTTATGCTGCTGGTCTTGGCCAAGGATAAAAGATCACCAGCGCGCCTGTCACTTTGAAATCCGGCCTCGGCCAAGTGATCTGCTCAGCCCTTATCGCCCTGCCCTACCGGTGTAGTTGGGCATTGCTTTGAGGGCAAACACCGGTGGCGGTGCACCCCGGACGATATAGGGATCATGGGAATATGGATCAAGGGTGCGCGACGGTCTACCTGAAGGCGGCATAGGGATGGGAGGATGAAATTGGAAATACCTGCCTCCATTGTTCTGATTCCAGGGGGAAGTGGCTTTTGCCGCAATATACTGGTTGACTCGTTTCCGCAGTTGGGCAAATAATTTAGATAGGGGAGGTGGAAAGCAAATAAACCAATTGTATTGGACCAGGCGCGAATTTGTCACGTCAGATAATTCTGCTCGTTTGCTGGCAGTAAGTGTCCGGGTTTCCCTTGGCTGCTGCCGCCCTCGAAATTCAAGGTAATTTTTACATGACGATAGCAAAAATTATCTTAGAGAGGAGGAGGAGTATGCCCAAGAGTGCAAGTTTAATTAACTATGAAACCATGCGTAAAATCGCTGAATCCATTGGCTCGGCCAACAACCTAACCGATGTGGCCAACCACGTAGTTCACCAACTGACCGACGCTCTGGAACTCAAGGGCGTAGCTCTGATGCTTTTGAACCGGCGGAATAAAAAATTGGAGGTGGCCGCCGCAGCTGGCCTTAGCGATGAATACCTGAATAAAGGTCCCTTAAGCGCTCTAAAGTCCATTGCCGAATCCATCACAGAAGGACCCGTGGCTATCTACAACGTGGAGGACGACCCTCGTATGCAATATCCCCAGGAAGCCGTAAAAGAAGGGATCAAATCCATCCTCAGCGTCCCCATGCGTATCCAGGGCAAGCCTCTAGGCGTGCTGAGGCTTTACACCGGGAAGCCCTGGGAATTTACAATGGCCGACCTGACCTTCGCCCAGGCCGTAGCCGAACTTATCGCCCTGGTTATCGATAACCTGCGTCTAACCAACGCTTATAAGTCCTCCATCGAGGTGCTCAAGGTCCTCAGACCGGTTATCAGGCCCAGAAAACGCACCCTCTCGGAATAAATCACCAAGTGAGGCCCTACGGCCTAACCCCGGGTTTGAGGATCCTTTTAAAGGCTTGGAAGGGGCAGCCCGAATCCACCATTCGTGATGGTGATGAGTCCGAACTGAGCCCAAATCCAAATCATCGCCTCGTAAATATTCTAAATTAGATAAAATATACATATCGCATGAGTGCCATTATCACACGAGGGAAGTTACTGGTCCAAATCCCCGTCTGGCCGACCAAAATAAAATCAAAGAGTTAGGATTCAGGGTCCTATCGGTTGAGCCCGGAACAGGTTCGAGTTTAAGCCCTGGTGACGGTGCGCCCCGGACGATATAGGGGCCATGTGCAAAAGGCGGGAGGGTGGGCGTTTGAGTGGGTCAGACTTTGACGAGGGAGTAGCCGATTCCCGGTACTGGCCACAAACATAAAAACCGGTGGTCAGCTATCCAAGCCAGCGGCTGGGTTCATCACCACTTGGTTACGGCCCTTATCCTTGGCCACGTACAAGGCCTGGTCCGCCTCGCGCATCAAATCTTCCCAATCATGATGGCCCTTTATATCCGATGAGGCCACTCCCAGGCTCACCGTGATCCTTATTGGTCCTTTATCCGTGATTATGCTGGTTTCATCCACGGCCTTGCGTATGCGCTCGGCCGCCTCCAGGGCCTGTTGGGGGCTGGTTTCAGGCAAGAGCAGGCCGAATTCCTCACCGCCCAATCGCCCCATGAGGTCGCTGTCCCGAAGGGTCTGGGTTCCGATGTCGGCCAGGGCCTTGAGCACCTGGTCACCCACTTGGTGTCCATAGGTGTCATTGATGTCCTTAAAATGGTCCGCGTCCATCATTACAAAGGACAAAGTCCGTTTGTAGCGCCGGGCCCGGGTCAACTCCCTTTGAATCTCCTGTTGGAAGTGGCGGCGGTTGGCCAGGCCGGTGAGGCCGTCAGTGGTGGCCAGCCGGCGCATCTCGCGCTCACTTTCCTTTAGCTTTTTTTCAACGGCCTTGCGGCGTTCGATCTCCCGATGGGCCAGGTTTAACTCCTCTTTCATCGCCGACACCTGCCGCAAGATGGCCAAAATGGGCCGCTGTTCCGGCTCGGTGCCCCATTTGCGGTTTTGCCAGACGAGATAGGCCCACAACAAGGGGGCCGCCATGCCGCATATGACCAGGCGGCTTAAAAAAGTTCCTTGGAAAATGGATAAAAAACCGGGGTTGCCGACAAAGGCGCCGGTGTTGAACAGGATCACGTCCAGCCACATCACGCCCAGCAGGGTGAGAAATGCCCTGACCCCCATGGGAATCCAGCGCAGGCGGTTGTTCATGTACTCCCAGGCCACCGCCAAAAATATCAAATCCATAAGGGTGGCGAAAACGCTGGCCGAGTTGATGCGCAGGCTGGGCTTGGGCACGAATCCCAAGGGCGATGATCCAGACAGGTAAACCTGGAGATTCAGCACCATGGCGATAACGGGCACCATGATGGAAACCCCCACGATGGTGGAGATGGTAACCCGGGTGGCCCGGGGGCCGTCAAACACATAGACCACGAAAACGGCCAGAAGCAGGGAGGTGTAAAAAACCGTGGAGCCCACCAAAAAAGTTATGTCCCCCACTCGCACCAGGAGGCCGGCGTCGGTGACCCAGGACATGATAGCGGTAACTCCGCCGATCAAAGCATAATAATGGGCCAGTCCCACCCGGTGGCGCAAGGAATGCGCTCCCAGGACCAAGACATATACCACCACCGCCTCGGCTAACAGAAGTAATACTTCCATGATTCTCCATTTGAGGGCATATTCGCTGATCTCCGGCGGGTTGAGCGCGGATTTAGTTCACCAAAACGGCAGTATGACTCTATGACATACAAACTGGTGGTTGTCCAGACCGGACCGTAAGAAAGTCCAAGTGTCCGTCGTTTAGGCCGCCCGGCGGAGAGAGGCAAATGCGTGACGCTTTCCCCGAGGTAAAGATAAGGGGAGATCATGCCGACAAAAGGCTTTTTGGGCTATCTTTAAGGTGCAAGCTGATTTTTTTTATTTTAATTTTAAGTACTTTAAGTCTCATTTCCAACCGTTGTATTTTACGGCCTCTAATCCTATCAAGCTGAGTGTCGCGGGTTCGACTACCGTCTCCCGCTCCAGGAAAAGCTAGGAGCAAAACGCCTTTGGTCATACGCCTGAACCACCAGAACCTCTTTTGATCGCACGGCCCCCCACAGTCCATTCAATTGAAGGGAAAGAAGTAGGCCCGTCTTGGATGATCTGCCCCCGCTTAATACCTCATTTCTGGCAATTGAATATCCTTTTATCAAATCTCATGTGATAGTCATACGATGTCAATATTTGTCTAATGTATTATTTTGGGGAACCATAAAGATAGGCTGGGAAATGCTATGATAAGAGAAAGAACCACAGCCTCCACTAGCAGAAAAGGAACGCCGCCGCGCACAATTTCATTATATCCTATATTTATCCTTTTTTCCTGGGCTACTCCAGCCAATACAAAGATATTCATTCCAACTGGTGGCGTAATCAGCCCCATTTCTAAATTAACCAGAAATACAACACCAAGGTGCAATGGATTGAACCCTTTCAGAACCAAGCCGTTTACTAGGATGGGCAGGACTACCAATATTATGGCGGCAGAGTCCATTATGCATCCCAAAAAAAGAACAAGGGCGTTCATAATAATAAGTGTTGTTAAGGCATTTAAAGGTAATGCGCTTATTGCTCGTGACAAAGAATCAATTACGCCGGTATAGGTCCAAAATTGTCCAAAGTATTTAGCTCCCATAATTATGAGCATTAAATAGCAGGTTGTTATGGCGGTTTCCCTTCCAGCTGTAAATAGATTTCTCATTCTATTTTGCTTGCTGCCAACAAGCATAGCTATGAGGAAGGCTCCCAAACATCCAATAGCCGCAGATTCTGTAATCGCGCAAATCCCAGTAAAAATACTACCTAAAACAATAGCAACCAAGCCGAGAAATGGTAGCATGTTTGTAAAAGCTTTAGCTCTAAGACGGAAAGGAACGCTTTCACTTGCCGGAGCGACATCTGGGTCGATAGTTGTACAGATGAACGTAAGGAGAATATAACCAAATGACAACATAAAACCTGGAATAACGCAGGCAGCAAATATATCTAAAATTGGCAAGTCTGTAATAAAGGCATACATAATTGCAGGTATGCTAGGTGGAATTATTATGGCCAACCCACCAGCACCTATAATCGATCCTGCGGCCAGCCATCTTCTATAACCCCGAGATAGCATCTGCTGAAGACCCAAGTGCGCCATCGTGGCTACGTTTGCTAGACTTGCCCCAATGCAAGCACCGAGAAGAGTCCCCATTCCAATGGTCGCTATAGTGAGTGATCCTCTTATTCCCGCGAACAAGTTCCAGAATGACTCATAAAGAAGATCCGTTGTTTTATATTTGGAGAGAATCTGCGCCATCAAAACAAAAAGAGGAACCACTAGGAGCATGAAATCTGCCGGAGTTTGGCTAATGGCAGTGCTTAATAGCCCGCTCGCGGGATCTAAGCCACTCCAGAATAAAATCCCGGCAAAGCCCGTAATGAATAGCGAGAATCCAACAGGCATTCCTAAAAATATAAATCCAATTAAAAATATTGTCCCGAACAAAAAGGGATATAACCATTCCATTTGAATCACCTATTATTCATTTCATTAAGCGATTTTATTTTTGTTTTTTTGCACTATAGAGCGTCCTATTTCATAAACCAAAAACAGAAGTCCAAGGGGAATCGCGACGCTCATGGCATATTCGGGCAAATCGTTTTCTGTCCTTCGCAATTCAGTCCATGAAGTAATACAAAATTTTAGCCCTTCCCACATCATAACCGCACTAATTATGAATGCCAAAGCTGACACCAAATTATTGACAATATTTTTTAATTTATCAGGCAATTTGTCTACAAAAACTGTGACTTTCACATGTTTACCGATTCGCCATACATATCCCATAGCCAAATACGTTATAATCCACATTGATAATTCACATATATCCAATGACCAAAGTGGAATTCCCCTTGTCGCAATTGCTCTAATAATTATTACAAGCAATATGACTATAGGTAATGCTATACACGCCGCTCCACATATCCAAAGAAATACTTCACCAACCTTATCCTTAGTTTCTGGACGATTATTGAGCGTATCCATATAATGCCCTCATGCAAGACTTTTAATTATCAATCGCAGTTATATTCTGCAAAAATTAATTCAAGATAGGCTGCCGGGCGCAAGCAAATATATTTTTTGCTTCTCCCGGCAGCCACTTTTATGTTAATTTACTTGGAATGCGTTTTATTCCACGCCTTTTCGCAATCAGCCAAGAACTTACTCATCTGCGGATCGAATTCCTTTTTTGTCCATTTGAAGAAACCATTTAGTTTCGTTTTCCAACCATCAGTTTGCTCTTTTGTTAAGACATATATTTTTACTTTTGGAGATCCTTTGTATTTATTGATTAACTTTTCCCTGTAATTGAATGCCAAAGCAATTTGATGCTTTGTCGTGTCTTCTCCAGCTTGAGTTACAATTTTTTGCGCCCATTTAGGTAATTTGCTATACCTTTTTTCGCCCATAACATCCAGGGTCGCGTATGGCGAATTTAGTATATATACATTTGGGCAAACATCTGCCAGGCCTAAAGTTTCCCATGTGTCTAAAGTTGTAAAAAGACCCGAACAAAGGCCGGTAGCGAGCGCCGCGGGAACCTCGCCAGACGGCATGGTTACAGTATCCGCCCCTAAGGCATTGACAAATTCCTTAAAACCCAATCCCGGTGCCCTTATTTTCCTGCCTTGCAGCGAGGGATTCTTTATATCGTCTAGTGGTTTGTTAAGAGCTATAACCAATTCGCCCAAACTGGCGTACATGGGCTTTAGTTTAAGGTCCAAAAGATACTGGGTAAACCATTTAGTGTTAGTATAAAGCCATTGCCAAGATGAAAAATCCGAGACAAAAGGCATCATTGTAATAACACGCGCAAAACCAGATATCACTCCAGGATGGTAGGGAGGTGTCACCGACGAGATATCAACAACATTATTTTTAATGGCATCTATTTGCGTTTTGCCCTTAACAATGGATCCTCCGAGAAACTTCTGAATAGTAATGTCTCCTTTGGAAAGCTTTTGTACTGTATTCCCGAAATAGATCAGGCCCTGACTATTTCGATGGGATTCTCCCCATGGGCTTCCACCTTTTAATAGAATTTTCTCGCGTGATGCCGCCGAGGATGAACAAGGAATAGACATGAACATAAATAATCCCACAACTAAACACATAGCGAAAATAAGCATGTACTTTTGTCGCATTTTTTCTCCTTTTTTATTAATATTATTTTCCTTGTTTAAATTTCCAGTTACTAGTTAAGCTTAAAGCCTCCTTGGAGGCTGTTGCTCATCTGTTGAAACTATTTCGCCATCCTACGCAAACAACACCTATTCCTTAACTTTCATTCAAAAATTGAAAATGATTTGGTACGCGAACTTAAACGACGCGGCCAAATGTACCCAAAAAACAGCGGCCATGGCAAGCAATACATAAAGCCGCTTTGATTATCCGGTCTATCAAGCACGAGATGAAGCGAACGGCATCCTCTACCCTCGTTAAAAATAAAATGAAATTATACCATGCAACGCGGCTGGAATCTTGTTCTATGAACTGCCCCCCGAATCTTTATCGACCGTTTTAAGTCAGGATTTCGGCATCATCCCGGTCTGGGAGAAAGGAGGGCCGCATTGAAGCAGGCCAAGTTTTCAGAAGGGCAGATCACCTTTTCTCTAGGGTAAGCGCCAGCAGGCACACCGGTGGTGCAGGTTAGCCGGAAGATGGGAGTTAGCGTGCAGGGCGTTTACCGCTGGAAGCGTAAATATGCCGGCATTGGATTGGCTGAGTTGCGCCGGTTCAAGGAACTGAAGCGGGAAAACAAGAAGCTCGAGCGATTGGTTGCCGACCTGACCCTGCACAAGCATTTTTTGCAGGGGGTTATCCGAAAAGGAATTTCGTATCGGTCAGCTTGCACGATTCGCTTTGGCCCCTACCCATAGTGGATAATTTTAGCAAGGTTAGCCTGTCATCATTGTCCGTGTCTCGATCCCAGGCAGGAAGGTGGCTTACCTATGGGCTATTCCGCGTCATAACCGTTGACCATGTTGCTTTGTTTACCTTTCAGTTCCTTGGACAATCAGACCCCTAAGGCTTTTGTCCAGAGCTGGGAACCTCCAGAACCCATCCTCCTGGCCGCTTACGGTCGGGGATCCTATCCTCTTTCCCAGTGCAATTTAGGGGGGAAGATAATGCCGGCCAGTTGACCACCCCAGTTCATGCTAATTCTAAGCAGCTATTTTTTCGATATAATGAATGGAATCGCCGTGGTTTTACGACCTAATGTTGTTGACGCTTTACGGACGCTATGGTAGAAAAATTGCCACATATTCCCCGGTAGCTCAGCTGGCAGAGCAGGTGGCTGTTAACCACCCTGTCGCTGGTTCGAATCCGGCCCGGGGAGCCAAGAAAAAATACAGGTATTTAAGCCTGTTAAATCACCCTCAGGCGATTCTCCCTTAATCGGCTGGGGGTGTTTTTTGAAGTTTTTTGACTCGACAAGCGTTTACCAAGTATCCCAAAAGTATCACACCACTTCTAAGTAGGTTTGAATTTTTACGGACTACTCCCTCCGGCCTGCGCATGATCAGGCCGCAGAATGCAAAGCCCGGCCAAGGCCGGGCTGGGGCTAGGTTAGAATTTGGGGAAATATTTCCTTTGGGTGGCTGGGGTCAAGGGTTTATCAGGCACCCCGGATATTTCTCTTATTCACGGTATAGTTAGTAGCCGATAAGCTTCATCGGCGTAATAGGCTCGAAATTCCGGACCCGTTACCCGGAAAGTCATTTGAGGACCAGGTTTTTTTGCTTTTCTTTGTTCTGTTTGTCCTTCTCAACAAAAAGAGGTTTCCCGCTGTCATAGGCTTTTCCCGTATAGTACATTAGAGTTGCCGGCGTCGACGGAGAGGGCGTAAAAATCTGAATCTGCCGGGGTTTGAACTTGAGAACCCTGCGGCTGAAGCGGTTTAACTGCTCCATGTCTTGGAGTGTACACCCCGGATAAGCAGCTATAAAATAACAGGTTAAGAACTGTTTTTTCCCTATCCTGCGATTGATATTTTCAAAAAAGCGGAAGAATTCCATAAAGCTCTCAATGGATGGTTTTCCCATGAGCGCAAGGATATGATCTTCGGAATGTTCGGGTGCGACCTTCAGTTGTCCGGAAATATGATGCCGGATAACCTCTTCAAGATATTGATGGCCGTATCTTTGATCTCTTATCACCAGATCATGGCGTATTCCGGAAGCGATGAAAACCTTTTTAACCTTCGGCAGCTGCCTGAGTTTTTTCAGCAGGGCAATCTGGGGGAGATGACTGATTTCCAGCTTATTGCAGACAACCGGAGTCAGGCAGCGCTTGTTGCGGCATGCGCCTTTGGTTTTTTTTCGCTCGCATTCGATGCCGTACATATTGGCGGTGGGGCCTCCGACATCGTGAATGTAGCCTTTAAATTCGGGATGGTTGGTTAAAACCGACGCTTCCCTCAGAATGGATGCTTCGCTCCGATCCACAACCCTTTGCCCCTGATGTGCGGATATGGCGCAGAAGTTACAGTCGCCATAACATCCTCTGTGAGTCGTGATTGCAAAACGGATGGTTTCAAGTGCCCGCACCGGCCCCCATGCTGCATAATACGGATGGACGTCACGTTCATATTCAAGCTCATGAATATGGTCCAGTTCCTCGCTCGTTGGCGGAAACTGAGGAGGATTATGGATCAGATACCGGCTGTCCTGTTTCTGGCAAAGACCTTTTCCGGTTATCGGGTCATTGTTTTCATAAAAAGTCTTAAACATTTCAGCGAATTTGGCGTTGTCCACCGCAACATCCGCATGGGATGGTAGCTCTAGGTAACCTTCTTTTTTTTCTGCGGCGATATAGCAGATTCCGCGGACATCCGTAACCGGTCGGCTGCGCCGGATGTTTTCTGCCAGTTCGAGAGTCGTTTTTTCCCCCATTCCATAGACCAGAATATCGGCCTTGGCGTCAAAGAGAATGGACCGCCGTATACTGTCGGATGCGTAATGATAATGGGAGATGCGTCTAAGGCTCGCTTCAATTCCGCCGATAACAATCGGTTTTGTCTTTTTGAAATACCGGCGAACAAGATTGGTATAAGCGATAACCGCCATGTCCGGACGTCTGGTATTTAGACCGCCGCCGGTCAGATCATCGCGCTTCCGCCGTTTATTCGTCGCAGTATAATTGGATATCATGGAGTCCATGCATCCCGAAGTGATCCCCCAGAAAAGAGTCGGCTCCCCCAGCCGCCCGATATCCTTTTCACTGTTGATATCGGGCTGCGCTATTATGGCTACCGTGTAACCGGCATCTATCAGCACCTTTCCAATTACCGCGACGCCGATATACGGCGAATCCACATAGGTGTCTCCTGTTATCAGTATGACGTCAGGAGACTTCCAGCCAAGAGCATTCAGCTCCTTTTTAGTTGTGGGAAGAAACATAAAGATAAATCCAGAGTGGTTATGTCATCTGAGCGAATCGGTACGGTTTTTGGTATCAATAAAAAAGCAGTCGTCGTTAACTATTTATAAGTGTTTTAAAATAAGTAGGAATCTTTGTCTCAAAGGTCATTTTCTCTTTTGTATCGGGATGTAATATGGTTAATGACCCTGCATGAAGTGCAAGTCTTTTAATACCTGTGTCTTTTTCCCCATATATTTTATCTCCAGCTACAGGAAAACCTTTTTCCGAAAAATGGACCCGGATCTGATTTTTTCTGCCTGTAAACAGATCTATTTCAAGCAGACTGTACTTTTTTGATTCTCTCAGAACTTTAAACCCGGTCTTGGCAAGCTTACCTTTTTCAGGATCATCAACAGAATACATTTTATGAGCACGGTTTTCTGCAAGATATGAAGTAATTACGCCCTCCTTCTTCGGTAAGGTTCCATGAACTACAGCATAGTACTTTTTTGTAAATCCATGCCACTCTTTCTGAAGATAACGCTTGGCATTTTCATTTTTAGCAAAAACGATAATACCGGAAGCGTCTCTATCCAAACGGTGCACGATAAATACCCGGTTTCTTGATTTCGGATTTCCTTTTCTTACGTATGTATTTAAAAGATAATAAGCTGTATTTTCTCTGACTTTCTCAGTACTCACTGTTAAAAGACCACTCATTTTATCCACAACCAAAATATCATGATCTTCATAGAGAATAGAAAGCCCCCTAGGTTGATATCTTTTGGGGGGGCTTTTAAAGCTTTTCTGACTTTCCCGCATAATGCTTACTTAAGAATGC
>ENA-OSEO01004503-OSEO01004503.1-sediment-metagenome-genome-assembly--contig:-NODE-4503-length-14526-cov-3.437816_pt1 | contig 14526 bp, 11 predicted proteins | sample MGYA00237883_ERZ534232 | MGnify/ENA metagenome assembly ERZ534232 | reverse complement strand
CGACTTAGAGAATGCTCTATGTATTTATCAGGAAGGCGGGCACCGGTGCCTCGTGGTCCGAGATAGGTGTTGAAGGCATCGCCCTCGGAACTGGAACACTGGCGCGGGCGTGATCGCCGAAAACCCGCCGCCCAACATGCGCTTGCAGCCGACGGCGGCCGATACGATCCTGGGCCGCCGTGGCTGAAGCGCCAACGTTCGACATGAGAGCTGCGGCAGGTTCTGGGCGGGTCCCAAGTCCGGCCGGCGGGTCCCCATGAACTTGGCCTCGTCCGCTGGTGAGCTTGGACGTTCGACCTTGTGGTACGCAGCTATCGCCCGCCTGAACCCCAGAAGCGCGACAGGTTCGGGCTTCCGTGAAGATGAATCGCAGAATGGATTGACGCGGTAGCTTCATCAACCGGATGAGCCACAATTTCATTGCTACGATTCGCTGACTTACTTATAATGAAGTCAGAAAGGTTAGTGCGATATGAGTAAGACAGCAAACAAGACGGTGACAGCTTATCCCCATGTTGTCAAAGTCGAAGGGGTGTGCGGTGGCGAAGCCATCATTGAAGACACCCGAATCGCGGTCTGGCATATCGTGGGCTATTACTACAAAGTTGGCATGTCGGTCGAAGAAATCTTGGCCGATTGGGATTACCTCACGCCCGCTCAGGTATTTAGCGCCTTGGCTTATTATCACGACCACAAAGCGGAAGTCGATCGCGCCCGCGACAAGAACAGCTACGAACTCTGGCTCGATCACTACGCCCATGCCGCTCACTAACCCGCCCAAACTGCATTTGAATGAGCACTTGTCTCCTCGCTTGGCGGCGCAATTGTGCCGCTACGGTTTTGACGTGACCTGTTCCCAAGAAGCCGAAGTCCTATCGGATGATGATGGCGCTCAACTGGCGTATGCGGCGGCGGAGCACCGGGCGATTCTGACCTTCAACGTCCATGACTTTGCGGCCTTGCATGAGACTTGCCTTGCGGAAGGCCGCGAGCATTGGGGGATCATTCTCTCGACCGAAGAGTCCATCCGTGTTCTGATGCATCGGCTCTTGCGTCTGCTCAATTCGGTTTCCGCCGACGAACTGAGAAACCAAATCCGGTGGCTTAACGAATTTCGGTAAAGGCTTCAAAACTGCGCGCGGCCCAACCATGCGTTGCAGCCGACCCACTTCGCGGTTGCACCGCTCGCGGGCGGCTGACCGCGAACGTTCGGTTCAGCGGAGCAGCTTCTGCTCCCACCACTTGAGGTAGCCCTCGTCGGAGATGGTGGGCGACAGGTCCCTTTTCTCCATCGACTCGACGAAATTCCTGGCCATCGCGTTCTGCTCCCGCTCGATGGCGGCCGGGTCTTCGGGGGTCTCGCCGCGGTCGCCGGTGGCCTTGATCCACTCGTCGAGCTTGGCGCTGTGCTCCCGCAGGGCCCTCCTGTGCTCTCGGCTCTCGGCCAGGTTGTTCAACTCGTGCGGGTCTTCCTGCAGGTCATAGAATTCCTCGCGGGGTCGGACCGAGGCCATGAACTTTGCCTGCTCCGGCGTGAGCTTGCCCTCCTTGTGCAGGACCTGCAGCACCGTCACGACCGGGTACTGGAGCTTCTTGTAGGCGTTGAACTGCATGTAGGGGAAGTCCGGGCGGTAGTTGCGGATGTACTTGTACCGCTTCGACCGGACGCAGCGGATGCGGTCCACCGTCCCGTCGCAGCGGTCCCGCGCGGCGAAGACGTACTCGCGGGCTCGCTTCTTTTCGCCCAGGATGTTGTAGCCCTGCAAATGCTCCGGCGGCTCGACCCCAATCGCCGTGAGGAACGTCGGCGCGAAATCCACGGTGCTCACGAGGTCGTCCACGACGGTGCCCGGCTCGATCACGCCGGGCCAGCGGACGATCATCGGGACGTGGATGCCGCCTTCGTAGAGCCACTGCTTGCCCCGCACGTGGGGCCGGCCGTTGTCGCCGAAATACAGGACGATCGTGTTGTCGAGCTCGCGCTCTTTCTGGAGCCACTGCAGGACGACGCCGATCTCGGTGTCGAGGACCTGCATGGCTTCCAGGTAGTTGGCCCAGTCCCGCCGGGTGACCGGATGATCCGGATAGTAGGGGGGCAACTCGACTTGGGCGGGGTCGATGGGATTGTTCTTGTCCCGCTTGAACGCGCGGTGCGTCATGCTGAAGTTGATCTGAGCGAAGAACGGTTGGCCGGGCCTGCGCTCGGACCAGTCGGTGCCGTCGAAGGCCGGGGCTCCCGTCGCGAAGTTCCAGTCGGTCTTGCCCGCTCGCTTGTAGCTCAGGCCGGCGCAGTTGCTGGTAAAATAGCCCGCCCGGCGGAAGTACTCCGTGATGACCGCCACCGGCGCCGGGAGCGTGTACCCGTCGTTGCGATGGCTGCGATGGTTGTGGGCGCCGATGCTCGTCTGGTACATGCCGGTCATGAAGCACGAGCGCGACGCGGAGCAGACCGGCGCGGTGACGAAGGCATTCGTGAACTTCGCCCCTTCGGCCGCCAGTTTGTCGATGTTGGGCGTCCGGACCAGCGCGTTGCCGTAGCAGCCGATGTCCGGCGACGTATCCTCCGAGATCAGCCAGAGGATGTTCGGACGGACCAATGGGAGACTCCGGGCGCGGGCCGTCCGGGTCCGTTTGTGAGGACGCGGGTGCGCCTTGGTCGTGGTGGTCGTCGTCTCTGTTGTCACGCAGCCGGACAGCAGGGCCGCCGTCCCGCAGCCGGCCGTTCGCAAGAAATCGCGGCGTTTCATCCGTGAAGCCCTTTGTATTGATGATTCATCGTAGCACGGGCATCCTGCCCGTGTTCTTCCCAAAAGCTCCTAACAGAATGAATCCCGCGTATGTCATTGCGAGGAGCATAGCGACGAAGCAATCTCAATTCCCCGAGTGTGAGATTGCTTCGCTGCGCTCGCAACGACATGCCTACGTTCATTACTATCAGAGGCTCTAAACACCCTGCTTATAGACTCCGGCTCGCGGGCCAGATGCCCGTGTTACGACAGCGAGCCGACGAGGTCCGAAAGCTTGGCCACATTGTGCCTGGCACAGAAGTCCCGGATGCCGTCGATGACGCGGATCGCGGTATCCGGCTGGACGAAGCTGGCGGTACCGACTGCGACCGCCGAGGCGCCGGCGATGAGAAACTCGAGGGCGTCCGCTGCGGTGCGGATGCCACCCAGACCCAGGATCGGAATGCCCGCCGGTTTCGCCACTTCGCTGTAGACCTTGCTTACGAGATAGACCGCAATCGGCTTGATCGCCGGGCCGGACAGACCGCCCGTGCGATTGGCCAGAATCGGTCTACGCGTCTCGATGTCGATCACCATTGCGGTGAAGGTGTTGATGAGACTCAGCGCGTCCGCGCCCGCTTCGGCTGCCGCCCGCGCGGTCGTGCTGATGTCCGTCACGTTGGGCGAGAGCTTGACGATAAGCACCTTCTGACCCGCGGCCTTCCGCGCGGCGGCGGTGATCTCCGCGACCTGGCACGGGTCGCGCCCGAAGCTGATGCCTCCCTTGGCCACGTTGGGACAACTGATGTTCAGCTCGAACCCGGCGAGCGCCCGCTCGCCGGCCAGCCGCTCGATGACCGCCACGTACTCGTCGATCAGTTCGCCCGCGACGTTCACGAACACCGGCGCGGTCATCTTCGCGATGGCCGGCAGCTTCTCCGCGAGGAAGCGGTCCAGGCCGACGTTCGCCAGGCCGATGGCGTTGAGCATGCCCGCGTCGGTCTCGACGATTCGCGGCGTGCGGTTGCCCTTACGTGGCCTGAGCGTGATGCTCTTCGTAATGAATCCGCCGAGGGCGTTGACGTCCATGAAGTCCGCCAATTCCTCGCCGTAGCCGCACGTGCCGGAGGCGGTGAAGACCGGGTTGCTTAGTCGCAGACCCGCGAAATCCACCGAGATGTCTACTGCTGTCGTCTTCACGGCCCTCTGACATACCAGATTCCGCGCCGGGACGCAACGACCGCCTGGTCGGAAAGTGAGCGAGTCGGTATGCGGAAGGCCGGTTCATGGTGGCACGGGCATCCTGCCCGTGTTTCTCACGAGCTCTGTGCCCAGAAAGGAAGACCATGCCTGCAGCGCCGCCGCGCGGTGCGGATGGTCCTGCGACGCATCGGCAGGATGCCGATGCCACGACAAGCGCCTTCTCGCCTGTCCTCTCAGTCGATGCGCTCGGGACCGATGAAGTGCTCCAGCAACCACTGAAGGTCCTCATTGCCGGGCGAGGTGCGGTTGAATCCCGAATGCACGGAGGCCTCATCGGCGTTGTGCTGAATGAACTCGAGGGTCCGCTTGTCCATCCACCGGACGCGGTCCGCGTGCCCGTCCGCGAAGCCGAACGTGCTTGACTTGTTGTGATAGGAGGCCAGCGGATCGTAGAAGGTCCAGTTGGCCGGCGTGGCGAGACGATTCAGACCACCGTTGAAGGGCAGGTGCCAGCCGCCTTCGTTCTCGCCGTACTGGCTGGCATTGTGCTCCTCTTCGACGAAGACGTAGAACTGGCCGGCGCCCTTGACCTCGCTCATCCGGCGGTAGTAGCGATAGCCGCCGCGGATGGCGAGATCCTTGTCGCGCAGCGGGCCGAAGGCATAGGAGATGGAATAGCTGCGATAGGCGTCCCGCGGCGGCTTCCTCGTGCTCTGGCGGTTGTCGCCCGGGCAATGATAGACGCCTGCGTCCTTGACGTACTCCCACAGGGTGCCCCGCTGAATCCCGCGAATGCGATCCTCCTTGGTGATCGTGACCGCCGGGGGCGTGCCCATCGGATTGCCCGCGGCATCCCTCGGCGCGTGGACCCAGGGCGTCCGGTCGTTCGCCTCCTCGTAGCAGGCGCCGCAGCACATCAAGAGACCATCGTTGTCATCGGCGTACATCACCCAGCCGGCGGCCAGGTTCTTCAGATTGCCCATGCAGACCGCGCCGGTGGCGATCTTCTTGGCGGTGCTCAGGGCCGGCAGGAGCACGCCCATCAGAATCGCGATGATCGCGATCACCACGAGCAACTCGATCAGCGTAAATCCCCGGATTCTCTTCATGACAGGTCTCCTGTCCCTTCGCGTGGGTAGGGCGCGGCGGCCGGCCGTGCGGATAGGCATGGACGTGCACGAATGGCGGCGTCCGTACCCGGTCCGTGAGCGTCCGTGCGTGTCCGTGTCCAGTTCATTGGACCACCGTCCTCGCCTCTTCCGTTCCTATCTTGCTGTTGCTCTGATCCGAGTGGCCCCGGCAGATTCTGTCGGAGCCACCGGCTCAGGATACTCCTATCGGTCGCCCGCCAGGTACTGAATCTCAGGCTCGGCGAGGGCCCGCCCGTAGATCCGCACGTCGTCGATCAGACCGTCCCAGGGGCGGCGTTGAACGCCGCCGAGCTGATTGCCGATGTAGACCCGCGCGTCGGGACTCGCAGCCACGGCAGTGCCGCCCTTGGCGACCCGGCCGACCTCGACGCCATCCTTGTAGAGGATCATCGACGTGCCGTTCCAGGCGGCGGCCGCGTGGCACCACTCGCCTACGGCGAGACCTCCGGATGTGGCGACCTGCGTCGTTGTGGTCGCGCTTTCATTCGTCTTGAGTCGGAATCGCAGACGAGTCTGACCCCCGCTCGCAACGGTGCTCAGCATCCACCAGGCATCGTTTGCGGCCGCCACGTCGGTGCCTTTGTCGATGATCCGCCCGTCGGCTTGGGCAAAACTCTCGGGCCTGACCCATGCCGACAGCGTGATCCCGCCCGCGACGACATCGAAGGGCGGCGCCACGACGCAGTCCTGGGTGTTGTCGAACTCCAAGTCGATGGCCCTGCCGTAGCCGGGCTGCCCGTCGAAGTAGGTCGGACTGCCGGACACGGTGGCATGCCGACCGTTGCCGGAGGCGTCGTCGGCGCTGTCCTCAAACGGGTAGTGAGCCGCCAGGCCGTGCGTGCCGGGATCGGTCGGTCTGAGCCTGGCCACGCGGATGTCGTCGACGAAGACCAGACCGGCGCCGTCGGATGCCGGGTTCTTGCGGTCGCCCACGCTGATGGAGATCTTCTTGATCGCGGCTGCGCTCACGCCCGCGAAGTCGGCCAGCGCGATGTCCCAGGTCCGCCAGGATGCAGACTGGATGACGTACCCAGGAAGCGTGGCCATCGCCTCGTTGCCGGCCGCATCGACCACCTTCACATACAGAGGCTGCTCCTTGTTGCAGCCGTACTTGTCCGTTGCTTCCTGCTCGGGATCAACGTAGTATCCGTGGAACATGAGGGAGAGCAGATCGGTTCCCGCGGCCGTCCAGTCCTGCGGCGCGTCGAACGTGCGGGTGGCCTCCGTCGTGTAGGGCTCGAACTGGTTCTGGGCTTCCAGACGCAGAGCTTTGTAGCCCTGGGACGCGGTAGCGCCGTCGAGGAACACGTAGTCGAAGCCCTCGATGTTGTCGACCCAGACGGCCCCGATCTGGGCGTTGTCGGCGTAGCCCTCGAAATCGTCGATGACCAGACTCGGCGCCCTGGGGAAGTCGGCGACGGCGGACACGTCGTCCCAGGTGCACTTGAAGCCGTCCGGCTCCCCGTCGTTCTGTTCATTCTGGGCGAAGATGCCGCAGAGGCCTTCGGCGAAGACCTTCTCCGCCTTATCGGCATCTTCCCATGGATCCTTGGCATCGGTGTCGACGAACGAGACTTCCGCCAACAACGCACCGCCCTTGGATTCATAGAGGCGTCCCGTCACGGTCACCGGGTTTGCTCCAACCAGGTCGAGCTCCGCGTAATAGCTCCGCGCGCCCAGCGCGCTGGGGATCACGGCCGCAGGCGTCTTGTCCATGACGTTCTGGTTCATTTTGACTTTCTCGATGTTGATCGCCACGTTGGCCGGCCCGTTGCTGTAGTCGACGTGCAGGATGTAGCCGTCCGCCACAAATCCGGGGGCCACGCCGGTCAGCTTGCCGTCGGGATCGATGAAATAGCTGGCGCGGGCGATCAGGCCATAGTAGCAGTAACGGCTGTCGCCGGCTACGTTCACCGTGGCGCCGACCCGGACGTCCTTGAACTTCTCACTGCTGCCAAAGCCGGCGGAAAAGGCCGACCCGCCTTTGGACACTGCGGTGGTTTCCGTGAACGTAAGGTAGTGGTTCCCCCCTTCTCCGGCGGTGATCGTCGGTTTGAAGGTGCCCGCCACCTGGGGGAAGGACACGAACGTCCACTGCAGTCCGAACGTGCCCCCGTCGAAGGAATCCGCCCAGTCGGCATAGCCGGCCGAGGCCAGCAGGACAACGATCGCCAACACTCGTGCTGCTTTTGCTGATGTGCTCATTCGTTCTCCTCTCAAACTGATGCTTGGCTGGAACAACCGCGTAGAAACTGCCCCCTCCCCCCTTTTCAGGCAGACCATGAATCGATGGGTTTGCACAGGCCGTCCTCCTACGTCCGACTGGCGACCACCGCTCCTATTCTATCGGCAAGCCCTGGGAAAAATCAACACGCACGCGGTTATTTTTCGGTTAGGAGACGCTATAATGGCCGCCGGTCGCGGGAGCACGCCGTCTCCTGCGACGTTCCATCACCGTCAGCCAGGGAGGATCGGATCGCATGAACCGGATAACGAAGAACCATAAGTCGCTGTCTTACATAGCTTTATGTTTTGCCGCCGCTCTCGTGTGTCTGCGTACGCAGGCTGTGGCCCGCGCTCAAACCCCTTCGCATACTGCATCCAACTCAGTGGTTTCCGTATCCCTCGAGCCGGAGGACCTGACCCTCTCGGTGGTCGATAACCGCACCGGCAGTCGCTGGCAACAGGAGGTAACGACGGGCGGGAGACTCGCCAATATCCGTTGCAACCAGGGTCTGAACGCGAGCTGGCGTGATACGAACCTGGGCTTGGACCTCCGCATGACCGTCGAGATCGACGGCGAGAAGCCGGAGTTCACCGTTACGCTCTCGGCGGACGGCGAGTTGCGCCGGCCCTTGCGGTATCCCCATCCGTTCGTCACGGAGTCAGGCACATACCTTGTCGTTCCCATGAACGAGGGGATTTCCTACCCGGTTGAGGACGCGACCGTGGATACCATGCGTTTGATCGCCTACGGCGGTCACGGCATCTGCATGCCCTTCTGGGGCGCGACGGACGGGCAGCAGGGATACATGGCTATCCTGGAGACGCCGGACGATGCCGCCATTCAGATCCTGCGAACCGACGGCAAACTGTGCGTCGCGCCCGAATGGGAGTCGCAGAAGGGCCGGTTCGGATACGAGCGGAAGGTCCGCTACGTCTTTTTCGACAAAGGTGGCCACGTCGCTATGTGCAAGCGGTATCGCGTTTATGCCCAACAGGCGGGCCTGCTCAAGACGCTCGACCAGAAGCGCCGCGAGAACCCGAACGTGGACCTCTTGATCGGCGCGGTCAACGTCTGGTGCTGGGAGCGGGACGCGCTGGGGATCGTCCGGGACATGCAGGCGCAGGGCATCGAACGGATCCTCTGGAGCAATCGCCAGAATCCCGACGTGATCCGCGCGATGAATGAGATGGAAGGCGTCCTGACCAGTCGCTACGACATCTACCAGGACCTGATGGACCCGAACGTCGTGAAAGCGCAGCTTCGCAGCGTGCATCCGGACTGGACGCAGGACGCCTGGCCGCAGGACATCATGCTCGACGCGAAGGGCGATTGGCGCAAAGGCTGGCAGGTCCGTGGCAAGGACGGCCAGATGTACCCCTGCGCGGTCCTCTGCGACAAGCAGGCAGTCAAGTACGCTGCCCAGCGCGTGCCCGCGGAGTTGAAGGACCATCCCTACCGCTGCCGGTTCATCGACACGACCACCGCGTCGCCCTGGCGGGAGTGCTACGACCCCGACCATCCCATGACGCGCAGCGACAGCCGCCACTGGAAGATGGAACTCCTGCGCTACATCTGCGACGACGTGCGCCTCGTGACCGGCTGCGAGACCGGCCACGACGCCGCGGTGCCGTTCGTGCATTACTTCGAGGGCATGCTCAGCCTGGGCCCCTACCGCGTCCCGGACGCCGGGCGGCAGATGCAGAAGATCTGGGACGAGGTCCCTGAGCGCGTCGCCAAGTACCAACTCGGCCACACGTACCGCTTGCCCCTCTGGGAACTGGTGTACCACGATTGCGTCGTCGCCCAGTGGTACTGGGGCGACTACAACAACAAGCTCCCCTCGCTCTGGGACAAGCGCGACCTGTTCAACATCCTCTACGGCACGCCGCCGATGTTCATGTTCACGAGGTCGTACTGGGATCAGAACAAGGCCCGCTTCGCGCGGAGTTACAAAGACGTGTGCACCGTCGCGCGTGCCGTGGGCTACGCGGAGATGACGGACCACCGCTTCCTCACGCCGGACCGCAGCGTCCAACAGACGGAGTTCGCCAACGGCGTCGTGGTCACAGTCAACTTCGGCGACAAACCCTTCCGCCTTCCGGACGGCACGGAACTCGCCGCCATGAGCTACCGCGCCGCGGGAATGTAGCGCCGCTGCCCGTAGTGTGCCCGTAAGGGCATATCCTCTTCATCGCGGCGCGTGTCGGCACGAGCAGAGAAGATAACGCCTTACGGCGTCACTACGAACAGGGTCCGACGGCCGGCCGAGAATGCCAGGCAACCGGCACTGCCTCCTTGATGGCGACCCACGAGCGTCGCCGAGCTACGGGCGCACGTTGGGAGGATGCAGCCGACGCGCGCTTGCTCTCCGAGAGAAATGGAACCTCCGTCCGCCAACAGTGTCTATAGGAGTGAACAGGGCGCGGTCCTCACATACGCCGGCAGGAACCGTGAGAATCCAGGACATCGTCTGGAGTGGACCTGGATGAACTCAGCGATCATCGTTCTTCTGGTTGTGGCTTCTTCGGGCAGTATTCCCAGGGGCCGTTTTGTCTCGGCCAGCGCTTCCGTCACGTTACTCGCGAACGCCATCCAGGCCTTTCGTGACATCTCCGGCCGGCTGCCCACTCTTGAAGAAGGACTGAGTGTCCTGATCGACCAGCCGTCAGACTGGCCGGAGGGACTCCCCTGGACACCTATTCTCGAAACCACCGACCTGCCCCAGGACGGCTGGGGGCGCGAATTCGTGTATGTTGCGGATGCCAATCTGCCACGCGGTTTCGGCGTCTACTCGTGTGGCCCCGACGGCGTGACATCCTCCGGCGGCAACGACCGGGACGACGTGGCCTCCTGGAACGCTGCGTCGAGACTAAAACGCTCCCGTGGAATGCTCGCCCACGCGATCGAGACATTCTATCCTGCGTCCCTGGCGGCTGCTCTTCTCATCATCGGTGGCGTACTTGCCGCGATAGGCGGTGGAACCCGGCAGAGGTTCCGGCCCAAGCCATAGGACAGCGCACACCCCACCGCTCTGTCCCTGTGTCGGGACTCTTTCCAGTGATTCTGATATCAGCCCTACTGCGAGGGTTGCGACGCCGCACAGCTCTCGATGGTCAACCGCTGGCGGTCCCAACCCAGGGTCGTCACGACCGATTCTGCGAACTGCCAGGCCGGCGAGGATTCGCCGTGGAGACACGCGTTCGTGCGCTCCGCGGCCAGCGCGACCGCCTGCGGCGTGTCGAGGAAGCGGAGCACGTTCAGGAAGGTCGGCCCCTGGGTGTCGCTCGGGGGCAGATCGGTCACGACCGAGTTGCCTCGGCACTCATCAACCAGCCCGCTGACACATCGCATACCCGTGACGCCATGAACACCGGGATTTCAATGACTCTCATCTCACGCCTTCCTTTCTGCCCAAAGGCGATGACCTTGGGAACGGGCTTGCCGTTGTGGTCCGTAACCATGACGTTCGAAGGCTTGATATCGCGATGGATGATGCCCTTCTGGTGGGCATGCTGCACGGCGTGGCAGACCTGGATGAACAGAGCCAGCCGCTCCTTGGTGCTCAGACTATTCCTATCGCTATCGCAGTATTCGGTGATCGAAACCCCCTGGACAAGTTCCATGACAAAGTGCGACCGGCCGGAGTCTACCCTACCCTACGGTACCGTACCCTCCCGCGGCGACACTACCTTATTCGCCGGATCGGAGAAGTGGGAGCATTGCATTTGAGTCATCTCCTGAGTACGGATATCATGTTCGAAATATGTTATGACGTCCGGACGCAAGAAGACCCATGACCGATGTTACACGGATTTTGAATTCGATTGAACAGGGAGATGCCGAAGCCATCAATGCGTTGCTTCCGGCGGTGTACGAAGAACTCCGTCACATGGCCGATCGCAAGCTCTCGGGCGAGGGCCCTGGGCATACACTCCAGGCGACGGCGTTGGTTCATGAGGCCTATCTGCGTCTCGTGGGTTCGGAGGGCAACGGCTGGCCAAGCCGCACCTACTTCTTTGGTGCGGCCGCAGAGGCCATGCGTCGCATCCTGGTTGAACACGCTCGAAAGAAGAGGAGCAAGAAACGTGGTGGAGATCGCAACCGCGTTGATTTCGCGAGTGCAGACGTGATGGCGGAGGAATCCCCGGATGACCTGATTGCCATGGACGAAGCCCTCACGAAGTTCTCCCAGACCGATCCCGTCAAGGCGGAGTTGGTCAAACTACGCTTTTTTGCCGGTCTGAGCTTTGAGCAGGCCGCCGAACTGCTGGATATCTCCCCTGCCACAGCGAGACGGCACTGGAACTACGCACGGGCCTGGCTCTACGGCCGAATCTACTCCACGGATTGACCCCGCACATTTTTTTCATTTTTCCCGTAGAATCGTGATTGAACCCACGGCCGATCTGCGCAGGTCCGGTCGAAAGGACAAAATGCAGGACTTGGGCTGCTATATGAACAGGTAAGAGTCTTCCATTATGGCGCCAGAACAGAACCCAGAAGGACTATTCCACCGAGCCTTGGAGTTGAAAGACCCCAAGAAGCGGGCCGCCTATCTCGATGAAGCCTGTGCCGGAGATGAAGAGCTGCGGGCCCAGGTCGACGCCTTGCTCAGGTGGGATAGCGAAGCCGGGGGGTTCATGGACCTACCAGATCGAGACCCCGATACCACCCGCGATGCCCCCCCTATCCCGGACATGACCGGCACCGAGATTGGTCGCTATAAGCTGCTGGAGAAGATCGGGGAGGGCGGCATGGCGACCGTCTACATGGCCGAACAGAGGCACCCGATTTGTCGCCGCGTTGCCTTGAAGATCATCAAGCTCGGGATGGACACCAGGCAAGTCACCGCCCGCTTCGAGGCGGAACGTCAGGCTCTGGCCATGATGGAACACCCCCATATCGCCACGGTCTTGGACGCGGGGACGACCGAGACGGGACGGCCTTACTTCGTCATGGAGCTGGTCCGGGGGCTGCCAATCACCAAGTTCTCCGATGCCAACGACTTAACCACGCGGGAACGTTTGGAGTTGTTCGTGTCCGTTTGCCGTGCCGTCCAGCATGCCCATCAGCGTGGGATCATTCATCGGGACATCAAGCCCTCGAACGTGTTGGTTACGCTGCACGATGGCAAGCCGGTCCCCAAGGTGATTGACTTCGGGATTGCCAAGGCCCTGAATCAGCGACTGACCGAGAAGACCATCTTCACTCGGTATTCCCAGATGATCGGCACGCCGGAGTACATGAGCCCGGAGCAGGCCGAGATGAGCGGGCTGGATGTCGATACGAGAACCGATGTCTTCTCGCTGGGCGTGCTTCTGTACGAGCTGCTCGCGGGCACAACGCCATTCGATTCGGAGTACCTGCTGAGCAAGGGCTATGGAGAGATGCAGCGGATCATCCGGGAGGAGGAGCCGACACGCCCATCCACTAAGGTCAGCACGCTGGGAGAAGCGCTCAGCGAGGTCGCCCGGCACCGCCGGGTGGTGCCGGAAGCTTTGGGAAAACTGATGCGCGGCGATCTGGACTGGATCGTGATGAAGACGCTGGAAAAGGACCGAACGCGTCGCTACGAGACGGTGCACTCCCTGGCCGAGGATATCGAACGGCACCTGCGGAACGAGCCGATCACGGCCTCATCGCCCGGCACGATCTACCGCCTGCAGAAGTTCCTGCGGAGAAATCGCACAAAGGTCGTGACGTGGTCGGCCGTCGCGGTGATTGTCGTCGGGCTGCTGCTTGTCCCCGGCGCTTACCTGCGCTTCCGGACCGAGCGTATCCGCGGCGACCACCTCCGGACGATCGTCCTGGTGGAGGATCTGGTCACCAGCGGCGACTATGAGCGGGCGCTGGCCGAGGTCAGACCCGTTCTTTCCAGCCGGTTCGTCGGCCCGGAAGCCGGGCTTCTGAATGCCCGCATCCTGCTGGAGCTGCAGAAGCCCGACGCCAGCGTTGAACAGTTGTACAAGCTGCTGAACGAACGGTCCGAGATCGCAGCGAACGCCCACTTTCTCCTCGCGCGGATCTATCTGGAGTCCGCGGCCCGCGATGTTCACATGAAGGACAAGGCAGAGGTTCACCTGCAACTTGGGGAACAACTGCTGCCGAGAACGGCCCAGGCCTATTTGCTGCGTGCCGTCGTTGCACAGACCGTCGAGGGGACTCTTCGATGGCTGGAAGAGGCCCTGCAACTGGATCCGGCGAACTACGATGCCCATCGGGCCCGCGCGCTGACTTGTTTCGCACTTGGCGAATACCATGATATGGAAACAGAGGCATCCATCATGATCGGCAGCCAGCCGAAACATCCGGCGGGTTACTCGCTTCGCGCCATCGCACGCCGTGAACTGGCGCTGGCTCAAGACGACAGCGAACTGCTCAGCAAGGCGGTTGCGGACCATAACCGCGCGATTGGCCTGACGTCACCGCATGACAGCCGTCTGACGGATCTCCGCGACCAGCGTCACCAGACTCTCATACGGATGGGCAAGTACGACGACGCTCTCGCCGATATACAGGCGTGTTTGCAGATACAACCCCGCAACCCGGCGTACCATTTCGATTTGTTCTGTGTGTTGCTGGCCCTGGGGGATTACGAGAAGGCTCAGGTGGAATATGACCGTATTCTCAGTTCCGGTCTGATGCACCCGATGCAGTTTGACAGTCTGGCGGCCAAGTACGTTTCCGACAGCCTGTGGTCGCGAGGGTCATGGTACCCTCAGGACAAGCCGCCGGTGGGGAAGGCCTTCAAGAACATGTACGCGGCTGCCGGCCAATACCATCAACTTGCCGAGCGGGCCAGGCGCGTGGTGCCTGAAGGTTTTCATCCGAGCTTCTCGCCGGACGGCGCCCAGTTGGCGTACAGCAGAGGCGTGCTCGGCGCCAGCGGGATTGAGATTCTCCATCTCGATACCGGCAAGACCCGGCTGTTGACCGTGCCCGGCAAAGACCCGGCGTGGTCTCCCGACGGGCAGTACATCCTTTACGTTCGCGACCGGCAGTTCTTGTCCATGCAGGACTTGACGTTGCCGGGTGAGGAGAAACCCAAGTCGTGGGAACAGGAAGAGGTCTGGATCATCCGAGCCGACGGCGCCGAGCGCCCGCGGTTTCTGGCCAAGGGGGGCTGGCCGAACTGGTCCGGCGATTCCAAGAGGCTCTACTACCACAGCCGTCTGGATAAGATGGTGTACTCCATGGCGACGGATCCGAACAACCCGAA
>ENA-OSEO01004502-OSEO01004502.1-sediment-metagenome-genome-assembly--contig:-NODE-4502-length-14526-cov-26.779293_pt1 | contig 14526 bp, 14 predicted proteins | sample MGYA00237883_ERZ534232 | MGnify/ENA metagenome assembly ERZ534232 | reverse complement strand
AACACGGAACACGGAACACGGAACACGGAACACGGAACACGGAACACGGAACACGGAACACGGAACACGGAACACGGTATCAATCTCACTCCGCTGTACCGGGCAACCGCAGCAGATCCTCCGCCATCCGGGCCGGCAGGTGGTAGGTGAGCAGGCTGTCGGCCGTGGTGAGGCGGAGCTCCCGTTCGTCCTGCTCCAGGATGAATTCCAGTGCGGCCGGGTCGCTGCCAAGGCGCAGGGTGATCCGCTTCCCGGCGGGGAGGGTTTCCGACCGGCTCACGCGCAGGGCGTTCAGGCCGCGCCAGCGCTCCAGAAGGGCCTGAATGGTGTCCTGGGAGACCGGTCCGGTGCCATTTTCCACCCTCCAGGCCCCGCTGTCCGTCCGCGACAGGGCGAGGGTCGGCAGCGTCAGCCCCGTCAGCCGCGCGCCGGGTGGCAGGGGGGCGGTGTCCACCAGACCCGCCGCGCCGGCGACCAGGTGGCGATAGGCATCCTCCCGGACCAGGTGGACCTTATCGCCCAGCCGCAGGTAGCGGCGCATGTCCAGTGGTTCGGTGTCGCCAAGGGCAATCCAGGCCCCGTCCAGGGCGACGCGCACCCGGGGCGGGGCGAGTCCCATCGGCTTCAGGTCCAGCGTGTCGGCTTCCAGTCGGGCGGTGCTCGGTGATCCGCACAGGGAGAGAATGCCGCTGACCCGGTAGGTGCTCGCGCGGGCGCTGAAGGGCGCCTCCAGGCGCCAGCCGTCCGCGCCCTTCGCCAGGACGACGGGCTCCGCGCCGTCGCGCTCCACCCGGATCCGGGTCACGCCGGCGGGATCGCAGCCCACCGCCGGCGCTTCCTCCGGTCCATTGTCGCGGCCCCTCTCCTGCACGGCCAGCAGCACCAGGGCGCCCACCAGCAGGAGCAGGAACAGGTTCAGGAGCAGGCGTGAGCGCATGACGGCGGTTCAGGTCGGTTGCGATCAGCGCCGGCGCCGGCGCCACCACAGGGTCAGCCCGGCGGTGATCAGCCCGAGAGGCAGGAGCAGCAGGAAGACCACCACGATGCCGATGGAGGCGGCGGTGGAGAGCTCCAGGCTGAGATCCGGCGCGATGCGGGTGGGTATGGCGACCAGGCGATCGTCGCCGGCGAGCCAGTTCATCGCGGCCAGGCCCAGGTCCAGGTTGGCGCCGTTGCCAAGGTAGCTGTTGGAGAGAAAGTCGCCGTCGCCGATGACCAGCACCCGCTGTTCCCCCCCGGCCGCGCCGGGTGCGGCGTCCAGCGGCCGGGTGAGCGCCACGCCCAGCAGCAGCGGGCCGGGGCGCTCGTCGGTGCCCTCGTCGTAGCGCACCTCGCCCTCCAGTCCGCCCAGCTCGGTCCAGCTGCGGACCTGGGTCTCCAGCACCGGTGTTGCCTGCCATGGGCCGCCCGGCTCCACCTCCAGCGCCGCGGCCTGGGGAAACAGGCTGGTGGCCTGGAGGCCGGCGGTGACGGGGTGGGGCGGATAGCCGGTCACCAGGGCAAAGGCGGGATCGCCGATGCCGAACAGCTGGGTGGTGGCATCCACGATGCTTCCGGGCAGGAAGCGCACGCCGAGGCTCTCGGCGAGGCTCTCCAGGCCGTGCAGCGGGCCGGGGTCCCCCAGCCACAGCAGGTTGCCGCCCCGATCCAGGTAGCCGCGGATCAAGTCGGTCTCGCCCGGGAGGAGATCGGTGGCGGGGCCGGCGACCACCAGGGCGGTGGTGTTGTCGGGGATGGCGCCGGTGGCGGCCAGGTTCACCTGCTGGGCCTTGAGGCCGGTCTGCGCCAGGCGCCGGGTCCAGTCGCCGAGATCGTGGTTGGCCTCGCCCGCGGGGTCACGTTCGCCGTGTCCGGCGAGGAACACCAGCCAGCGATCCCCGCGCCGCGCCATGCGGTAGAGGGCGTTGGTAATCGCCTGCTCGGCGGGGTTCGCCAGGACCTCCTGCCGCCCCTGGTAGCGGAGCACCAGGCTGCCCTCGGCGCTGATGCCCAGCTCCCGCACCTGCTCCGGCACGGTATCGGGGTTGATGAACTCGAGCGCGAAGTCCGGCTTGAGGCGCTGGTAGCGTCCCACCAGCTCGCGGATATGGCGGCGCAGCGCCTCGTTCTCGCGGGCGTAGGCGGTCACCTCCACCGGCCCCTCCAGGCTGGCCGTGAGCTCGCGGCTGGCCTGGCTGAGGGTGTTGCGCCCCGCCGCGGTCCAGTCCGCCACGAGGTAGTGGCGCTGGGCGAGCCAGCCCAGCAGCCCGATGAGGGCCAGGAACAGGACCAGGAAGGCCAGGTTCTGGAGGCGGAGCTGCCGGCGGGAACGGGGGGTGATATCCATCGGACTCTCAGTTCTGCAAGCGATCGGAATCCAGCCGGCGGATGCTGAGCACCAGGAAGGCGAGGATGAACAGGACGAAGTAGGCCAGGTCGCGGCTGTCCACCGCGCCGGTGAGCAGGGATTCGTAGTGGCGCAGCAGCGACAGCCCGCGCAGCAGGGCGCTCTCGCCGCTCTCCGCCAGGCCGCCGGCCCAGTCCAGGATCCAGAGCAGCAGCAGGGCCCCGAAGGTGCTGACCGCGGCGACGGTGGGCTGGGGTGTCAGCGCCGACATGAACAGGCCCAGCGCGGCGAAGCTCGCCAGCAGCAGCGCCAGTCCCAGCAGGCCCGCCGCCAGCAGGCCGAGGTCCAGCCCGCCACCCAGCAGCAGCGACAGCGGCATGGCTGCGATCAGGACCAGCATGATGCCGAGAAACGCGAGCAGTCCCAGGTACTTGCCGATCACGATCTCGGTCATGGTCAGCGGTGCGGAGATCAGCAGGCTGAGGGTCTGGCCGCGTCGCTCGTCGCTGATGAGGCGCATGGTGAGCAGGGGGACCACCAGCAGCAGCACGATGGCGGCGTTGCCCAGCAGGGGGACGGCGACGATGTCGGTGAGCCCGCGCGGGCTGTCCAGCTGCTGCAGCCGCGGCTGCCACTGCATGAACAGCTCGATCTGGGCCAGGAACATCCACGCCAGGATGAACTGCACCACCGCCAGCACCGCCCAGGCCAGCGGCGAGAGGAACAGCCGGCGCAGCTCATGGGCCGCCAGTGTGAAGACCATCATGCCGCGTTCTCCGCGCGGTTGCCGTCCTGGTGGACCAGCTCCACGAACACCTGCTCCAGGGTGCGCCGCTCCGGGCTCAGCTCGGTGAGGCCCCAGCCCCGTTCCACCGCCAGCCGGGCCAGCGCGGCGGCCGGTTCCGCGTCGGGGCCGTGGCAGACCCGCAGGCGGCCGTCGCCCAGGTCCTGGATCGAGGTGACGCCGGGCAGCGCCGCGATGGCGGCCGTATCCGCGGGGGGCTGCTCGAAGGCGACCCGCAGGCCCGTCTCGCCCAGTCCGCGGTTCAGATCCTCCAGGCTCTCGCTCAGGACCAGCCGGCCGCGGTCGATGATCAGCACCCGGCTGCACACGGTCTGTACCTCGGGCAGGATGTGGGTGGAGAGGATCACGCTGTGCTCCCGTCCCAGCTCGGCGATGAGGGCGCGGATCTCGCGGATCTGGATGGGATCGAGGCCCACGGTGGGCTCGTCCAGGATGACCACCGGCGGGGTGTGGATGATGGCCTGGGCGATGCCGACCCGCTGCTGGTAACCCTTGGAGAGGTTGCCGATGAGGCGCCCGCCCGCCGACTCCAGGCCGCAGCGCGACTTCGCCCGCCCGACGGCGGCCCGCGCCTCCCGCCGGGGGATGCGGTTGAGCCTGGCGCACAGCGCGAGGTACTCGTCCACCGTCAGCTCCCGGTAGAGCGGCGGCTGCTCGGGCAGATAGCCGACGCAGGCCTTGGCGGCCCGGGGGCGCTCCAGCAGATCGATGCCGTTGAGGGTGATGCGGCCCGTGGTGGGGGCCAGGTTGCCGGTGAGCATCTGCATGGTGGTGGACTTGCCGGCGCCGTTGGGACCGAGAAAGCCCAGCACCTCCCCCCGGCGGACCTCGAAGCTGACGCCGTCCACGGCCCGGAGCGCGCCGAAGTGTCGGGAGAGGTGTTCCACGCGGATCAGGGTATCGTCCATGGCCGGGTATTATTCCCCCTCCGCGGCGGCGCACTCAAGGGCCGGGCGCGCCTCCCGGTGCTGAGTCGAGGCGCTCCCGGGTCGCCCACGGCTGTGAGGGTACGGCTTCACCGACGCCCAAGCCGATGATCGGGCACGACTTGTGGGGCTGCGGGCCGGGCATCCCGCATGGCCAGGGCGCGTCGATAAGGCTGGACCTGGCGGCTCCCCTCATCTACCATCGGACTCTATACCCTATGGCGTTTGTAAGTTATTGCCGCCGCGCCCGGCAGTCACCCCCCGGAACCAGATGCCCATGATGCTGAACGGACTGCTCGATCTGTCCCTCGGCGGCCTCATCGCCGCCACCCTGCTGCTGACTCACGTGACCATCGTCGCCGTGACCGTCTTTCTGCACCGTCACCAGGCCCACCGGGCCCTGACCCTGCATCCGGTCGTGAGCCACTTCTTCCGTTTCTGGCTGTGGCTGACCAGCGGCATGGTGACCCGCGAATGGGTGGCGGTGCACCGCAAGCACCATGCCGCCTGCGAAACCGAGGCCGACCCCCATAGCCCGCAGGTGCTCGGCATCCGCAAGGTGCTGTGGACGGGGGCGGAGGTCTACCGCGAGGCCACCCGCGACGAGGCGATGCTGGAGCAGTTCGGCCGCGGCACCCCCGACGACTGGATCGAGCGCAACCTCTACAGCCGCCACAGCGGGTTGGGCATCGTGCTCATGTTCGTCCTCGACCTGCTGCTGTTCGGGGCGGCGGGCATCACCGTCTGGGCGGTGCAGATGATCTGGATTCCGCTGTTCGCCGCCGGGGTCATCAACGGCCTGGGGCACTGGTGGGGCTACCGCAACTTCGAGTGCCCGGACGCCTCCACCAACCTGATGCCCTGGGGCATCCTCATCGGCGGCGAGGAGCTGCACAACAACCACCATGCCCACGGCGGCTCGGCGCGGCTCTCCTACCACTGGTGGGAGTTCGACATCGGCTGGATGTACATCCGCCTGTTCCAGACCCTGGGGCTGGCCCGGGTCAGGAACGTCTCCCCGCAGACGGTGTTCCGGCCCGGGAAGATGCTGCCGGACGTGGACACCCTGGGCGCGGTGCTGAGCAACCGCTTCCAGGTACTGGCCCGGTACGGGCGCGAGGTGGCGCTGCCGGTGCTGCGCCAGGAGATGGCCCAGGCGGACGCTTCCGTGCGCGGCAGGCTGCGCCAGGCCCGCGCGGCCCTGGTGCGGGACGACTCCCTGGTCAACGAGGAGGCGCGCCGGCGCCTGCAGGCGGCGCTCGAGCGCAGCGGCGAGCTGAAGGTGGTGTACCAGTTCCGCGAACGGCTGCAGGCGGTGTGGAACCGCTCGGCCGCCTCCCAGAAGGAGCGCCTGGAGGCGCTCCAGGAGTGGTGCGCCCAGGCCGAGACGACCGGCATCCAGGCGCTGCAGCGGTTCGCCGCCCGGCTGCGCGGCTACTCCCTGGGGGCGGTCTGACCCGGCAGAAGTCGACGGGTTTCCCCGGCCCACGAAAAAGCCCGGCGCTAGCCGGGCTTTTTCGTGGAGGCCGTAGTGCGCGGAAGCGGATTACTTGATCTTCGCTTCCTTGTAGAGCACATGCTTGCGTACCACCGGATCGTACTTCTTCATTTCCAGCTTGTTGGGCGTGGTCTTCTTGTTCTTGGTGGTCGTGTAGAAGTGACCGGTCTCGGCGCTGGACACCAGCTTGATCTTGTCGCGAGCGGATTTTGCCATGGCGGTTAGCCTCCCTTAGACCTTCTCACCGCGGGCGCGCAGGTCGGTGAGGACCGCGTCGATGCCCTTCTTGTCGATGATGCGCAGGCCCTTGCCGGAAACGCGCAGGCTCACCCAGCGCTTCTCGCTCTCGACCCAGAACCGGCGATCGTGCAGGTTGGGCAGAAAACGGCGACGGGTCTTGTTGTGGGCGTGGGAAACGTTGTTCCCTGCCACCGGGCGCTTGCCGGTGACCTGACAAACTCTGGACATCGCTACAGCCTCCATGATTCTTTCCCGGCAGCATACCGGTACGGCGAGCTGGGCTTTATACCAGACCCGGCCGTTCCGATGCAAGACTGTCGGCGATTTTCGCTGTGGGGGTGCGGCCCTCGAAAAACATCATTCGACCGCAGATTGACGCTGATTTTCATTGATTTTACCGGCGCGCCGCCCCCGTGGCCATGGTGGGGGCGCGAGCGCGGGTGGATCGCCCGGGCCACGAAAGGATTCCCCGGACTCCCGGGGACCGGCAGGCGCTGTGCAGTACAGGGAAGAATCAGCGTCAATCAACGTCAATCTGCGGTTGCTGTGCCTTCCGTTGCCAGTGTCGAGGTCACACCAGGCCCCGCTCGGCCAGGGAAACGCACTCGCCGTCGCCGACGATGACGTGGTCGAGCACCCGCACGTCCACCAGGGCCAGCGCGTCGCGCAGCCGGCGGGTGATGCCGGCGTCGGCGGTGCTGGGCTCGGCCACCCCCGAGGGGTGGTTGTGGGCCAGAATCAGGGCCGCCGCGTTCAGGGCCAGGGAGCGGCGGACCACTTCGCGGGGGTGCACGCTGGCCCCGTCGATGGTGCCGCGGAACAGCTCTTCGTAGGCGATGAGTCGGTGGCGGTTGTCCAGGAACAGGCAGGCGAAGACCTCGTGGGGATGGTCGCGCAGGCGCGCCGCCAGGTAGCGGCGGGTCGCCGCCGGGCTGGTCAGCGGCTCGCCCCGGGCCAGGGTTTCGTGCAGGTGCCGCCGCCCCATCTCCAGCACCGCCTGCAGCTGGGCGTACTTGGCCGAGCCCAGTCCCCGGGCCCGGCAGAAGCTGCGGGCATCGGCGGTGAGCAGGGGGCGCAGCCCGCCGAACTCCGCCAGCAGCTCGCGCGCCAGGTCCACCGCGGTCTTGCCCGCCACGCCGGTGCGCAGAAAGATCGCCAGCAGCTCGGCGTCGGACAGGGCGCCCGCTCCGAGCCCCAGCAGCCGCTCCCGCGGCCGTTCGGCCGCGGGCCAGTCGGTAATGGCCATGTCTCCCCTCCCTGGGTCACGGCGGCCTCCTGCCGCCGAGGCTGATATTAAGGCATCCGGTGCGCGATATGCGGGCCGTCAACAGTAATAATTGAACACCAGTTTAACCGCAGATTGGCGTGGATTGGCGTGGATTTCATGGGGAAAGGGACAGTCCCCCCCAGGTGCCGGCCGCCGCGACTGCCGGAAAGGCCGTAACCGTAGGGGCACCAACTGCAACGGCCCAGGTGGCGCGATGGCTCCGCTCGGGTTTTGGGGTGGAAAAACAACGCCAATCAACGTCAATCCGCGGTAAGCCGTTCTTGCCGTGCATCCTGTCCGGCCGGGCAGGATGTGACGCAGGACCTCCCGCCAAGAGTGAAACGGTACATTGGATCCTGTATCTTTTCGGGGACTCCCCACCACTGCCGGGATCCGCCGCCGTTGCCCATGTCCGAACTTGCCCACAAGCGCATCCTGCTCGGTGTCACCGGGGGCATCGCCGCCTACAAGAGCGCCGAGCTGGTGCGGCGGCTGCGCGACGCCGGGGCCGATGTGCGGGTGGCGATGACGGCGGCGGCCCAGGCCTTCGTCACCCCGCTCACCTTCCAGGCGCTCTCCGGACACCGGGTGCACACCACCCTCCTGGATACCGAGGCCGAGGCGGCCATGGGCCACATCGAGCTGGCCCGCTGGGCCGACGCGGTGCTGGTGGCGCCGGCCAGCGCCGACTTCATGGCCCGGCTGGCCCACGGCCTGGCCGATGACCTGCTCGCCACCCTCTGTCTCGCCACCGCAGCGCCCATCGTGCTGGCGCCGGCCATGAACCGGCAGATGTGGGCCGCGGAGGCCACCCGGGACAACGCGGCGCGCCTGACCCGGCGCGGCGTGCGGCTGCTGGGGCCGGCCGAGGGGGGGCAGGCCTGCGGCGAGACCGGCCCCGGGCGGATGCTCGAGCCCCATGAGCTGGTCCGGGGTCTGGCGGAGCTCTGGGGGCCGCGGCCCCTCGCCGGGCGCCGGGCGGTGGTGACCGCGGGGCCCACCCGCGAGGCCCTGGACCCGGTCCGTTACCTGAGCAACCGCAGCTCCGGGAAGATGGGGTACGCGGTGGCCGCCGCGGCGGCGGCGGCCGGCGCCGAGGTGGTGCTGGTGAGCGGCCCGGTTGCGCTTGCGCCGCCGCCGGGCGTGCGGCGGGTGCCGGTGACCAGCGCCGCGGAGATGCTGGACGCGGTGCTCGCCGAAGTGGCCGCCGCCGACCTCTTCATCGCCACCGCCGCGGTGGCCGACTACCGCCCGGCCGCATCCGCCGATCGGAAAATAAAGAAGGACAGTGAACGGATGGAGCTGGTGCTGGAGCGCAACCCGGACATCCTGGCCACGGTGGCGGCCTTGCCGGAGCGGCCCTTCTGCGTGGGCTTCGCCGCCGAGACCCATGATGTGATCGGCTATGCCCGCGGCAAGCTGGAGGCCAAGGGGCTGGATCTCATCGCCGCCAATGCCGTGGGCGAGGGGCAGGGCTTCGACCGTGACGACAATTCCCTCACGGTCCTCTGGCCGGGGGGAGAGCGGGCGCTCGGCAAGGGCAGCAAGCATGACCTGGCCCGGGCGCTCATGGACATCATCTGCGAGAGACTGCATGCGCGAGATTGAACTGAAGGTGCTGGATTCGAGGGTGGGCGAGGCGTTTCCGTTGCCGGAGCACGCCACGGACGGCTCCGCGGGCGTGGACCTGCGGGCCTGCCTGGATACGCCGCTGACCCTCCACCCCGGCGAGACCCGACTCATCGGCACGGGCATTGCCATCCATATCGGCGACAAGGGACTGGCGGCGGTGCTCCTGCCCCGCTCCGGGTTGGGCCACAAGCACGGGATCGTGCTCGGCAACCTGGTGGGTCTCATCGATTCGGACTACCAGGGCGAGGTGATGGTCTCCTGCTGGAACCGGGGGGAGGACATCTTTACCATCCAGCCCGGCGAGCGCATTGCGCAGATGGTCTTCGTTCCCGTGGTGCAGGCCCGGTTCCGGGTGGTGGGCGAGTTCGAATCCAGCGAGCGCGGCGGCGGCGGTTTCGGCAGTTCCGGTCGGCACTGAGCCGGATTCAACATGGCGCAGGGGGGTGAAATTGGCGCGGAAAAAGGCTGATCCATCCGAGGGGCGACGGAGCCGGGGTGGCGGACGGATTGGGGCCCTGCTGTTGCCCCCGGCGTTCATCCTGCTCGCGGTGCTGGCCGGGACCGCTTTCGTGCTCGACCGCCTGCTGGCCCCGCAGGAGACCGCGGAGGTCGACGCCCGTGATGCCGTTGTGGCCGACACATTCGCCGATCGGGTGGGCGGCTTGGTCGACAGCCGGCTGGCGCTGCTGCGCCTGGCGGCGGGCGAACCCGGGCTGCCGGCGCTCGTCGCCGCCGGTGACCGCGCGGCCCTCACCGCCCGGGAGCAGTCGCTGGCGGCGCGGATTCCCGGTGCCCGGCGCGTGCGGCTGCTGCCGCCGGGGCTGGATGATCCGGAAACGACACCGGGGGAAAGCCTGGGCTTCGCCGCGCTGGCGCTGGCGCGACAGGCCGTTGATCGGGGTGCCGCGCTCATCGAGGCCCACCACGGCGACGGGGGGATGCAGCTCAATCTCGCCGCCCCCCTGCCCGCCGGTTCCGGCGTGCTGCTCACCACCCTCGACATGGCGGTCCTGCAGCAGGCCCTGGATGCGGCACCGAAGACCGGCGGCCGCATCCGGCTGGTCCAGCGGGTGGGCAGCCAGGAGGTGGTCCTGGCCCGGCACGGGGAGGCCGGGGAACCCCAGGGGCGCCCGGCACATGTGCTCGATCTGGCGGCGCGCGGCTGGCAGGTCCAGTACTGGCCGCCGGCCAGGGTGGGGATCGACCTCGGCCTGACGCCGCGGCAGCTGCTGTGGCTGGTGGTGTGCGGGATGGGACTGGCCCTGCTGCTGGTGATTCTCAATACCGTGCGGCGACTCGGCGCGGCGCTCAATGCCGACCTGGATATGCTGATGCGGTGGGCGGAGCGCTATGTGGGCGGCGAGAGCGAGGTGGCGATACCGGCGTTCCGGCTGGCCCGGTGCCGGGAGGTGGCGGAGACCTGGGGGCCCGGGTTCGCCCGCCTGCTGACCCAGCGCGGCGCCTCCCCGCCGGCGCGGGAGAAGGCGCCGGAGGCGCCCGCTTCACCTCCGCCGACGGTCGTGCCGGCCACCGCCGAAGCCGCACCCGAGCCTGCCGGCGCGGGGGCCGGCGCCCCCGGGATGGACCCGGCCATCTTCCGTGCCTACGACATCCGGGGGGTGGTGGGAGAGAGCCTGACGGTCGAGGGGGTCGAGCGCATCGGCCGTGCCATCGGCACCGCCGCGCTGGAACGGGGGGAGCAGGGGATCGTGGTGGGCCGCGACGGGCGCCTCTCCGGCTCCGACCTGGCGGCGGCGCTGAGGCACGGGCTGCAGCAGACGGGTCTGAACGTCATCGACGTGGGCGTGGTGCCCACCCCCGCGCTCTACTTCGCCACCCACACCGTGGGCTACGGCTCCGGGGTGATGGTGACCGGCAGCCACAATCCACCCGAGTACAACGGCATGAAGATCGTGCTGGCCGGCGAGACCCTGAGCGGCGAGGCGATCCAGGACCTGCGCCGGCGGGTGGAGCAGGGCGCGTACGCCAGCGGGGAGGGCGGCTTCGAGGAGCGGGACATCCTCTCCGACTACGGGCGGGCCATCGAGGAGGATATCGGACTCGCGCGCACGCTGAAGGTGGTGGTGGACTGCGGCAACGGCTCCGCCGCGACCGTGGCCCCGCGGCTGATCCGGGCGCTGGGCTGCGAGGTCATCGAGCTGTTCTGCGAGGTGGATGGCCGGTTTCCCAACCACCACCCGGATCCGGGCCAGCCGCGCAACCTGCAGGACCTCATCGACGCGGTGACGCTGAACGGGGCCGACCTGGGGCTGGCCTTCGACGGCGACGGCGATCGGCTGGGGGTGGTCGACTCGGACGGGACGATCATCTGGCCCGACCGGCAGATGATGCTCTTCGCCGCCGATGTGCTGAGCCGCAACCCGGGCGCGGACATCATCTACGATGTGAAGTGCACGCGCCATCTCGGCCGGGTCATCGCCGAGCACAGCGGGCGCCCGGTGATGTACAAGACCGGCCACTCCCTCATCAAGGCCCGCATGCAGGAGACCGGCGCGCTGCTGGCCGGCGAGATGAGCGGCCATATCTTCTTCAGCGAACGCTGGTACGGCTTCGACGACGCACTCTACGCCGCCGGCCGGCTGCTGGAGATACTGAGTCTCGATCCGCGGCCGACCGCCGTGATCTTCGGCGAGCTGCCCGATGCCATGAGCACTCCGGAGCTCAATGCCCCCATCGCCGACGCCGAGAAGTTCGCCTTCATGCGGCGGCTGGTGGAGCAGGCGCGTTTCGAGGGCGGGGAAGTGAACACCATCGACGGGCTGCGGGTGGATTTCGAGGATGGCTGGGGCCTGGTGCGCCCCTCCAATACCATGCCCAGCCTGGTGCTGCGCTTCGAGGCCGACGACGAGCTGGCCCTGGCGCGCATCCAGGAGCTGTTCCGCGAGCGGCTGCTGGCGGTCAAGCCCGACCTGGAGCTGCCGTTCTAGCAGCATCAAGTCCGGCGGGCTGCCAGCCCCAGCATTACATGAATCTCTCGCCAAGACGCGAAGAACGCCGGGAAAACAGAGGACTAACAATCTTAATGCTGCAGCGGCCCACGTACGAGACGATGCGTGATGCTCCATTCATAAGGTCTTGAACTTTCTGAACCGCGGCGTTCTTGGCGTCTTGGCGAGAACAATCCGGCTGGAAGATTCCGAGGAGTGCAGGAACCCGAACCATGACACTGAATGTTGAATCGGCCATGAACGTGGCCAAGGTCCTCACCGAGGCGCTGCCCTATATCCAGCGCTTCATCGGCCGGACCATGGTGATCAAGTACGGCGGCAACGCGATGGTGGACGAGCGCCTGAAGACCGGCTTCGCCCGCGACGTGGTGCTGATGAAGACGGTGGGCATGAATCCCGTGGTGGTGCACGGTGGCGGCCCCCAGATCGGCGATCTGCTCAAGCGCGTCGGCAAGCAGAGCGAGTTCGTCCAGGGCATGCGGGTCACCGATCGCGAAACCATGGACGTGGTGGAGATGGTGCTGGGCGGCCAGGTGAACAAGGACATCGTCAACCTGATCAACCGCAACGGCGGCCGGGCCGTGGGGCTGACCGGTAAGGACGGTGATCTGATCCGGGCCCGGAAGATGACCCTCACCCGCAACGCCCCGGAGCTGAAGGCCCCCGAGATCATCGACATCGGCCACGTGGGCGAGGTGGCCAGCATCGACACCGGCGTGGTGGACATGCTGGTGCACGGCGACTTCATCCCGGTGATTGCGCCCATCGGGGTGGGTGAGGACGGGCTCTCCTACAACATCAACGCCGACCTGGTGGCCGGCAGGATGGCCGAGGTGCTGGGCGCCGAGAAGCTGATCCTGCTGACCAACGCCCCGGGGCTGATGGACGCCGAGGGCAAGGTGCTCACCGGCCTGTCCACCGGCCGGGTCAACGAGCTCATCGCCGACGGCACCATCCACGGCGGCATGCTGCCGAAGATCCGCTGCGCGCTGGAGGCGGTGCAGTCCGGCGTGCGCTCGGCCCACATCATCGACGGCCGCGTGGAGCACTCCGTGCTGCTGGAGGTCTTCACCGACGAAGGCATCGGCACCCTGATCCAGGGCCGCTGACCGGCCCGGACAGCAGGCGCTTACAACGCAGAAGAGCCCACCACGAAGGCACGAAGGCACGAAGGACACGAAGGACACGAAGAAAAGACAAAAGACTGTTTAACCGCAGATTACGCAGATTTTCGCAGATTTTCGCAGATTATCCGTGGGCATGGGCGGGCGGGTCGAATTCCCCGGATGTCGACGGGCATGGGCCTCTCGATCCGGTTCGAAGACGCACCGTCGCTGGATGATCGCCTCCGCGCGGCCCGCCCTGCACGAAAACCATCTGCGTAATCTGTGTAATCTGCGGATAGTTCTTTCTTCGTGCCTTCGGGGTGAGATCTGCGGGCAGTGGATACCAACCGACGGACAACCATGGCAAGACCGAACAACTCTCCGCGCCGACAGCAGATCCTGGAGGCGCTCGCGCACATGCTGGAGACCCATCCGGGCGAGCGCATCACCACCGCCGCGCTGGCCGCGGAGGTGGGCGTCTCCGAGGCGGCGCTCTATCGCCACTTTCCCAGCAAGGCGCGCATGTACGAGGACCTCATCGCCTTCATCGAGGAGACGGTCTTCAGCCGGGTAGGGATCATCCTTGCCGAGGAGCCGGAGGCGGCGGTGCGCTGCGAGAAGGTCCTGTCCCTGCTGCTGGCCTTCTCCGCCCGCAATCCGGGCATCACCCGGCTGCTCACCGGCGATGCCCTGACCGGGGAGACCGCGCGCCTGCGCGAGCGGGTGGCGCAGTTCTTCGCCCGGGTGGAAACCCAGCTCAAGCAGATCCTGCGAGAGGGGGAGATGCGCTCGGGGGCGGCCCTGCCGGTGGCGGTTCCGGTGGCGGCGGGTCTGCTGCTGGCCGCGGCGGAGGGTCGGCTGCGCCAGTTCGTGCGCAGCGGCTTCGAGCGCCTGCCCACCGAGGGCTGGCCGGAGCAGTGGGCGGTGCTCGCCCGGGGGGTGTTCAGCGCTTGAATACCGGCGCCTCGCCCCGCTTCAGGGCCCGCTGCCGTGCCTCCGGGAGAGCCCTGAGCTCGCGGTAGCGCGCCAGGTCGGCGGCGAACTGCGTCTCCAGCTCGGCCCGCTGCCGGCGGCGTTCCTCCATGAAGTTGCGGTTGTCTGTGATCTGCTGGCGGGTGCTGGCGATGTCGGCCAGCAGGGTCCCCGGTACGGCCCGACCGGCGCGCTCGTGGTTCGCCGCCGCGGCCTGCTGCTGCTGCAGCTGTTCCCGCAACCGCCCGATCTTCTCCTCCGCCAGGTGAATCTGGCTCTCCAGCACGGCCAGCTTGCTGTCGCGCATGGCGATGAGGTCGCTCTCGCTGACGTAGGTGATGAGCAGCCGCTGATCCTTCTGCGCCTGTTCCCGGGCTTGGCGCTCGGCCTCCCGCTGCTCCGCCTCGCGTCGCTCCCGGGCCGCCGTCTCGGCGGCGATCTCCTCCGCCGACTTGGCCGGCGGCACCGTCTCCACCACCCGGCCGTGGGCATCCACCACCTCGTAGCCCCGGCTCACGTAATCGGGCGGAATGGTGTTGTTCAGGACCGTGACGCCCTGATTGTCCTGGTAGCGGTAGAAGTGCTGCTGCCCCGCGGCCTGGACCCCCGTGGCCGCCACCAGGGCGAGCAGCAGGAACAGGAACAGGGGCGGAAGGTTACGCTGCATCATGGTCAGACTCCCGGGTCATCCGTGCCGGTTCCATGGCGCTAGTGTACTGCTTCACTCTTGGAGGCCCATTCAGCGAGTCGCCGGCCGGTCAGATGCAAGGCGCGCTTGCGCAGGA